>Ga0265314_10004024_pt1 | contig 13896 bp, 14 predicted proteins | sample 4126metaG_FD_203106 | JGI IMG/M metagenome (GOLD analysis project Ga0265314, IMG submission 203106) | Rhizosphere microbial communities from Carex aquatilis grown in University of Washington, Seatle, WA, United States - 4-1-26 metaG | ecosystem: Host-associated > Plants > Roots > Rhizosphere >... | reverse complement strand
GATGGTCGCGAAGGGATGGGCGCGGATGAAGGCGTCCAGCGTGGGGCGGTCGTCGACAGCGAAGGCGGCAGGGCGGTACATCAATCAGCCCCCATGAAATAGCGGTCGAGCGGCGGCACCGCGGAAAGATCGCGCTTGTCCTTGAACGGGCCCATCGCCGAATGGAGTTGCCAGCAGATCTGAAGGGTCCGACGCGACGCACCGCTGTCGTTGCGCCGGCCGGAATGCACCAGCCGGCCATGGAAGACGAGCACATCGCCCGCATCGCCCTCGACCACGACCTCGCGCGGATGGGTGAGGTGCGCGGCATAGTCGTTCATCCCGCCGCGCTCTGCATGCGTTCCGGGGATGAGGCGCGTCGCGCCGTTCGCGTCGCCGAAGGGATCGAGGAAGCCGAGCCCCACCATCATGCGCGAGCCCGGGCCGTCGTCGGGCCAGTCACGGTGCAGGCCCTGATGGCCGCCGCCGGGTAAGGGATCGCGCCCCTGCACGTCCTTGAGGAAGAACCGGTCGCCGATGCCATGCGCGACGAGTGCCAGGAGCCGCGGCGACAGACAGATGCGGCGGGTCGCTTCGTCATTCGCGAGCATGGAATGGCGCGTGTCGGGCTCGCGGGGCATCGGCCATTTGTCCGGCGCGAGCATGCACTCCTCGAAGCGCGCCCGCAGATCGCCCAGCGAGTCCGATGGAATCGCACTGCGCAGAACGACATAGCCCTGCTCGTCGAGCGCGCGCGCGTCGGCCGGTGACAGCATGGCCGCCGTCGCGCCGGCCTGGGCGAGAGCCTCCGCGAAGGATTCGATCGCCATGGCCGCCTCAGAGCAGTCCCGTCGTCTCGGGCAAGCCGAGCATCAGGTTGAGGTTCTGCACCGCCGCGCCGGACGCACCCTTGCCGAGATTGTCAAGCACCGCGGTGAGCCGCGCCTGCCCCGTCTTCTCATTCGCGAAGACGTAGAGCTTGAGGCGGTTGGTGTTCTTGAGCGCCTCGGCATCGAGCGACTTCACCGCAGCCGCTTCCGCAAGGCTGGCGACTTCGACGAACGGGCGACCCTTATACGTATCGGCCAGCGCGGCATGCAGATCGGCGGCTTTCGGCGCACCAGCCAGCGACCACAAATGCAGCGGCACCTCCACGATCATGCCGCGATAGTAGCGACCGACATAAGGCGAGAAGACCGGCGGATGCTTCAGGCCGCCGCGCGCGGTCATCTCCGGGACGTGCTTGTGCACGAGTTGCATCGCATAGGCGCGGGCCACCGTCTCGACATAGGCGGGCGAGTCTGTCTTCTCGAACTCCTCGATCATCGCCTTGCCGCCGCCGGAATAGCCGGAAATGCCGTGCGCACTGAGCGGTGCATCGGCCGGGATAAGCCCGGCGCGGACCAGCGGGCGCACCAGTGCCAGGAATCCCGTCGACCAGCAGCCCGGATTGGTCACGCGCGCGGCCGAGGCGACCGCCTCGTAATTGCCGGGCTCGAATTCGGGGAACCCGAACACCCAGCCGGGTGCCACCCGGTGGGCCGTCGAGGAATCGATAACCCGCACCGCAGGATTTTCGATGAGGCCGACGGCCTCGCGCGCCGCGTCGTCCGGCAGGCACAAAATCACGACGTCGGCGTCATTGAGCGCCGCCGCGCGGGCGCGCGAATCACGCCGATTCGAATCGTTCAGCCTGACCACGGCGAGGTCGCGCCGCCCTGCCAGCCGCTCCCGGATTTCGAGGCCGGTAGTGCCGGCTGCCCCGTCTATAAAGATTTTTTTTGACACGACCCGACTTGCCCACCGAATTGCGCACGCCGTTCCTTGACTTGGCGCCAAACCGACTCTTAGCTCAAAAGGGTCGGCGATGCCCGCGGGTTGTACCGTGCGGCGGGGGGGTGCGGGTGCCGGCTCCATTGCATGCCAAGCATGGCTAGCGATGTGATTCGACTCCCTCGCCTCAACCTCGGGCCGGGGCCGGCCCCGACCGTGCCTCTCGGGAGACGGAAATGGAACCCATCAATTGGTTCATGAGTGTCGTTACGCAGCATTATTTCGATTTCAAGGGGCGAGCACGCCGCGCGGAGTTCTGGTGGTTCTATCTTGTCGTCATCATCATCGACGTCGTTCTCGGCGTCGTTGACGGCATGATTCACCTCAACGGCATTTTGGGCGGGCTCTTCAGCCTTGCCATTCTGCTTCCCTCTCTGGGCGTTTCCGTTCGCCGCTACCACGACACCAACCATAGCGGCTGGTGGATTCTCTGCCCGATCATGAACATCGTGTTCCTGTTCTTCCCGGGCACGCCGGGCGCCAACACCTACGGCCCCGATCCGAAGGCGTCGGCCTAGTATTTCGGCGGGCACATCCCCGGTCGCGTGGGCGACCGGGGATGTGTTCCATGAATAGCGCGTTATTCCGTTCGGCCGCCGGCCGAATGCTGGAACCTGCGTCTTATCGTCAAAACCAAATTTTGATCTCCGCTCTCTGATCTCGGTTCGAGAGAATGGAGACGGCTTGTTCGAGACGAACAGCCGTGCTCGCACGGCCCGCGATGACGCCACGAACTGCCCAGCGGCACACTGATGGCCGGGGCCGCGGTCGCGTGATCGTGTCGAAGGAAATGTCTTTCCCAAATACAACAACGGGTTCCAGCCGCGCCGCGCCAGGCCGGCTCGCAGCCATCAATAAAGTTCCGGCAGCGACAAATCCCTAACCAACACTTAATCGAATCAAGACCGCGAGGCTCATCTACACGAACCGGTAACGATGATGGCGCTACGTTACGCGGATGGACCGAGCATCGTCGTTCTAATGCTTAAACAGAAACTCCTCGCGACATTTCTGTGGTCCGCTGCCTGCGTTGCAGGTGCCATGATCGTTGATTACGTCATCACGATCCTTCTTCTGCGCGATATTCAAGGCTACACACCGCTCATAACCCTGTGCATTGCGGCCTTTGTCAGCATCCCGACAACCTATGTTCTGGTGAGCGGAAAAATCAATTTGCTCAGAGCGCGCGATGAACTGGCGGTCGCCCGCGACACGGCCGTAAACGCGAATCTGTCGAAGACGCTTTTCTTCGCCAATATGAGCCATGAGCTTCGGACCCCATTGAATGCCATTATCGGGTTCTCTCAATTGCTGGAAACCGACATCTTCGCCGCCAAGCGCGTCGAGTACGCGCAACTCATCCTCGAATCCGGCCGGCATCTGCTCGAGTTGGTGGATGACCTGCTGAACATTTCCAAAATCGAGGCCGGCCAACTCCACCTCGACACTACCCAGCTGCTTCTGGGCGACATTGTCGAGCAGTGCTGCGCTATTGTGGATCCGCGCGTGCGCACGGCCCGGTTGCGGCTGGTGCGGAAAATCGAGAGCGATTTACCCACCGTGCTCGGCGACCAGCGCGCACTCAAGCAAATCCTGCTCAACCTGCTGACCAACGCCATCAAGTTTAGCGAGCCCGGCGGTCTGATTGAGGTGTTCGGCCACTTGCTCCCGTCCGGCGAGATTGTCTTTGGCGTGCGCGATCAAGGCATCGGGATCTCACCGGAGGATCAGGCGCGGGTATTTGAACGGTATGGTCAAGCCCGACATGAAACAACGCGGGGACAGGAGGGCACGGGCCTTGGGCTCCCTATAGTGAAGGGTCTTGCGGAGGCGCTAGGTGGTCATGTCTCGCTCGAAAGCGAACCGGGTACCGGCACGCGCGTCACCATCTGGCTGCCTGCAAGCCGCGTCGGTCGCAAGCAACATCGAGCGCTCGCATCCTAAGCACCCGTCCACGGCGCGACGGTCGTTCTCCTTTGCCGCCTGGCGTATGCCAAGCGGCCCATCGCGCAGAGCCGCTTTTTGTGAACGATCTGCGCAAAGCGATAACCGGAAGCTGCGCCCAGCGCACAATTGTTTTGACGCCTGTTTCTTACTGTCAAACGCGGACTTACGGACGAGCAATCGCTGCGGCGCAGGCTGACACCATGTCCTCCTCGCGGCAAAAATCCGGCTGCACGCCCGCAGATTTCCAATAGGCCTTGAGGCCGAATTTTTCAGCGAGCCCGAAGAATCGCGGGTCGCGCCGCACCGATCGCATCTCTGGATAGAACAGGAACATGGTCCCTCGGCGCGAGTTCGGTATCTCCTGACCCAACACGGCGAACGCGCCGTCAACATCGCCCTCGCGCGCGAGCAGTCTAGCGTGCCAGTCTGCCGGCATCTCATCCTCCGACAATCGGGAGCACGAGGATGGAAGCCCTCGCAGATTTCGGCCGTTCGCTGCGAGTAGCACCACCATGTAGTCCTGAAGGCATTTAAAGCTGTCCGTCGTGCTCTCGGACGAAGCCAGCCGCCAGTCATCTGCGCCAAGCCGGTGCGGTGGATCCCACCAGAAGTCGATGGTCCAATGTACGTATTGCGTTTCCGGACCATAGATTATGTCGAGTCGATCCAGGACCTCGCGAGACTCCGATGCCGATCCGAGCATGGCGTGCAGAAACGCAATTTGGGCCGAGAAATATTTCAGACTTGCGTCCGAAGAGTCGGCCATCCGCTGGTACAACTCTTCGGCCGCCTGAAGCTGGCCAGTCTCGCGCAGCATGATCGCGTAGTAGGCGCGCGCCATCAGCAAATCCGGATTGAGCGCGATCGCTCGCTGCAGATGGCGTTCTCGTACGGCAAAATCCGGCTCGATGCGAAGTCCCAAAGCGACATGAGCCAAGGCGGATGAAGGATCAAGCGCCAGCGCGCGTTGTGCCTCGGCGCGTGCCTGCCCGGCGGCCATTCTCTCCTCCATTCCAAAGTGATCGACCTGCCCGGCATAGTCCGCGAGCGCGAGCGCGCGCAGTGCATGCGCTGCGCCGAGATCGGGCGCGGCGAGTACCAGCCTGCGCGTCTCCTCGAGCCCGTATTCGGTGTCGAACGGAACCGCGCTGCAACTTCCCAGGATGAGCGACATCACTCGGGCGTCGAGGGGACCATGCGCCGACTGGCGCATGGTCAATCCGCAGGTCAACTCATAGGCGATCCCACCGGCAATGCGGTCTTCCAATCCCGTCGTGGCCTGAACCGGACGCTCGAACCTATGGGACCACAGGATAAGGCCGCTCCGGCTATCGCGGATCCACGCATCGACATAGGTGGTTGCGTCTGTGTCGTCGATCGTGCCGCCGATCGCGAACTCTGCACCATTCGACGCAGGCGGCAACCCGCTGACCATCAGGTGCCGGGCGAGCGCGGCGTTGATATTCCGGGCAAGCCGGCTGAGCGATGGATTGGACTGCATCGCGGTCAGCGGTATGATCCCGACCTGCCCCGGCGCAATGCCGTCGCCAGCAGGCGAGCGTGCGCTCCAAAGAATTCCGCCCCCCAGAAGCAATATCATCGCACCGATCGCGCAGAGCCAGACCCAGCGCGGCCACAGACGGGCGAGCGGGGAAGCGGTATCTGTCGCGGCCTGCACCACGGCGGGCGGCACGACCGGCAGCAGCCGAAAGCCCACCTTCGGCAATGTCTCGACGGTAAAGTGGACCCCTCCGCCGAATGCCGCGAGCTGGCGAATCTTAGCGATTACCCGCGCAATGGCATCGTCGCTTACGGCACGCGCGTCCCAGCATGCCTCGGCCAGCTGATCGCGCGTCACCGTCTTCTCGACGCTGCGCCACAGTGCGACCAGCACCTCCATGGTCCGCGGTTCGATGCGGACTTCGGTGTCCTTGGTACGCACCCGGCAGGTCGAGGGAATGACCGTCAAGCCGCCGACACGAAAGTCGGGCTCCGTCGCCAAGTCGACCTTTCGGCCGGATGCCTCGACAGAACTCACCGGGCCCAGACCCGATTACTCAGGAAAAAGTCGGCAAAAAGTCCGAGAAAGGTCCTGCGAAACATGGAGTTAGGTGTTGCCCTGAGTGCAATCGGTCGAATCCATTCGACGTTGTTCGTTCGGCTCTGCGTTAGGCAAATCATGAGGTTATCGATGCCAGTTCCCGCCAGCAACTGCTGCTGCGCCACGCCGGCGTCCCCAGCTTTCGACACCCAAGACTGTGGGTCTCCGCGACGTGATGACCGCATGAGACTTCCGTCGACTACGAGGAGGCTGATGTGCATTCCGCCCTGCGTGCCGCGTTGAGATGGGTCATCTCCACCTTCGCGGGCCGCAATTCGCCCGCCCCAGAGACGTCCGGGCTGCGGCACACGCACCGTGGTCGGCATGTCCGCCGAACTCCGCTTCTCTTGGCGCTCGCCTGCATCCTATGGGTGGCATCGTCGTCCGCGGAAACGCCGATGTCATTCGATCGCGCGACCGATGATGGCGCGAGCAACCCCTTCGCCAATACCGTCATTCTGCAGAACCCTGCCGACAGTCACGACCTGCGGAAATTCCGGGCGATAAGGGTCTACGGACTTACGGACCTTCGTGGCCATCCCGAGATCGCTCTCGGCGACGCGACGGTGAATTTCCGGACGGTCCTGGCAAACCCCAATGCTCTGTTCAATATTGCAGCGCGCCTGCGCGGCATTCCGAACATGGCCGTGGTTACGAACGACGTCACCGAGGTCATGGAAATCGACCAAGGCCTGGTCGTCCACGGCGAGCTCGGGTATCACATTCTTCCGGGTCGCTGTTCCAATCCTTCAACACGCGCGGCCCTGGAACAGGCCGGGGCCGCCTGCTTTGACAAGAAGCCGCGGGACGCGCGCTTGGCCGCCTTCGGCGACTCCAGAGACCCGCGATTCGTCGCCGAGCCCCGCAACCGCGAAAGAGCGCTACAAGCCTTCGATGCCGACGTGAGAGCAGCAGACAGCCAGGTTGCCGGTTATACGGCGCAGTTGCGCCAAATGTTCTCCGATCCGGTGCAACGTCAAAAGCTCGATGCCACCGTCGGCGCCGCGGAAGTCGATCGCCTGAGCAATCTCACTGACGATCAGCTCGAGGATGATCTCGCCAACAGCGCGGAATTCGATATTCAGCAGACCTTCTTCATACCCCGCAATCCCGCGTCCGCGCTGCCGGGCGACGTGGCAAAGATCAAGTTTGCCGCCGTCTCCGCACCGCAGAACACATTGCCGCCCACGGGATCGACAGGGATTCAGCCCATGGCAGCCCCGCCGCCGAGCGGCAATGTTCCGGTCAATCCCAATGTGTTCAAGCAAACGAACGAGACGCTAGTCCTTCCGACGCAGACGACCGATCTGGACCTTCAGCCGGCCATTTTCCTCACCGGGTTCACGCTGGGGCGGGACTTCGAATGGAGTCACAGAATCTCGTTCTCGATCAAATGGTGCATATTCGGCTGCAAAGAGTCGTACTATATTGAGCCTTTCGCCTCGCTGACCTACGGGCTCGGTTTCAGGGCCCCAATAAGCACGCACCTCCACTATCACCGCGTTGCCTACAGCAACGACACGGCGCGAGCGAGTGTCACCGCCGATTTCACGCCGATCGACGGCAGCGTGGCCGACTACCAGGCGACGAGACTGCCGCAAGACTTGATCTTTGACGGAAAGGAATTGGTCGCCCAAGTGGGTGCGGAGGCCGGCCTGCGCTACGGCCTGCCTGTCTTGGGCAGCGGCGATTTCAGCATCGGCGGGACCTATGACTTCACGAGGGGACTTCCGTTCCCACTGAAGAACGGACAATTCCCTCCGCCGCCGGCCGGCACCGAACTTTCTGCCGCGCCTATCATATTCTCGGAACTCGATCTGCTTGGAGGCACCGCCAATTTCGGCGTGGCAGGCGGCAAGGTGTTCCCGGCCGCGGAGGTGAGCCTTGTAGCGAACGAGTTGAGCTTTGTGCTGCACGACGAAGTCAGCAACACCACCGCCAAGGTCAACAGGCCGGACAGCACGGTCTCCGTCGGAGTCGGTCCAGGCCCATTCTACAACTCGCACTTCGCCTTTGGTGATCCCGTCTACAACATCGCTTTCAAGATTACGCCGGGCGTCGATGCGCGTCTTTTCGTCGACGTGGGGGTCTGGTCCCACGATTGGGACTTTCCAGTCTGGTTTCCTCAGCTGGCTGTCGTGCTTCCGCCTGGGGGTATCACGTTCAAATGTCACGACCAGACGGTTTGCGAGCACGACTACATGCCGACCGGCAATCGCGATATGGCGGCGGAAATATCGCAGAAAAACGCCGGCATCGATCCCAAGTTCTTCTCCTCCACGGCTGCGAACCCAGTCCGACAGACCAGCCGCGACCGGCCGGTCGTGCCGCCGTCCCGCAGCGCGGCGCAGCGCGTCGATGACAGCGGCCTGCGACTGCCCCAGACACCTCTGCCCAGCAGCGCGACGACGACAACCCGCGCTGCCAATGAGCCGCTTCCGCCCGCGACACCTGCCGACGACAGGTGGACTCGTTCGGTCCAACGCACGGCGAGCAACGCGCCTCTGACACCCCCAATCGTCAGCGAGCCGGGCGGATTCGCCGGACCGGCGCCCGCGATGACGGGTACGTTCGACACCGATTTCGGTGTGCTCACGCTGGGTGCGAGGGAGGGCACGTACTCCTACAAGAACGGCCGCGTGCAGATCGCGCACATCTACGGCGACTTCATGGACGGAACCTGGACGCAATCGGAGTCGAGCCAGCGCTGCGCAGACGGCGCCTATCGTGGCAAATTCCATTTCCGCTTCAACGCGACCGGCTTCACCGGATCCTTCGGCGTCTGCGACGGCCCGATGGGCGCCGGGCAGTGGAACGGAAAGCGGCGGTGATGACGATCGTCCGTATCCTGAGTCGCGCGACTGCCGCACTTTGCTGTGCCGCACTTACGCTGTCATTCATCGCGAGCCCGGCCGCGGGCTATCTGACCTACGCTGGCGGACGCACCCTCACGCCGATCGTGGGCGGCAATGGCGGCGAATATCTGCACATGGAATGCAACGGCTTCGACTACGTCGCGGGCCTTGCTGTTCGCTACGGCAATTGGATTGATGCCGTCGACATCAACTGCGCGACACCGATGGACTACAAGGGCAAGGTCCAGTTCGGCACCGCCCATGGCGCTTCCGCGGCATGGGGAGGCCAGGGCGGCGCCGAAGGGTTCGAACTCTGCGGCATCGACGAAGCGGTCGGCGGCCTGCGGATACAAAGATCGCCGAACAACTTCGTCGGTTATATCGAGGTTCTCTGCCGCTCGCTGAGCGACCTCTACGGCGCGCCGCATATCTATGGGCCAGCCGGTGGACTGGGGCGGATCAGCGACAAGAGTCCCGCTGTCCAGGACCTTATCTGTCCCGGCGGGATGATCGCCGTCGGCATCGAGGGCGCCACTGGCGATTTCGTCGACAGGCTCGGCCTCGTCTGTTCGCTGGCGCCCGCTGTGGCGCGCGAGGTAATCGGCTCCGGCATGGAAGACGGCACAGACCGTCCGGGTACGGACTATAGTTCCACTCCGCTCGGACCCGATCCCGCCGATTGCCAGCAGATGTGCTTTTTCGGCCGTGCAACTTGCCGCGCCTGGACCTATGTGCGGCCCGGCATACAGGGGCCTAATGCGGTTTGCCATCTGAAGAGAAGCGCGCCGGCACCGGTTGCGAACGATTGCTGCATCTCGGGCACGGTACGCTCGCCCATGTCGGTGCTCACCGCGCCGCCGAGCTCGGTGCAACTGCCGTCGTCGCATACGGCGGCAGACAGCGTCACGCAGCGCGTCGGCGATGGCCTCCATGTGCCGAAGCCGGGCGGCGCAATGACCGTCGGCGAACCTGGCGGCTTCGCCGGTCCCGCACCTGCGATGACCGGCACCTTCGACACCGATTTCGGCGTGCTCACACTGAACGCTCGCGACGGCACCTACGCCTACAAGAACGGCCGTGTAGAGATCGCGCACATCTATGGCGACTTCATGGACGGCACTTGGTCGCAATCGGAATCGAGCCAGCGCTGCACCGACGGGACATTTCGCGGCAAATTCCATTTCCGCTTCACAGCGACCGGCTTCACCGGATCCTTCGGCCTGTGCGACGGACCGATCGGCGCGGGCCAATGGAACGGAAAGCGGCGGTAAAAGGATGACCCCATGAGACGCCTCGCACGACCTCTCATCTCGTTCGTTGTCTTCATGGCTCTTGCCGGTCTGGCTCGGGCGGAATTGGCGGCGCCGGCGAAGCCTCGGCCAACAGTATGCCGCTGGGACGTGACCGGCATTTGGCACGTCACCCGCGAAGGCGGAAGCGTAATAGTCGTCACCGTGAACCGCACGCACTTACCATCGGACACCGGCAGTGACTACCAATTCGAAGGCACGGCGGTTCATGTGGCCTCCGGCGAAACAGGGCATGTCAGTGGCGGCGTCAAAGGCGATTGGGTCTCCTTCAATCTCACCTGGGCTCCGAAATTCGACCAACCCAACGACTATCAAGCATCTATCGGCCCGGACGGCCATGTAATGAACGTGTCGCGCTCGGAATATTCGAGCGGCCGAATGGCGCGCGTGCCCAACATGTTCCATCCGTCATGGGAGGATCCCGATTATCCGCCCGATCCGAAATCCACCAATCTCACCAACGTCTTTGAAGACGCAAGAACCTGGCAGCGCACAGAGCCATTTTCCTGCGTGAAGGTTCCGCTATCCACGGTCGAGATCGAGAGCACATATCGGCCAGGCCTGCCTCTGCCGACGGCGCCGGCCATCTCATCGCACGGTGTCAGCGAGCTCGCTGGCACCAATCGTCTCGCCACGGCGCACATGCCATCCGACGCCGCGACGACCGGGACCTTCGATACAAGCTTCGGTGTTCTGACCCTTACGAACCAAGGCGGCAACTACTCGACGAGCGGGGGTCGCGTAACCGTCACGCGACTGGACGGCAACATCATGGAAGGAGTCTGGGAACAGTCGAGCGCCTCACGGCGCTGCGCCAACGGCCGCTACTACGGCAAGTTCACCTTCACCTTCGCCGCCGACGGTTTCGCCGGCGCTTACGGCTACTGCGACGAACCGATCAATGCCGGACCGTGGAACGGGAAAAGGCGATGACGATCGAACGTGCCTCCCGAGATTCAACTAGGAGATATTCCATGCCTGGATTGGTCACCGGCCCTCTGAGAAGATCCGATCTTTGCACCGTGATCCTAGGTGCCTTGCTAGCGAGCAATGTCGCGCTCTCATCGTCTGCCAGCGCGGCATCGCCTGCCCCCAAGGCCCCTGACCATCCCATCAATGCGAGCACCGCGAATATCGACAAAATTCATTCGATTGCGCATCAGCCTGCGCTGACAGCCCTCAACCCCCAGCCGCTTCCGCCGGTCGACAAACCTCGCGCACTCAACGCACTCAACCCTCAACCGCTGCCGCCGGACAAGCGGCCCGGCACGCTCGCCCCAAAAATCGGCAATTGAATCTGCCCTTGAATGGAATGAACGGCATGAATCGATTTTGTCAAATCGCCTTGGGCGTTGCAGCGCTCACCATCGGATTGCCCCGATCCGCGTTGGCTTGCGACCAGTGGGACATCTCCAAGGCCAACAGCATCCGCCAGGCAAACGGAATTGCGGTCACCACCATCTTCGCGCAATCCGGACCACAATTAAGCGGCACGGCCGAGTACTTTTCGAACACCCTTACCGCCGGCGGCGACCGTATCGCGGTCCACGGCTCAGTGAGCGGAACGGTCGTTGGCAATCAGGCGCGTTTCAAGATCGCGTGGTATGTCGCGTGGAAGGACTGCCTCGTGGGCATATGCAAGGACAAGTCCTGGCAGGGTGACGGCGTCTACGAAGGCACGATCGATCCCAACGGACACGTCGAAGGACAGAACTGGGACTACCACACGCCCGGCACCAAGTTCGGTTGGTACATTCCCAGTCCGCTCATCTGTGCCGACGCGTCCGCGCCTCCGCCAAGTGCACCACCGCCCGCCAAGCCGATCGTCCATATCATACATTCGATCCCGTCGAAGGCGCCCGCCCGGTGCCTCTCCGGCTATGTCTGGCGTGTCGCGGGCCCGAACGATCTCGTTTGTGTTCCACCCGAGTCTCGCGACCGCACCGCAGCGGAGAACGCGCGGGGCCCGTCGCTCGTCGATCCCAATGGCGCCTGGGGACCGCAAAGCTGCATCCAAGGATATGTCTGGCGCGAGGCATTTTCGGGCGATCTCGTCTGCGTGACGCCGGACATCCGCGACCTGGTGCGCGAGGAAAACGCGCTGGGGCCGAGCAGAATGCATTGAGTCTCCGGCAGCGACCGGAGTCTTCATCGAACAAGAGGAGCAAGTGCATGAAATTCGTGTTTGGACTGCGCGCAGCAATCACATTCTGGGGCTTCTTCCTCGCGACGCCCGCGTCTGCTTGCGATCTTTGGAATCTCAGCGGCGGTTTCACGGTCGACTTGACCGACGGCACGACGGCGACCGGCAGTTTCCAGCAGACCGACAGGTTCCTGCAGGGCAGCGCCTGGATATATCCTAAGTCGATCCTGCTTCCGCCCTACAACGGTTCCCAAGTCCAATTGAGCGGAGAGGTCGCCGGAAACGACATCAGCTTCCACGGCACGATGCGGTCCGGCCGCCCCGGCTACTTCGAAGGTGCCATCAAGGCCGACGGTACGGTCACCGGCACTTATTCCGAACAAGGCGCGCCGAACGACCGCACAAGCTGGACCATGCGCAATCGCGCGAAATGCGGACCGCTTCGCCCGCCGCGCGGGCGTTCGCTGCCAAACTGAAAGACGCGCCGAAGCCTCTCAACAAGGCCCGCAGGAAAATCCGTAAAGCGCTCCGCGCATTTCGTGGTACGGTATTATATTACCGCTTGCTGAACTGGAACGAACGACGTGCCTTGGGGCGGCCGTACTTCTTGCGCTCCACGGCGCGCGGATCGCGCGTCAGGAACCCGCCGGGCTTCAGGGCCGCGCGCAGAGTCGGCTCGTAGCGCACGAGCGCTCGCGAGATGCCGTGGCGCACGGCGCCCGCCTGTCCCGACAAGCCGCCGCCCACAACAGTGACGATCACGTCGAACTGGCCGTCGCGGTTGGTCGCGATCAGCGGCTGGCGCAGGATCATGCGCAGCACGGGGCGCGCGAAATAGACCTTCTCGTCGCGGCCGTTGACCGTGATGGTGCCGCGGCCCGGCTTGATCCACACGCGCGCAACGGCGTTCTTGCGGCGGCCTGTGGCATAGGCGCGGCCCTTGGAGTCGCGGTTGGACTTGGGCTGCTCGCCGGTCTCCGCCTTCTCGGGAGTCTTCGCCTTGATCAGCGTCGACTTGAGTTCGCCGAAGCTCTTTACGTCTTCCGCCATGAGCCTAGCTCGCCTTCTTGAAGTTGGTGTTCTTGGGATTCAGCTTCGCCACATCGAACGGCTCGGGCTGTTGCGCCGCATGGGGATGCTCGGCTCCGGCATAGACGCGCAGATTGGAGAGCTGGCGCCGGCCGAGCGGGCCGCGCGGCAGCATGCGTTCCACCGCCTTGTGCAGCACGCGCTCGGGAAACTTGCCGCGCATGATCTGGCCCGCGGTGCGTTCCTTGATGCCGCCGATGTAACCGGTGTGGTGGTAGTAGGTCTTGTCCTTCATCTTGTTGCCGGTGAGGACGATCTTCGCGGCATTGATCACCACGATATTGTCGCCGCAGTCCATGTGCGGCGTGAAGGTGGTCTTGTGCTTGCCGCGCAGGCGCAGCGCGAGGATCGAGGCAAGGCGACCGACGACGAGCCCTTCGGCATCGACGAGGATCCACTTCTTCTCGATCTCGGACGCCTTGGCCGAGTAGGTTTTCATCGGGATACCTGTGAAGGATTTCGGTTCAGGGCGCGGCTATTACGCGGGCGGGGTGCGCCGGTCAAGGAAAAACGTCCGAAATGCTGCGCTTTTCGCTTGCGGTATTATGATACCGCAAGCCTCCGCTCCCGATCCCCCTCAGCCCCTGGCGAAATCCGCGATCGCCGACGCCGCCTCGCGGCTGATGTCGGGACAGCTGA
>Ga0265314_10004023_pt1 | contig 13897 bp, 13 predicted proteins | sample 4126metaG_FD_203106 | JGI IMG/M metagenome (GOLD analysis project Ga0265314, IMG submission 203106) | Rhizosphere microbial communities from Carex aquatilis grown in University of Washington, Seatle, WA, United States - 4-1-26 metaG | ecosystem: Host-associated > Plants > Roots > Rhizosphere >... | reverse complement strand
ATGCGACTGAGCATCGGCACGAGCTTCTGCATCAAGAGCACGTCGCGCGCGCTGGTGCCGCTGCCGCGATAGGTCGCCGCGAGGTTCTTCAGCACGTTCGCCGTCGCGCGACCCTGCTCGACGATCTTCGCCGCGTCGGCCTTCGCGTTCTGTTCGGCCTGCTGACGTGCGGCCTCGGCTGGCTGGATCACGTCGGCCTGCAGCTGCAGCTTCACCTGCTCGATGCGCGCCTCCTGCATCTGCACCTCGGCCTGCGTCTGCGCGATGAGCGCCTGAACTTCGGCTTGCTGCTCGGCGATCACGGCGCCGCGGCGCGCGGTCGCTTCCGAGATGCGGCGCGCGTTCTCGGCGTTGGCGACCTGGATCTGCGTGTCGAGCTTCTGGACCTCGGCGTTCATCGTGTTGCGCCACTTCTGCTCGGCGGCATCGGCCTTGGCGTTCGCCTCGGCGATCACCGCGTCGCGACGGATGGCGGCGCTCGCGACGCGTCCCGTCGCATCGAGGTAGCCCGACTCGTCGGTGACGTTCTGGATCTTCAGCGTGTCGAGCACGAGCCCGAGGTGCGAGAGATCGTGCTCGGCCTCTTCGGTCAGGCGCGATGCGAACGCTTCCTTGTCCTGGTTGACCTGCTCGGGCGTCAGGCCCGCGAGCACACCGCGCAGGTTGCCCTCGAGCGTCTCGCGACCGATGTCCATGATCTCCGCGCGGCTCTTGCCGAGGAAGCGCTCGAGCGCCTGATCGATGAGCGGCTCTTCGCCCGGCACCTTGATGTTGGCGACGCCGTGCACGGTGAGCGGGATGCCGTTGCGGCAGTACGCGCCCTTGACGTGCAGCTCGATGATCATGTTCGTCAGATCCATGCGGTCGACGGTCTCGAGCAGCGGCACGCGCGTCGCGCGACCGCCCTTCACGAAGCGGTAGCCCACGATCTTGCCGTCCGAGCGCTGGCGCGAGCGACCCGAGAAGATGAGCACTTCGCTCGGCTCGCAGACGTAGAGGATGTTCTTCACGACGCCGAGCGTCGCGAACGCGGCGATGCCGAGGATGATGATCAGCGCGAAGCACGCGAGGAGAAAGCTTCCCATGGTCAGCTCCTTCCTTTGTCGGATGCGCCCAGCAGGATCGCGGGCACGTCCACGCCGGTCGAGTCCTTGAGCGCGCTCATCACGCTCGCGACCATGTTCGGATACGCGGCGGCGTAGCTCGCGAGCGCGCGGCCATCGCCCTGATCGATCACGTGGACCTCGCCGACCTCGATGCCTTCGACGTTCGAGACGACGGCGCCGATGATCTGCTCGAGGTGCTGGATGACGTAGATCTCGCGAGCGTCGGGGCCCATCGCGGTCCACGCCTCGCTGAGCGAGCGGAGCACCTCGACCTGCGCGGCGCCGTTCTCGATCGTGGGCGCGGCCTGGCCCTTCGCGAGGATCGTCTGCGCCTGTTGCCGGATCTGCGAGGGGATGACGACCTCGACCATCAAGCGCCGCTGCTCGAGCGTCGCGCGATATCCCTGCAGCTCTTTCTCGGCCATCGCGCGCGCCGTCTTGCCGGCGGCTTCGGCCTCACGCTCGACGGCCTGGGCGTTGCCCTCCAGCTGCGCCTTCACCTGACGGAACTCGTTCTGCTTCGTCTGCATCGCGGTCTGCGCCGTCGCGCGACTGACCTCGGCGCGGCGGCTCGCCTCGGCCTGCGCCTGCTGCGTCTCCTGGCCCGCCTGGTTCTCGGCGTTCTCCGCGTCGCGCAGCGCGCGTGCGATGACCGGGCGACCGATGGAGTCGAGGTAGCCGACACCGTCGCTCACGTGCTGGATCTTGAGCGTGTCGAGCTGCAGGCCGAGCTTCTGCAGATCGTCCTCGGCCGCGTGGATGAGCTTGTCGGCGAACTTCAGGCGGTCCTGGTTGACCTCTTCGGGCGTCAGCTGCGCGACGACCTCACGCACCGCGCCTTCCAGCGTCTGCTTGGCGACGATCTCGATCTCGTTGCGCGAGCGGTTCAAGAAACGCTCGACCGCGTTGCGCAGCCAGCGCTCGTCGCCGTGGATCTTCACGTTGGCGACCGCGTGGATCTCGAGCGCGATGTTGCCTTTCGAGTACGCGTTCTGCACGAGGATGTCCGTCGGCTGCGTCGTCATGTCGAGACGATTGACCGTCTGGATGAACGGAAGACGGATGCCGCGATGGCCCGACTTCACGATCGTGTAGCCGAGCGCCGCGTTGTCCTCCGTCGTGCTGCTCTTGCCGCTGAACACGAGCGCCTCGTTGGGGCGCGCGATGTAGAGGAAGTTCCGCATGAACACGACGAACAGGAACGCGAGCCCGCCCGCGGCCATGAGCGCGATGATCAGGAACCAGATGAACATCGGATCGAACGGGCTCAGATCCGCCGGCGGCTGCGCCGGGTAGCCGTATCCACCTTGCATCGTCTTCTCCCTCTCTTCTGCCGAAGTGGTCCGCGCAGCGGACCCGACGCAATTGCGTCGGCTCGCCCGTGGCGAGCACTCTGGCAGATACTACGCGGCCGGCGGGTTGGAAGGCCGCACGTGGGCGACCTTCGCGTGCAGGCCCGACATCTCGACGACGATGATCTCGTCGTTCACCGAGTAATCACGCTCGTCCTCGGGCATGGCGAGCAAGTCGATGCTCGAGCCCTTCACTTCGACGCGTACCTTCCCGACGCCGCCCACGCCGAAGCCGACGAGCACGCGGCCAGTGCGGCCGACGTAGTCGCCGCTCGAGACGGCGCTGTTGTTCTGTTCGCGCGTCAGCTTGCCCAGCACGAACATCGCGCCACCGCCCGCGACCGCGCCGGTGCAGGTCGCGATGATCGCGGTCACGGTCTGCGACGACACGAGCCCGAGACCGTCGAACACGAGCCCGGTGAGCCCGAAGAACGCGACGAAGAACGTCCAGAAGCGAAGCGAGACGAGCCAGTAGAGATACGACTCGGCGCCGCCCGCCGGACCTTCGTGGCCTGCGGGAGCGAGCGCCTGCACGTTCACGTCGTGGGACGCGTCGTGGCCGCCCAGAACGATCGACGCTCCGAGCAGTCCTCCACCGATCACGAGTGAGAACAAGTAGAGGTAGATCACGTCCGCCTCCTAGCGCGTGGTGCCCGCATGCCCCCATGCGAACGTTCCCCGCCACGAGACACCGGGCGGGGTGAAGTCATTCCAAGGCGCGTGTCTTACGCGCGATCGAGGCTGGATGCTCCTCGAACGCCGTTCAGCGACGCCGAGGCGCGTGGCCGCGTGTGCGCAGCTGCACGCGCTCGCCGAGGAACGCGCCGAAGAGCGAGATCATGATGCCCATGAGCGCGAGCACGCCGGTCTGCAGGTAGTCGACGTCGAGGCCGGCCGGCGCTTGCCACATCGTGTAGGCGACGGTCGGGACGGCGGCGAGGCATGCGCCGACCGCGGGCTCGATGAACGTCTTGCCGGGCGAGATGAAGCCCACGACGATGCCGCCGAAGAACCACACGACGCACGAGATCGCCAGCGCGGCGACCGCGCCCGACGAGCCGCCGAACGGATCGAAGCTCGAGATGACCATCGGCATCAGGACGAGCACGACGGCCTGCAGCACGAGGTAGACGCCGAACGCGGCGAACACCCAGACGGGGGAGAACCCCTCCTGCTGATTTTCGCGCGCCGCCTCTTCCTCTGCGGTGTAGTCGGATTGAACGGCATCGATCTTCGCGCCGCACGACACGCAGCGCTCGGCGGTGGCCGCATTCTTGAAGCCACAGACGTGGCAGACGATCTCATCTTTCGCGGAAGCCATTTCCCCTCCGGGCGGCCCCATTCTCGTCTCCTTTCGGCTCGCTGGGCAAGGAATGAGAGACGGCACCGAAACCGTGACAGGAACGATTCGCACCAAATGCGTCGAACCGGCGGTCGGAGGGGCTTTTTTCCTGGCAGAACGGCCCCGCGCGTAGTAGCCCCCGGCTCCCCGCGAGGTCCCACGATCTGCGGGCGGAGGGTGGCGTGCCGGGCGCGAGCAAGACCGACGAAAAAGACGACGAGCTCGAGACCAAGGACGCGGACGCCGCGCTCGAGGACGAGGACGGGCTCGACGACGAGGACGAAGAAGGCGAAGGCGAAGACGTCCCCGCCACCGCTGCTGGCAAGGCCAGCGCGCAGCGTCTCGTCGATCTCATGGTCGAGAAGAAGGCGCTCGCGCTCCACGCGGCCAAGCCCGGCAAGGACCTCATCGAGGCCGTGGCGCGCGCGATCGAGTGGCCGGGCCCAGTCGCGCAGCGAGCGAGCAAGCTCAGCAACGCGATCGTCGACTCCGAGGACGTCGACGAGCTCTTCATCGACGACGAGACGCTCGCCGAGCTGCTCAAGCGCTGGTGATCGACGACCGGAGTGCCCGGCAAGGCCGGGCCGACGCAATGGTGCCTACGGCGTGACGACGATGCCGCCGGCGCCGTCGTCGGTGCACGTGTCGCTCGCGGACAACATCAGGCAGTCGCACGTGCCCGGGACGCAGAGGGACGAGAACGCGACGCAGCTGCCCGACCGGCAGTACTGCGTGTTCCGCGCGCACGACGCGGCGGCGCAGGGAAAGAAGCCCCCGCAGGGCGTCTGGTAGCGCGACATGCATGCGCTCTGACTGGCCTCGAGGCGATCGCACGCTCCCATGCAGCTGCAGCCGATCTGCTCGACGCAGCGCGATCCATCCCACGTCCATCCGAGCGAGGTCGAGCAGCCCGGAACGAGCGTGATCGCCGGTGCATCGCACGCGGCGCAGATCGGCGTCGGCGCGATGGTCTGCATCGCACGCTGCGCTTCGCACGGCGTGCGATACGCGACGCCGTCGCATCCACACGTGGGCGTCGATCGGACGGTCGAGCAGTCCGCGGGGACGACCATGCACGTGCCCGTGGCGTCGGCGCAGCTGTTGCGTTGGCAGAAGAACTCGTTCGGACAGAAGCGCGCGCTGTTGCAGGTCGGCGACCAGCACGTGCCGTGCAGGCTCATGCACGAGCCGTAGGTCGGTTGCGGCAGCGTGCACGCGCCCGCGCACGTGCAGCCCGACACTTGGATGCAGTCGGAACCGTTCCACACGTAGCTCGAGCACAGCGGCGATCCGCTGAGCACGACGGCATCGGCCGCGCAGTTGCTGCCGGCGTCCGGGCACGACGTCGACGAGCAGCTCCCTTCGGGGGCGCATGCGCCGCAGACGACGTTGCAGCAGACCTCGCCCGCGGCGCAGTCGACGGGACCGCACCGGACCAGGGCATCGACACTGCCGGCGTCGATGTTCGAGCCGAGCGTGACGATCGCGGTGCACCCGCAGACCGCTCCGAGCAGCAGGATCAGTGCGAGCTGCCGCACGTGGTGCGCAGGAGTGGAGCGCTGGAGCTCTGCGGATGGGCCGCGAGATAGCTCGCGACCGCCTCGGGACCTTCCGCGCAGAGCTCGCGGACGGCGACGCGACGGCGATCGTCGCGCGCACCCGCCAGCTGTCCGTTCGGAAAACGCGCTGCGTGCTCGTCGACGCTCGCGAGGCGGCGCTCCGGGGTCGCGGCGTGGAGCGCATCGCGCAGCAGCGCGTTCTCGGCGTCGAGCGTCGAGACGTCGTCGTCGGTCGTCGCGTGCGCCGCCTGGCTGCGAGCGCCAGAGAGCCGATGCGTCGGCGTCGTGGGCGCCGTCGTCACTTCGGGCGGTGCCTCTTCGGGAGCGACGACTTCGGGCGCGACGATCGGCGCGACCTCGATCGGCGTCTCGATCTCGTTCGGGATCACGAAGACCGGCTCGCCGCGCACGATCGGTGCGGCCTCTCGATCCATCGACCGGTCGACGACCGATGCGTGCGCCGACGCCTCCAGCTGGCTCGACGCCTGCGGAGCCGACGCATAGTGGTTCACCGCCACGATCGCGCCCGATCCGACGCCGAGCGCGACGACTGCGATCGCCACCTTCGTCAAGACGCTGGCGGTGGCGACGCTCGCGACGCTCGTCGCCGTCGCGCCCGCCGTGGCCGTCGATGCCGTCGCGCTCGCGATCGCCTTGGCGCTTCCTGCCGCCGATGCCGTCACGCCGGCCGTGCCGGCCGATGCCGCGAGCGCCACCGCCAGCGCGCGTCGCACCCGCTCGCGATCTTCGGGCTTCGGCCCGTCTGCGTCGCGCGCGGCCTGGAGCAACGAGCGTGCGCTCGGCGAGAGGCCGCCGCGATCCGTCTGTCGGCCGCTCATGGGCGCTCCTTCACGCGTGCGCGATCGAGGCCGCTTCGTTCTCGCGCTCGATGACGCGCGAGGGCTCGCTCGAACGCCTCTCTCGCGCTCCGCAGCCGCGAGTACACGGTGTTCACCGGGATGGCGAGCATCTCCGCGATCTCCGGCGCCGCGAGCTCCTCGAGCTCGGCCAGCACGAACACGGCGCGCTTCTCGTCGTCGAGCTCGTCGAGCAGCGCGTGCAAGAGCGCGGCGGCCTGCCGCTGCTCGAGCGACTCCACGGGGCTCTCGCCACGACCTTGGAGCACGTCTTCGTGCGGCAGCTCCGAGAGGCCGCCCTTGCGCCGCAACGTCCGTCGATGATCGCTGACCACGCGGAGCAAGATCCCGAACACCCACGTCTTGATCGACGAGCGTCCCTCGAACGTGGGGAGGCGGCGGTGGACCACCAGGAATGCGTCCTGGACGACGTCGTCGACCGCGGAGGCCGGGACACCGAGTCGTCGCGCGCTGCGCCAAGCGAAGTCGAAGGTCTGCTCGTACACGTGATCGAACGTCGGTGGAGGGGAGATGCGAGAAGAGGACGAAGAAGGCGTGGGCACGCCTTCGCCGGAGGATACTCGGGCGTCGGGGGGTTCGTTGGGATCGATCGAAAGGGCGAGAGAGGACGTGCCCACGAGCCCTGTGTGGCCGGGCTCTCGGGGATCCGTCAGCGCGAACGCACGCTCGTTCATCGTGCGCCGCCCGTCATGGGCTGAAGTGGACCAAGAGCGCGAAACGACCGCCGAACCAGTCGGCATCCCAGACGTGACCGAGACCCGTGACGACGAACTCTGGACGGTAGAACCGACCCCAGACTTCGGCCCCGAGCGAGACGTCGATCCCGTGCCACGGGAACAAGGGTAGCCACAGGCCGACCACGCCCGCCACCGTTCCTACCGCGGTCTGCGCGCTGTTGCTGATGCCGTACGTGTGCGCCAGCAGGGTTCCGCCCTCGATGCCGCCGCAGATCGCGATCGCGAAGTCGGCTCCGAACGGGCGGCCACAGAGGAGCGCGGTGGCGGTCACCGCGGAGGCCGCGACCCCCGCGCGGGCATGATCCTGGCTCTCCTCGAGCGCATAGCCGCCACGCAAGCGCACCTCGAAGTGATCGACGCGCACGAGCGCATCGACGACGAACGACGCGGTGAACGAAGGCACGAGGCCGCCTTCGACCATCACTCCTGCGCCGATCGCGAAGTCCGAGAGTGTCGGCGCCGGAAACGGATTGGCGAGCCGCTGCGACCACTCGAACGCGTCGTAGTCGTGCTCACCCGGCCGTCGTCGTCGCCGCCGTATCCGCACGACCGGAGGTCGTGGTGTCGTCGTGGGCTGCGCCGCTTGCGGATCTTGCGTCGGGCTCGGCTCGGATGCGGACGCGGCCGCGAGCGTCGCGGCATCTGCGTCGATGCGCAGGGCGACGATGAGCGCTGCGGCGCGCACGAGCGCCGAGCACGATCGATCGTGCAGCGTCCGCACGCCCTCCGCATCGCGCACCTCGAGCGCGAAACGCGGGCCGTCGACCGTGACGACCACGTGCGGATCGAGCCCAGCGGGCAGCGCGATCCCGTCGAGCGGCCGGCCGACGAGGCTCGCGAGCTCGTCCCGCAAGAGCTCTGCCGCGGGACACGCGCTCGGCGCCTCCAGCGTCAGCGCGCTCGCCATCGTGACGGGCGGCGTCTCCGTCGGCGCTGCGTCCGCATGCGTCGCATCGTCTTGCGCGCTCGCTCGCATCGGCGCGGCGAGGGCGACGGCCCACACCAGCCACGGAGCGAGCGCTCGAGCACGTGCGCCTCTGCCCATCTCCAACACACCTATATCAGCCGCGGCGCGACGCGTCCTTCCCGCGAAGCGGTACCGCGGGACGCTCGGCGCCTGACCGAGCTTCGAGTCAGGCTCGGAGCGCGCTCGCGACGTCGATCATGCGTGCGCGCAGCCACGCGTGCGCGGGATCGCTCTTGGCGCGCTCGTGGAAGAGCATCGACACGGTGAAGCCGGCGACACGCACCGGCGGCGGCACCAGCACGAGCGGACGTCCGCGCGCCATGACCGCCGCGACCCGCGTCGGGAGCGTCACGACGCAGTCCGTCTCGGCGACCAAGAGCGGCGCGGCCAGGAACGTAGCGGTGCGAATCGCGACACGTCGCTTGAGGCCGAGCTCGGCGAGCGCGTCGTCGACGGCGCCACCTCCGATGCCGCGCGGCGAGATCAGCACGTGCGAGAGCGCGGCGAATCGCTCGACCGTCATCCGGCCCTTCAGCGCGGGATGGCCGCGCCGCAGCATGCACACGAAGCTCTCCTCGAAGAGCTTGCGCGACACGAGCCGAGCGGAGGGCGCGCGGAACACGCCGATCGCCATGTCGAGGGCGCCGGACTCGAGCTCGGGCTCGGAGTCGGTCGTGATCGGCCGCGACGAGAGATTGACCATCGGCGCCTCCTTCGTCAGGCGCCGCACCAGCGGTGGCAGCAGCAGGATCTCCATGAAATCCGCGCCGCCGAGCGTGAACGTGCGCTCGAGCCGCGTCGGATCCAGCGGCCCCGGCGAGCGTCCGAGCCGCTCGACGCGATCCAGCAAGCTCCGCACCTCGGGGCCGAGCGCGATCGCGCGATCGGTCGGCACGACGCCATGGGGCCCGCGCACGAAGAGCGGATCACCGAGCACGCGGCGGAGCCTGCCGAGCGCATGGCTCGCGGCCGATTGCGTGATGTTCAGGCGCCGCGCCGCGCGCGTGACGTGGCGCTCGCCGAGCAGCGCGTCGAACGCGCGCAGCAGCGCCAGATCGAGCGCTCCATGACCATCGATGTCGCTCATGACGACTATGTCTATCATCGATTGGACTCATGTCGCACGCGACCTAGAGTCCTCCTCACGAGCGGGGGGACCCGCCGTTCAAGGAGATCTCGCCATGTACGCAATCCTCGGTGCCTCGGGAAACACGGGCTCGGTCGTCGCACGCACGCTGCTCGCCGCAGGGAAGAAGGTCCGCGTCGTCGTTCGCGACGCGAGCAAGGTGAAGGCGCTCGCGGACGCAGGAGCCGAGGTCGCGATCGGGACGATCGAGGACGCGGCATCGCTGACGAAGGCGTTCGCGGGCGTCGCGGGCGCGTACGTGCTCATGCCGCCCGACCTGAAGACCGAAGACCTGATGAAGGAGAACCACGCGCGCACGGACGCCGTCGCGAAGGCGCTCGCGGCGAACAAGGTGCCGCACGTGGTGCTGCTCTCGTCCATCGGCGCGCAGAACGAGACGGGCGCGGGCCCGATCTCGACGATCTTCTACGCGGAGAAGACGCTCGGTGCGATCCCCGGCACGGTGCTCACGTCGGTGCGCGCGGCGTTCTTCATGGAGAACATCGCCAACCTACTGCACCCGATGAAGACGCAGGGCGTGCTGCCGGAGTTCGCGACGAAGCTCGACGTGGCGATGCCGATGGTCGCGACGCAGGACATCGGCGAGACCGCGGCGCGCGCTCTCATGGAGCCGCCGAAGAAGAACGAAGTGATCTTCCTGACGGGCCCGAAGGAGGTCTCGTACCTCGACGCGGCCAAGGCGTTCTCCACGGCGCTCGGCCGTGAGGTGAAGGCCGTCGCGGCGCCGTTCGACGGCGTGGTCCCGACGCTCACTGGCATGGGCATGAGCACGCACATGGCGGGCCTCTACCGCGAGATGATGGAGGGCTTCGACAGCGGCCGCATCACGCACGACGGCGTCGGTCGCCACGTCCGCGGCAAGGTCACGCTCGAAGAGTTCGCGCGCAAAGCGGCGAGCTGAGCTACTCGGCGGCCTCTTCCTGAGGCTCGAAGTCCAGCTCGACGCGCGCGGCCTCGCCTCGCAAGACGATGCGATCTCCTCGCCGGAGATCGCCGCCGAGGACGCGCGTGGCGAGCGCCGACTCGACCAGACGCGAGACCACGCGTCGCATCGGGCGCGCGCCGAGCGTCGGATCGAAGCCGCCCGCGTCCGCGAGCGATCCGAGCGCGCTGGGCTCGACGGTGAGCAGCACGCCGTGCTCGCTCTCGAGCTGCGCGGCGACGCGAAGCAACATCCGACGCGCGATCTCGAGCGCATCGGTGCGGCCGAGCGGCGCGAACACCAGCGGCTCGTCGAGACGGTTCCAGAGCTCAGGTGGCATCGCGCGTCGTGCCGCAGCGAGCACCTTGTCCTCGATCGATCGCGCGCGCTCCGCCTCGCTCGGCGTGGCGCCGAAGCCGATCGCCGTCGGCCCACGCACCGCGTCGGCGCCGAGGTTCGACGTCATCACGATCACGGTGTTCGTGAAGTCGACGGTGCGCCCGCGCCCGTCCGTCAGGCGCCCTTCGTCGAGCAGCGGCAAGAGCGAGAGCAGCACCTCGGGGTGCGCCTTCTCGATCTCGTCCAGCAGCACGAGCGAGTACGGGCGACGCCGCACCGCTTCGGTGAGCTGACCGCCCGCGTCGTGGCCGACGTAGCCGGGCGGCGCGCCGATCAAGCGCGCGATGGCGTGCGACTCGCTGAGCTCGCTCATGTCGAAGCGCACGATGTTCGCTTCGCCGAACATGGCCTCGGCGATCGCCTTGGCCGTCTCCGTCTTGCCGACGCCGGTCGTGCCGAGAAAGAGGAAGGTCGCGAGCGGTCGCTTGCCGCGAAAGCCCGCGGCGCCCTTGCGCAGGGCATCGGCGATGCGATCGAGCGGGCCGCGCTGACCGACGACGCGCTCTTCGAGCAGCGTCTCGAGCGCGAGCAAGCGATCGGCGTCGCGGAGCAGCAAGCGTTCCACCGGCACGTGCGCCTGCTCGGCGATCACCTGCGCGACGGCGGGCACGTCGACGATCGTCCCGTGCGTGCGACGCATCCGCGCGCCCGCGAGATCGAGCACCGCGAGCGCCTTGTCGGGCAGGTGCTTCTCCGGAAGGAAGCGCACCGAGAGCTCGACCGCCGCCGCGATCGCGTCCGTGCGGTACGCGACGGCGTGGTGCTGTTCGTAGCGATGCATCACGCCGCGCAGGATCGCGATCGCGTCCTTCGGCGTGGGCTCGGCGACGTGCAGCACCGAGAGCCGCCGCGCGATCGCAGGGTCGCGATCGAGGAAGCGCTTGGCCTCGGCCTCGCTCGTCGCGCCGATGCACGGCACCTCGCCCCGCGCGAGCAGCGCCTTGAGCTCGCTCGCGACCTCGCCGTCGCTCTCGGGGCCGCCGAGGATCGCGTGGACGTCGTCGAAGAAGAGCAGCACGTCACCCGCGCTCTCGGCCTCGCTCGCGAGCTTGCGGAGCTTCTCGGAGAGCGCGCCGCGCACGCCGGTGCCCGACACGAGCGAGCCAGCCGAGACCTCGACGATCACGTGACGCGCCAGGCCGACCGTCTGTGGCGCGCGTGAGGCCACGGCGAGCGCGAGCGCGTGCACGACCGACGTCTTGCCGACGCCGCTCGGTCCGACGAGGAGCGGATGGTTCGCGCGACGGCGCGAGATGACGTCGAGCAGGCGATCGAGCTCGGCCTCGCGCCCGATCACCGGATCGATCCCACCTGCCGCCGCCAGCGCGGTGAGGTTGGTGCCGATCGAGGCCAGCAGCGGGTACTTGCGCGCGTCGATCGCGAACGGTGCGAGCACCGTCTCCGCGATCTTCGGCTCTGTCTTCGGCTCGAGCGCCTCGCGCGCCTCCATCGCCGGCAGGGACGGCGGTCGCGGCGCGGTGATGCGTCGATTCATTCGCGGGCGCGGCGGCAGATCGCTGATCGGTCGCGAGACGCTCACGCCGAGGCGGGCCGGCGCGGGGGGCGGCATCGTCCCGACGCGCTTGCTCTCGAGCCCGAGCGCCGAGCGCACGTCCGCATCGATCTTGCCGCTGCCGACGCCCATGCGCTCGAAGCAGCGATACGCCGTGCTCTGCGGCTCGCGCGCGATCGCGGCGAGCAGATGCAGCGCCGACACCTGTGTGCCCGCTTCCAGCGCGAGCTTGCCCGCGCGCTCCGCCGCACGCTCGAAGAGCACCGGCGGCTCGTCGACCTCGACCTTGAGCGCCGACACGAGCGCATTCTCCGACACGCCCGCGCGCATCAGCATCTCGGACGCCTCGTCCCCTTGGCCGAGCATCGTGAGCACGCAGTGAGCGGTCGTGAAGCGTTGGCTCCGTCGCTGCGCCGTGAAGCGCGCCTGTGCGATCAATCCCTTCAGCGCGGCGGAGCTCATGAGCACAACCTCCGCTCCCGCGATACCTTCTCAGTCCCACGATGATCAACTTTTCGGGTCGTCTCGCGGTGATGGGGATGGCTTTCCTCGCTGCATGCGGCGCGAGCCAGCACGCGAGCGGCGATCGTCCGGTCGTCACGGCCGAGAATCGGCTCTGGGTCCTCGCCCCGCATCCGGACGACGAGCTCCTGATCGCGGGCGAGGCCATGCAGGCCGCGCTGGCCCATCACAGGCCGATCTCCGTGATCGTCATGACGAACGGCGATCTCGGCTGCGGTCGCAATGGTCATGCGCGTCAGCTCGAGACGCTCGCCGCGCTCGCCTCGATCGGCGTGCCGGAGCGCAGCGTGCACTTCCTCGGCTATCCGGACGGATATCTCGATTCGCTCGGGCCCGTGCCGCTGCCGCCCGTCGCGCGCACGCAGCAAGACGGGAGCTGCGGCGTCGGCGACAGCACCTACGCCTCGCACGGCGCGGGCAACGTCGACGTGCACACGCTCCGCACCGGCGCGCCCGGCCCGTACGTCGACTCGGGACCGGTCGACGATCTCGCGTGGTTGCTCGAGCGCGAGCCGCCGTCGGAGATCATCACCACGCACGGGATCGACACGCACCCCGATCACGCGATGACGTATGCGTACCTGCGTCGCGCGCTCGCGCATGCGTCGATCACGCCGCGCGTGCTGCGCGCGATCGTTCATCAGGGGCCATGCTGGCCGAACGGCACCGGAAGCTCGCCGTGCCCGGACGCGACGCTCACGCAGGGGACGCCGACGCCGCTGCTCGCGCCGCCGCTCGATGCGTACGTGCCGACGTTCCGGATCACGAGCGTGGATGGAGGCGCGGCGAAGCGGGGCGCGATCTCGCACTACACGACGCAGCTCGACGTCGATCCGAGTCACGCGGAGCAGAGCTGGCTGTCGTCTTTCGCCCGCACGGACGAGGTCTTCTGGCCCGAGCAGGTGGCTCCTGCGCAAGTCACCACCACGTCACGAGATGCGCCTTTTGCGCACGCCACCATCGACATCGACGACGCACCGGGCTTGCAGCTACAGCTCGAGGATCAGGGCGTTTCGCTACGACACCAGGGCATCGTGCTCCGATCGATGCCGATCCCACATGGCGAGTACGCCGCATGGACTCACCGCTGGAAGGTATCGGTCGATCACGAGGGATCCATCGCCGAAATCAGCGTACGACGCGATGACGCATTCTGGATGTCGGCCGTGATCGCCACTTCTGCGGCGATCGCTGACCAAGTGCGCAGCGACGGTCCCGCCACGCAGACCCGCCCATGAGAACTCCATCTGCCCTCGCATTGAATGGCTCGCCGCCTCTCCCGTCGGAAGCAGACCATTTGGCGCGTAACGCGTTTCGCGCTAGAGGGTCGGCCCGCTCGAGGGATGGAGCGGTGCTTGCTTGGGGGCCCCGCCGAGGACGCTGAATGCAGCCCGCTCGTGAACGACTCCGCACTTCTTCTTCCGTCTCTTCTCTCGACGAACGTCGACGAGAC
>Ga0265314_10004022_pt1 | contig 13902 bp, 10 predicted proteins | sample 4126metaG_FD_203106 | JGI IMG/M metagenome (GOLD analysis project Ga0265314, IMG submission 203106) | Rhizosphere microbial communities from Carex aquatilis grown in University of Washington, Seatle, WA, United States - 4-1-26 metaG | ecosystem: Host-associated > Plants > Roots > Rhizosphere >... | reverse complement strand
ACGTTCAAGCTATAGATGTTGCTCGAGGTCGATCCCTGCCCCCCTACGTAGAGCAGCCCCCCATCCGCGGAAAGCTGGAGCGCCGGAGGCTCATAGCTGTACGGCGTCACCAGCTTGACGTCGCTCGATGACCCGTCGGCGAGGTTCATCCGGTGGAGGAGATCGAGCTGGTGATCCCAGTAGTAGATGTTGCCCGCGTCGTCGACGGCGACGGCCCAGACCCCGGCGGCAGTCGGAACGCTGGTCAGCGCAAATGTGCTCGTGTCGACGACGGCGACCTGCTTGAGCCCGTTGAACCCTGCGACCAGGTGCTTTCCGTTCGGCGACAGATCGAGGTCGGTCGCCGCGCCCCCGAGCGCGACTCGCGTCACCTCTTTTTTCATGGCCGTGTCGAACACGACGATCTCGGAGGCGGTCGCCGCGTTCAGACCGAACATGAGGCACGCGGATGGGTGGGACATGAGCTTGACGATCGTGCCCGCGACGGGGAACGACTGCGGCGCCCCCGGCGCGACCGGCTTGCAGGCGCAGCCCTCGTCCGTGGCCCCGTTGCAGTCGTTGTCGGCCCCGTCGCCGCAGATCTCGGCCGTCGGGGCGACGTAGCCGGCGCCCCCACAGCTGGACCACGCGGGCCAGAGGCAGCTCTCGGTGCACGTTCGGGATTGCGACCCGGCCTTGCAGGCGCCGACGCTAGAGCCGCACGCCTGCGTCTGAACAGTGCCCGGCAGGCACTCGCTGCTCGGGTCGGAGGCGCACGTCGACGGTGGGCGCTCGAGCCCGCCGTCCGGGGCGTCGGACGGGGAGGCGTCCGGGCTAGGGGCGGCGCAGCCCGTGGAGCCCGACGGCTGGTTCGGGTTCGCGATGCTCACGATCGTCCACGGGCGCGTGGAGTAACTGATCGCGAACGTGAGCCCCGCAGGCGTGACGGCCGCCGCCGAAATCAGGTTGTCGCGCCGGTGGTCCTGGCTGCCCGCGAGGGGCGCGTCGGACCAATCGAGCGGGTCGCAGCCGATGCGTGACGCGCGGCCCGTGGCGTCGACCCACCACACCGACACCAGCACGTTGTCCGTCTGGGGCTCTTCGGTCGCCGCCAGATACCAGGCGCCAGACCCCGCCGACCACGCGGCGATGGGGATCGCGCGCGGCGGGAGCTTCACGTCGAACGGCACGAGCGCGCCACCAGACGATGTGCCGAGCGCATAGATGAATGGGCGGTAAGGCTCGTCGCCCATATCCCTGAGCGTCTGGTAGGGGCGCGTCCAGAAGAGCGCGCCGTCATCCGAGACGCCAAGCAACGTCGTGTAGCCCGAGTAGGTGCCGGGATCGCCCTGGCTCGGGAGCAATACCGGCAGGGCGCTGCGCTGGTTCGTCGTCGTCGAGACGGACCAGGCGGAGGCGTTGTTGAGGTCCGTAGCCTGGCCGTAGACGAGCACCTGATCGCCCAGCACCTGGATCCCGCTGATCGAGTGCTGGCGCACCTCATCGTCGGTGAAAGAGGACAACAGCTCCTCGACGCCGCCGTTGCGGGCCAGCCGCCAGAGCTCGTAAGGCGCGCCGGTCGCAACGGGATCGTGCTGGAACCAGTAGACGAAGTGGGCGTCGAGCGCCCGACTGAAAACGCTGGGATCGTAGCGGTTGGTCGCGTACTCCACGCCGGGATCGGGCGGGCCTCCGGCCTGAGGAATCGTGAACAAGGCGGCGTTCTCCGAGTAAACGAGGCTGTCGCCGTCGAGCCAGATCCCGGTCTGAGCGCCCTCGTGAACCACCTTCGGTGTACCCCCGGGAGTGAACGACGCGATCGCCGATTTCCCGTTCGAAGCATAGTTGCCCAAGAAGATCCGACCACCGCCGACACGCAGGAGGTCGCGCGACGGCGCGGTCGAGCCCATCGCTGGCGCTGTGAAGGCGATCTGCCAGTTGCGCGCACACTGATTCCGGTCGAGAACGAGCGGGTCGCCGCCGTCCCCCGTGCCCGCGTCGGTGCCGCCCGCGTTCCCGAGCCCACCTTGGCAAGATGCAGCGCCGCTTCCGCCGATGCCGCCCCCACCGATTCCGCCGGCGCCGCTTCCGCTCGCGCCCCCTCCGCTCGTGCCCCCGCTGTTCGCGCCGCCGCCGGCGGCGCTGCCACCCGCCATTCCGCCGCTCGTTCCGCCGGTCCTCGACCCTGCCGCTCCAGAGGTCCCCGTGTGACTCCCGCCTCCCCCCGAGCAGGCAACAGACGCTAGAACCGCCCCGAGAATCCCCCAGTGCACCTTCGCAAATACGCCTCGCATTTCCGTGAGGCTATCGCGTAACGGAGGGCAGCCGATAGGGGCCCCTGGCGCTCCGCGCAGTCATCAAGGACACACGAGGACCGTCGTCGGCGAGCGTCGGTAAGCCACGCCGCTGGGCCTGCCCCAACAACGGACCCCGCCCAGATTCGACAGCGCGCAAGAATGGGTGCTGGCGGCTGTGACCGCCTTCATTCCCGTGAACAGGTCCGTAGACGGCGGTGATCGGAGCCAGGCCGTGGTGGTGCGATCGACCTGCCCGTAGTCGTTCAGGCCCCAGCAGCGGATGCCGCCCGTCTGGGTAACAGCGCAGGCGTGCTCCTCGCCGGCCGCGACATCGGCCACGTTGGTGAGAATATCGGTCGCCGGCGGTGAGGGCAGCGTCATGTTGCCCCCGTCGCCGAGCTGGCCGTAGACGTCGACGCCCCAGCAGCGCACGCCGCCCGTGTTCATCAGCGCGCACCTGAAGTTTGAGCCAACCGTGATGGAACGGACACCCTGGATCGCGTCGACCGCGGGGGGCGTCGCGACCACGCTCGCCGTCCCATCCAGGCCGAAACCCCAGCAGCGCACGCCGCCCGTGTTCATCAGCGCGCACGTGTTCGCTCCACCGGCCGCGATCGCCTGGACGCCCGTGAGCACGTCCGCGCTCGGCGGGCTCGGGCGATTGACCTTCGTGCCATCGCCCAGCTGCCCGCCATCGTTGGCGCCCCAGCACCGCACGCCGCCCGACGTCGTCAGCGCGCAGGTGTGCCGCGTTCCCGCCGCGACGGCCTTGGCGCCGGTGAGCACGTCGGTCGCTGGAGGCTCGCTGGTGGCGCTCGTCGTCCCGTCGCCCAGCTGCCCGTAGGAGTTGTCGCCCCAGCACCGCACGCCGCCCGTGGTCGTGAGCACGCAGGTGAAAAGCCCGTGGCCCACGCTCACCTGTTCCACACCGGACATCAAGTCGGTGGTGGGCGGCTCGGTCCCGGCGCCCCAGCAGCGGAGTCCGCCCGCTTGCGTGATCGCGCACGTGTTGCCGTTGGCCGCGTCGACGGCCTTGATCCCGAAGATGACGTCGCGGCGCGCGTCCGCCGTGCCGTCGCCGATCTGGCCGACGGTGTTGGCGCCCCAGCAGCGGATCTCACCGGACGTGAGCAACGCACAGGTGTGGGAGCCACCGGGTCCGGCCGCGATCGCGCGGACGCCGGTCAGCACGTCGGTCGCCGGTGGTAGGCCTTGCGCGGTCAGCGTGCCGTCGCCGAGCTGGCCATATTGCGCGCTTCCCCAGCAACGCACGCCGCCGCTCGTCATCAACGCGCAGGTGTGTTGCGCTCCCGCGGTCATGGCCTGCACGCCGCTGAGCACGATGCCGGTCGTTTGCGGCACGGTGACGAACCCGGCACCGAGCTGACCGCTGTCGTTGTCCCCCCAGCAATTCACGCCACCCGTCGTTGTCAGAGCGCACGCGTGATTGCTACCGGCCACGATGGCCTGGATGTTCGTCAGCACATCCTTGGCGGGCGGCAGCTTGAGGTCAGTTCTGTCACCCGTACCCAGCTGACCGAAGTAGTTGCGTCCCCAACATCGGACGCCCCCTGTCTGGGTCAGGCCGCAGGTGAAGTCGGCGCCAACGGCGACAGCCTTCATGTTCGTCGCAACGTCGACAGTCGGTGGCGTCGCGCGATCCGTCGTCGTGCCGTCGCCAAGCTGCCCTGCGGAGTTGTAGCCCCAGCAGCGCACTCCGCCGGTCAACATCAGCGCGCACGTGTGAAAGCCGCCCGTGGCGATGGCCTTGACGCCCGAGAGCACGGTCGCCGTCGGCACGCTCTGGTTCATCTTCGATCCATCGCCGAGCGTGCCATAGCTGTTGGACCCCCAACAGCGAACATCACCCGCCGTCGTCAGCGCGCAGGACACGGGGCCGCCGAGGGCGATCTGCTGGACGCCCGCGAGCACGTCGGGGGTTGCAAACGTCGAGCGCAACACGGTCGTGCCGTCGCCGAGCTCGCCGAAACCGTTCTCACCCCAGCACCGAACGGAGCCGGCGTTCGTGAGAACGCACGTGTGCGTGCCGCCGGCGCTGATGGCCTCGATCGACGATGCGTCCGCCGGCATGCACGGATCGACAAAAGCGCCGCCGGCACCGCCGCTTCCGCTCGCGCCGCCCTGACCCGCTCCGCCCGCACTTCCCGCGCCGCCGCCGGCGCCGGCGGTCGCACCGGTACCGCCGCTTCCGCCCAATCCGCCGGCACCTCCGCCTGGACCGTTTCCGCCGGTGCCAACGCTCCCGCCCTGACCAGCACCTCCGGCGGCGCTTCCCGCCGAGCCGCCCGAACCACCACCGCCCGCGCTACCTCCGCCCATACCGGTGGCGCCTCCGGTTCCGGCAACAGCGTCACCACCTGCTCCGCCCGCGCCGGCGTCACCTTGCGTGCCAGCGGCCGCTCCCGCCCCACCTCCGCCGGCAGCGCCATCGGTGGCGTCGGTCCCGTGATCGGACGTGGCGTCCGACTCCATTGCGTCAAGACGCGTTCCTGAGGTACCGCAGCCGACGACCGCGGCGAGTATCGCGCCGAGCGCACATCCGCCCGCCAGCCGACCCAGTCCCATCACCGGGACAATAACCCGTTCCTGGTTTTGTGACCCCATCGGGAATCGAAGCCAGCGCTCTCCGCCTACAAGTCCTTTCTCCGCCTGTCTCCACAAGACGCCCCCGATCGCGACATCGCGGAGAAGCGCATCCAAGAGATCGAGGCGCGGCGACAGAGCGACGAACTCGATCCCCATGCTGACCTTCGCGCGTCGACGAGGATGCCCGCCCTCGACAGGTTCACGGCGCGCGCCACGACGCCACTCACCTTGCCCGGCCAGATCACGCGCACGGCCTCGCGGAAGTCCACGCGCGGCTCAGTTCTCCTCCCCAACCGGACACCCATGATTGTGACGTCAGTCTAAGAGTGGGGTCGTCGAAGGCAAACGAATCCGCCCGGGCGAAACGACGAAGCGGCTGGTCGTCATCGAAGCGGTCAGCGGGACAAGCATCGATGCGGTGGACGAACCGCTCATGGCGCTGGTCTGTCTCGTTGCCTCTTGTCGCGGCCGGCGCGACCACGCTCGGTGTTGCGGCCCCGGCGCCCGCGCCCACCACCGCTGCGGTGCTCCGGCGCTCCGACCTCTGGCCCGGTGACGGTGTCCAGGGTCGCGCGCTGCAGGTGATGAAAGAGCGCGTCGCCGCAGTCGACCACGCGCAGGAGCCGCGCGTCGAAGCGGGCCAGGTGCTCGGTCAGGTTTCGCAGGTCCCGCCGCAGGATCTGGCGGGCGTTGTTGTTGCCCGCCACCTCGACGACCTGAGGCATGTCGATGAGGGTCGGACCGCCTGCTGCCATGAGGACGTTGTAGGCCGACAGGTCGCCGTGAATGCGTCCGGTGCCGAGCAGCGCCTTCACCTGAAGGAACACCTCATGATGAAGCGCGGTGGCTTCTTCGGCCGTGAAGGTGAAATCGGCGAGGCGCGAAGCGGGCGCCCCGGCCCCGTCGACGATCAGCTCCATGAAGAGGACGTTTTCGTAAAGAAAGTACGGCTCTGGCACGCGCACGCCGGCATCGAAGGCGGCGCGCAGTGTATGGAACTCCATGTCCTGCCAGTTGTCCTCGATGAGCCCGCGTCCGTAGGCACTCTTCTTCTGCATGGCGCGGCGGTCGCGCGAGCTCCGAGTTTGATTCCGCCCCTCGACGTAGCTCGACGTCTTCTTGAAGGTCCGCTCGTCGCGGGCCTTGTAGACCTTGGCCGCGCCGAGGTGTCCTTCGCGCTCGACGACGTAGACCGTCGCTTCTTTCCCGCTCATCAACCGCGCGTGGACGGCGTCGATGATCCCTTCTTCGATGAGATGGGAGATGCCGTCAGGACGGGACATGCGCGCCCGTAAGGTTCGGATCGCTCGTCAGGCGCGACCGCTCTCGTCGGCGGGGGCGATGCCCTTCCGGTGGCGGGCGGCCAACCGTCGCAAGACCTCGACACGCGAAAGGTACAGATGCCAGCGCTGGCCGTGGCGCTCATAGGGGTTCGCCTGGTTCAGCCATCCCTTGAGAAAGATTGGCGTGGTCACGTTCGTGGAGAGGTAGATCTCCGTGAAGAGACCATCCTTCATGGCCCGTTTCGCCAGAGCGTGACTCTCGAAAAAATTAGCGTCCACTGGCGGTCCTTCTAGCAGGTTTTCGCTTCAGCAGGTCTTCGCGCACCGATGCTGCGACACAGCCCGTCAAGATTTGCTCAGCCACTCGAACATGGCCGGCATTGAAGAGGCCACGGCGACTGAGATCGCCGTGGCCTTTTCTTGCGTCGTCAGGTCAGCCGTTCTTGGCGGCCTTCTTGAGCCGCTTGGCTTCCTTCCTCTCCTTGGGGGTCATGCTGGGCGCCTTCTTGACGTTCTTCGCGTCCTGGTTCTTGCTCATGTGTGTCTTTCCCTTTCACTCAAGCCCTTCAGAAGATTTCTCAAGAACTGATCGCCGCAGTCGCGATAGTTCCGGTGGTCTGATCGGCGAAAGAACGCGCCGAGCTCTCCCTTCGACACGCGGAGCCCGCTCTTCTCGATGAGCGCGACGATGTCGGTCTCCTTGAGCTCGAAGGCGACGCGGAGTCTCTTCAGGACGACGTTGTTCGTCACTGGGACCTCGACGGACTGGGGCGGCCGGCTGTCATCCTTGCCGCGTTTGTAGACGACCAGCCCGTTGAGGAAGCGCGACATCAGCTCGTGCCCGCACTCTCGGTACCCCGCCTCGTCGTCCTTCTTGAGCACGGCGACGAGGTCGGCCTGGCTGACCTCGCCACCGCCAAGGCGGATGATGTCGCCGAGCTTCGCGTCCGGGACGTTCAGCAGATAGCGGAGGCTTCGAAGGACGTCGTTGTGAGTCATTCGAACCCGCGCATGGGTGGGATCGCCGCGCAGCGTGGGCCCGTCCGACGCGATCGCGACAAAACTGCCCTGCACGCCCGAACGCGGGCGCGCGCAGAGCGCGATTTTCCAGAGGCCCGGCGACTCACGTGATTGGTCTCGGCGTTGCAAAGAAGGCCGCCGCGGAGGTCCTCATGCGGCGCAACAAGCTTAGGAACGTCTGGTTGGGAACAGTATCGGTGACGGCGGCGCTTGCAGTCGGCGGGTGCAGCGGTGGCGGCATCAGCGGATCTGGTGTCGGCGGCACGTTCAATAACGGGTCGACCCGTGTGCCCTCCTCCGCGGGTTCGGGCTCGGCCGGCTCCGCCAACGCCGCGATCCCCGCCCTGGGGTCGATCCAGCAGGCCCCTGGCCCGAGGTCGATCCAGGAGGCCGACATCTACAAGCTCGTCGGCAATACCCTCTACATCTTGAGCTCGAAGCGCGGTCTAGAGATCGTTGACGTCACCGACGTCCAGAGCCCCAAGCTCCTCTCCACCGTCGCCACGCAAAACAGCCCGCGCCAGATCTACGTCGATGGCGAGACGGCCTACGTGCTGACGAGCAACGTCGAAGACATCGACTGCGGCGGCTACAAGGGGACCTGCGGCTGGAGCGCTCCTGGCGGCGCGATCACCCAGGTGGACGTCATCAATGTCGGGAACCCCGCGACGCCGACGATGCTCGGGTCGCAGAAGCTCCCGGGAGATCTACAAGACAGCCGCATCGTGGGACACATCCTCTACGTGGTCGGCATCGACGCGAGCGGCGCCAGCACCCTGGTCGCGAGCTACGACGTCGGCAACCCGAGCTCGTTCACCAAGATGGCCGAGGTTGACTTCCCCTTTGGCGATTGGGACATCGGAGTCTTTCTGAGCGTGACCGCCACGCGCATCATCGTCGCCCAGACCGGCGATACCTGCGACCTCGTCCACGACATGGGAAGCTGCACCGACGTGCCGGTCACGCAGTTCGTCCCCATCGACATCACCGATCCGAACGGCGCACTCACCCTCGGAACCTCGTTCCTCGGCAACGGAGTCGTCTGGGATCGCTGGGCCATGGACTTCGATCCGACCAGCGGGATCTTCCGCGCGGTCATGTCCAGCGACTGGAATGGAAACTCCGGCGGCGGTGCGCTCGCCGTCTGGTCCGCACCCGACACGAAGAGCGCTCCCACCGTGCTCGGCAACCTGACCTTCACCGCCGGCGATCACGTCACCGCGACGGCGTTCGCCGGGCCGCGAGTCTACGTCTCGTCGAATACCTCCGGCAGCGGCTGCCCCGATCCGGTGGTGGTCCTCGACACGACCGAGCCGGGCCACCCCGTCAAGCTCGGCTCCGTCGCCGTCCCAGGCGTGAACGACTTCCTGTATCCCAACGGCAGTCAGCTCATCAGCCTCGGCCACGCCGATCAGGGTACGAGCAACGCCTGCGGGCAGGGACAGGGCTACGTCTCCTTTCAGGGCAGTGGGCAGCTCGCCGTATCCCTCTTCGACGTGAGCGACGCGGCCAAGCCCAAGCTGCTCTCGGAGGTCGATTTCGGCGGCGCGCAGAGCATGATCGCGGCCAACCGCGACGATCTGAAGAAGGCGTTCCTGGTCTTGAACACGATGGGCCTCATCCTGGTGCCGTTTCAGAACGTCGACCCGACGAGCATGACGACCACTCAGGCTCAGAGCGCCACGCAGCTCATCGATCTGAACCCCACGAGCCTCACCCTACGCGGCGCTGTACCGCACAATGGGCTCGTCTTGCGCGCGTTCCCGGTGCAGAACGACGTCGTGGCCTTTTCCGACGCGAGCCTGCAGGTTCTCGACATAACGAACCGCGATACGCCCACTACAGCCGCGGAGCTCGACTTCTAATGCGCGCCACTTGTTTGAGGCACTTGTTTGAGGCGTGATCGTCGTGGAGTGAAGCCCGTCAATGCCACGGCCCGTGGTCACGTCGAGCTCCATCGGCCTGGCAACCGCGTCCGGAAGTTCAACGGTCGGGCCGAGGACTTCCGCGATCGCCTCGACCGCGACTCATTCGTGACACGCCTCGACATCCTCAGACGTCCTCTCGTCTGACACCCGGGAAGCCGAGCACGAAGTCCTTCCCGAACGCGCGCGCGGGCGTCTGGTAGCCGACGGGCGCTGCGCCCGCGAGAACACGTTCGGCCAAGTTGAGCGCGAGGGTCGCCGTCAGCTCGTACGGCTCAGGTGTCTGGAGGCGCGAGACGACGACGTGGCCCGCGTCGTCGCCCGCCTCGCCCCAGAGGCGGCTCCGTCCCGTGAGCCGCTGGCTCTCGGAAGGGCCCGGACTTCCGGCCCGTACGCGTCCCTTGAGGAACCGCCGCACCGGCGCCGTCGCCAAGAGCGGTCCCAGCATTCGCGATGCGCGCAACGTCGTCCGCGTCAGCAGCGAGGTGGCCAGGTAGACCTCGATGTTCGGGATGCCAGTCGTGACGTACGCGGTGAACACGTCGCCCCACGGAATCGCGACAGACGTGACGGCACCGTCGCCGAAGTCGACGTCGATCGTCCGGTGGGCGAGCGGCACGGGCACAAGCGCACCGTCGCGCCGCACGGTTCCCCCTTGCCCTGCTCCCTCTATAGCGGTGAGCGCGGTCCCGCGCGACATCCGACCCGCCTGGAAGGCCAGGCGCAACCGCGTCGCCGAGGGAAGCCGCGCGGCCAGATGCGCCGCCAGGCAATCCGACGGAACGACGTCGAACCCAGCGCCCGGCAGCAGCATGATGCCGGCGGCACGCGCCTCGGCGTCGCGCGCCCACAACGACTGGAAGACGGATATCTCGCCGGTGATGTCGAGGTAGTGAACCCCGGCGCGCAGACAAGCGTCGACGAGCGGCTTCGCCGTGTGCGCGAACGGCCCGGCGCAGCTCAGGACCACCTTGACGCCGGTCAGCGCCCGATCGATCTCGCCAGGATCTTCCAACGAGAAGGCGCGCTGCTCGAAGCCCAGCTCGGAGGCCAGGCTGCCCACGGCTTCGGCCCGGCGCCCCGCGAGGATCATCGCCCCGCGCCCCGGGCCACGCGCCGCCGCCCGACGGGCCACGAGCTCGCCCGTGTAACCGTTCGCGCCGTAGAGCAGGATGGCCATCTCGTCCGCGCCCTAGGATGGCCGACGCGCGCTACCCTGGCGAGATAAGAGCGCGGTCAGGGGAGGGGGACAGGCGGCGCTCGTGTTGTACGACTGGACGCCGTCCGAGACGCGGGCGGCCTCGACCTGCCCGTACCAAGCGGGCGGCTTTGGAATGATCCCGATGTCCGCAGGTGTGACGTCCGGCGCCGCGTGCACGGATGGATGCGGGCGAGCTTGCGCTCGAAGACCCACTCCGGCCCGCTGAATCGCTCCCGCGCCAGGGTGGTTTATTCTCCCATTCGTCCGAAGCATGCCCAGATTCAATCCCGCCGGGAGGCGCATGCCATGAAAGCTGTCCTGTTGACCGAGTACGGAAGCGTCGAGGGGTTAAAGCTGCGGGACGTGCCGGACCCGGAGCCGGGGCCGAACGAGCTCAAGGTCCGGATGGCGGGAGCCAGCATCAACCCGGTCGATTGGAAGATGCGAAGCGGAGCCGCCCGGAGGATGATGCCGATGGAGTTGCCGGCGATTCTGGGGCGCGACGTCTCGGGCACGGTGGTCGCGGTCGGCCCGGGCGTCACCACCTTCTCCGTGGGCGCTCGTCTGATGGGGAACGTCCCGCACGGGTACGCGGAGATGGTGGTCGCGCCAGCGGCCTCATGGGCCGAAGTACCGCCCAATATGGATCTGGTCGACGCGGCGGCGTACCCGCTCGTGCTCCTTACCGGTGCACAGCTCGTCGAGGACGCGGCGCAGGTCCGGGAGGGGGACGTCGTGCTCGTGACGGGCGCGGTCGGCAGCGTTGGACGCGCGGCCGTCTTCGTCGCCAAGCAACGCGGAGCGCGCGTGCTGGCCGGCGTGCGCACGGACCAGAAGGCTGCGGCCGCCAAGCTCGGCGCCGATGGCGTCTTTGGCATCGATGACGACCGCGACATCGAACGCATCCCGCCGCTCGACGCGATCGCCGATACGGTTGGCGGCGCGACCGCGGCGAAGCTGGTCACGAAGGTGAAGAAGGGCGGCCGCGCCGGCGGCACTGTCGGCGAGCCGCCTGGCGCCCGCGGGCGCGGGCTCGATGCGCGCGGCTTCATGGCTCATCCGGACTCGAAGCGGCTCGCCGAGCTCGCCAAGGCGATCGCCGATGGCCGGCTGATAATCCCGATCGCGCGGCGGTTCCCGCTGGCGCAGGCGGCCGAGGCGCAGGCGTTCGCGGAGCGGGGCGCTGACGGCAAGGTCGTGCTCACGGGTTGAGGTGGCGCGTAAGGCCGCTTCCACCCCCGCGCCTTTGCCGCCGGTGCCGGCCCGTTCGGATCGTCTCTGGACTAAGTTGCGGCTCGGCCTTCTAACGACCCCGGTCGAAGGAAAAGTCCGAATGAACTTGGAGATGAGCGGGATCGAACCGTCGGCGTCCTGAGCGCGATTCCAAGTCTAGCCAATAGAATTCCATGACTTAAGACCGCTGCGCGTTACCGGGTTCGGAGAAACGTCAGCCTATCCGAATGCTTTCGCCGGTAACGATTCAAAGATCGCAAATCGCCACGCGTTTGCTCTAGGTCTCGATCGGGAGTGGCGCAGCGGATCTCTGCAGGGCAAAGCGTACGCACAATAGGCGCCTCTCGTCGAGCCCCGGGGCTACGATGTTCTCGTGACTCAGGAGCTGTGGCGCCGAACGATTGCGGGAGACGCGCTTCGCACTTTCTCGCTCGAGCCGGACCGCGTCGTCGTGTCTACAGGATTATGCAGCGTCGAATTCGATAGCGACGGGCGAGTTCTGCAAACGACCGAGGTCCCCGAGGCTCGCGCCGTTCCTCCGCGCGCCTGGCTCCTCCGCCACGCCTACCATTTGTCGGACGGAGCGCTCGTCTGCTACGACGCCGAAAGTCGAACGACGTCGCGCGCGCTGGTCCCGATCGAGCCCTTCGCCGCCCACAAGGACCGGCTCGAGCGTTCGTTTTTGCAATCCACCGACGACAAGATCCGGCAGTGGGATCGGTATACCTTCCTCGTCGCGGATCCGGAGCACGATCGGCTCATCTTCACCGGATACTCGATTCCACCCTGGCTGGGCGCCCTACGCCCCGATGGCTCGACGGCTTGGGTAAACGTCATGGGCAAGAACACGGACTGTTGTAACGAGCTCGCGATCGTCTCGAGCGACGGGACGATCGCTCATCACAGCAGCTGTGGTGGTCGCCTCACGTTCGTCGATCGAGCCGGAGCGACGGTGTCGGTCCATGAGCTGGCCCGTCCCTCGAGCGGCATCGCGACCGAACGCAAGGGAGTGGTGTACATCTCGTTCCTCGACGAAGGCGTCGGCGCGTACCAGATCGATCGCGGTCTGCTCTGGACGCTCGACATTCCGATGCTTTCTCGAGCGGCCGTGCGCGACGGAGTCGTCTACGGCGTGACGGACGATCGCGCGGGCGAGATCGCGCTCAGCGCATTCGCGGCGCCGGCCGCCTGACTCAGCCACTTAGCCACCGCTTTGAACCGTATCGGCGCCGGATATGGAACCGTTACGCGAAGCGGGAAGCATGGCAGAGTTGCCCCTGCGTGATGACTTTTTTCAGAAGCTGCGGGGCTGTGTCCGCGCTGTTCTGGTTGGTCGCCGGGTGTCAGCAGGGAGCCTCTGCTCCTCGAGCTTTACCCGGCTACATTCACACGTTTTCCCATTCTCGGTTCGACCTCGGTACCTTGGTCACGGAGAAGGACGAGTTCGGGATGCACAAACTCGTCGGCACCGATGGAACGTTCGCCACGGAGATGGTCTCGACGGCCGCCACTGGGATACACAACAACGTGCCGTTCCCCGATCCGGCCACCGGCGTTTTTCCCGGAGACTCAGACGCGCAAAACGCAGCGGTGAAATCATATTTCGTGGGCGCTGGCTTGCCTGGAGACCAAGTCGCATCCATTTCTGCGGACGGTGCCGTCTTTATGCATGGCCAGGACGTCTTGGAAGGCTCGTATTCCGTGCTGCACCGTGCGTGGAATGGAGTGCCAATCGTTGATTCAATAGCGAACGCCGCCTTCGACGCAAAAGGGCGTGCCGCTGATGAGCAGGTCTATTGGCCAGAAATACCGAGTGACGTCCTTGCGCAGGTGCAGGCTTTCCAGAAGATGTTGGCGGATCCGGCCCAGGAGGCCGACTATTTAGAAAAGCTTCCCACAAGCAGCAGGGTTCCGAACATCGTCATTCGTCATACGTCATGGTTCTGGCAAGGCGCTTTTCAAGCGCAAGCGTGCTGGTGCGGACCCACCCATGTAGATCCTTGTTTCGATATCTCGGGTCACATCATTGAGATTCCTGGCGACGATGGAAGCTCTGCAGACGGCGGCACGTCGGACGCCGATGCGGGGCCGGAAATCGCTTGCCCGATCTCAGATTCAGGCATCTTTGCCGACTTACCGTCGGGGACGTGTACGGGAGTGGGCTCGTGTGCGATCGAACTCGACAATTCGTGCCGGCCGGGCATTGCATTTCGTTCTACACTTCCCCGGATGTTTGACTGCCAGTGCGTATTGAATCAATGGCAATGCGCTGTTACTGGTGGCGGGATGGGTCTCATCCCGTGCTCGGATGCAGGGTTGTCAGACTCCGCCGATCGATGAACGTGGAAAGATAGTGG
>Ga0265314_10004021_pt1 | contig 13902 bp, 12 predicted proteins | sample 4126metaG_FD_203106 | JGI IMG/M metagenome (GOLD analysis project Ga0265314, IMG submission 203106) | Rhizosphere microbial communities from Carex aquatilis grown in University of Washington, Seatle, WA, United States - 4-1-26 metaG | ecosystem: Host-associated > Plants > Roots > Rhizosphere >... | reverse complement strand
GCTTCTCGACCAGGACGAGCGACCGAGCCCGGGCCCCACCGCCACGACATCCGCGGCCGACAGCAGCTCGCCTAGTGCGGTTTCATTCCCGATCCCATGGACCATCAGCTCCGGCCGACCGCTGGCGATGGCGAGCAGGTTCTCGGGCGCCGTCGCCACCGTCACCAGCCCCGCACCGACCCGCAGGCAGGCTTCGCCCGCCAGGCGCACTGCGCCCGGCATGCCAGGCCCACCGCCGATGATCAGCACGCGACCGAAATCTCCCTTGTTCGCCTCGCGGCGTCGCGGCGGCAGCGCCTGCGTGATATCCGCCTCTCCGAGGCGTTCGAGCAGCGGACGGAAGCGCGGCTCGTCAGGGGGCGACACTTCCAGATCGTCGAATACGAGGCGTCCTGCGAGTTCAGGCCCGGCACCGAGGAACAGTCCGGTCTTCAGTGCGACGAAGCTGATCGTGCAGTCCGCCTGTACGGCCGCGCCCATGACAGCCCCGGTGTCGGCATTGAGCCCGGAGGGCACATCGAGCGCGAGCACCGGCAAGGCCAGCGCGTTGATCGCGTGAATCGCCTCTGCCAGCGCGGGCCGCACCGCGGCATTGAGCCCGGTGCCCAGCAGCGCGTCGACGATCACCTCGGAGTTGGCGAGCCGGTCGGCCTCGAACGGGCTCACGTGACCGCCGCTGGCACGGAATTCCTGCCAGGCCCGGCGTGCATCCCCGGCCAGGGACTCAGGCGGCACGGCGGCCAGCACGGTCACCGTGAGACCGGCGGCCTGCGCGAAGCGGGCCAGCACATACCCGTCACCGCCGTTGTTGCCCCCTCCGGTCACGATGGTGAGTCTGAGCGCCGTCGGCCAGCGGCTGCGCAGCGTGCGCAGTGCCGCCTCGGCCGCGCGCCGCATCAGCGTATAGCCCTCGGTACCCTGGGCGATGTACCAGGCATCCAGCGCGCGCACCTGGGCCACCGAATAGAGCAGACTGGCAGCGGACATCAGGGGATTATACTGGCGGCCGCGCCGCGCCCATGCCCGATCAACACCACCCCGCAGCCGATCCACCCAGCGACGCGCAGCGCGCGCTGCGTAGCGCCATCGATGCCGCGGCGCGCGAGCTGGGATTCGATGCCATCGGCGTCAGCGGCGTCGAACTGGAACCCGATGAGCGCCACCTCGAGACCTGGCTCGAGCTCGGCCGGCACGGCGAGATGCACTACATGGCGCGCCACGGGCGCAAGCGCAGCCGGCCTGCGCTGCTGCTGCCGGGAACCCTGCGCGTCATCGCAGCGCGCATGAACTACCGGGCCGCCGATGCGCTGCCGGCCGAGCCCGTGCTCGCCGACTCTCAAGCCGCGTACGTGTCGCGCTACGCGCTCGGCCGGGACTACCACAAACTGATGCGCGCCTCGCTGCGTGCACTCGCACGCTCGATCGCACGGCTCGCCGGACCCCATGGCCATCGCGTGTTCGTCGACAGCGCCCCCGTGCTCGAGAAGGCACTGGCACGCAATGCCGGCCTCGGCTGGATCGGCAAGCACACCAACCTGATCGCGCGGGATGCCGGCTCGTGGTTCTTCCTCGGGGAGATCTACACCGACCTGCCACTGCCTGCCGACGCCCCAGCCAGCGAGCATTGCGGTACCTGCAGTGCGTGCCTGCCGGCCTGTCCGACCGGAGCGATCGTGGCGCCATACCAGCTCGATGCGCGGCGCTGCATTTCCTATCTGACCATCGAGCTTGCCGGCGCGATCCCGGAACCACTGCGACCGGCCATCGGCAATCGCATCTACGGCTGCGACGACTGCCAGCTGGTCTGCCCGTGGAACAAGTTCGCACGCGCTGCCGCCCATCCGGACTTCCGCGTCCGTCACGGGCTGGACGCGCCACGCCTCACGACGCTGTTTGGCTGGAGTGCGGCGCAGTTCGTCGAGCGGATGCGCGGCTCGGCCATCCATCGCGTCGGCCACGAGCGCTGGCTGCGCAACATTGCGGTGGCGCTCGGCAATGCTGCCACCTCGGGGGCCGTGCTGTCGGCGTTGCACGCGCGCGCCGGCGACCCCTCGCCGCTGGTGCGCGAGCACGTGCATTGGGCCTTGGCGCAGCATCGCGCTCGCGCCTGAGCCACAGGCCGCGGCTCCGGCGGGCCCGGCGGGCCCGGCGGGCGTGCTTCAGCCTGCGCTGCGGCGCGCGCGCATATTGTCGATCAGCCGGGCCCGCCCGAGCCGCGCCGCCGTCAGCACGATCAGCTCCTGGTGTCCGCCGCCGGGCACGGCCAGGTCCGCGGCAGCACGCACGCTGAAGTAGTCGACCCGCATTCCGGCGTGCTCGAGTGCCGCGCGGCCAGCTTGCTCGAGCAGCGCGAAGTCGCCTGCTCCGGCATCGATCGCCTGCACCGCCTCGCGCAGCGCCTGATGTATCGCGGGGGCGCGCGAGCGCTCCTCCTCGCTCAGGTAGCGGTTGCGCGAACTGAGCGCCAGCCCGTCACCGGCGCGCACCGTCGGGGCGGCGATGACCTCGAGCGGCAGCGCCAGATCCAGGGCCATGCGGCGCACGATCATGAACTGCTGGTAGTCCTTCTCGCCGAACACGGCGACTTCCGCCCCCACGATGCCGAACAGCCGCGCGACGACGGTTGCGACCCCATCGAAGTGCCCGGGGCGGAACGCGCCGCAGAGGATTTCGGACAGGCCGCGCACGCTGACCAGCGTGGCCTGCGTGCCGCCATCGGGGTAGATCTCCTCGACGCTCGGTGCAAACAGCAGATCACAGCGGCCCTCGACCAGCAGCCGTGCGTCCTCCACCGGCGTGCGCGGATAGCGCGCGAAGTCCTCGTTGGGCCCGAACTGCAGCGGGTTGACGAATACGCTGGCCACGACGCGATCGGCGCGGTGGCGGGCTGCGGCCAGCAGGCTCATGTGTCCTGCATGCAGATTGCCCATCGTCGGCACGAACCCGACACGCAGCCCGGCCTCGTGCCAGGCACGAACGCGCGCGCGCACTGCGGAGATCGTAGTGACTGTCTCCATCTGCGTTCGGCTCAGAAACTGTGTTCGGCGCCCGGATACTCGCCCGACTTGACGGCACGGACATACGCGGCCACCGCATCCTGGTTGGTCGCACCACCGGCCATGAAGTTGCGCACGAAGCGCGGCTTGCGTCCGGACGTGATGTCGAGGATGTCGTACAGCACCAGGATCTGGCCGTCGGTGTCCGGTCCCGCGCCGATACCGATCACGGGTACCTGCACTGCCTGCGTGATGGTGCGTCCGAGCTCTGCCGGGATGCATTCGAGCAGCAGCAGATCCGCGCCGGCGGCCTCGAGCGCCAGCGCGTCCTCGAGCATGCGCTGCGCCGCCGCCGCTTCGCGTCCCTGAACCCGGAAGCCGCCGGTCTTGTGCACCGACTGCGGCTTGAGCCCGAGGTGCGCGCACACCGCGATATCGTGATGCGCCAGGAAGGACACGATCTCGGTCTGCCCCTGCCCGCTCTCGAGCTTGATCACGCTCGCGCCCCCTTCCTGCATCATCCGCACCGCGTTGGCGAGCGCGCGCTCGCTCGACGGATAGCTCATGAACGGCAGGTCGGCCATCAGCAGCGGCCGATGCAGGCCCCGGGCGACGGCGGCGCAGTGATAGACCATCTGGTCCATCGTGACCGGGACCGTGGTGTCATGACCCTGGATCACCATGCCGACCGAATCCCCGGCGAGCGCGATATCGACGTCGGCCTGATCGAGCACCGCGGCGAAGCTCGCATCGTAGGCGGTCAGACAGGCGATCTTCTCGCCCTGCTCCTTCATGCGCGCGAGCGTCGAGAGGGTCACCGGCGCGCGTTCGGAATTGCGTTGCTGAAGATGGGTATACATGGCGAGAGGATGAAGCAGGCGCCGGCGACACGCAACCGCGCCACGCTAGAGCGCGGCGTGGCGCAGCGGATTGTAGTACAGCCGGCCGCGGCGCATCCGCCGTATCGCCGCGAGCAGCTCCTCGAAATCGACGTCGCTGTGCAGCGGATCGATCGCCGCGGCATTGACGATCAGCAGCGGTCCGGCTTCATACGCATGGAAGAAACGCGCATAGGCTTCGTTGAGCCGCTCGAGGTAGGCCCGATCGATGAACTGCTCGTGCTGGATGCCGCGGCGACCGATACGGCCCAGCAGCACGTCCACCGGCGCCTGCAGGTACAGCACGAGATCGGGGACCGGCGCGTCGATGGCGAGACTGCGGTGCACCTGCTCGTACAGGCGGTATTCCTCCTCATCGAGCGTGGTGCGCGCGAACAGCTGGTCCTTGTCGATCAGGTAGTCCGCGATCCGCAGCCGCGCGAACAGGTCCTGCTGCTTGAGGGCCGCCAGCTGCTGGGCGCGCTGGAACAGGAAATAGAGCTGCGCCGGCAGCGCCGCGGCCCGCGGATTGCGATAGAAGCGCTCGAGAAACGGATTATCCGCGGCCTGCTCGAGCACCAGCTCGGCGCCGAGTTTCTCGGCCAGTCGTGTGGCCAGCGTCGTCTTGCCGACGCCGATCGGGCCTTCCACGACAATGAACCGTTGCGGCAGCTCTTCAGGCATTGCACCGATCCTGCGCGCCGTCCAGCAGCCACAGGCCGTCGCGGCCGACGCGCGCGGCCAGATCCGCGATCCGGCCTTCCCCGGGCAGCGTCAGCTCCGGGGCCAGCTCCGCCAGTGGAAAGAGCACGAAATTGCGCACCATCAGACCCGCATGCGGCAACGTGAGCCCGGGCTCCTGCACTCGCAGCTGTGAGAACAGCAGCAGGTCGAGATCGATGCGCCGTGGCGCCCAGCGCACGCGCTCCGGCGCGCGGCCGAGCCGGAGCTCGAGCGCGCGTAGCGCATCAAAGAACGGATGCACGTCCAGCTGCGTGACCAGTCCGGCGGCCGCGTTCACGTAGTCAGGCTGTGCGAGCCCACCTAAGGGGCGCGAGCCGTACAGCGAGGACCTGCGGTACAGGCGCGTGTCGGGCAGCTCGGACAGTGCCGCGAGCGCATGGCTGACCTGGCGGGCAGGGTCGTCCAGATTGCTGCCGACGCCGACGTAGGCCGGATGCCAGGGCATTCACGCGGTACCACGAAAGCGGCGGCGACGGCGGCGGGTGCGGCGCCGGGGCGCACCGTCGGCCTCGCTGCCGGCTTCTGCGGTGCCATCGGCTGTATCGCCATCCCCATCGCCACCGCTGGAGGACGTGGCAGCAGGCATCGGGCGCGTGCGCGGCAGCCGGTCGAGCATCGCCTCGCGCTCTTCCGGCCGCAGGTCCTGCAGTTGCGTCCACCAGGCCGCGATCTCCCGCGGCGCCAGTCCGAGCTCGGCGCGCAACAGCAGCAGATCGAATCCCGAGCGGAAGCGCGGTTGCTCGAGCAACCGCAGTGCCCGCTTGCCGCGCGGCTGCTCCAGGCGCGGCTGCAGCGCATACATCTCGCGCACGCCGAGCGCGACCCGCCGCGGAATGGTCACGCGCGCAGAGGCGTCGCGCAGTGCGCGATCGCAGGCATCGACAATGGCGCCGACTTCGTGCCAGCGGTGCGGTGGCAGCGACTCGATCGCGCGCGCGATCGGTCCATACAGCAGCAGTGCAAACAGGAACGTGGGTGTGACGGGCTTGTCGGCTGCAACCCGCGCATCGGTATTGCGCAGGCCCTGGACCAGCAGCTGCTCGACCAGGCCGCCGCCATGCGCCGCGAGGTACTGCTCGATCGCCGGAAACAGCACGCCGAGCAATGCCCTGCGGCGCAGCACCGTAAGGCTGCGCTCGCCATGGCCGGTCAGGAACAGCTTGAGGGTCTCATCGAACAGCCGGGCTGCGGGCACCTGCTGCAGCAGGGTGCGCAGCCGTTCGATCGGCGCCGCGCTCGCGGCTTCGATCGTGAATCCCAGCTTGGCCTCGAAGCGAGCGGCACGCAGCATGCGCACCGGATCCTCGCGGTATCGGGTCTCGGGATCCCCGATCAGCCGCAGCTGGCGCGCGGCAATGTCTTCCGCGCCCCCGACATAGTCCCAGAGTGAGAAATCCGCGATGTTGTAGTACAGCGCGTTGGCCGTGAAATCGCGTCGCCACACGTCTTCGTCGATGCTGCCATAGACGTTGTCGCGCAGCACCCGACCATGCGCGTCGAGCACGCGATCATGCCGTGCACCGTCCGCGACCGGCTCGGCTTCCGGTTCAGGCTCGATGCCTGGAGCGCTCTCATCGTCGAGGTCCGGGACCTCCAGATCCTCCGCGTCGAGCTCGGCGACCGGTTCCTCGGACGGGGACGGGGCGCTGGCGGCGCGAAAGGTCGCGACCTCGATCACTTCGCGGCCGAATACCACGTGCGCGAGGCGGAAGCGCCGACCGACCAGCCGGCAGTTGCGGAACAGCTTGCGCACTTCCTCCGGCAGCGCGTCGGTCGCGACGTCGTAGTCTTTCGGGTGTCGCCCGATCATGACATCGCGCACGCAGCCACCCACCAGGAACGCCTGGAACCCGGCTTCCTTGAGTCGATAGAGCACGCGCAACGCGTTCGGGGAGATGTTCGAGCGGGAGACGGCATGGTCGGCGCGCGGGATGATGCGCGGCGCGGCTCCAGGCCCTGTAACCGGGGGGAGATCGTTCAAATCCTGATCCAGCTTGAGCTATCGGAAGGGGCGCCTATAATACCGCGCCTTTCACAGCCTCCCTCTGTTACCGCTCCCTTCGTCTAGAGGCCTAGGACACGGCCCTCTCAAGGCCGGTACGCGGGTTCGAATCCCGCAGGGAGCGCCATTAAATCAATCACTTGCCCACGAACGGATCGATCAATTGGACTCTCAACGCCCGGCAGCGGGGTTCCAATCCGGTCCGAAACCTCCCGCAACGAATCTGCGATAACTTCCGGCCGTGTCGGTAACGTAAATGCCCGGCTTGGCGGCCACGCCGTTGTCGTAGCACATGCGAAACAGCAGCACCTGGCTGCCATCCGGCGAGCCCTTCGGGACGCCCTCGACGCAATCCGGCTCCGACGGCAGAGATAAATCTGTTCCCGCATTGCCGGCGGCTCCGGGATTGCTGGAATAGGCATAGAGCTTGCGCTCCGTCACCATGGACGAGGACGGCAGGCCCGCTGGAGTCGTGGCCAGTCCTCGGGAACTGAAGATCATCGTACCGTCGCTCGACCAGCCCGGGTCGGCATCGCCCACCGCTTCCTTCCCCGCCGGAGTGCAGCTCGGACCGCCGTCGGTCAGCTGAGTTCGCTGCGAGCCATCGGGGCGGATCTTGTCGATGCGGGAATTGCAGAAGCTGCCGTCCGCCGTTTGCCCAACGACGATGAGGATCCAGTCTTCGCGCGACCAGGCGATGTCGCCCCAGACCCAGTCATCGGTCGCGCCGCTCGCGCTCCCTACAGTCTGCGGGTTCGACCCGTCTGCATTGATGGTCACGATCGTCGTGGGCTGCGAGGTGATGCTACCCAGCCGCGCCGCCTGGAGATAGGCGATGCGGCTGCCATCGGGCGACCACGTGCCGTAGCCGTTGTTGCCGCCGCTCGTCACGAGCGTCTCCTGCCGACTGGCCAGGTCTAGGACAGCGACCTCGGTGATGGCCTCGGGTGAGCTGAAGCCACCGACGAGGAACTTCGTGTAGAGCACCTTGGTACCGTCTGGTGAAAAGTGGGGCAGGAATTTCTGCTTGCCGTCGCTGGTGAGCTGCTCGAATCCGGTGCCGTCCAGATTCATCAGCGCCACTTCGTAGTCGATGTTCGGCCCCACCGGATCGCCGGTGCCGTCGGGTGCCCACATGAATACCATCTGCTGGGTCGCTGCAACGGCGGGGACGCCTTTGTTAGCGGCGGCGTCGTGGTTGGCTTCGGTGTCGCCTGCGCAGCCAGTCGCGAGCACGGCGAGCACGGCGGCGAGCAGGGCAATCCTGCGTTGAGTGGTCATAGCCCCTTAGTGGTACGAGGTTGCCGGGCATATGACGCGCGTGCCTCACAGCTTATGCAGCCGATCCTGCAGCGTGTTCAGATAAATCCGGTCTTCATGCACATCCCCGTGGCCGACGTTCGGCAGCAGCACCAGCTGCGCGTGCCGGGCACTGCGGCTGAGTATCTGGGACTGCTGCCAGGGAATCACGGCGTCGTTAAGACCGTGGAAGATCAACGTCGGTCCCTTTACCAGGCCCATGAAGCGCTCGGACACGAGCGGGAAGCGCAGGATCGCGTTCGGCACCCAGGGATAGTGGTAGTTCATCACCGCGGTCATGCTGGAGTACGGCGAGACCAGTACCAGCAGATCCGGTTGAACGTTCGCGGCCAGCTGGACCGCGAGCCCCGTCCCGAGTGAGCGTCCAATGATCACGGTCTTCAGCCCGGCATACTCGGGTGCGATGCGATTCCAAGCCGCCAGCACGTCAGCGTGCAGCTGCGCTTCGCTCTGGATCCGTCCGGTGCTCTTGCCGAAACCTCGGTAGTCGAGCATGTAGAGATCGAAGCCCGAGTCACGCCAGAACTCCGGCTGGATGAACCAGGTCGCCACATTGCCGACGTTGCCATGCAGAAAGAAGATGAGCCCCTTGGTGCGCCGAAGCCCGTCGACGGACGGCTGGCGGAAGTGGATCGCGTGCAGGCGCGCGCCGGAAACCTCGAACCAGTCTTCCGTGACACCCGGGCCAGCGATGGCTGCGCTCGCCCCTAGAGGAGTCGGCTCGAACAGCATCCGGTCCTGGCCCCACCACAGGGCAGCGACGAGCACCGCCCACAGAACCAGCAGGCTCAGCGTCGCGATCACGGCGGCGCGCACCAGCGGCGCCGCCCATCCACGGGCACTCATGTGATTGCTGCGGTGCTGCGGTCGGTCCGCCAGCTAGCTCTAGCCGGCGCCAGCGCGGAGCATCGCGCGTATGGCCTCGGGGGCCGGGTACTCGCCGCGGACCAGAACCAGGGTGCCGCCGTCGGTGGTGATCTGCTCGTGCCACGACCCGGCGGCCGCGACGTGCATGTCCCCGGCCGACAGCCGGTGACTGCCGATTCGGCACTCGCCCTCCAGCACGATGAACTCCTCCTGCTGGCTGTGTTGATGCCGCGGGATCGTACCGCCGGCGGCGACACGCAGCAGACTGGTCTGATTGCCGGCGGCCGCGTCGCAACGCAGTACCTTGAACTGCACCTTGGAGCTCAGCGGTATCCACGGGGCATCGCCCGCGCGTGTGGTCGCGGTACCGGCCGCCGACTGATCACGCGCCCGATTCAACACCTGCCGCCGCAGGTCGGTCCGCTGCTGTGCACGCAACTCCACGGGCTGCAGCGCGAGCGCCACGCGCTCGAACAGCGGCACGTCGGTCGGCACCGCATCTGGATCCTGATCCGGATCCGCCGGCACGTCGGTCGGATCACGGTTCATATCGACTCCAGGCGGTCGCGCAATTCCTGCAGCGCGCGTCGAATGTGGCTCTTCACCGTGCCCAAGGGCAGACCGGTTGCCGCGGCAATTTCCGGGTGGGACAGACCCTGCAGGAAGGCCAGTGACACCAGCCGGCGACGTTGCGGACTGAGGGCACTCAGCGCCGCATGCACCAGGCTCTGCCGTTGGGTAAGGCCAAGCAGGTCTTCGGGTCCATGGCTCTCATCCGCAATCTGCGCCAGATCGATGTTGCCGTCGCCCGCTTCTGGCATGCGTCGCCGGCGCAGCAGATCGAGTGCGCGACTGCGGCAGAGCATGCATAGCCAGCCGAGGACTTCGCCGCGCTGCGGATCGTATCGCCCGGCATTGGCCCAGGCAAAGGCATAGGTCGCACAGGCGACTTCCTCGGCATCGCATTCGTCGCGCAGGATGGCCTTCGCCACCGCGAACACTCTGCCGATCGTCGAGTCGTAGAGTTCCTCGAGTGCGCGCTCGTCGCCGCGACGCATCTGCGCGAGCAGGACAGGCAGGCGATCGACCGCGATGGGTCCCGTCGAACCGTCCTGGTTGGCCCATGAATCCACGCTGATATCCCTACGCGCATCGGGGCCCCGCTGCGGGAATCGCACGCTCCCTGCGGCCCTCGAAGCTGATGCTAGCGCAGCGGCCAGGGGTGGTGCCACGGTCATGGTGCCTCCGAATCGAACCGACGCTCAACGGCGTCCGAGAGCTTGGGCGACCGCCAGCGTGTCGAAGTGGTCGCGCAGCTCCAACACCTGGCCGGCTCGCAGCTTCCATCGATGCGCCCACGAGGATTGGAACTGGCCCGGGCCTGCGCGGTTGCGGCCGGCATACTGCCCATCTACCCAGACCCACTCCCCCTCCTGCACATAGTTCTGCGGGGTGAAGTCCGTGATCTCCAGCGTCGCGCCTAGCGTCGCGAAAAAGGCACCGACTGCGGCCTTTCCGTGGTGGGCGCCGGCATAGGGCAAGGCCGGTGCACCCGGAATGAGCCAGGTCGTGCCTTCGGCACATACCTCGAGAATGGCCTCGACCCTGCCCTGCTGGAAATCGCTGTACAGCTTGCGGATGATCCCGGCATTCGTGGACATCGCCTCCTCCTGGAGTCCTGACACCTCCCTATACGGGAGCGCCCGGCGGGCGGATGCACCATCGCGCATCCGGCAGCGTCTTTGCCACGTACAGGGTGAACATGAACGGCAACATGATGCAGCAGCCGCTGCTGATCTCCTCGCTGCTCGAGCACGCCGAGCGGCACCATGGCGAGCAGCTGGTGGTGTCCCGGCGCGTCGAAGGCGACGTGCACCGTCTGAGCTACCGGGAACTGGCGGCCCGCGCCCGCCGACTCGCCAAGGCGCTTGCCACGCTCGGCATACAGAACGGCACGCGTGTCGCGACGCTGGCGTGGAACGGCCACCGCCACCTGGAGCTGTACTACGCGGTCTCCGGATCCGGGGCCGTACTGCACACGCTCAATCCGCGGCTGCACCCCGAGCAGCTGCGCTACATCGCCGACCACGCCCAGGACCAGGTGCTGTTCTTCGACTTGAGCTTCCTGCCGCTGGTGCAGGCCATGACCAGCACGCCGGGGACAATCCGCCAGTTCGTGCTGATGACGGACCGCGCGCACATGCCGGACGCGGCTGAGCTTCCAGGGCTGCTGTGCTACGAGGAGCTGCTCGACGGGCAGGACGACCACTATCGCTGGCCGCAATTCGACGAGCACAGCGCCTCATCCCTGTGCTACACGTCGGGCACTACCGGCAACCCCAAGGGCGTGCTGTACAGCCATCGCTCGACGCTGCTGCATACCTTTGCCGCAGCGCTCCCGGATGCGCTGAACGTGTCGGCCCGCGACGTCGTGCTGCCGGCGGTGCCCATGTTCCACGTCAATGCCTGGGGCCTGCCATACATCGCCTGCATGGTGGGCGCCAGACTGGTCCTGCCCGGACCACGGCTCGACGGTAGCTCGCTATACGAACTGATGGAGAGCGAGGCAGTCACGCTGACCGCCGGCGTGCCCACCATCTGGCAGGGGCTGCTCGCGTTCCTCGGCGAGAGCGGCCGCAGATTCAGCACGCTCACCCGCACCATCATCGGTGGCTCAGCCTGCTCCCCGGCGCTGATGCACACGATTCAGGAGCAGTTCGGCGTCGACGTTGTACATGCCTGGGGAATGACGGAGACGAGTCCGGTCGGCACGGTATGCGGCCTGAAGCCGCAACATCAGGTACTGGCAAGTGCGCAACGCCATGCCGTGCAGGCGAAGCAGGGTCGAGCGATCTGCGGCGTGGACATGAAGATCGTCGATGAGGACGGGCGCGAACTGCCGTGGGATGGCAGCGCAACCGGTGAGTTGATGGTGCGTGGACACTGGATCGTCGAGCGCTACCTGCACGGCGAGCAGGGCAGCCCGCTCGTGGATGGCTGGTTTCCGACGGGCGACGTCGCCAGCATTGACGCCGACGGCTACCTGCAGATCACCGACCGGCGCAAGGATGTCATCAAGAGCGGGGGCGAGTGGATCGGTTCCATCGAGCTCGAGAATATCGCACTGGCGCATCCTGCCGTCGCGATGGCAGCCTGCATTGCCGCCCGGCACCCGAAATGGGACGAACGGCCGCTGCTGGTCGTGGTCCGGAAGCCAGGCGCGGAGCTCACGCGCGAGGAACTGATCGCGTTCTACGCCGGGCGCGTCCCGCGATGGTGGATACCGGACGACGTCGCTTTCGTCGACGCGCTACCGCTCGGCGCTACGGGCAAGGTGCTGAAGGCGAAACTGCGGGAGCAGTTCCGCGAACATGTGCTGCCGGCTCGATGAGACGGCAAACCGCGTATCGATCACTGGTAGGGAAAGGTGCTGCTGCGGGTGAACGTCCAATTCCAGTCGTACGTGTCGTTCGTTCCCGGCGTCACACTGTGGTACGAGTCGCTCAACGCATTGGGTGTGCCGCCGCTGGAGCGATAGATGACTGGATAGTGCGTGCCATCCGAGGTTTCCAGCCAGTCGGCGTACAGTCCCGCAGTGACGGGCGGAAACGAGTAAGGCGGCAGCGTGCAGGTGTAGTTATCCGGGAACGTGACCGGTCCGCCAAAATAGGTATCGGTCTGCTGGCCTTGAGCGTCGTAGACCGGAATGGCCTTTAGACCCAACTGCAGTTTCGCACTCGCCGTCACGCCGGTGGCCGGAAAGCTCCCGCTCGAACTGCCGCTGCAGCCGAGTGAGGCGATGCTCCCGGTATGAGTCCAGGCCACGGAGCCCCCCGTCAGCGTGTACAGCTGGGTATTCACCGTATCGTCCCAGCTGTCGGTCTGCAGCGTCCACGTGACGCCGGTGGCCGTCGCCGTCTCGATGACGTCTTCAAAAGCCGAGTGCTGGAACCTGAAGTTCACGGTGCCGGTCCAGTTCGAGCAGCCCAGCGCTGACACCTGCAGCTTAGTGGCGATCGCGGCACCGGCACCGGTATCGCTGACCGAGGCATTACGGTCCTCGAAATTCGAATGACTGATCACGATGACCAGCTCATCGACGTTTTCCTGCGGTTTGTCGCGGCACAGTGTCTTATGATCATAGCCAGTCCAGTCGACCGCCGGCTGCCAGCCGCCGCTGTGCAGCTTGATGATGGCCTGCACCTTCACGAACCCCGAGGCATTGTTCTGGTAGTAAGGCTGTACCAGCCGCACGCGCCGGATCGTGGAGTCGTGCGTGAAATCGAAGTGCCAGTACTTCGCCGCGAGGTGATTGATCAGGTGCGGCAGCGGATACACCGCGGCGACGCTGCCCTTGAGGTCGACTGCGATCGGGGAGGCGCCAGAACTCTCGCGCACCATGTCCTTCAGGCAATCCCAGCGGGCGTAGTAGGCGTAGGGCGTGCCGCCGCAGCCCTGCTGCTGGCGGTTCCAGTTGTAGAGCGCAAAGTCGTGGAACTTGGTGTCGAGACCGCCGATCACGAAGTCGAGGGCGTGCAGAAGATCGAAGCTCGTATACGCGTTCCACACCAGTGGGACCTTGTTGGTATTGGCATTGGGCTGTGAGCTGGCATCGCCACGCGTCATGTACAGGAACAGCAGGTACGAGCCGTACTCGTGCAGGTTACCGAGCGTCTCCAGTGGCAGTTCCGGCACTTTGAGAAAACTTCGGGCATAGTCCTGCTCGCCGCCCGAGTTCTTCGGCGGATACACGAAGTGCATCGCCCAGGTCGCGGACACCTCCTGCAGCCACGACCAGTCATTGGTCGCACAAGAATCAGATGTGGCAACGCCGTCGAGAATCGCGTGGGTAATCTCATGGGCGGCGGTGGCGAACGGGTTGGCCAGGCCGTGTGCGAGATACACGATCGGATTCGCCGTCGGCCCGCAAGCCTCGTTGAAGGTGACGCCGAGCGCATCGGCGCCGGCTGCCAGCGTCACGCTCGCCCCGGCCTGCAGGTACACGTGCAGCAGGCCGTCGGCTCCGACCGGCGGATTGCCGAGCAGTGCCGTCAGAGTGGGCCAGATCTTGGTGTCGATCTCGAAGGCTAGGCCC
>Ga0265314_10004020_pt1 | contig 13904 bp, 11 predicted proteins | sample 4126metaG_FD_203106 | JGI IMG/M metagenome (GOLD analysis project Ga0265314, IMG submission 203106) | Rhizosphere microbial communities from Carex aquatilis grown in University of Washington, Seatle, WA, United States - 4-1-26 metaG | ecosystem: Host-associated > Plants > Roots > Rhizosphere >... | reverse complement strand
TCGTCCTTCGGATGTTCGCGGCGGTCGGCGGTGATCTTGGCGAAGTACTGGTAGAAATCCATCAGCACGCCCTGGATGGCGGCGAGCGCCTTCTGCGGATCCTGTTCCTGCGGCGCACGGCCCAGCTCCGGATCGGAGGCGCCGAACAATTCCTGCGTCAGCATCAGCATGCGGCCTTCATCCGCTTCCGGCACGCCCAGGATTTCCATGATGACATGCAGCGGATAATGCAGCGCCACTTCGTTGACGAAGTCGCATTGACCGCCCTTGGCCAGCATCTTGTCGACCGATGCCTTCGCGATGCGGCGCACGCGTTCTTCCAGGCCCTTGATGTTCTGCGGCAAAAACCAGCTCTGCGTCAGCGCGCGGTATTTGGGATGATCCGGCGCATCCATCTGCACGAGGGAGCGCACAAGATGGGGCGAGCCGCCCGTCATCTCGCGCACCTTCTTGTCGCCTTCCTGGTTGGTGAGCGTGGTCTGCCGGTCGCCATTGTGAAAGAGCGCGTTCTGGCGGCTGACTTCCAGAATGTCGGCATGTTTGGTGACGACCCAGAACGGATCGTAACCCTCGACCTCCGCCCGCCCGAGCGGATTGTTCGCGCGCAGCCATTTGTAGGAATCGTGGATGGTATGATCCGCATAGGATTTCGGATCGACCAGCGTGATCGCAATGTCGTTGGGAATTGTCTCAGACGTCATGTTTCATCCTCGTTATCTCAATTTCAAATTCGTCTCTGTGGCTCTGTGCCTCTGTGTGAAAAAATTGCACACAGAGACACAGAGGCACGGAAAAATCTCTAGTTCACCCGTCGCTCTTTGCCGGCCCAATAAGGCTCGCGCAGTTTGCGTTTGAAGATCTTGCCGGAGTCCTCGCGGGGCAAATCGCTCGCGAAGTCCACGCGTTTGGGGACTTTGTAGCCCGCCATGTGGCCGCGCAGGTAATCGCGCACGCCGCTTTCGGTGAGCGTCTGGCCCGGCTGCGGCTGCACCACGGCCAGAACCGCTTCTCCATATTCCTCATCCGGCACGCCGAACACCGCGCAATCGGCGACGCCGGGCATCTTGTGCAGAACGGACTCGATCTCCGCCGGATAGATGTTCACGCCGCCGGAGATGATCATGTCCTTGGCGCGGTCGCACAGATAGAGAAAACCGTCCTTGTCGAAATAGCCGATGTCGCCCGGCGCGATGAGACCGGCCTTCTCGGAGTCGCGGCGCTTCTGGTCGTCGCCATGATAGGTGAAGTCGGCGATGGCATGGACGCGGCACACCACTTCGCCGGTTTCGCCCTGCGGCAGCGTGTTGCCCGCGGCGTCGATCACGCGCACATCGGCTTCCGGGATCGGCTTGCCGACGGTGCCGGGATGGGCGAGCCATTCCTCCGAATTGCAGAACACGACGATGCCGACTTCCGTGGCGCCGTAATATTCGTTGATGACCGGCCCCCACCATTCGATCATCGCCTTCTTGATCGGCGGCGAAACCGGGGCTGCGGCATGCACAATGTAGCGCAGCGAGGAGAGATCGTATTTGCCGCGCACGTCTTCCGGCAGCTTGAGCAGCCGGTTGAACATGATCGGCACCATGTGGACATGGGTGACGCGATGCGTCTCGACCATCGCCAAAAACTCTTCCGGATCGAAGCGCGGCTCGAGGATGACATTCGCACCCATGCGCGCGGCCATCAGGCCGTAAGCATTCGGCGCGGAGTGATACATCGGCCCGACGATGGCGGTGACGATGTCCTGCGGCTTGGCTGTGTGAAAGCCCATGCCGCGGCCGATGATCGCCATTTGCGCGGCGATCTGTTCCGGCGTCGGCGGCTGTCGGCGCACGCCCTTGGGGCGGCCCGTCGTGCCGGAGGTATAGATGATCGTGCCGGGACCTTCGGCGACGTCCGTCTTGGGCGGGAATTGCGCGAGCCATTCATGCCATTCGGTCATGCCTGCGGGCACGCGCGCCTTCTGTGGCGCGATTCCATAAGCGGATTGAATCTCCGGTGGGGTTTCCACGACCAGCACCGGAACGCCTTGCGGGAACGCGGCGCGCACCGGCTCGATCAGATCGGCATGGATGACAATCGCCTTGGCGCCGGAATTCTCGAACAGATAGCGCGCTTCGTCCTCGGTGTAGTGCCAGTTCACCGGCACGGGATAGGCGCCGACGAGCCCGGCGGCGAAGCTGGCTTCGAGGAACGGAAAATCGTTGCGCAGATAGACCGCCACAGTGTCGCCGCGGCCGATGCCGAGGCTGGCAAATCCGCTGGCCGCGCGCGCGGCGTTGCCTATCACCTGTTCGGTGGTGACCACGCGCGCGCCGCTGCGGATTTGCGCCATCAGTTGGTCTGCCTTGTGTTGTAGTTTGAAGGCAAGCATCCGCCCTCCCCTTGAGGGAGGGCCGACAAAATTCGGAGGTCCGTGCGCGCCAGCGCGCGGACACGAGGAATTTTTCGGGGAGGGGCATGGCGTCCGGCCCCTCCCCGAAATTCGCGAAGGGCGAATTTCGACCCTCCCTCAAGGGGAGGGTAGTAGGGATGCGATGCCCGCCCGGATTTCAATTCACTCTCCGCTCTTTTCCTGCCCAGTAGGGCTCACGAAGTTCTCTTCTCAAAATCTTGCCCGAAGCATTGCGCGGCAAGGCAGGGATGAAGTCCACAGACTTGGGCGTCTTGTAACCGGCGAGCCGTTCGCGCGCCCAGTTGATGATGCTTTGCGCGTCGGGCTTGGCGTCGGGTTTCAGCACCACCATCGCCTTCACCGCTTCACCCCATTTGTCGTCGGGCACGCCGATGACGGCGACGTCGGCGACATCGGGATGACCATAGATCGCGCTTTCCACTTCCGCCGGATAGACGTTCTCCGCGCCGGAGATGATCATGTCTTTCACGCGGTCGTGGATGTAGATGTAGCCGTCTTCATCCATGTAACCGGCATCGCCGGTGCGCAGCCAGCCGTCTTTATCGATCGTCTTGGCGGTGGCTTCGGGCAGGTTCCAGTAACCCGCCATGTTCCACGGCGAGCGCGTGGCGATTTCGCCCACGTCGCCGGTCTTCAACGTGTTGCCCGCCTCATCCACGATCTTGATCTCCACGCCCGGCAGCGGCTTGCCCGCGGCGCGCATGCGCGGAGAGCCCTTCATGTCGTGATCTTCCGGCGGCAGCGCGACAATGGTGCCGGTGGTCTCCGTCATGCCGTACATCTGGGCAAAGCCGCAGCCGAACACCTCCACCGCCTCGCGCAGCAATTCCAGCGGAATGGGCGAGGCGCCATAGCCGATGGTCTTCATGCGCGAGTAATCGGTGGAACGCGCGCGCGGATCGCGCAGCACGATCTGGATCGCGGCGGGCACCATGAAGATCTTGGAGACATTGTGGTTGGCGATGAAGTCCAGCACCGCGCCGGGATCGAATTCGCGCGCGACGATGCCGGTGGCGCCGTTGCGAAGGCCCATCAAGCCCCAGCCCGATCCGCCGATATGGGCGACGGGCATGGCGACAAGACTGATGTCGTCCGCCGTCCACAGATTCCAGTTGATGTTCGCCGCCTTCATGATCTTGTTGGTTTCGATGAAGTTGGAGTGCATCAGCATCGCGCCCTTCGGCCGCCCGGTGGTGCCGGAGGTGTAGAGCTGGATGGCGATATCCTTCTCGGTGAGCGGCACATTGGGATGCGCGTCGGACGCGGCGTCGCGCCATTGCTCGAAAGTCCGCCAGTCCGAGCCCGGCTCCATGGCAATGACGGTCTTCACCGCCGGCGCGTCTTTCAGAACTTCCTTCGCCGCACCGACGAATTCGGGACCGACGAAGAAAATCGGCGCGCGGGAATCATTGACGATATAGGCGATCTCCGGCGGCGCGAGGCGCCAGCCGATGGGCGTCGTCACCGCGCCCATCTTCGCCGCGCCGAGGAACAGCTCGAAATAATGGTCCGAGTTCTTGCCCAGATAGCAGACGCGATCGTCTTTCTTCACGCCGGCGGCGAGTAGCGCATTGGCGACGCGATTGGTGTTGCGGTCGAACTGCGCGAACGTCGTGGTGCGGCCTTCAAAAGCGAAGGCGGTCTTGTCCGGCTGCGTCCGCGCGAAGGTGCGCGGGATGTCGGCGATCGTCTTCCAGTCTTGCTCTTCCATTTACGCGTTCCACCAGGGGTAACGGGCAGGCATGTCGCTGGACACCTTGCCCGGAAATTTCGGTTTGCGTTTTTCGAGGAAGGCCGCGACGCCTTCCTTCACATCGCCGCCTGCGCCCAGATCGACGGCGAGCGGGCCATCGACCTTGAGCAGACCGAACGGATCGCTGTCACCGGAGAAGCGCCACAGCATCGCCCGCGTGAGCGCGACGGAGACGGGCGCGGTTTCATCGGCGATCTCGCGCGCGATGTCCTGCGCGTTGGCCAGAACCTGATCGGGCGCGACGACCTCGCTGACGAGCCCGCCCTTCAGCGCTTCCTGCGCATCGAACATCTTGCCCGACAGGCACCAGCGCATCGCCTGGCTCATGCCCACGATGCGCGGCAGGAACCATGCGCTGCCCGCTTCCGGCACCAGCCCGCGGCGCGCGAAGACGAAACCGAACTTGGCATTGTCCGCCGCGATGCGGATATCCATCGGCAAGGTGAGCGTGAGGCCCACGCCGACCGCCGCGCCGTTGATCGCGGCGATGGAGGGCTTCCGGCAATTGAAGATCGCGCCGACGAAGCCCGCGCCATTGGCGCGCGCACCGCTCGGCTTGGCGCCGCCGCCGAAGAGCTTTGCGCCGGGGCCGGTGGCCGACGTGTCGAAGCTGGAGGCGCCGCCGGAAATATCCGCGCCGGCGCAGAAGCCGCGTCCCGCGCCGGTGACGATGGCGACGCGCACATCGTCGTTCTCGTCAGCGTTGTGAAACGCATCCTCAAGCTCGCGCCCCATCTGCGCCGTGTAGGCGTTGAGCTTCTCCGGACGGTTCAGCGTGATCGTCAGCACGCCGCCGGTAAGATCGGTGAGGATCGTTTCGTAGGCCATTCTTGCTCCCGGTTCGGCGCATCTCTGACGGACGCTTCCGCTCTTCTTTCCTCCCCCGTTTACGGGGGAGGGGGACCGCGAAGCGGTGGAGGGGGCGCCTGCCGCGCAAATGCCCCCTCCGCTTCGCTGCGCTCAGCTCCTCCCCCGTAAACGGGGGAGGAAAGTTCAGTTCAGCGCCTCAACGATCGTGACGTTGGCCAGACCGCCGCCTTCGCACATCGTCTGCAGGCCGTATTTCTTGCCGCGCGCTTTCAATGCATGCAGCAAGGTCGTCATCAGCTTGGTGCCGGAGCCGCCGAGCGGATGGCCGAGCGCGATGGCGCCGCCATTGACGTTCAGCTTTGCCGGATCGCCGCCGGTTTCGCTCAGCCACGCCACCGGCACCGGCGCGAAGGCTTCGTTCACTTCATAGAGATCGATGTCGTCGATCTTCATGTCGGCTTTCTTCAGCGCGCGGATGGTGGCCGGGATCGGCGCTTCCAGCATGATCACCGGATCGTGGCCGATCACCGTCATGTGGACGATGCGCGCCAGTGGTTTCACGCCCAGCGCCTTGAGCCCACGCTCGTTGACGACCATCACGCCCGAGGCGCCGTCGCAGATCTGCGAGGAGGTGGCGGCGGTCACACGGCCCCCTTCCTGCAACAACTTCACGCCCTTGATGCCTTCCAGGCTCGCTTCGAAGCGGATGCCTTCATCGACGGTGTGCATCGCCTTCTCGCCGGTGGGCAGCGTGACTTCGATCGGCACGATCTCATTCTTGAACGCGCCGCTCTCTGTCGCCGCAATCGCCTTCTTGTGGCTGTGATAGGCGAACTCGTCGAGCTGGTCCTTCGTCTGGTCGTATTTCTTGGCGATCATCTCCGCGCCCATGAACTGGGAGAACTGGATGTGCGGATAACGCTCTTCCAGGCGCGGGGACTTATAGTTGCCAAATCCATTTTTGGCGGGCAGCGCCGCAGAAAGCCCCATCGGCACGCGGCTCATGCTTTCGACGCCCGAGGCGATCACGATATCCATCGCGCCGCTCATCACCGCCTGTGCTGCGAAATGCAGCGCCTGTTGCGAGGAACCGCATTGGCGATCGACGCTGGTGGCCGGCACGCTTTCGGGCAAACGCGACGCGAGCACCGCGTTGCGCGCGACATTGATGGCCTGTTCGCCGACCTGGCTGACGCAGCCCATGATCACGTCTTCGATCAGCGCGGGATCGGCGCCGGTGCGGTCGAGCAGCGCGTTGATGATCGTGCCGCCGAGATCGACGGGATGCCATCCGGAAACCTTGCCGCCTTTTTTCCCGCCCGCCGTGCGTGCGGCCGCCACGATATATGCTTCGCCCATAGGACACTCCCGATTTGCAATTGGTTCTGATTGGGGCAGAGTTTAGCGAGAGTTGACGCGCACGGAAATGAAATGCGTGCGTGACGTCACGTAAAGCGCGCAAGAAAACAATAAGGTGGGAAATGGATCTCGCTTACAGCCCGGAATATGAGGCGTTTCGCGCGGAGGTGCGCGGGTTTCTGGAACGCTCCAAGGACAAGTGGCCGCGTGATCGCGGCATGGGCCGTCCCGCTCCCGAAACTTTGGCGTGGCAGAAGCTGCTGATCGAGAACGGCTATGCGGCGCGCACCATTCCGAAGGAATATGGCGGTTACGGTGCGGAACCCGATGTCCTGAAATCGCGCATCATCGCCGAAGAGTTCACGCGCGCCGGTGCGCCGGGCGGCATGGGCGGGCAGGGCATCTCCATGCTGGTGCCGACCTTGCTGGAAGTCGGCAGCGAGGAACAGAAGCGCACTTATATAGAGCCGACGCTGAAGGGCGAGATCATCTGGTGCCAGGGTTATAGCGAGCCGGGTTCGGGTTCCGATCTGGCGTCGCTGCAGACCAAGGCGGTGGAAGACGGGCGCGACTTCGTCATCAACGGCCAGAAGATCTGGACCTCCACGGCGGCGCAGGCCGACATGATGTTCTGCCTGGTGCGCACCGAAAGCGAGCGCGCCAAGCATCAAGGCATTTCCTATCTGCTGTTTCCGATGTCCACGCCGGGCATCGAGGTGCGGCCGCTGAAGACGATGACCGGCTCGGCGGAATTCAACGAAGTGTTCTTCACCGATGTGCGCGTGCCGCAGGATTCGATTGTCGCCGGGCGCGGGCAGGGCTGGTTCGTCGCCAACGCCACCTTGAAGCATGAACGCGGCATGCTGGGCGATCCCAATGCCGGGCAGACGCGGCTGAAACAGATCATCGAGCTTATGCAGAGCGAAACCGTGGGCGGCGAAAAGCTGATGGACAATCCCGTCTTCCGCGACCGGCTGATGAAGCTGCAGGCGCGCGTGCTGGCGATGCAGTTTCACGGGCTGCGCCTGCTGACGTCGGGTGCGACGGGCGACGATGTCGGATTGGCGCGGCTGATCGTGAAGCTGGAAGGTTGCGAGTTGAACCATCAGCTTGCGGCGCTGGCCATCGATGTGCTGGGCGAGCTCGGCGTGCTCTATGGCGAGAGTCCGCATTTGCGCAATCACGGCCGCTGGCAGTGGATGTACATGTTCGACCTCGGCCTCATCATCGGCGGCGGCACGGCGCAAATTCAGAAGAACATCATCTCGGAACGCGGGCTGGGCATGCCGCGCGAGCCGAAGCTGGCAAGCGGTTGAGCGGCGCGGATGATGAAAGCGAATAAGAACTCCGTGTCTCTGTGGCTCTGCGTGAGAAATGGATTCACGCAGAGCCACAGAGGCGCAGAGGTTTTAGCGACTTATTTCAACCGTCATGGCCGCCCACCGTGGCGGCCATCCATTTTCCAGAGGCGGTGCAGGAATGGACGGGACTCTGGAAAATGGATGGCCGGGACAAGCCCGGCCATGACGAATTTGATTTTACGGATGAGCCATAAACGGCGGCCATGACGAAATAGAGAGTGGAAAAAATGGAATTCGGACTGAGCCAAGACCAGAAAATGATGCAGGAGAGCGTGGAGCGCACGCTTGTGCGTCTTGCGCCGCTGGACCGCACGCGCAAGGCGGCGGAAACCAATGCCATGGCCCGCGATGTGTGGGACGGATTGGTGGAGTTGGGCGCGCCCGCCGTTCTGATCCCGGAAGAATTCGGTGGGCTGGATTTGAACCTGCTCGATGCCGCGCTGATCTCCGAAGCGTTGGGGCGTCACGTCGCGCCGGTGCCGTTCGTGGGCAGCGCGGTGATGGCGCCGCTCGCGTTGATGCAATCGGGATCGCCCGCGCAGCAATCCGAATGGCTGCCGAAGCTCGCCAGCGGTAAAACATTGGCGGGCGTCGCCATCAGCGAAAGTGTTTCCGGCGCGCGCGATGGCGCGGGCATCAGCCCATCCGGCAGAAAGTTGAGCGGCACGGCGCTGTTCGTGATGGATTTCGCGCAGGCCGATATCTTGATCGTCGCGGACAAGACCGGCGACCTTTATCTCATCGATGCCAACGCCAGGGGCCTCAATCGCATTGCGCTCGAAACCATCGACCGCACGCGTGCGCTGGGCGAATTGCAGTTGCAGGATGTCGAAGCCGAGCCGCTCACCGCCGGCAAGCCGAAAGACGCGCTGCTGGAAATGCGCGACGCGGCCTGGGTGATGCTCGCCGCGGATACGCTGGGCGCCTCGCAGCGCATGATCGAGAAGGCGGTGGAATATTCCAAGGAGCGCAAGCAGTTCGACCGCGTCATCGGATCGTTCCAGGCGGTGAAGCATCTGTGCGCGGAGATGGCGGCGGAGTTGGAGCCGTGCCGTTCGCTGGTGTGGTATGCGGCGCATGCGTTCGACTTCATCGAAGGCGAAGCGTCGCTGACGGCGGCGCATGCCAAGGCACACACCTCGGAGATCGGCCGCTTCGTCGCGCGCACCGCCACCGAAGTGCATGGCGGCATGGGCTTCACCGATCTGCTGGGCCTGCATTACTGGTTCAAACGCATCGGCCTCAACCGCCAGCTGCTCGGCGGACCGGAGCGCGCACGCCATCTCGCGGCGCAGATGCAGGGTTTCGCGGCTTAGGGTCGCGCGGGTTGCACCGATGGGGGCGGAAGCGAAGTCGCGGAAAAGAATATTCACGCGGAGCCGCAGAGCCGCAGAGTTCTTCTTCGCTCCGCCAAATCCGTCATTCCCGGGCTTGTCCCGGGGACCCATGCGCGCCGTCTCGCAGGGAGATCATGGGTGGCCGGGACAAGCCCGGCCATGACGATGTTGGGAGTTGAATTAACTCCGCGGCTCTGCGGCTCTGTGTGAGAAATTTTACGCCGTCTTCACAACTTCGAGTCCCAGCTCTTCCATCATCGCCTCGCGGATGCGGAATTTCTGGATCTTTCCGGTGACGGTCATGGGGAAGGTGTCCACGAAGCGGATGTAGCGCGGCACCTTGAAGCGCGCGATCTGTTTGTCGCAGAACATCTTGATCTCTTCGGCATCTGACACCTGGCCGGGATGCAGGATGATCCAGGCGCAGAGTTCCTCGCCATATTTTGCATCCGGCAGGCCAACCACGGTGACGTCCGAAACCTTGGGATGGCGGTAGAGGAATTCCTCGATCTCGCGCGGATAGATGTTTTCGCCGCCGCGGATCACCATGTCCTTGATGCGGCCAACGATGTTGCCATAACCCTCCTCGTCGATGGTGCCGATGTCCCCGGTGTGCATCCAGCCATCGGCATCGATGGCTTCCGCGGTCTTGGCGGCATCGTCCCAATAGCCCAGCATCACCGATGGTCCGCGCGTGCAGAGTTCGCCCGGCGTGCCGCGCGGAACGGTGTCGCCGTTCTCGTCCACGATCTTCACTTCGACATGCGGCAGCACGCGGCCGACGGTGGAGACGCGCCGTTCGATGGAATCGCTGCGTGAGGACTGGAACGACACCGGGCTGGTTTCGGTCATGCCATAAGCGATGGTGACTTCGGCCATGTGCATCTTGTCGATGACATGCCGCATGACTTCGATGGGGCAGGGCGATCCGGCCATGATGCCGGTGCGCAGCGAAGACAGGTCGTATTTCGCAAAGTCCGAATGGCCCAGTTCGGCGATGAACATGGTGGGCACGCCGTAAAGCGCGGTGCATTTTTCGTCCTGCACGGTTTTCAGAACTGCCGCCGGATCGAAGCCTTCGCTCGGATAGACCATCGCGCTGCCATGCGTCAGGCAGCCCAGATTGCCCATCACCATGCCGAAGCAGTGATAAAGCGGCACGGGAATGCAGAGCTTGTCTTCCGGCGAAAGCCCAATGGCTTCACCGACGAAAAATCCGTTGTTGAGGATGTTGCGGTGGCTGAGCGTGGCGCCCTTTGGAAAGCCCGTGGTGCCGCTGGTGAACTGGATGTTGATGGCGTCAATGTTCTTGAGCGCCGCGCCGATCTTCGCTACCCGGTCGTCCGGCTTCGTATCCGCAATGTCGTCGAAGGCGAGGAACCCGTCGAGCGTTTTGGGCCCGATCAGGAGCGCCTGTTCCAGCTGCGGCAGCTTTTTCTCCAGCACCAGTTCGCGCAGCATGCCCGCGAAATCCACGCCGCGATGCGCGCGCGCCAGCACCAGCGTGCGGCATCCCGCCTTGTTCAGCGCATATTCCAGCTCGGCCTTGCGGTAGGCGGGATTGACGGTGACGAGAATGAACCCCGCCTTGGCGCAGGCGCATTGCGTGAGCGTCCATTCCGCGCAATTGGGCGCCCAAATGCCGACGCGGTCGCCAGGCCGAAGTCCTAGTTCGAGCAAGCCCGTCGCCAGTGCGTCCGCACGCGCGTTCAGCTCTTCGTAAGTCCAGTTCACGTTCTGGAACGGCGCGATGATCGCGGCACGGCGCTGCCATTGCTGCGCCGCGCGTTCCAGCGCCATGCCGATGGTGTCCTCCAGGAGCGGCGGCGTGTCCGCGCCGCGAACGTAAGACTCGCTCACGCGGCGAAGCCGGAGGTCAGGCCCGGCCAGAATCCATCGGCGCCGCGCGATGCCGCGAGCCTGCCGATTTCATCGGCCCAATGCCGGTCGTTGCCATAGTCGCTGCGCCACGCCCACAGCCGCCGCGTGAATTTCTGCAGTTCATACTCTTTCGTGAAGCCGATCGCGCCATGCACCTGATGGGCGATGGACGCGGCCTGGCCCGCCGCGATGTTGGCGCGCAGCTTGGCCGATGCGATTTCAAATTTCGCGTCGCCGCGATCCGCCGCGCGCGCCGCCGCCGATGCCGCCGCACGCGCGGCCGCCGCTTCTTCGGCCAGCACCGCGAGTTGCTGCTGGATCGCCTGGAAGGCGGCGAGCGGCTTGCCGAATTGCTGGCGCTGGCGGGTGTATTCGACGGAGAGCGTGAGCGCCGCGGAGATCGCGCCGGCGATCTGGCCGCTGCGGGCGAGTGCCATGGCGCGGAACTTTTTGTCCGCATCCCAGCCTTTCGCGGCCGCATCGATCACAACTTCCGCGATGGGAAATTCCAGCGCGTGCTCGCCCGCGGCGAAGAAAATGCGGTTCGCATCCTCGATCCCGCCGCCAAAGCCGCCGGCCTCCGCCGGGACCATCACCTCGGCCAGACCGGCATCGCGGATGGCGCGCTCGGCCTCGGCCGCGGTCAATTTTCCGGCATCGCCGAAAATGCGCGACGCGGTTTCCGAAAGCATTGCGCCGTGTTCGCTCATGTCCGCTGCCCGTAGAGTTCCTCTGCCCATGCTGCCCCGCGCAAAGGCCCGCCGCAACCGTGTGGAACCCCTGCCGCTGCAGGCCGTTCTGAGGGGAAGGGTGCAATCAGGTGCCCGGCGAGCGGAGGTTTGGACATGGCGATGGTGAACATTCGAGGCCCGGTCCGTCAGGCGAACGAAGACAACGTGAAACACGTCATCGATACGACCGACTCGCGCCAGGGCGTGGTATCGGGCCGTGTGCTCAGCGTGCTTTTGATCAGCACGATCCTGCTGGCGGTGATCTTCGCGATCATCTGGCTGATGGCGGCGTAAAGCGGCGTCAGTCTTTCGCGCGCTCGACGTAGGAACCATCTTCCGTCAGAACCACGATGCGGGTGCCGGTCGTGATGTGCGTAGGCACCATGGTGCGCACGCCGTTGGACAGCATCGCGGGCTTGAACGAGCCGGACGCCGTCTGCCCTTTCATCACCGCTTCGGTGTCCACGATCTCGAAGGTCGCGCGCGCCGGGATTTCCAGCGAGATCGGCACCGTGTTGTAGGTGGCGAGGCGCACTTCCATGTTTTCCATCAGATAAGGCGCCATGTCGCCGACGATCTCGGCGCTGACATGCACCTGATCGAAAGTCTCCGGCTGCATGAACACGTAATGCTCGCCGTCCTGATAGAGATAATTGTAGGTCTGGTATTCGATGAACGCCTTTTCGAGGCTGTCGGTGGTCTTGTAGCGCTCGTTGATCTTGGTGCCGTCGGAGATGCGGCGCATTTCGAGCTGGGTGACGGGCGTGCCCTTGCCGGGATGGATGTTTTCCGCCGTCAGCACGATATAAAGCTTGCCGTCTTTTTCGATGACATTGCCCTTGCGGACATTGCTCGCCATAACCGAAACCACTGAAACCTCACCAAGAATGAGAGCCGCGCGGCGTATAGCAGGCACGGCCAGACCGGGCAAATAGATGACGATTTCGCGCAATTCTCCCCAAATACCTCCCTCTCCTCCCGAAGGGGGAGAGGGTAGGGGTGAGGGGGAACGCTCTTCCCTCAACTCGGTAAGAATGCATATCCGCCGTCGGACATTTGCGCTCCGCCTCACCCCGGCCCTCTCCCCCCATGGGGGAGAGGGAGACGCGCCATGAGTTGGTGGTCGCGCGAACGGCATGCCGACCGGCGGCCGACGCTTCTCTCGCGCAATAAAATAAAAAAGGCGTTGCGCGCCCGCTTCGAGGAACAGGGTTTCACGGAAGTGGAATGCGGCGCGCTGGCGGTCTCGCCCGGGAACGAGGCGCATCTGCATGCCTTCCAGACCGAACTCATTTCCACCGGCGGCGAGCGGCGCACCTTATATCTGCACACCTCGCCGGAATTTGCGTCCAAGAAATTGCTGGCGGCGGGGGAGACGAAGATCTTCGATTTCGCCCGCGTGTTCCGCAACCGCGAGCAGACGGGCACCCATGCGCCGGAATTCACCATGCTGGAATGGTATCGCGCCAACGAGACCTATGAGTCCGTGATCGCCGATTGCCTGGACGTGGTGCGCATCGCCGCCGACACGACGGGTCTTCAGATGTTTTCGCATCGCGGGAAAGAGTGCGATCCGCACGCCGAGGCGCAGCGCATGAGCGTCGCCGATGCGTTCCAGCATCACGCCGGCATCGATCTGCTGAAGACACTGACCCGCGCGGGCGAGGGCGACCGCAATGCGCTGGCATCTGCCGCCAAGCGCGGCGGATTCTCGGTGGCGGATGACGACAATTGGGCCGACATCTTCTCCAAGGTGCTGGTGGCGCGGGTGGAACCCAAGCTCGGCATCGAGAGGCCGACGATCCTTTATGAATATCCGCGTTGCGAGGCAGCACTGGCGCGCGCGACGGAACATGACCCGCGCGTGGCCGAACGCTTCGAGCTCTATGTCTGCGGCGTGGAACTGGCCAACGGTTTCGGCGAGCTCATCGATCCCTTCGAGCAGCGTAAGCGCTTCGAGATCGAGATGAACGAGAAACAGCGCATCTATGGCGAGCGCTATCCGATCGACGAGGACTTCCTCGCCGCGCTGGCACACATGCCGCCATCCAGCGGCGTGGCGCTGGGATTTGATCGCCTCGTGATGCTGGCAACGGGTGCGCGGAATTTAAGCGATGTGATCTGGACGCCGGTGCCCTGATTTTCCTCCCCCGTTTTACGGGGGAGGGGGACCGCGAAGCGGTGGAAGGGGTGGCGTCGGCGGAGAAAATTTTTCGAGTGCGCAGCCACCCCCCCCCCCGCACAGCGGTCGGC
>Ga0265314_10004019_pt1 | contig 13905 bp, 13 predicted proteins | sample 4126metaG_FD_203106 | JGI IMG/M metagenome (GOLD analysis project Ga0265314, IMG submission 203106) | Rhizosphere microbial communities from Carex aquatilis grown in University of Washington, Seatle, WA, United States - 4-1-26 metaG | ecosystem: Host-associated > Plants > Roots > Rhizosphere >... | reverse complement strand
CCGGGCAGCGCGCTCACCGGGGCGCCGGCGACGATCGCCACGTCGGGCAGCCGCGCGCCACCGCGAGGCAACGGCCGGATGCCGGTCAGGCGGATGCCAAAGCGAGTCTCGGCGGTCGGCGCGCGCGTGCCGACCATCGCCAGCTCGTACGCCGCGCGCCCGAGCACGTCGTTGGCGTGGCCGAGCACATCCCACGGCCCCGCGACGTTGAGCACGCCGGTGCGCGGCAAGACGAAAAACCACACCCGTTTCGACGTTCGACCCATGAATCGATCCTGGCGATCATCCTGACGGCTCTGGCCGAAAATGCAATGTTCTTGTCCTTCAGGCCATGGCGCCGGCGCGCTATGAAACCACGGACAACGAAAAAGGAGACTCCGCCATGGTCAAGATCGGCATCAACGGGTTCGGGCGCATCGGCCGGATGGCGTTCCGCGCGGCGATGAAGCGCGCCGACGTTCAGGTCGTCGCGGTGAATGACCTGCTCGAGCTGCGCCAGCTCGCTTACTTGCTCAGGTACGACTCCGTGCACGGCCGCTTCCCGCACGACCTATCGCTGAAGGACAACTTTCTCGTCGTCGACGGACGGCCGGTCCGCGCCAGCGCGGTGAAGGATCCCGCGGCGTCGGCGTGGGGCGAGGTCGGCGCCGACGTGGTGATCGAATCGACGGGGATCTTCCTCACCCGGGAAAAGACCGAACCGCACCTGCGCGCCGGCGCCCGGCGCGTCATCGTCTCGGCGCCGGCAAAGGACGACATGCCGGTGTTCGTGCACGGCGTGAACAGCGACCGCTACGCGGGCGAGCCGATCATCTCGGCGGCGTCTTGCACGACCAACTGCCTCGCGCCCGTCGCCAAGGTGCTGCACGACGCGTTCGGCATCAAACGGGGCTTGATGACGACGGTGCACGCGACGACGGCGACGCAGAAGACCGTCGACGGCGTGTCCGGCAAGGACTGGCGCTTCGGGCGCGGCATCCTCGACAACATCATCCCCGCGTCGACGGGCGCCGCCGAGGCGGTCACCAAGGTGCTGCCTGAGCTGAAGGGCAAGCTGACGGGCATGTCGTTCCGGGTCCCGGTCCCCGACGTCTCCGTGGTCGACTTGACCTGCGAGCTGGTTCGCGAGACCCGCTACGCGGACATCTGTTCCGCGATGAAACAGGCGTCGGAGGGCGCGCTCAGCGGCGTCCTCGGCTACACCGACGAGGAGGTCGTCTCGAGCGACATGCGCGGCGAATCCTGCACGTCGGTCTTCGACGCCAGGGCCGGCATCCAGCTGGACCCGACTTTTGTGAAGCTCATTGCCTGGTACGACAACGAGTGGGGCTATTCGAGCAAGCTGTTGGACCTGGCCTCAACAATGGCCCGAACTTAGCCAGCAAGTTCGCAAGAACGTCAGCCCGGCGCTGCGCGCGGCCAGGGATTCCGAGGGCGTCCCCACCGCGCCGCTCCAGAAACCGGCCGGACCCGGGTGTTTATTGTGAGCCGCGGCGCCGCGGCGCGTGTCACTTCCGTGCACCAGCCCCGGGAGGACGCCCAATGAATACTCAGCGATCCATTTCACGTGCCACATATCTCCTCGCATGTCTTGGCGCCGTCGGCTGCGCCGGTAGCGCTGCACCAGGTGGATCGGGGGAGGGCGGAGCCGGTGGCGGCACTGTCGTAACCGGCGCGGGCGGTGGGATCGTGGTGGTGGGAACCGGTGGAAGCACGGGCGCGGGCGGCGCTTCCACGGGCGCGGGTGGTGGCGTGGTGACCGGGACGGGAGGCAGCACCGTCACCGGCGCGGGCGGCAGCACCGTCCTGCCCCCGCCGGCGCTGGATTGCGGGCCGATCGGCACAGTCATCAACAATGCCGGTCCGCCAAAGAACCGCGTCAACTACGTGATTCTGGCCGACGGCTACACCTCGACCACCGTCAACACCACGCTGATGACCCACGTCAACAACGCGATGGCGACGCGCTTCACGGCCCCGTTCGGCGAGCCCTACATCCGTTACAAGAACTTCATCAACATCTGCCTCTTCAAGACCGTGAGCCAGACCGACGGTATCAGCCAGACCGGCGCGGCAAATGGCTCGACGATCTTCAATTGCTTCGGCGACGACACCAGCCGCCTCGCGACGTGCGATACCAACGCGGCGATGACCCAGCTGACCGCGAACACGCCGGCCGGCATGACCGTCGACTGGCACTCGATCGTGCTCAACAACTCGCAGTGGTGGAACACCGGGTCGGTTTGGATGCTCTGGTCGGGCGGCAACATGGACGGTCCCAAGGGCGCGTTGCACGAGGGTGGCCACGGCTTCCACCAGCTGGCCGACGAGTACGGCACCTGCACCGGCGCCAACTGCGGCAGCAACACCATGGGCACCGGCACCGTCGGCACCGAGAACCCCGAGGTCAACTCGACGGGTGATCCGACCACCACCGGCAGCAAGTGGGACAAGTGGATCGGTACCACGCAGACGGGCGCCACCGGCCTGCAGGGCACCTGGCTCGGCAGCCGTTACGTCGGCACCGGCCAGTACCGGCCGTCGGCGAACTCGATGATGAACAGCCTCTTCGGCACCAACCCGAACACCAGCTTCAACTCGGTGTCGCGCGAGCAGGCGATCTTCACCATCTGGCGGCGCATCACGCCGATCGACTCCACCACGCCCGCGGCGGGCGCGGTCACCAATCCGGGCACGATCACCGTCAACGTCATCGACCCGGCGGTCATCAACGTCGACTGGACCGTCGACGGCACGACGACGGTCAACGGCGGGACGACGTTCGACACGTCGAAGCTCGCCGCCGGCTCGCACACCATCTCGGCCAAGGCCTACGACAACGCGACGACCGACTGGGTCCGAAACACGACCGGCGTGTGCCCGACGTCGGTCACCCGCCAGTACTGCAGCCGCACGGCCTGGCCCCGGTCGCAGCAGACGGTGACCTGGACGGTCACCAAGTAGTCGAGTCTCCTGAGCCCTTCCGATCTGCCGCGCCGCTCATCGCGGCGCGGCCTTCTCCTCGCATTGGCGAGCGTGATCGCGATTCTCGTCGTGATCTCGATGTGGCTACGCGCGCGGCGCAGCGAACCTCCGGCTTCCGACGCCGCGCCGGCCGAAACCAGCGCGCCCCCACCCGCCCCGGCGCCCCGTGCGCCTCGGCCCGTGGCATCACCTCGCACGGCGCCTCCACTGCCAGCGCCGGTGAGCGCCGAAGCGCCCGCCGCACCGAGCCCGCCACCGGAGGCCCCCGATGCGGGCACCGAGGAGCTGCGCCCGACGCACCCACTCACGCCCAGACACGTCCGCATCCAGCGCGAGAACAACCTGGTCGGCGCGATGGAGGGCGCCATGGACGTGCGGGACGGCCCGGGCTTGCGGCGCCTGCTGCAGGAGTACCGAAACGAGTTCCCCGAAGACCCCAACCAGCTACAGGACGGCTACCGCGTCATCGCCGACTGCCTGGAATACCCCGGCCCCGAGGCGACCGCCGCCGGCCAGAAGTACTACGATCGCGAGCGCGGCTCGACGCTGCGCCGATTCGTGGCGCGGTACTGCATGGGTGAGCCGTAGTGACCTCCGTCGCGATGACGCGCACGACGTCGGACGGTTGAATCGTCCTCTGATCCCCGAGAATCGGAGCACGGCCTCCGAAAACCGGAGCTGGTCGCCCGAACCCTGTGGACTCATCTGTGGGGTTACGATAAGTTCCGCAGCTCACAATTGTGGCGCAAGAGTTGCTGCCAGGGGTCAACATGCTTACTTCTTCGTTCGTTCGTAGCACTGCGCTCGCCCTTGTTGGGTTGGCGCTCGGGACGCTTGGTTGCGGCTCGCGCCACAACGAGGACATCGGAAGCGTCAGCGTCGCGCTGCAGCTCGCGCCCGGCGTGACGTTCGACTCCGTCAGCTACTCGATTGCGGGACCAGGATCGTTCACGCGCGCTGGCACGTTCGACGTCAGCCACAGCACCACGATCTCGGGATCCATCGGTAACCTGCCGGTGGGCGCGGGCTACACGCTCACGCTCTCGACAACGGCGACCAACGGGGCCACGCAGTGCTCGGGGACGTCGGCGCCCTTCTCGGTGATGGCGCACGCGACGACCAGCGTGAATGTCCACCTGCTCTGTCAGGAAGCGCCGACGAAGGGGAGCGTGCTCGTGAACGGCACGATCAACATCTGTCCGCTGGTCGACGGCTTGTCGGCCAGCCCGGGCGAAGTGCTGGTCGGTGGGTCGATCGCGCTCGCCGCCGCGGCTCACGACACCGACGCGGCACCGGCGGCCCTGACGTACCAGTGGACGGCCAGCGCCGGCACGTTGACCAACTCGACGTCGCAGAGCGCAACGTTCACCTGCACGACGGCCGGCTCGGTCTCGGTCGCTCTCGCCGTCAGCGACGGCGATTGCGGCGACAGCCAGTCGCTGACCGTCACTTGCACCGGTGCCGCGCACATCGTGATCAACGAGGTCGAGTCGAACGGCGACCCCGTCGGCGACTGGGTCGAGCTGACCAACGCCGGCACCGCGCCCGCCGACATCTCCGGGTGGAAGCTCCTGGACAACGACGACACGCATCCCTTCGTCGTCGTGCCGAGCGGAACGACTCTCGCGCCGGGCGGCTTCTATTTCATCTACGTGTTCCAGACCTTCGGGCTCGGCGCGCCCGACTCGGCGCGCCTCTTCGATCCCGCCGGCGACCTCGTCGATTCGTTCAGCTGGACGACGCACGCGGTGGGCACCTACGGCCGCTGCCCCGACGGCACCGGGCCGTTCGTCGACTCGAAGCCGACGCAGGGCGCGGCCAACGCCTGCGGCGGCGGGGGCACCGGCGGCGCGAGCGGCGTGGGCGGCGCGGCCGGCGTCGGCGGCGCGACGGGCACAGGCGGCGCGGCCGGCGTCGGCGGCGCGACGGGCGCAGGCGGCGCGACGGGCGCAGGCGGCGCGACGGGCGCAGGCGGCGCGACGGGCACCGGCGGCGCGACGGGCGCAGGCGGCGCGACGGGCGCAGGCGGCGCAACGACGGTGTCGCCGATCGTGATCAACGAGGTCGAGTCGAACGGCGATCCCGTCGGCGACTGGGTCGAGCTGACCAACACCAGCTCGACGACCGTCGACATCTCCGGCTGGAAGCTCAAAGACAACGACGACACGCACGCCTTCGTCGTCGTCCCCGACGGAACCACGCTGGCGCCCGGCGGCTTCTTCTTCATCTACGTCTTCCAGACCTTCGGGCTGGGCGCTCCCGACATGGCGCGCCTCTTCGACCCGAGCGGCAACCTCGTCGATTCATTCAGCTGGATGACCCACGCGATGGGCACGTACAGCCGCTGCCCCGACGGCACCGGACCGTTCATCGACACGACGCCGACGCAGGGTACGGCCAACGCGTGCAGCGGTGGCGCAGGCGGCGCCGGTGGCGCGGCGGGTACGGGCGGCGCGAGCGGCACCGGCGGCATGGCCGCCAACGAGTTCCCGTGGCCCGGCACCGACACGGTGATCACCGTCGACGACACCGGCGCGTTCGTGTCGAACCTCTCCGGCCTCAGCTACCAGCCGGCAACGGCGACCGATCCCGCCGTGCTCTGGGCGATCCAGAACGGTCCGTCAAAGCTCTATCGCCTGCTGTGGAACGGCTCGACCTGGGAGTCGGATCCGACCAACAGCTGGGGCACAGGCAAGACCATCCACTACCTGGACGGCACCGGCGATCCCGACTCCGAGGGCGTCAGCAAGGCGGAGTTCGCCGACACGTCGATCTACGTGTCGACCGAACGCGACAACGACAACAACCAGGTCAATCGCTTCAGCGTGCTCCGCTACGACACCACCGCCGGCGGGACCGATCTCACCGCGCTCAACGACTGGGAGCTCACTCCCGACCTACCCGCGATGGGCATCAACCTGGGTCTCGAGGCGATCACGTACGTCCCCGACACCGCACTGGTCGCGGGCGGCTTCTTCGACGAGTCGAAGAACGCGCTGTACAACCCAGCGAGCTACCCGAACCACGGTCCTGGCCTGTTCTTCGTCGGCCTCGAGTCGAACGGCGTCATTTACGGTTACGCGCTCAACCACGCCGACAACTCGTTCACGCGCGTTGCCACGTTCGCGAGCGGTCAGGTCTCGATCATGGATCTGTCGTACGACCGCGACGTCGGCTACCTCTGGGCCCAGTGCGATAACACCTGCGGCAACAAGGCGACGGTCTTCACGCTCGACACCGCGCCGGCGTCGCCGACCGCCGGCCGCTTCCAGATCGACCGCGTCTTCGATCGCCCCGATTCGCTGCCCGACTCCAACAACGAAGGCATCGGCATCGCGCCCGAATCCGAGTGCGTCGCCGGCCAGAAGCACTTCTTCTGGTCCGACGACGCCGCGCTGGACATGCACTCGATTCGCCGCGGCTCGATTCCCTGCGGGCGATTCTTCTAGTCGGAAATCCGGACAGGCGTCTCAAAAAGAGACAGTCGCGCCACTGAAAGCGAAGCGCTGCGTCGGGTCGTAGCCGAGCTGCAGCTGCAGCGGCCGCTTGCTCAGTCGATTGTGTTTATTGATCAGATCCATGATATCGGAGCGCCCAGGCCAGCTGGCCAAGGCGATCGCGCCGCCGACCAGCAACGCACCCACGCCTACCAGACTGAAGGTCGCCATTCGGGACCCGTTCCGCTCGTTGCAAGCCTCCCAGGCGGAGCCATCGGGGCCGAAGTTCGGGTCGGTGACCGCGGGCTCCGTGCAGGTATCGCCGCTCGTCAGGCCGTAGATCACACTCGCCAGACCGACGACCACCCCACCGACCAGGGCGAACTCCGCGCCGAGCCGCCGCGCATCGAGACGAGCCACGTCTGGAGCCAGTTGTCTGTAGAGCCCCGGATCCGAGAACTTCATCGTCTCGAGGTAGGCGCGAAACCCCGCGACGCTGGCATCGTACTGCTGGTTTCCGATCTGGAGATGCGTGGGCGGGGGGGAGTACGGCTGGAGTTGCTGTAGCTGCTGCTGCTGGACCTGCTCCTGCTGCTGCTGCTGATCGATGGACTGCTGCATCTGCTGCATCTGCTGCTGCTGCATCTGTATCTGCTGCTGCTGCTGCTGGGCCGCCTGCTCCGCCTGCTGCTGCTCCAGCGTCGTCTGGCCGAGATCCTGCGCTCGCCCGGCGCTCGGCAAGACGACCCCCGCAATCAAGATGCTCGCGCCAACCCACAATCGATGTCTCGTCATGATCCCTCCCAGAAGAACGCGTTCGGAAAGGACTAAAGCAAGCCGCGGGCCACGCCGCGCTCAGACGCGGCGCAGCCGCGCCCGCTCTCGCTCGCGGAAGCGCGCCGGGGTCATGCGCGTCCAGCGCCGAAACGCCCGGATGAAGGAGCTCGGGTTCGCGTATCCCAGGCGGTGGGCAATCTCCTTCGGCGGCAGCTCCGATTCCTCGAGCCACTTCAACGATTGCGCTTGCCGGTACTGCTCCTGCAGCTCGTGGAACGAAGTATTGGCCGCCCGCAGGCGGCGCTGAAGCGTTCGCGCCTCGAGCCCCAGCGATCGCGCGACGGGATGGACGCTGTCATCGCCGAGGAGCGCGCAGCTATCGATCGACGCCAGCACTTGATCCGTGAAGGACCTGGCCGGGCGCGGCTGGCCCGCGACACTCTCGGCAAACCACGACAGCAGTTGAAAGGACGTCTGATCCGCAGCTGGATTTGCGTGCGCGGCGGCCGCGCCATCGAACCAGACGGTGTTCGTCGCACAATTGAAGCGCACCGGACAACCGAGGATCCGCTCGATCTCGGCGACGTTCCGGGGCGTGGGATGCTCGAACCAGACCCGCTGCGGCACCCAGCGCGGATCCACCCAGCGGCGGATCAGAAACACCACCATGGTGATGACCTGTTCCGCGTCCTGCCGCCGGGGCCAGCTCTCGTCGTCGAGCACGTGGTAGGTGAACGAAAAGCGATCGTCCTCGATACCGAAGTGCACGTCGGTGGCATCGCCGAGCAACGGATAGTGGTGCGCGAAGCTCTTGAGCGCCTGCTCGACCGTCGGCGCGAGCGTCGCGAGGTGGCCGGGCAAGCCGAGCGCGCCGAGCGAGCACACCTGTCCGAGGTGCGCGCCGAACCATTCGTCGCCGGTCGCGCGGCTGGCCGACTCGATCAATCGAACGAAGCTCGCCAGCGGCAGGCGATTCTCCGGACGCGCGAAGTCGTCGAGCGTGAGACCCGCCTGGCGCACGACCGCTTCGACGTCCGCACCGCCGTCTCGCGTTTGCTCCAGAATTCCCGCGGTGGCCGCCGCTTGAATCGTGGGAATCGGGGCGCCGTTCATTCGAGTCGTGATGATAGCGAGCGCTGGTTTCCACCAGGTTTCTGGACACGCGCAGTTGTCGTTTCGGCCGCGTTTGCGAACCCTCTTTGTCGTGAACTGACGATTCTTTGTCGTGCGGAGATCATCAGCGGCGTTGCCGCCCATGCTACCGATCAGAGCTGGATGAGGGCAACGAAGCCAGCCGAGAGCGCGACGATCGTGGCCGCCCAGGGCGAGGCCGGCGACGGTGCGAGCGACGCGGTTCGCGCAACACCGCCGGTCCCGCGACTCGCCCCCGCGGGCCGAAAGCGGACGCAGTGGTTCGCTCTGCGGCGCGACATCCCCACGCGGGCCTATCGGCTGCTGGGGCTGGGCGCCTTCGCGACGCTGTTCGCGCTGTGGGCCTGGGTGAGCCACCGCGAGTCGATGAACCCGGTCTTCGTGCCGGCGCCCGAAGCGGTCTGGCGCGCGGCGCGCGAGCTCTGCGGCGACGAGAAGCTGTGGCTCGACGTGAAACTGAGCCTGTTCCGCGTGACCGCGGGCTTCGCGCTCGCGGGCGCCATGGCCGTTCCTCTCGGCCTGTGGATGGGATCGTTCAAGGTCGTCGAAGGCGTGGTGCAACCGGTCGTCGAGTTCGTCCGCTACATTCCGGTGCCCGCGCTGATTCCGATCCTCATGGTGCTGTCCGGGATCGACGAGCTGTCGAAGATCGCGCTCATCTGGGTCGGCACGTTCTTTCAACTGGTGCTCATGGTGGCCGACGAGGTCCGGCGCGTGCCGCACGACCTGTTACAAGTCAGCTACACGCTGGGGGCGCGGCGCAGTGAAGTGATCCGGCGCGTGCTCTGGCCCGCCGCGCGTCCCGGCATCTTCGATGCCCTCCGGCTCTGCAACGGGTGGGCGTGGACCTATGTCATCGTCGCCGAGCTGGTGGCCGCCAACGAGGGGCTCGGCTATCGCATTCTCAAGTTCTCGCGCTTCCTGCAGACGCCGCAGATGTGGGTTTACGTGATCCTGCTCGGCCTCATCGGGCTCACGCTCGACGCCGCGTTCCGCGCGCTCAACCGGCGCCTCTTTCGCTGGGCGGAGACCGCGCGATGAAGCTCGAGGTGCGCGAGCTGGCGAAGATCTACGCCGGGCGGCACGACGACGTCGTCGCGTTGACGCCCACGTCGTTCTCGGTCGAGGGCGGCGAGTTCGTGAGCCTGCTCGGACCGTCGGGTTGCGGGAAATCGACCACGCTCAGCGTGATCGCGGGGCTCGACGACGCGAGCGCGGGTTCGGTCTTCCTCGACGGCGAGCGCGTCACCGGGCCGGGGCCCGAGCGCGGTATGGTCTTCCAGAGCTACACGCTCTTTCCCTGGTTGACCGTCGAGGAGAACGCCCGCTTCGCGTTGGGGCTGTCGGTGAACGCGCGCCCGACGAGCGCGCGCGGCGTCGCCAACGCCGAACGCGCGGACGCGCTGCTGGAGCTCATGGGCCTGGCTGACTTCCGCCGCGCGTACCCGCGCGAGCTCAGCGGCGGCATGAAGCAGCGGGTCGCGATCGCGCGCGCGCTCGTCAACCGCCCCAAGGTGCTCCTCATGGACGAACCCTTCGGCGCGCTCGACGCGCAGACGCGCGAGGAGATGCAGGAGCTGATGCTGCTCTTGCAGCGGCACGAGCGAATGACGGTCCTGTTCGTGACCCACGACGTCGAGGAGGCGATCTACCTGTCGGGCCGCGTGCTCGTGTTTTCGCCGCGGCCGGGGCGCATCGTGCGTGACGTCGCCGTCCCCTTCGGTCCCGGACCGGAACGGACGCTCGATCTCAAGCTCACGCCCGACTTCGTGCGGCTCAAGCGCGAGCTCTTCGATCTGCTCCATCGAGGAGGTCCGGTTGGCGACGATCGCCGGACGCTCCTCGATCGCCTGGTTCGGCCCGTCAACTAACGAAAGAGAGGACACCCATGTCTAAGCTAGCCATCTCCGCGGCGCTGGTCGTCGCCGTCAGCGCCGCGTCCGCACAGAATGCCGCCGCCGGCGAGCTCAAACCCTATCGCGTCGGTTTCAATGCCTGGATTGGCTCGATTGCCTTCTTCGTTGCGCAAGAAAAGGGCTTCTTCAAGGACGAGGGCCTCGACGTGCAGACCAAGAGCTTCAGCGCGCCGGGCGACGGCCTCACGCCGCTCATCGCGGGGAACCTCGACGCGCACCTCACCACGGCGGACAGCGTGATCACGGTGCTCGACAAGGCGCCCGGTCAGCTCAAGGTCGTGTACCTGACGGACACGTCGGCCGGAGCCGACGCGATCCTGGCCAGGAAGGACATCGCCGACATCAAGGGCATGAAAGGCAAGAAGGTGGCGGCGACGCTCGGCCAGTGCAACCAGCTCTTGCTCGAGAAGGCGCTGGAGAAGGCGGGTCTCTCCGACAAGGACATCGATCTCGTCAACATGAACCCCGACGACGCCGGCGCCGCGTTTGCCGCCGGCAAGGTCGACGTCGCCGTGACCTGGGAGCCGTGGATCACGAAGATCGCCGGCGAGAAGAAGGGCCACGTCATCTTCAGCTCGAAGGAGACACCCAACCTGATTCTCGACGTGCTCGCGATCAGCACCAAGACCGTGAAGACCAAATCCGCCGAGACCAAGGCGTTCTTGAAGGCGCTCAATCGCGGCTACGAGTTCGTCCAGAAGAGCCCGGACGCGGCGGCGGCGATCGCCGCCAAGGCGCTTGAGCAGAAGCCCGACGAGGTGAAGGCGATGCTGCCCAAGGTGAACCTCTACAGCGGAAAGAAGAACCTCGAGGTGCTGGCCGGGCCCGCGGCGAAAGCGTCGGCGCAGGTCGCCCAGTTCTTCAAGGACAAGAAGGTCAACGACACCCTCGTGGACGTCGGCTCGATCTACGACGCCTCCTACCTCAAATAAGACGGAAAAAGAGGGCGAGATGAACCAGACGGCCCTTTTGATGATCGATTTCCAGCGCGACTTCTGCGCGGCGGGCGGGTACTCCGATCGGTTCGCCGGGCTCGATTGGGTGAAGCCCATCATCGAGCCCGCGCGCCGGCTGCTCGAGGGCGCGCGCAAGGCCAGGCACCTGGTCATCCACACGCGCGAGGGCTACGCGCCCGACCTGTCCGACTGCTCGCCCGCCAAGCTGGCGCGCAGCCGCAACGCCGGCAGCGAGATCGGCTCGCGCGGACCCATGGGCCGGCTCCTGATCCGCGGCGAGCACGGGCACGACATCATCGACGAGCTCGCCCCTGGGAAAGGCGAGATCGTCGTCGACAAGGCGTCCTACGGCGCGTTCTGCGGCACGAACCTCGAGTCGATCCTGCGCGGCCGCGGCATCGACACGCTCTTCTTCGCGGGCGTCACCGCCGACGTCTGCGTGCACACCACGCTTCGCGAGGCCTACGACCGCTGGTTCAACTGCCACTACGTCGCCGACGCGATCTCGTGCTTCGACCCGGAGATTCGCCGCGCGTGCGCAAAGATGATCAAGGAAGAGGGCGGCATCTGGGGCAGCCTCACCTGCGTCGACGAGGTGCTGGCGCGCTGGGCGGCCTGACCGCGCGCGCCTACCACGGGCGCGCCGCGAGCGTGGGCCAGCCGCGCGCGACGAGCGCCCGCCAGTGCCCGAGGTCGTGATTGGGCCAGAGCTCCGCGCGCTCCGCCTCGGCGACTGACTTGAGCCGCCGGATGCTCGCCAGCGCGAGATCCTCGCGCTCGCGCCACAGGATCCCGGGCGCGATCTCGCGCTCGAGGTTCTCATGGAGATCGGCGGCGTCGCCGGCGAGGACGATCGGCCGCCCCGCCGGCAATTCGATCACGAGGGAGCGGTGACCCGCCGTGTGTCCCGGCGTGCTCATGAAGCGAAGACCGCTGCACAGCGCGCGCTCTTCGCGATCGAAGCGCCACCGGTGATCACCCGCGAAGTCCGTCGCGAAGTACGCGCCGTCGGCGTTCTCGTGCGCGGCGAGCCACTCGTCGGCGTGGCAGTGAATCTCGGCGCCGGCGAACTCCGCCAGGCCACCGGCGTGATCGAAGTGCAGATGGCCGAGCACGATCGCGTCGATGTCACGGGGCCCGATGCCCAGGCGCGAGAGGAGCTGCGGCAGCCGATCGTCCTCCGTCATCTCGGGCGGCCCGAAGGGAAACCCCTCGGGGCCGTAGTGCGCGTCGCGCAGCTCCGGACTAGCGAGCTTGTTGTAGTCGCATCCCACGTCGTAGAGCACGCGCCCGTGCGCCGTCTCGATGAGGTACGCGAGGATCGGCGCCTCGAGGACCGTCCCCCGTGCGCGCCCGCGCAGCGACAGGCACGAGTCGTAGCGGTGCCGCCCCGTGAGAATGGGAACCACCTTTCGAACGTCGGTCACGGCCGCAGCTTACACGCGCCCGCGGCGATGATCTCATCCTGCGAGAACCTCGGGCAGATCGAATCCGTGCAGGTAGTGTGCGCCGATGAAGTTCGTCGCCTCGGCCAGGGCACCGTCCTCGAAACGCATCACCTGGATCGAGTGCCGGCGATAGACGCCGTCGTCCTCGCCGCGGAAGTACCAGACGACAGCGGGGAGACCGTTGGCGCGCGTGCGCGTCCCCCGCATCCCCCGCGCCCAGCGCGTCGCGAACGGCGGCATCTGCAGGAACGCGCGCAACGCATCGGCGCCGCGGAACCACACGGAGTGCGGGGGCATCGCGAACACCACGTCCTGCCGCAACAGGGCCACCAGCGACTCGAGGTCACGCGTCTCCCACGAGCGCAGATACGCGTTCAGCACCTCCGGCGACGGATCGTCGATGGGTCCGCGCGGCCGCGGGGCCACGGTCTCGCGCGCTCGGTGAAGGGCGCTGTTCACCGACGAGACCGTCAGCTCCAGCGCAGCCGCGATCTCCTCCGCTGACCACCCGACGACATCCTTGAGCAGCAACACCGCGCGCTGCTTCGGCGGCAGGCGCTGGAGGAGCGCGATGAAGGCGAGCGCGACCTCTTCACGCGCCTCGGCGGCGTGCGCCGGGTCGGGGAACAGCTGCGCGTCGGGCGCGGGCGTCACCCACTCCGCGGCCTCCAGCTCCACCATCGGCGTGCCGACCGCCCCGGGCTCACCGTCGACCTGCGGCAGCGCGCGGGGCCGCCCGCGCGTGAGCCGGTTGAGGCACGCGTTGGTCGCGATGCGCATCAACCAGTGCAAGAGCGGCGCGTCGCCCGCGTAGGTGTCCCGCGATCGCCAGGCGCGCAGGAGCACGTCTTGAACCGCGTCCTCCGCCTCCGCGAACGAGCCCAGCATCCGGTAGCAGTGACGCATCAGCTCCGGGCGGAGCTCGGCGAACGTCTCGCCGAGCTCCACCTGGGACGATTTGTCGGACGGTTTGTCGTCCGGGCTCATCGCTTCACGCCACCGAACCGGCCCTGCCGCCTGCACCTGCGGTGCGCTCCGTGATCGCCGCCATGACCGTCTGCCATGGCACGCGATCATAGTAGAGATTGATCGAACGGATACGCCCTCGGTCGAAGTTGAGCCACTCGATGGCCGGAAGGGCGCCGGCGGTCGTGTCGGTCACGAAGTCGTAGATGACGCAGACGTCGTCACCGTCGACGAAGACCCGCTGGACCTCGGTCCGCAGATGGATCGC
>Ga0265314_10004018_pt1 | contig 13905 bp, 11 predicted proteins | sample 4126metaG_FD_203106 | JGI IMG/M metagenome (GOLD analysis project Ga0265314, IMG submission 203106) | Rhizosphere microbial communities from Carex aquatilis grown in University of Washington, Seatle, WA, United States - 4-1-26 metaG | ecosystem: Host-associated > Plants > Roots > Rhizosphere >... | reverse complement strand
ATCAACTTTGGCGCGCTGATGGTCATGTCGGCAGTGATCGGTTTTTCCGGTTCCATCATCTCGCTGTTGATGTCCAAGTGGATGGCGAAGCGGTCGGTCGGTGCGCAGGTCATTGAGAACCCGCAAGACCCGACCGAGCGCTGGCTGGTGGATACCGTGCGCCGTCAGGCTGAAGCAGCGGGTATCGGCATGCCGGAAGTGGCCATATACGAAGCTCCCGACGTGAACGCCTTCGCCACCGGCTGGAATCGCAACAACGCGCTGGTCGCGGTGAGCACCGGCTTGCTGCACAGTATGAGCCGCGACGAAGCCGAGGCTGTGCTGGGACACGAGATCAGCCACGTTGCCAATGGCGACATGGTCACACTGGCGCTGATCCAAGGCGTGGTGAATACCTTCGTGGTGTTCTTTGCCAAGCTTATTGGCATTCTGGTGGATCGTGTGCTGCTGAAGAATGACGGGCGCAACGGCCCCGGCATCGGCGCCTTCGTTGCCGAGATCGCCGCACAGATCGTGCTGGGCATCCTTGCCAGCATGATTGTCATGTGGTTCTCGCGTCAGCGCGAGTTCCGCGCCGATGCGGGCGGTGCCAGCTTGGCCGGTCGCCAGAAGATGATCGCAGCTCTGGAACGTCTGAAGGCCAACCACGAGCAGGCTGCGGCCATGCCGCAGAACATGGCGGCGATGGCGATCTCCAGCCAGGGCGGGTTCTCCAGATTGTTCATGACGCACCCGCCGCTGGATGAACGCATCGAGGCGTTGCGCACCGGGCAGTGATCAGCCAGGCTGATTCAAATGAAAACGGCGGGCAATCCCCGCCGTTATTCATTCGTCTTCATCATCGAATTTTTGTTTTGGCGGGTTGCCGTCATACACCAGATTCTGGCGCCGCATCAGATATGCATCACGGATGAAACTGTAGCGGTCGATGACCGCGTCATCCAGCACTTTTTCCTGTTCCAGCAGATTGGCGCGAGTGTTGATCCCCTCCGCCACATAAGCCGAATTGCGCGTCGGAACATGATCGGTGTTGCCGATCACGCTGACGAAACTGTCCGCGTAACGCCCGGAGCCGTCACGAATCGAGCTCGGCCCCAGGATGGGTAGCATCAGATAAGGTCCGCTCGGAACGCCCCAATAGCCGAGCGTCTGTCCAAAGTCCTCGTTGTGTTTCGGGAGTTGGTCGGTGATGTTGAACAGACCGAACAGGCCGAAGGTGGAGTTGAAGATCACCCGGCTGCCATCGCTCGCGGCCTGCTCGAACTTGAACTGCAACAGGTCATTGAAAGTGACCACGACATCGTCCAGATTGGAAAAGAAGTTATCCACCATGTTCTTGACCGGGGTCGGCGTCACGGCGACATAGCCGCGCGCAATCGGTTTGACCAGCGCCCGGTCCAGCGTATCGTTGAACACGTAGACGCCGCGGTTGAGCGGTTCGAAAGGATCTTTCTGCTTGGTATAGTTGCTCAGCTCGAGAGAGCTGCAACCCGTCAGAAACAGGCTGCAAAGCAGTAGTGTGGAACGCATCAAAAGCATGAGTCGTAGCAAGGTAGAAATTGGCCGACGCGATTATAGGTGGAATCGGACACGCCTGACAGCAAGGGACTGTTGGAAATGAGACATTGCGATTAGTATGCGCGGTATGGATCGTTCGTCAAACTCTCTACTGCGTATCGCCCTGTTTTTCTTCCTGCTGGCACTGCTGGAACTGGCGTGGCTGCACCAACTGGCACCGCTGGAGAACCGGCTTTCCGACCTGTTCGTGCGTCAACAGGCACAAAGTCTTCAACCGGATGCGGATATCGTCATCGTCGACATCGATGATTCCAGTCTGGCGCGCATGCAGGATTCAGCGGGGAGCTGGCCGTGGCCACGCTCGGTGCATGGCGAGCTGGTACGCGGCATCGCCAGGCAACAGCCCAGAGCCATCGTGTTCGACATCCTGTTCAGCGAACACGACGAGTTCCGTCCCGAAAGCGACCGCGAATTCAATCGTTCCCTGCAAGGGCTGAATAATGTGTATTTCCCGCTGGTGCGGCGCGACGCTGAACTGGATGAGAAAGGGGCGCCCGTTTTACAAGTGGCTTCCATGCTGGGTTTGCAGCGTACCGGGCATGCCGATGACACGGCGCACTTGGCCGTGTTGCCGCCGTTGGCGGTCGATCCGGCGCATTGGCGCACCGGCAGCATCAATTTCATCGAGGATGCCGACGGAGTAGGGCGGCGTTACCAGCTCTATAGCGATGCCCACGGCTGGCTCATTCCGTCCCTGCCGGCACGGGTGGCGCAGGATCTGGGTTACCGCGTGCCGCTCCAGCCGGACTTGATACTGGCCTGGCGCGGCGAGCCCGGCTCATTCAAGCATATCTCCTATGCCGACCTTTATGAGGATTTCAACCGCAAACACCCGCAACGCAGCAGCAACGAACTGCAAGGCAAGATCGTCATCATCGGCACGGAGGCGACGAGTCTGCATGACCGGCGCGTGACGCCGATGGACAGTCTGTATCCGGGCATGGAGATGATGGCGACGGCGATAGACAATCTGAAGAACGGCCGCGCATTGCACAAGACCGATGAGGGCTTTGCAGCAGGTGTCGCCCTGTTGCTGCTGGCGCTGTTGAGTCTTGCTTTTATGCGCGGGATGAATGCGCTCAAGATCGGCATGGGACTGTCGGCGATCACGCTGATGTTGCTGGCTGCTGCTTATCTGGCAGTCGCCGAGTTGCTGCTGCTTCCCGTATTGACGCCGTTGCTGCTGGCATGGGCCTGCTATTTCGTATTTGCCCTGCGCGAATATCTGCACGAACGCAGATCGCGCGAACAGGCGGTGCAGATGTTCAGCCGCTTCGTCAATCCGCATGTGGTGAAAGAACTGGTGGCACACGGTGGTCTGAGCCGTGCTGGCGAGAGTCGCCAGATCACCATTCTGTTCTCCGACATTCGCGGCTTCACTACGCTGTCGGAAAAACGCACGCCGCAGCAGGTGGTTGAATTATTGAACCGCTACTTCACGTTGCAGGTCGAAGTAGTGTTCCGTCACGGCGGCTCGCTGGACAAGTTCATCGGTGATTGCATCATGGCGTTCTGGGGGGCGCCGCTGGATGATCCGGAGCATGCGCACCATGCCGTGGAAGCAGCGCTGGAGATGGCCGAAGTGTTGCAGCGTTTCAAGCATGAACTGGGCGAAGCCGATGCGGATTTCGATGTCGGAATCGGTATCCACACCGGCCCTGCTGTGGTGGGGCTGATAGGCAGCGAGCAACGGCGCGAGTACACCGCCATCGGCGACACGGTCAATCTGGGCAGTCGCATCGAAGGCCTGACCAAGGGTGTATCGCGCATCCTGGTCTCGCGCGAGACCATGGAAGCCTGCGGCGATGCATTTGAATTCAATTCCTACGGGTCGTTCAAGGTAAAAGGGCGGGAGCAGGAAGTCGAGTTGTTCGCGCCGCTCGAAAAAGGAGGGAAGCAGGAATGAAGAACCTTGTTGCACTATGCATTTTGTTTGGTTTTGTGCCGGCGGTCTGGGCGGGCGGGTATGCCTATACCATTCGCCCGACCGAGTTGAAGGCGCAGCCATACAGCGATGCGCAGACGCTGACGACATTGCCGCCGCAAAGCCGGGTGGAGGTGTTGAAACGGCAAGCGAGCTGGACGCAGGTCAAATATGTCTCGTTCAGCGGCTGGGTGAAGATGCTGAGCCTGCAACTGGAAGCGAGCGGTCAAGGCAAACGCGGCGATAACGGATTGAGTGCCTTGTTCAATGTAGCCGCCACCGGCAAGAGCAGCAGTACGGTGACTACCGGCATACGCGGCCTGTCGGAAGAGCAGTTGAAGAACTCGAAACCCAACCCGCAGGCGTTGCAAGCAGCAAAGCGTTATGCGGTGAGTCGCGCAGAGGCGCAGCGTTATGCCGCGGAAGGCAAGTTGAATGCGCAGAGCGTGGACTATCTGAGCGGAGGCCAATGATGAGGGTGCAACACTCGATAGTCATTATCTGTATGTTGGGAGCGGCGCTACCTGTTGCTGCTTTCGATCTGGGCAACATCGATTGGAAAAAGGCAGCAGAGACTGTCAAGAAAGTCCAGAAGGCCAATGCCGAGATCAACGAGCCGCAAGAGATCATGCTGGGCGAGGGTATCGCCAGCAATCTGCTTGGAGCCGCCCCACTGCTGGATAATCCGGCGGTGCAACAGTATGTGAATCGCATCGGGCGCTGGCTGGCTTTGCAAACGGATCGTCCCGATCTGCCCTGGCAGTTTGGCGTGCTGGATGATAACGATGTGAATGCCTTTGCTGCGCCCGGCGGTTATGTGTTCATCACCAAAGGATTGCTGGCTCAGATGAACAGCGAAGCGGAATTGGCGGGCGTATTGGCGCACGAGATATCGCACGTGCTGCGCAAGCATCATCTGCAAGCGATCAAAAAGGGTGCCCGTACCGAATTGTTATCCGATCTGGCCAACGATGCGATCCAGAGCAACGGCGGCGACCCCAGACTGACCAAACTGGTCAGTGCCGGAACGGAAGTGTATGCGCGCGGCCTGGACAAGAACGACGAGTTCGAGGCGGATCGTATGGGCGTAGTGATCGCCGCACGCGGAGGGTATGACCCGTATGGCTTGCCGGCTGTGCTGCAAACATTGCAATCGCTCAATCCCAACGATTCCAGTGTCGCCCTGATGTTCAAGACTCATCCTGCACTGGCGGATCGATTGAATCTGCTCGATCAGGAGATGTCCGGCTACTTTGGCGGGCAGGAAAATCTGCCGGACCTTGCGCCGCGCTTCATGCAGGCATTAGGGGCGGGAAAAAAATAGCGCTACTACCGTACGTTATGCAGTTGTTGTTTTCCGGCAGATTTTGTGTCTGCCGCAGCGTGGGTCTTGCAGAATATACGGGAACGAAATCAGAAGTCCCGGTAAAGGAGGGTAGTCATGCATCAATCATGGACACATGTTCTGGCGCGCTTCCAATGAGGAGGGGCGCTTGAAAAACATCTTCCTTTCGTTTGGGCGTTCAATAGATTCCAGCCTGATAGGCTTGGCGGGCGTCGTTGTGCTGCTGGTATTCAGTCTGACCAACGAATATCAGGTCACTAGCCAACATGCCAAAGCCGAAGTGGGAAATATCACTCAAGTGCTTGAAGAACACGTACTGGCGACTTTAAACAAGACCGACCTGTTGTTGACTGAGGCGCAAAGGAATGTCAGGCCAGACGATGTACATTCTGCTTTCGGCTCATCTACCTCGCGGCACAAGGTTCTCCATGACTTGTTGAAAACCGAGGCAGACAGCGTGGCGGAAGTGGCGGTCATCCATGTGGCTGATGCGCATGGGAGATATATCTTCAGTTCGCTCGATTCTGTTCCGGATATCAATATCGCCGATCGGGGATATTTCCAGCGCCATAGAAACGATGCGGCGTCAGGTCTGGTGATCTCTGCACCACTCGTTTCGCGTACCACTGGCAAGTGGACGATAGTCCTGAGCCGACGTATCAGTAACAAGGATGGTGGTTTCGCCGGAATCGTTCTGGCTGTGCTGGATGTGGAATATTTCCAGAAACTGTTTCGCTCACTCGACCTGGGATCGCACGGCTCGGTTGCGCTATACGATATGGATTGGCGGCTTGCAGCCCGTTATCCGCCGAGCGAAAAAGACATGGGCAATAAGCTTTCCGGGCTTACCGTCGAAAGATATTTCAAGCAGGGCGTGACGCAGGGGGACTATCACACCAGATCCTTGCTGGATGGCATCGATCGCTTGTTCAGCTTCAGGCAGGTGGGAGGTTTGCCACTGGTCGTGATCGCCGGTGTCGCCGAGACCGATTATCTTTCCGAGTGGCATCACCATATTTGGGAATATGGACTCGGTGCGACCATATTCGCTCTGGTGGTGGTCGTTCTGCGGCAACGGCAACGAAGGGGTGAAGTGGCACTGCTCAAGAGCCAGGAAGACCTGCGCACCATCGCCGACTACACCTACGACTGGGAATACTGGGAGGGGCCGCAGCGGGAACTGCTCTATATCTCACCCTCCTGCGAACGGATCACCGGCTATTCCCAGGCAGAATTCATGGCCGATTCCGGACTGCTGTACAGGATAGTGCATCCGGATGACCGGCACTTGATGCAGGAACACCTGGATAATGTTTCCGGCCAGCATTTGGACAGCATCGATTTCCGTATCGCACGGCGTGACGGCGGGATTTGCTGGATCGCGCATGGTTGCCAGGCGGTGTATGGAGTTGGCGGCAAGTATCTTGGACGCCGCGCCAGCAATCGCGACATCACCGAACGCAAGAAGATAGAAGCCGAGATACGTATCGCCGCCACCGCATTTGAATCACAGGAAGGCATACTGATCAGCGATGCCAACAATATCGTCCTGCGCGTGAACAAGGCCTTCACAGCCATCACTGGTTATTCGGCGGACGAGATTGTAGGTCGGGACCCGAGCATCCTCAGTTCCGGGCGGCAGGGGGCCAATTTTTATGCGGCCATGTGGAAGAGCATCAATGCCACAGGTGCGTGGGAAGGGGAGATATGGAACCGGCGCAAGAATGGCGAGATTTATCCGGAACATCTCACCATCACTGCGGTGAAAGATCAGGACGGAACAGTCGTGAATTATGTCGCCTCGCTTGCCGATATCACCAAAAGCAAATTGGCAGAGGAAGAGATCAGGAATCTGGCGTTCTTTGACCCGCTCACTAGGTTGCCGAACCGGCGCCTGTTGCAGGACCGGTTGCAGCAGGCTCTGGCTTCCAGCGGACGATCGGGTAAGGAAGGAGCGCTGCTGTTCATAGATCTGGATAATTTCAAGACCCTCAACGATACGCTGGGACATGATATCGGCGATATCCTGTTGCAGCAGGTTGCGCAACGTCTGGAGTCCTGTGTGCGTCAGGGTGACACCGTGGCGCGACTGGGCGGCGACGAGTTCGTGGTGATGCTGGAGGGGCTGAGCGAACAACGCCTGGAAGCGGCAGAACAAACTGAAATGGTTGGCGAGAAGATACTGGACTTGCTTAACCAGCCATACCGGCTTGGACGGCATGAATACCACAGTACGCCAAGCATAGGTGCCACTTTGTTCATCGATTACCAGCAGCCCATCGAGAATCTGCTGAAACAGGCCGACATCGCCATGTACCAGGCCAAGACAGCGGGCCGCAACACGCTGCGATTCTTCGATCCGCGGATGCAAGAGACCATCAAGGTGCGGGCAGCGCTGGAGAGCGAATTGCGTTCCGCACTGGAACTCGGGCAATTCAGGTTGTACTACCAGATGCAGGTGGATAGTGCCGGTCGCAGATTGGGAGCGGAAGCCCTGATACGCTGGTTGCATCCCGAGCGCGGACTGGTATCTCCGGTCGAGTTCATACCGCTGGCGGAAGAGACCGGTTTGATCCTGCCCATCGGGCAGTGGGTGCTGGAAACAGCTTGCGCACAGCTCAAATCATGGCAGCAGAATGCGGAGACACGGGAGCTATTACTGTCGGTGAATGTGAGTTCGAAGCAATTCCGCCAACCCCAATTTGCAACGCTGGTGAGCAAGATTGTTCGCCAGTATGGTATCGACCCAAAGCTGCTTAAATTCGAACTGACCGAAAGCATGTTGCTGGACAATATCGACGATACGATCACGACCATGAATGCGTTGAAAGAAGTCGGTGTACGCATATCGCTGGATGACTTCGGTACCGGATACTCTTCCTTGCAGTACCTCAAACGGTTGCCTATCACGCAGCTCAAGATCGACCAGTCGTTCGTGCGTGATATTGCGGTCGATAGCAGCGACAAGGCCATCGTCAGCACCGTCATTGCCATGGCGCACAGTCTGGGGCTGGATGTCATCGCCGAAGGGGTGGAGACAGAAGTCCAGCGGAAATTCCTGTTCAATATGGGTTGTATCCACTATCAGGGATATCTGTTCGGCAAGCCGGTGCCGGTCGAACAGTTCGGTGAGTTTCCAGAGTAAGCCGAGCTGGTTCTGTGCTGCTTCAGCGCGGAACGGGCGGTGCGAGATCCGCATTGCGGAACTTGAATTCACCCTGTCTGCGATCGGCAAAGAAGTTTTGCAGTGTAGAACGTATGGGGCGGAAAGCCAATTCGTCCCAGGGTATCTCATCTTCGGCAAAGAGCCCCACTTCCAGGCTTTCCACGCCGGGAGAGAAGTCGAGGTCGAGCAGTGTCGCGCGGAACAGCAGTTGCACCTGATTGATGTAGGGCAGGTTGTACATCGCATACAGATCCAGCACGTCGATGCGCGCATTGGCTTCTTCCAGCGTCTCACGTGCTGCGGCCTGGGTGGTGGTCTCGCCGTTCTCCATGAATCCGGCAGGAAGCGTCCACAGACCATGGCGCGGTTCGATGGCGCGGCGGCAGAGCAGGATGCGTCCGTCTCGCCATTGCGGGATGGCGCCGGCGATGATCTTCGGGTTTTGATAATGGATGGTGTTGCAGACTGTGCAGACGTGTCGCTCGCGGTGATCGTCCTGTGGCAGGCGCAGGACGACGGGGGCACCGCATTCCGCGCAGTATCTCAACTCATCAGCTCCAGAACTTCCACCAGGGAGAGGTCTGCGGCATCTCGCGTACTGCGGGCCGCGCTCCACCATCCTTGGCAATATTGAGATCAAGGATGCGTTGTGTATCGTCGCGCAGTTCCTTCAGCCCCATCGCGCCATAGGCTTGCACCAGTATCTGCAAGGCATCGCGCGTCTGCGGTGTCTGCGGATAGTTGATCAACACGTTCTTGGCGCGATTCGCAGCGGCGACAAAGGCACCACGCCGCAGGTAATAACTTGCCACATGGATATCCGCATTGGCCAGGGTGTTGAGCAGGTATTGCATGCGCAGTCTGGCATCCGGCGCGTATTCGCTGTCAGGGAAGCGCGTGAGCAGTTCCTTGAATGCATCGAACGATTCGCGCAACGCCGCCGGATCTCGTTCCGAGGGATCCTGTTTGAAGAATACGCCGAGCAGACTGTTGATGTTCTGGTTGAAATTGACGAGCCCCTTCAGATAGAACATGTAATCCAGATGCGGACTATTGGGGTACTGCTTGACGAAACGGTCCACGGCGGCTATCGCTGGGGTCGGCTCGTCATGCTTGAAATAGGCGTAAGCGATCTCCATCTGCGACTGCTGCGCATGGCGGCCATAAGGGTAACGCGATTGCAGAGTCTCGAATTGCTTGATCGCCTTTTCGTAACTGTGGTCATCGAGGGCCTCATGGGCGCTCTTGTAGAGCACGTCGGCAGAGGCGTTTTCGTCTTTGGCGGGGTCGGAGCCGCACGCAACTAACGTGAGCAGGAGGAAAACGGCTAAACTATGGCGCATGACAGAACCCGAAGAAGATTTACCCGATTATAGCAAAGACGACGAGTCTTCCGACCTCATTGAGATGAGGGTGCCGACCGAACACGGCGGGCTGCGCCTCGACCAGGTTCTGGTCAAACTGTTGCCGGAGTACTCGCGCAGCCGCCTGCAAGACTGGGTGGAGCAGGGGCTGGTCACGCTCAACGGCAGCCCGGCTACGGTAAAGCAGAAGGTGTGGGGCGGCGAGTCTGTCTGCGTCTTCCCGCAAATACATCCTTCCGAACAGCCTTATCAAGCCGAGGACATCCCGCTCGACATCGTATACGAGGACGATGCCATCATCATCATCGACAAGCCGGTCGGGCTGGTGGTGCATCCCGGCAGCGGAAACTGGCAGGGCACGCTGCTCAATGCCTTGTTGCATCACTCGCCGCAACTGGCGAACGTGCCGCGCGCCGGTATCGTGCACCGCCTGGACAAGGACACCAGCGGCCTGATGGTGGTCGCCAAGACGTTGGTCGCGCAGACCGCGCTGGTGCGGCAGATGCAGGCACGCAGCGTAAAGCGTGAATACATCGCGCTGGTATGGGGCGAGCTGGACCGCGACTACACCATCAATGTCCCCATCGGTCGCCATCCGACACAGCGCGTGAAAATGGCCACGACCGAAAGCGGCAAGGAGGCGATCACTCATGTCAGCATCGAAGAACGTTTCCCCTATTGCACGCTGGTGCGCTGCCGGCTGGAGACCGGCCGCACGCATCAGATCCGCGTGCACTTGACCCACATCGGGCACCCGCTGATAGGCGACAGCGTCTATCAGCGCGGCACGCAGAAATGCGCTCCGCAGCTGCGTGAAGTTTTGAATGGTTTTCCGCGCCAAGCACTGCATGCAACGCGGCTGGCGCTGGACCATCCCGTGACGGGCAAACGCATGCAATTCGATTCGCCTTTGCCGGACGACTTTGACGAGCTGCTGGAACAGATCGAAGAGGCTGGTGATGTCGTTGAGTGACACCTTCATCCATCCGGAATGGCCCGCACCTGCCAATGTGAAGGCATTACAAACCACCCGACTCGGCGGCATCAGTGCCGCCCCCTATGACACACTGAATCTCGGCTTGCATGTCGGTGATGATCCGGTGCGTGTGAACCGCAACCGCCAGTTGTTGGAACCTCTGCTACCGAGCGAACCGGTGTGGCTGGAACAGGTGCATGGCACGGTCGTTGCCAATGCGGATGCGGCAGAGTGCCGAGTGGTGGCGGATGCCTGCATCGCACGCCAGAGCGGCTCGGTGTGTGTGGTGATGACTGCCGATTGTTTGCCGGTGCTGCTGTGCGACGAGGATGGCACGGTTGTCGGAGCGGTACATGCCGGCTGGAAGGGGTTGGCGGCAGGCGTGATTGAAGCGACCGTGCAGGAGATGGGCGTGGCGCCGGACAAACTGATGGCCTGGCTCGGCCCTGCCATCGGGCCGCATGCGTTCGAAGTGGGCGAAGACGTGCGTGCCGCCTTCATTGCGCACGATTTGCAGGCCACCGTTGCCTTCATACCGCTTGCGGTCGCGGGAAAGTTCCGCACCGACATCGCCCGGCTGGCACGCCAGCGCCTGAATGCGCTCGGCATCACCCGCATTTCTGGTGGCACGTTCTGTACCTATCACCAGAAAGACAAGTTCTACTCCTACCGCCGCGATGGTGTGACCGGACGCATGGGCACATTCATCTGGCTGGCTTGATACATTCCGTTCTATGAAACAGACAATACAGGGACTCACATCCTCACAACGCAAAGTCGTGCTCGCCGCATGTTTCGGCACTTTCCTCGAGTGGTACGACTTCCTCACCTTCGCCTCGCTGGCGACGTATTTCAGCGTGTTGTTCTTTCCGCCGGAGAATCCCACTGCGGCGCTGCTGATGAGTCTCGCCACCTTCGGCGTCGGTATGGTGGTGCGGCCGCTGGGCTCGGCGTTGTTTGGCACACTGGCAGACCGGTTCGGCCGCCGTCCCATCTTCATCGCCACCATTTCTCTGATGGGTACCACCACGTTCCTGGTTGGCCTGCTACCGACCTACGCTCAGATCGGCATCGCGGCGCCCTTGTTGCTGTTGCTGCTGCGCTTGTTGCAAGGCTTTGCTGTGGGGGGCGAGATCGGAGGCGTGGCGGTGTATCTCACCGAGCACGCACCGAACGGTCGGCGAGGTTTCTACACCAGCGTGCTGCAACTGATGGGGCCGCTGGGCATTCTGGTTTCCACCCTGCAGATCGTGCTGTTGCAGGCATTCCTTGAGCCGGCCGAGTTCAGCGCATGGGGCTGGCGCGTACCGTTCCTTTTCTCCGCAGCGCTGCTATTCATCTCCATCAAGACACGCATGAGTCTGGAAGAATCGCCGGTATTTCGCCAATTACAGGCCGAAGGTACGGTATCCAAGGCGCCGCTGCGCGAATGCCTGAGCGACCGCCGCACGCTGAAAGGCATGGCGCTGCTGTTCTTCTGCATCTCAGCGGGCGGTTCGCTGCTGTTCTTCTCCTCGCAGGTGTACGTCAACGTGTTCCTGAAAAGCGTGGTGCGACTGGATGCGCAGACAGCAAGCACACTGGTGATGCTCTCCACCCTGCTGCTGTTCCCGCTCACCATCTTCTGCGGCTGGCTGTCGGACAGGGTAGGGCGCAGACCGATATTGTTGGCGGGCTTGTTGTTGGGTGCAGTCACCATCCTGCCTGTGTTCAAAGGCTTGCAGCATTACGGCAATCCGCAACTGGAACGATTCAACCGCGAAGTGCCGGTGGTTCTGTACGGCAATGACTGTGACTACAGTCCGTTCCGCAAGGCAGCGAACGATTGCGAGCACGACCAGGAATTCCTCATCAAAAACGGTGTGTCGTACCAGTCCATGCCGCTTGGCGACAATTCAGAGGTCACCTTGAGTATCGGCGGTAATTCCGCAGTGCATGGCTTCCATCCGGATACCATGACCGCTGCCCTGAAATTCAAGGGCTGGTCGGACAAAGCTGACCGCGAGCAGGTGAACAGCTTCATGCTGTTCCTGCTGCTCACCATGCTGGTCATGGCCGTGGCGCTCATCACCGGCCCGCAGACCGCAGTGCTGGCGGAGTTGTTTTCCGCGCGCACGCGCTATACCGCCGCAGCATTGCCGCATAACCTCAGTGCGGGCTGGATCGGCGGCTTGTCGCCGTTCATGGTCACACTGTTGTCGGTGCAGGCGGGCGATGCGCTGGCGGGTTTATGGTATCCGGTGGGGATGCTGATTGTGGCCTCAGTAGTCGGTCTGCTGTTCCTGCCCGAAACGAAGGACGCTGAACTGCACGCATAGGTGAATGACCTTCGGTATCATTGCTCATCGTCACACAGCTTATTGGAGAAAACATGTCACTCAAGAACAAGTTTCTGTTGGACCCGGCAAAGGCCGTACTAGTCGTCATCGATGTGCAGGAAAAACTTTGCGTCGCCATGGATCAGGAAGTGCTGCGCCAACTGACGAAGAATTCCGGCATCCTGCTGGAATGCGCGATAGAGCTGGCGTTTCCGGTGATCTTCACTGAACAGTATGTCAAAGGATTGGGCGCAACACTGTCCGAGCTGAAGGACAAGGCGCCCGGCGCTTCATGCTATGAAAAGATGGCCTTCAGCTGCTGCGGCAACGAGGCCTTTGTCCAGCAACTGGAAGCGAGCGGCAGGACGCAGGTCATCATTTGCGGTATGGAAACCCATGTCTGTGTATTGCAAACCGTCATCGACCTGCTCGATGCCGGATTCGATGTGCATGTGGTCAAGGATGCCGTGATGAGCCGCTTTGGAGAAAACCGGCAGACCGCCCTGGAAGCCATGGCGCTGGCAGGGGCGGTGCCGACCACCACGGAATCGGCGATGTTCCAATTATTGAAGGTTGCGGGTACAGACTCGTTCCGGAAGCTGGTGAAGCTGGTCAAGTGAGCTACTGAATAGTTTGCAAGCTTCGTCTGCAAGCCAATGAACACGTACTTGCACCGATAGTTGTCAGCAATTTCCGTTCTGGCGGACGTTCCCTTAAGCCATCGATGACGGCGCGTAAGTTACAATGCGCGTCCTGAACAATTCGCGTCAACCATGACCATACTTGCCTGGATCATCCTGGCCAGCCTGCTCGGCGGCATCCTGAGCGTGACAGCCGCCGCGCTGTTCGCCCTCAATGCGCGCGCGCAGTACCTTGGCGGGTTGGTCAGCTATGCCATCGGAGCACTGCTGGCTGCCGTGTTCCTTGATGTCTTGCCGGAGGCGATCAGCCTGACGTCCAACGTGTCGGCAGTGTGCGGCACCGTTCTGCTCGGCATCATGGTGTTCTTTACGCTGGAAAAGGTGTTGATCTGGCGGCATTGCCACCATGAACATTGCGAAGCGCATGAGCCGCACGAACAGACCGGGCACGATCATGGGCGCAGCGGCATGATGGTCATCGTTGGCGATACTTTCCACAACTTCATCGATGGCGTCATCATCGCGGCAGCATTCCTGGCTGATGTGCAACTTGGCATCGTCACTTCGCTGGCCATCATTGCGCACGAGATACC
>Ga0265314_10004017_pt1 | contig 13906 bp, 15 predicted proteins | sample 4126metaG_FD_203106 | JGI IMG/M metagenome (GOLD analysis project Ga0265314, IMG submission 203106) | Rhizosphere microbial communities from Carex aquatilis grown in University of Washington, Seatle, WA, United States - 4-1-26 metaG | ecosystem: Host-associated > Plants > Roots > Rhizosphere >... | reverse complement strand
CAATTGGAGCCACTCTCGGCGCGCTCGCTGCCGCGCTGGTTCCCTAGGCGCTACCAAACTTCTCGATCGCCTCTTCCACCACCGCCGCGAAGTTGGCTCCGCTCTCCGACCAAAGCAGCCGCCGTTCCACGGGCAGCGCCTTCTCGATCTCGCTAACCAGATGCAGCAAGCTCCGCAGATTCGATTGCTGAATCCGCAGCGACCCCTCAATATCCTCGGCCGGAAGAAACTTGGAATCGAGCCCGAAGTCGACGCGCAGGTTGTCGCTCGTGTTTTGATCGCTTGTGTGCTGATCAACGGTGTCGTATTCGAACGCGGAACCGAAACAGGAGAGCGTGACCGCCGAGGGCCACAGCTTCCAGTCGTCGTGATGCTGCCATAAATCCCAGGCCGCTTCGATTTCGACACTGCAATCGGCTTGGACGAAATCGCGCGCCGCGGCGATCATGTCGGCGACAGATGCACCCGGGTCGAACACGCGTTCAAAAACCGGCGGCTCGGCGTAGGAGATCGCATAGACCCGCACTACCGGCCCGGCCTTGGCGAGTTTCGAGAAGGGGAACACCTCCAGCATCTTTCCAAAGTGCCGCAAAAGGTTGGAATCGGAGAATCCCCGCACCCAACAGGACAAATAAAGGCGGTCGCTCATTTCAATTCGATTGTATCCTGAGGTCAGTGATTACCGACTTGATCCAGATCAGCCGCCTGGGCGAAAAAAAGCGCGGCGAGAACGAGAAGTTCCGGCGCTGGATCAAGTCCCACAACTTCGTGGAGCGCCAGTTCCGTGCCGCGGCGAAAGAGGTCCACGCAGCCATCGACTGCCGCGAGTGCGCCGAGTGCTGCCGCGTGACCGAAGCCGAGATTTACGAAAAAGACGTCCTCAGCCTCGCGAAGAACCTGGGAATTTCCCGCAAGCAATTCCTGGAACAGTACACGCAAACCGGAACGGATGGCGAGCTGATTCTCAAGCGGACCGAGGAGAAGGGATGCGTGTTCCTCGACGGCAACGACTGCACCATTTACGAATTTCGCCCCAAGACCTGCGAAGGATTCCCGCATTTGCTGCGCGGCATGGGCTCGATCCAGCACAAGATGTGGGCGTATGTCGACCGCGCCACGTATTGCCCGATCGTCTACAACTGGATGGAGAAGGTGAAGGATCTGACGAACTTTAAGAAGTAGAATCAAAACATAAGTGCTGCTCAGGCTCGCAATTGCGGTGCTCCTTTTGCCCGTCGCCGGGGCCGCCGCCAGTGTGGACGAAGAACTGGTGCAGGCAGCGAAGTCCCCCTACGACATCGCGCGCTTCGTCGACACGCACATCTCCTTTCAGTGGGAACCCCTGTGGAAGACGCTCGGCCTTGAGAACGATGGTGACTTGTTCACGGAGCCATGCGAACGAGGCTGTTCCGAGGAGCTCGTTACGGTACTCGATCCGTTTCAGGTGATTCTGATTCTGCGCCACGATTGGCGAGAAGTCTACCTTCGCTTCCTTCGAAAAACCGGTCCAGATAACTCCGGCCCGTGGGAATTCGGTGGCTATTACAGTCCGCTAGTGAAGTACTTCGAGCCGCGGCATCACACCCTCCGATTTGGGAAAAAGCCGTTTCTCATAGTCACCGAACAGGGAGTTTCAGGCACTGGAGTGGCGAGCGAGGTGGATGCCTGGCTGGATCTCACCCTGCCGAAATTCGAACCTGTGTTCAGCCTAACAACGGACGGACACAACGACGTGCATCCGGATAATGTCGGGCTGAAAACCAATGCGGTCGTGATCTCGATGGAGTCCGATCCAACCGAGCGCGTTGAAGTCGTTTACAGCGTGCGCTTTACGCATGAGGGGGAAACGCTGGCGGAAAGATCCGACACTGCCGTGTACACCCGGCGTGGGGACGAATTTGTTTTCGATGCCGGCCGCTCTAAGATATCGAAGGCCGATATCGACAACATTTACGGCCTTGAGGACGATCATCCTTCGAACGAAGACTACCTACGTTACCTTCTTCCGGAGCTTAAGAAGATCGCAGCGGGCCCTGAGAATGAAACCAAGGATTGGCTGAAACGGTTCCTCGAAGAATGCGACAACACGGTCGAGAAGCGCGAGATCCAAGCGGTATTGCCCGCGGCGGCGCCCAAATAGTCGGGTCTAAATCTTAATCAAGCCTAGCCGAATACCCCGGGTGACGGCTTCCGTGCGCGTTCCCGCGTTCAGCTTCGCTAGAATCGAGTTCACATGAAACTTGGCGGTGTGATCGGAGATCGATAACCGGTGGGCGATCATCTTGTTGCTCAAGCCCTCGGCGAGCATCTCCAGCACGTCCATTTCGCGCGGAGTCAGCGGCTCGACGATCTCCTCAACAGGCTCGTGCATTTGCTTGTTCATGGGAGGGTTAGGAAGAAAAGCCACGCCTTCTTCAACAGGCATCACCTGGAGTCCCGCGGCGGCAGCGTGTACGGCCGCTACGATTTGTTCGGCAGTGACGTCCTGTGAAGAAGGTCGGCGTGCGCCCACCACGACGTCCGCTTCGGTAGCGTCGTGAACGATCTCGATCTCCGGATCGGCAGTCAGCATCGACTCCAGGCCGCTACGCGTGATCGCAGATCCAGCGTCGATGAAGACTCGGATCAAGCCGCCTCCCGCCGCGGCGCCGGCACCGCGACAGAAACTTCGCGCTGTATACGCCGGTTGCCTCGACGAAATTGAAGCTTCAGCACCGAACCAGCGGCTTCACCGATCGCCTCGCTCAAGTCGTCCATCGTGAGGCCCAACAGCAGGTCCCCGATCATTAACGAGGCTCGCTCGGCCGCGCTGTTTGGATTGACTTGCAGTATAAGCAAACCCTCCTTAACGGGCCGAATCGCGATTCCCAGCGTCGGCCGGCTTCCCTGCCCCAGGAAGCGTACGACCCTCTCACCGGGGATCGCCAGCGCGAGCCCGCCCGCCACCACCATCGTGTTCACACCGATGACTCGTCCCGCCGCGTCTGCGAGTGGTCCACCGGAATTGCCCGGCGCGAGCCGAATCGCGGCGTGGACCCAACTCCGCCGGCCCAGCCCGCGAATCGGACCAACTCCATGCACTACGCCGGTAGTCAGCGCTCCGACGAATCCCAGTGGATTGCCGACTGCAACCGCCAGTTCGCCCGATCGCAGCGACGAAGATTCCCGCCATTCCGCCCCGGACAGATTAGATGACAGGTCCGACGACCGCAGCCGCAACTTCACCAAGTCCGCGTACGCGTCACGCGCCGCGACCTCCGCGGACATCGACCGGCCGTCCCACAGCTCGACTCGAACTTGTTCGTCGCGAGCCACATGCGCGTTCGTGATCACCGTGCCATTCGCGTCCCAGATGATCCCCGATCCGCTTCCGCCCCGAGCCTGGTTCCCGCTCAGCACTTGCACCGTCGAGCGGCGCAGCTTCTCCGCGACTTCGCCGAACCCTTCCGGAAGCATGCTCACCCCCTGCGCGGCCGCTCGCCAATCGTGATTTCAAGCTCGACAGGATTCCCTCCGCGCAGGATTCGCGCCGCGATCTTCTTCCCCACCGACTCCGAGCTCAGGATTTCCTGAACGTTCTCCGTCCGCTGCGTGGCACGTCCGCCCAATTCGAGCAGCACGTCGCCGATCGACATCCCCGCTTTCCCAGCCGGGCCCTCGTTTTCGACACTGATGGCGATTAATCCCGTGGAGCCGGCGAGATTCAACTTGCTCCTTAGATGCTCCGGAATCGCGATCGGTTGTAAGCCGACTCCCAGGTATCCTCGCGGAACCCTGCCATGCGCGAGCAGGCTATCGGTCACGCGAGCCACGGTCGACAACGGAATCGCGAACACCGAAACCCTCGACAACGCAGGAGTTGCGATGCCCAGCAGCTTGCCCGACGCGCCTACGACTGCGCCGCCGGCTCCGGCAGGATGGAGTGACAGATCGAGCCGCACCACTTGGTCGAGCTTCCCTCCACGCCAGGTCTGCGACGGACCCGAGATGTTACTGATCACCCCAAACGCGGCGACCGCGCTGTCTTTCGACCGGCCGACTGCGAGCACGATACTTCCCGGAATGGTCGCTGGGCTTTCATCCTTCGCGAGCACGGGAATGCCTAGCCCCTTCACGCGCAACACAGCCAGATCCGTCCCCGGATCGCGCCCCACCAGCTCGGCGTCAACTTTCGACCCATCCGGCAACGTCATGCGGATTCCTTCGTCGCGGCGTAGGGCGTGATCCGCCGTGACCACAATCTCCGGGCTCCAGTGCACCCCGCTCGAATCGAATCGATGGCGCGCGTGAATGGACACGACCGATTGCGCCGCGTGCTCCACCGTGGAAGCGATCTGTTCAGAAAGCGCGACTAATGAATTTGCCAAGGTTGTTACTCCTGTACCCAGCATGCGCCTGCGCGGCCCGCTCGCACACCGGATGATCGGGCAGGTCGGCACCTGCCCAACCGGGCAGTGTAATATTGCATCGTGCAGGAGAAAATGGTCCAGGAAAAGCTCACCCGACGTGAACTGGGCGCGCTCATGGCCGGAGCGCTCGCCGCCTCTCAGCTCGATGCGCAGGCCCCTGGAAACCCTGATCTCCCGCTCGACATAGCCGAGTGGTCCTATCACTGGTACGGCGTCGAGCACGCCCTGCTAGCCCGCGGCACTGTCTGCAACGGAATGCAGATGTACGTCGAGCGTTGGATCCCCGCGCAGGTTCGCCACCCCTATCCGGTCGTGCTGATTCATGGCGGCTTCGGCCAAGGCTCGGACTGGTTCACGACACCCGATGGCCGTCGCGGCTGGGCCACGCTGTTTCTGGAGCAAGGCTACAAGGTGTACGTGCTCGATCGACCGGGCCAGGGCCGCAATCCTTACCAGCCGTTCGTGCACGGAGCATTCGCGGCGCAGGCTCCCACGTTCGAGGCGGTCAGCAAGGCGCTCAACCTGCCTATATCGGATGCGCGGGTCGCCCAGGCCATCGCGCCGATGGGTCAGCCGATGCCGCCCAACAACGCCCAGACCCAAGCCGTCTGGCGCACGCGCGGCGCGATGCTGCTCGACGATATCGGCCCGTCGATCCTGGTCACCGATGGCGACGGCGCGGTGTTTGCACGGGTGACTGCCGAAGAGCGCCCGGCGCTGGTTAAGGGAGTCGTCACAGTCGCCCCGCCCGCGGGCGTTGCCTTCAAGGTATCCACTACGACAGCAAGTAGCCGGGAACCAGAATCGCTGCCTGCGGTCTTGGCGTGGCTTGATCGAACATTTCCCGCCGAGCCTGTCGTGACCACGCCCGATCCGCATCCCAACCGCGAATCGACCGCTCTGAAACTCGCCGATCAGGGCGGCTTCTGGATCGGCGTCCAGCGCAAGCAAATGCCTTACGGGACAATCGCTCAAGGTCAGATGTTCGTGCAATACATGATCCCGGAGAAGAAGGTCCACCCGCTCCCCGTAGTCATGGTCCACGGCGGCGGCGGACAGGGCACGCACATGATGGGCATCGGTGGCCGACCCGGCTGGGTGCACTATTTCGTGCAGGCCGGTTACAGCGTGTATTGGCTCGATCGGCCCAGCTATGGACGATCTCCGTATCACCCCGACGCCCTGGGTCCCAGCCACCTACCGAACGTTCCCGCCTTCGAAGGACTCATCGGCAGCACCGCTGTGTTCAACACGGCCCAGTGGCCCGGACCCGGCGGCATGAACGATCCCCTGATCGACCAGTTCATGGCCTGCGAACAAGGCAACGTGAGCGACGAAGCGTTCCATAGCGACCTAGTCTGGCCCGGTGGCGCGGAGCTTGTGGACAAGATCGGTCCGTGCATCCTGTTCGTCCACGCGTTCGGTGGATTCTTCGCATGGGGCGTCGCCGACCGCCGTCCGAATCTGGTCAAAGCGATCGTCGCCATGGAGATCAACGGTAATCCCTTCGCCGCGCAGCTTCGCTGGGGATTGACCGCAAGCCCGATGACCTACGATCCTCCCGTGACGGATCCTTCCCAATTCAGGCTGTTGGATCAAAGTGCCCCGCCCGATTCGCCGCGTCCCGTCGTTTCGCCCTTCAAGCTGCAAGCCGAGCCCGCGCACAAGTGGAAAAACCTCAAAGGCATCCCGATCACCTGGGTCACCAGCGAATTCGGCGGCGGCGGATCGCCCGTATCGAACGTGGCTTTTCTGAAACAAGCGGGTTGCTCCGCGGAGATGTTGCGGCTGCGCGATTACGGCATCATCGGCAACGGCAACCTGATGCTGATGGAAAAGAATAACCATGAGGTGTTCGCCGTGATTCGCGATTGGCTGGCTAAAGTAACCTAATACCATGAGATCCGCGGCGGCTTTCGGCATTCTTCTCGCCGCCACAGCATATGCCCAAACTCCCCTGACGTTCGCGCACGATATCGCGCCGGTCATCTATCAGAACTGCGCGCCGTGCCATCGTCCTGGCGAAGCTGGACCATTTCCGTTGCTCACCTATCAAGACGTAGAGAAGCACGCTCCCGAGATTGCGGATGTCACGACCCGCCGCGCCATGCCGCCTTGGGCTCCCGAAGCCGGCTACGGAAGTTTTTCAGACGAACGCCGGCTGACCGACGCTCAGATCCGTTTGATCGCTGATTGGGTGAGCCAGGGTGCACCCCAAGGAAATCCATCCGAGACTCCGCCGCTGCCGAAGTTCACCGAAGGCTGGCAGCTTGGGCCGCCGGACCTGATCGTGGAAGCTCCTAACGCGTATGCCCTTCCCGCTTCCGGCCCCGACGTGTATTGGAATTTCGTTTTTCCGGTCGCCATGGCAAAGATGCGCTATGTTCGAGCCGTTGAGATTCGCCCCGGCGACAAACGCATCGTGCATCACGCGAACCTGTACGTCGATCGCGCACGCTCGGCGCGCCGCCAGGAGACCGCCGAGAGCCAGGGCTTCCCCGGAATGGACGTCGTGATCGATCGGCCTCTGTCCGAACCGGACGACGGGCATTTCCTGTTTTGGAAACCAGGCGGGGCTCCGTACGTCGAGCCGGAGGGGTTCGCATGGCGGCTCGATCCCGGCAATGACCTGGTCCTCAACGCTCACCTGAGGCCCACGGGCAAGCCGGAGCAGGTACGGCCGTTTATCGGCCTCTACTTTACCGACGAGCCGCAGGAAAAATATCCGATGCTGGTCAAGCTCGAGCACGATGGCGCGCTCGATATCCCACCGGGAACCCGCGATTTTCTGGTCTCCGACGATTTCCGTCTTCCGATGGACGTCGATGTTCTCGCCGTCTATCCACATGCGCACTATCTGGGACATTTGCTCGAAGGCTACGCGACCTTGCCCAGCGGCGAACGCAAATGGTTGATCCGAATTCCCGATTGGGATCCGAACTGGCAGGGAGCGTATCACTATCGGCAATCGATGTTCCTGCCCAAGGGTTCGGTGATTTCGATGCGCTATCACTATGACAATTCGGCGGCGAATCCTCGGAACCCGAATCAGCCTCCGCGCCGCGTGGTCGCGGGCAATCAGGCCACCGACGAGATGGGGCACCTCTGGCTTCAGGTCTTGCCCAAGCCCGACGCGATGACCGCGCGAGGTGATCGGCGCATGGAGCTTCAGGAGGCTCTGATGCGCCACCGTCTCGAAAAATATCCTGACGACTTCGAGGCTCATTTCGAGGTGGGCGCGCTGCGCTTGGCGCGGCTCGATCCATCGGAAGCATTGGACATGATCCAGACGGCGGTTCGCATCCAGCCAGACGATCCTGAAGCCCGCAACCTTCTGGGATCGGCGATGGTAGTGGTGGGCCGCAATACTGAGGCGATTGAGCAGTTCCGTGCCGCCCTGCGCTTGCGATCGGATTACGGGACCGCGCGTTACAACCTCGCTCGCGCGCTGGCCCGGGCAGGAAAATACGACGAAGCGATCGAAAGCTTCAACCAGCTCATCCAGCAGTTCCCTCGCGACGCTCAGGTTCGCAATGAATTAGGAGAGCTTTACTTGCGGCAGGGTAAGCGCGCCGAAGCGGACCAATTGTTCGACGAGGCGCTGGCCATCGATCCTAAGGATGAAGTAGCCCGGAGAAATCGTGCAGAGACTCCGGGCAAGGAACCCGATGCGTTGCCTGTGCCCGCCCGCGGCAGGTAGATACTAGTTCGCCGCTTGCGAAGCCGGGACCTTCAGCGTCCGATCCCAGCGTGTCTTGGTGAAGAAATGCAGCGCCACGTCCTCGACGTGCCGGAGGTTCCACTCGACGTAGTCGCCGGTGGGAGCATCGAAGGACCAATAGATCACCAGCGGCTTGCCGACCAGATAGGTGCTCGGCACGAACCCCCAATAGCGGCTATCGAGAGAATTATCGCGGTTGTCGCCCAGGACGAATAGCGTGTCCGGCGGAACGATCACCTCGCCGTCCTGCACCTGGCCGGCGAACATTTCGCGACCGCGACCAGTGGTGTAGAACTCGGGCGCGGTCGGGAAATTATCGCGATAATCATCGACACTCAGGCTGCTGTATCGCGCGTAGGGCTCGTCGAGCTTCTGGCCGTTGCGAATCACTCGCTTGTTGTCCAGGCGGATGCGATCGCCGGGCAGGCCGATCACGCGCTTCACGTAGGTTTGCCGAACGTCCTCTGGATAGCGGAACGCCACGATGTCGCCGCGCTTCACGTCACGATGGGGGAGCACGTAGCTCGACCAGTTGTTGCCACCGTTCTCGAATCCGACTTTGTCCACCAGCATGTGATCGCCGACCAGGATGTTACCTTCCATGGAACCCGTCGGTACCACGTAGGCCTGCACCATCGTGGTGGTCACGAACAGGAACATCAGCAGCGTGACGGCCCACTCCTGGACGAGCTTGAGGGCTTGCCTCTCGCGCACGGTGCTGGTAATCCAATCCGTCACGGTACGCAGGCCGAAGCGGAACCATACTCCGGATCCGGCGTTAGCTCGGACGAGTTCGCGGCACCGGTCATGGAAGAACTGCTGCATCTCAGCGCCGTACTGGAGCCGGAATTCGCGGGGATACGCGTAGAGCATCGCCGCATACATGCGGCAGAGTCCTCGGACAAAGCTCGAATCCTTCATCACTTTCCCCCTGCCAATCCAAAAGCCGTCGGAGACGAGTGCCCTTTGCTAACAATGCGTGCGGTCAACCCGGCCATCGCGCCCAACACGGCGCCGATGACCGGCGCTTCCAGAAGATGCTGGCCTGCCGCAACTAGAACTATTCCGATACTCGGGCCGGGCAACGACGTCCTTAGGAGCAGAAACGCGCAGGTCACTTTCACGAGCGCGCAAACGACTCCACCCCAGCAACCCGCAAGCCAGCCGGAACTGGCAGTCGCGGTTCGCCGAGCCGCTTGATAGCCGGCAATACTCCAGCAGCCGAAAATAAGAACCATGGACCAGCCCGCGAGGAAGATAGGCATGGTTCCCTCGGACCGCACAAAATAGCCGCCGATTGACCAGGCGGTCAAAATCACCCCGCTAATCAATCCCCAACTGGTCCCCGTTTGAAGCGCCGTTCGCCGCCCGTCGTCGAGATTCGTAGTCGCCCACAACACCAGAAGTCCGTACATGACCAGTACAGCACCGCACACCGGCGCAGATCGTGTGATCGTTAGCCCCGTCGGTAATACCAGATCCAAGACCACGCAAAATAGGAAAATCCACCGGAGCGTCAAAAGAGAAGGCCTTTGCATGAAATCCATCCTTTCTCGAAGGACCGTCACAAACCAGTCCTTGCCCGTCGACAGCATGTAACCGCACAATCGCCACGTACCGCGTGATTGTGCGATTTCGCGTCCGCGATCGCGAAACACGCTCGCCATTTCGTCCGCGTAGCGTTCACGGAACTCCGGAGGATAAGCCCGGAGCAGCAAGCGATACACGCGGCACAGCGAGCTCAAGACGGTCATGATGAGGCCTTCCCATCCGAGAATAAACGCCTGCTTCGCGCCGCCTCCACCGCCCCGGCAAGCCGGACAGCTTCCGCCCGCACCGTGCTTCGGCCCAACGACGTCATACGGTAATAACGACGACGCTCGTCATCAAGTTCGGGATCAGGACGCTCTTCTGATTCCTCGACCAGCCCCGCGGCCAGCATCCGCTTGAGACAGCCGTACAAAGTACCAGGACCAAGCTGGAGACCGTCATTCGTCTGCCGCGCGACGTCCTGCATGATGCCGTAACCGTGGCGCTCCTCATCGGCCAGCGCCAGCAGAATGTGAAAGACGGGAGGCGTTAAGGGCAGCAGGACGGGCGGTTTTTTCATACTATATCCGCTACGGATATAGTATGCGTTTTGCGCAGTTTTGTCAATTACAATTATTTTTGCGTCTGCATCCGGGCTCGGCCGCACTTGGGACACATCCACTTCCTCTTCTTGTGGTAAATGTGTCCTTTGAGCTCTTTCATAGGAATTCTGCACTTCTCACAAGTCATATGGAGCACTTCTTCTCGTGTCCGTACTGCTGGCAGGAGATCTCGATGGTCCTCGATCCGGCGGTGAAGAGTCAAACCTACGTCGAGGACTGCGAGGTCTGCTGCCACCCGATCCAGATCCGCTACTCTTTCGAAGACGGCGAGGTCGTGGACTTCGAAGCGAACATTCTCGAGTAAGCCTAAAACCAGTCGCTGCGGTAGGCAATCCACCAACTTAAAAAGCAGATCGGAATGGTAGATAGCAGCGCCCACCAGAACGGCAGAACGAAATCGGCAATCAGGCCCAGGACGCCGAAAGTGAGCCAGAAGATCTTTCGTTCCACTGGCCCCAGTCTATCGCGGTCGAAACAGCAGCAGATCCAGGCTGAACGTCACCCGCATCGCTTCGATTGGATGCGCCCGCATGGGCCGATAAATCGAGAGCAGGACATCGTGAACCGCGCCCGCATCTAGATTGGCGGTGGTCGTCACGCGGCGGCGATCGGCCAACGTGAAATCCTGCGCGAATGTCTCGACGGTCCGATCCACGCGATCGCGACCCTTACCGCGCAGCTCGATTAAATCCTCCGGCGCAGCCAGCGCGACCAGCAGCCGTCCGTCATCCCGCAGCACTCGGCGGAACTCGCCGGCATTCATCCGCCCCGTGATCGACAGAACTACTGAGAACGACCGGTCGGCGTACGGCAGAAACCGATCGGCATTCGCGACAATCCATTCGCATTCGGGATACCGCTTCGCCGCCGCGTCCACGGCCGGAATCGATATATCGACGCCATGCGGATCCAATCCAATCTCGCGCGCCAGATTACCCAGGTAGTAACCGTCGCCACAGCCGGCATCCAGAACCACGTCGCTCGATTTTGCGGCGATCATCTCGGCGATACCGTTCAACAAAGGCTCAGTGACCCCGCGATCGTGCAAACGCCGGCGCGCCGCTACCGCATCCGCCGTATCGCCCGGATTCTTGGATCGCCGCTCCTGCGGCTGGAGCAAGTTGATGTATCCGCTGCGCGCAATGTCGAACGAATGCCGCTGTGGACACACCACTCGCTTCTCTTCGCGCGCCAGCGCCAGGTGGCAGCCCCGCACGGGGCACAAGAGGAGCATCGATCGATTGTAACGAGATCGATTGTAAGATACGGCTATGCGTCCCCCTCTTCGCTCGCTGATTTCCGCCGCCTTGATCTGTTTGTTCACATCGACCGGCAGCGCGCGGCCTCGTAAGAAAACGCAGCAGAACGACCCTTCGTTCTCCTACTATCTACTTTCGCTCTCCTATGCTCCCGACTTCTGCGCCCAACCCACAGGCGACAAGGATCCTCGCGAGTGTGGTTCCGGTCGCCACATTGGATTCGTTGTCCACGGACTCTGGCCCCAGGCAGAAGGCGGCCGAGGACCCGAGAATTGCGGACCAGCGAGGCCCGTCGCACAAGACATCGTACGAGCCACGCTGAACTACATGCCGACCGAATCGCTGATCCAGCACGAATGGGCGACGCATGGCACTTGCACCGGTTTGAGTGCGGCGGATTACTTCACGTTTGTCGGCCGGGCGCGCGACATGGTCCAGATTCCCGACAGCCTGCGAGCCCCCGTGCGCGAGTTACGGTTGAATCCCGAAGAGATCGAAGCCAGAATGGCCGCCGCGAATCCGAACTTCCCCAGAGGAGCGTTTCGCGTGTCGTGCTACCGCGACGGGGAACTGCAGGAAGTTCGCATCGCGCTCAACAAGGATCTCTCGCCGCGAGTATATGGCAGCGGCGGAGGCAGTTGTCGGACAACCGTGCTGATTCATCCCACCCGCTAGCGTGATACACTCGGCTTCCGACATGCCTGTTAAATCTCTATTGCTCACGTTCCTGCTCGCTGTTGCATCTTTCGCCGCCGTGCCTCCCGACATCGCCGCTAAACTCAAGGAGGCGGGCCGCGTGGTCGATCCCCCGGGCGGAGCCAAGCTGTACCGGCCTCTGCAACCCACGCCTCCCTACCCCGGTGTCAAGGTCGAGCGCAACATTAAGTACTTCGACAATGACCGCACCGTGCTCGACGTCTTCTCTCCGGAAAAAGGCGGCGGGAAGCGTCCGGTGCTGATCTACGTCTCGGGCGGCGCAGGCAATAAGATCGAGCCTGTGCCCGACGGCGACGCCTTCTACGACAACATCATGTTGTGGGCGGTTAAGAACGGGATGACCGGCGTGAACGTGCAGCGCCGCGGCGGCCAGGGCCTGGAGTGGGACGAGACCGCCAAAGACATCGGACGCGTGATCGATTGGGTTCAGAAGAACATCTCGAAATACAAGGGCAATCCGGATCGCGTGTTCATCTGGGGGCACTCGGCCGGCACCGGCCCGGTTTCCACCTATATCGGCCATCCCGAACTCTACGGACCCAAGGGCATCGGGCTAAAAGGCGTTGTGCTGATGGGCACCCCGAGTTTCAACATCGCGCCGGTTACCGTACCTGGACGCGGCGGCCCCGGACCCGGTGGTCCTCCGAAGGGCGGGCCTCCGCCGGATGGCAAGGGTGGACCTCCGCCAGACGGCAAGGGCAAAGGTGGCGGACGCGGCTTCGCTCCCCTCGATCCGGCGACTCAGCTAGCGCGATCGAATCTGCCAGGAATTCTGAAAGCCAATACCGCGTTCTTTCTGGGTGCTGGTGAGATTGATATCCCCGGGGTGGCCGAGTTTCACGAGATCCTCAAGGACCAGCTCTGCATGGTGAATCGTTGTCCGACCGTGATGATCTTCAAGGATCACAGCCACGTATCGGAAGTGTTCTCGCCCAACACAGCTGACGATAGCGTCACGGCTCCCATCCTGACGTGGATGAAGAGCGTAAAGAAGTAGGCTTCCTTAACTCACTTTTCTTTAATTCACTACGCCCGCGGACCCATCACCTGCACACGATAGCCATCCGGATCGCGCAGATCCGGAGCGCCCGCGATCTCCGGCATGTCGAGCTTCACGCCCGCCTGCTGTAGCTTCTTGACGGCGGTGTCGTAGTCGAACTTCTCGACCGCAACGCAATAGTGATTCACTCCGGCCTTCTCGCCGGCCGGCGTCTTCAACAGCCCGATTCGACCGGTTCCAGCCTGGAACCAGATCCGATTGTTATTGCGCTGCGTCACCGGACCCAAAATCTTCTCGTAGAATGCCGCCGACTTTTCGGGATCGGTCACGTTGACCAAAATATGCTCGATGCGGGTGGCACGGAAGATCGCCTCGCCGCCGATCGAGATCGCTTCGGGCGACGCCGTGCCCGTTAACAACTGCGCCCAGCCGTTATCGGTCGCAAGCTGGAGCCGAGTTCCATCCGGATCGGGCACAGCCATGTCCTTGCCGCTGGGAAAATCACGATAGGCGATGCCTTTGCCATCCAGATAGCTGTGCACGGTCGCGACGTCGAACCCGGGAATTCCCGCGCAGAAGTGGTCCACGTTTATCGCCCCCTGCGCGTTCCGGTCCATAGCGATGTAGCTCGGGCCCATCTTCAGGTA
>Ga0265314_10004015_pt1 | contig 13911 bp, 12 predicted proteins | sample 4126metaG_FD_203106 | JGI IMG/M metagenome (GOLD analysis project Ga0265314, IMG submission 203106) | Rhizosphere microbial communities from Carex aquatilis grown in University of Washington, Seatle, WA, United States - 4-1-26 metaG | ecosystem: Host-associated > Plants > Roots > Rhizosphere >... | reverse complement strand
GAAACCGCGGCGCTGGCCGTCGGGCAGCGTTTCGATGCCGCGCGGCTCGCCGAAATAGATGCCGCTGGTGAGTTCGCGGATGATGACGAAATCGACGCCCTTCAAGACCTCGGCTTTCAGCGGCGCCGACGCCGATAGCGCCGGGTTGGCGACGATCGGGCGCAAATTGGCGTAGAGATCGTACTTGCTGCGCATCCCGAGCAGACTGCCGGCCTTGCGCGCGGCGGCCGGCACTTCCTTGGTCTCGGGTCCGCCGGTGGCGCCCCACAGGATCGCATCCGCCTCTTCCATCGCCTCGACGGTGTCTTCCGGCAGCACCTTGCCGGTCGCCAGATAGGGGACCAGGCCATACTGCGCTTCGCGCGCGGTGACCGGCACGCCGCGATTGGCGACGAACCAGTTGAGCACGCGATGCGACTGCGCCGTCACCTCGGGGCCGATGCCTTCGCCGCCGACGATGGCGACCTTGAACATGTTGGAATGCGTATTCATACCTGTTTCCCTGTAAAATGAATCCAGGGCCGCTCCGCAGCGTCGGCGGCCTGGAATGTCCTGATTTCGTGGTCGCGCCGCAATGTCTGCGCGACCTCGTCCAATCCCTCGAGAAGGCCCTCGCGGCGGCGCGGATCGATTTCGAAACGATGCGTCTTGCCGGTCGGCGAGGTAATCGTCTGCGCCTCCAGATCGATGCCGATCCGCCCCGCGCCTTGCGTCAGTTCGACTTCGGCTGCGAGGCCGTCGACGATCTTCTTGTCGACGATGATCGGCAGGATGCCGTTCTGGAAACAATTGGCGAAGAAAATGTCGCCAAAGCCCGAACCGATCACCGCGCGGATACCGCGTTCCTGCAGCGCCCACACCGCGCCTTCGCGGGAGGAGCCGCAGCCGAAATTCGGCCCGGTGACCAGGATCTCCGCCTCGCGATAGGGTTCGCGGTTGAGGATGAACTCGGGATTTTCCGAACCGTCGGGCAGATAGCGCAGCGAGCCGAACGCCCATTTGCCGAGCGTGCCGCGGATGCCGTTGCCGACCAGCCGCTCGATGCGGATGATCACGTCGGTGTCGATGTTGGTGCGCATGATCGGAGCGGCGATAGCGCTCAGTTTTGTAAACGGCTTTGGCATCTCAGCGCTCCATCGTTCGCACGTCGGCGATCGTGCCTGCGATCGCGGCCGCCGCCGCACTTGCCGGACTGGCCAGATGGGTGCGCGCCCGCGGCCCCTGGCGGCCGATGAAATTGCGGTTGGAGGTGGAGACCGAGCGTTGCCCCGGCGCCACGACTTCGCCGTTGGCCGCGAGGCACATCGAGCAGCCGGGCTCGCGCCATTCAAAGCCTGCCTCGGTGAACACTTTGTCAAGCCCTTCGGCCACCGCGTCGCGCTTGACGGTTTCGGAGCCCGGCACCACCCAGGCACGGACGCCGGGCGCCACCTTGCGGCCGCGCGCGACTTCGGCGGCGGCGCGCAGATCGCTCAGCCGGCTGTTGGTGCAGGAGCCAATAAAAACCCAATCGACCGGTGTGCCGGCGATCGGGGCACCGGCCTTCAGCCCCATATAATCGAGCGCGGTTTCCAGCGCCGCACGGCGCGCCGGGTCTTCGACCGTCGCGGGATCGGGAATGTTGCCGTCGACGCCGATGACGTGCTCGGGGCTGATGCCCCAGGTCACCTGCGGCTTTATCCTGGTGACGTCGATCGTGATTTCCTTGTCGAACACGGCATTGGCATCGCTCGGCAATTGCTTCCACGCCTTGAGCGCCCGCTCCCACATCGCGCCCTCGGGCGCGTAGCGGCGGCCCCTGACGTATTCGTAGGTTTTGTCGTCGGGCGCGACCATGCCCATCTTGGCGCCGAACTCGATCGAGAGGTTGCAGATGGTGAAGCGGCCTTCGACCGGCAGGTCACGGATCGCACTCCCCGCATATTCGACGGCGTAGCCTGTGCCCGCCGCAACGCCGGCGTGGCCGATCAAAGCGAGGATCATGTCCTTGGCGGTGACGCCGAGCGGCAACTTGCCCTCGAACTTGACACGCATGGTTTTGGGACGGCGCTGGATCAGCGTTTGGGTTGCCAGCACATGGGTCAGTTCGCTGGAGCCGATGCCGAACGCCAGCGCGCCGAGGCCGCCATGGGTGCAGGTATGGCTGTCGCCGCAGACGATCAGGCTGCCGGGAAGGCTCAAGCCCAGTTCAGGCCCGATGACATGGACGATGCCCTGCCCGGGCTCATCGACATCGAACAATTGGATGCCGCTCGCCGAGGTCTCCGTCCGCAGCGACGCCAGCAATTCCAGCCCGATCTTGCTGGTGCCGGCGCGGCCCGGCGCCGACGAAATCGCATGGTCGGGCGTCGCAAAGGTCAATTCCGGGCTGTGGACTTTGAGATCGCGGCTCTTGAGGTCGAGCAGCCCGCGCGAACCGCCGAGGTCGTGCAGCAGATGACGGTCAACATGCAGCAGATCGGTATCGTCGCTGACGCGGAAAATGACATGCTGGTCCCAGATCTTGTCCAGCATGGTACGGCCGGATTGTTCCAAGGCAGTTTCTCCCTTTTTGAAGAGTGCCGGCGGCATGAGCCGCTGACGCCGTTTGGCACGGCTTGTATTCCCAGTTCTTGTACTTCTTGTCCTTGCATCAAAGCACAGCAGGTCACCCCCCGGCTAGGGCCGGATACGGCAGATGCCGCCTGCAAAATCGACCGGGCGATCTCGGAAAAGCGTCGAACCGCGCCGCGGGTGGGTGCGTCTCACCTTTATGTGACACTTTTCGTCCGCGATCCGGAAATAATCCTGCCATACCGATGTTTCCTATTCCGGGTGCTAAACTTACGGAGAGATGCGCGATGCCAATAGCCGCCTTGATGCCGAAGGCCGCTTTGGTATCGCTGGCAACGTCGTTGCCTCCCCATGTGTTTTTGCAGAAGGATGTTCTCGCCGCGGCGTGGGAGGTGTTCGGCTCGCGGCTGCCTCAATTCGAAACGCTGTCGAGCATCTTTTCCAACACCGGCATCATCAAGCGTCATGGGGTAAAACCGTTCGAATGGTATCTCGAACGGCGCGGCTGGCCGGAACGCACCAAGGCCTTTCTCGAAGGCGCCGAGGCGCTATTCATCGACGCCACTGAGAAGGCACTCGCAAGCGCGCAGCTCTCGGGCGCCGACATCGACACCGTCGTGGCCATCAGTTCGACCGGAATCGCGACGCCCAGCCTGGAGGCGCGCGTCGCCGGCCGCCTGGGATTTCGTTCCGACATCAGCCGCGTGCCGGTATTCGGGCTCGGTTGCGCAGGCGGTGTGTCGGGCCTGTCGATCGCAGCAAGGCTTGCCGAAGCGCGGCCGGGCAGCAACGTGTTGCTGGTCGCGGTCGAACTATGCTCGCTGGCGCTTCGGCTCGACGAGCTCACCAAGGCCAATATCGTCGCCACCAGCCTGTTCGGCGACGGTGCTGCCGCGATGATCCTGCGCGCCGGCGACGGCGGCGCGACGACCATCGAGAATTCCGGCGAGCATCTATGGCCCGACACGCTCGGCATCATGGGCTGGAACGTCGATCCCGAAGGATTTGGCGTGATCTTCCAGCGCACCATTCCGGATTTCGTTGCCACCCATCTCAATCCGGCGGTCGTGCAGATCCTCGCCAACATGGGGCTGACGACAGCCGACATCGATCGCTTCATCTGCCATCCCGGCGGCGCGCGGGTCATCAACGCACTGGAGACCGCACTCGCCCTGCACCAGGGCACGCTCGACCATGAGCGGCAGGTAATCGCCGACTGCGGCAACATGTCGGCGCCGACCGTGCTGTTCGTGCTGGAGCGCGCGCGCAACGCAGGCCTGCCGCCGCGTTCACTGCTGACCGCGCTCGGACCCGGCTTCACCGCAAGCTGCGTCGCGCTGCGGCACGCCGCTTGACTTTGGCCGAACTCATTCTCGCGCTGGTCACGCTGCAGCGGGCCGGCGAGCTTTTATTCGCGCAGCGCAATACGCGCCGGCTGCTGGCGCGCGGCGGCATCGAGCTCGCGCCCCGGCATTATCCGCTAATCGTCGCAGTGCATGCTGCGTGGCTGATCTCGCTGTGGCTGTTCGGGCGCGATCAGGACATCAACGCGATTGCGCTTGCGGCCTACATCGTGTTGCAGGGTTTTCGCTGCTGGGTGTTCCGGACGCTCGGTGCGCGATGGACCACGCGGATCATCGCGGTGCCCGGAGAGCATCTGGTATCGGCCGGCCCGTATCGTTTCCTGTCGCATCCGAACTATGCCGTGGTGGTCGGCGAAATCGCCGTGCTGCCGCTGGTGTTTTACCTTCCGCGGATTGCCGCGATCTTCACGATTCTCAATGCGATGGTGCTGGCGATCCGCATCCGCGCCGAGAACCGCGCGCTGGCGGCATCGCGGCAGACGGCATTGGCCCGGACATCATGAAGCCGCCCGACGAAACCGATCGCCCCCGCGCCGCCATCTGGCTCGGCTTCATCCTGATGTGCCTCGGCATGTTCATGGCGATCCTCGATATCCAGGTGGTCGCGACATCGATGCCGACCATCCAGCACGCGCTCGCGATTTCACCCGACCGCATGAGCTGGATTCAGACCACCTATCTGATCGCCGAGATCATCGCGATCCCGCTGACGGGATGGCTGACGCGGGTGATGACGTTACGTTGGCTGTTCGTATCCGCGGTGACACTTTTCACCCTCGCCTCGATCGGCTGCGCGTTCAGTGACGGCCTGGCGATGCTGGTCGGCTTTCGCGCACTGCAGGGCTTTGCCGGCGGCACGCTGATCCCCACGGTGTTCTCCGCCGTGTTCCTGCTGTTTCCGCTTCGTCTGCATCCGATCGCCACGACCATGGCCGGCATCATGGCGGTGCTGGCGCCGACCATCGGGCCGGTGGTCGGCGGCTGGATCACCGAAACCTATTCCTGGCACTGGCTGTTCCTGATCAACGTGATCCCCGGCATCATCGCGGCGTCTGCCACGCCCTTGCTGCTGCCGCGCCACAAGGCCAATCTCGCCGACCTCGCCACGCTCGACGTGGTCTCGCTGGCATTGATGGCGATTGCGTTGGCTAGCCTGGAAATCGCGCTGAAACAGGCGCCGCAACAGGGCTGGCTGTCGCCGTCGAGCGGCCTGTTGCTGCTGCTCGCTATCGCCGCCGCAACTTTGTTCGCGGTGCGAACGCTGCGGGCTATCCACCCCGTGGTCGACTTGTCCACTTTGGCGACGCGGCCGTTTGCGATCAGTTGCGGCCTGAGTTTCTGCCTCGGCGTCGGGCTGTTCGGCTCGGTCTATCTAATGCCGGTGTTTCTCGCCTTTGTCCGCCGCCATGACGCTTTCGAGATCGGCACCATCATGCTGGTTACCGGCGCTGCGCAACTGGTGGCGGCCCCGATCGCGGGCCTGATGGAAAGCCGCTACGATCCGCGATGGCAGTCGGCTTTGGGGTTCGGCCTGTTCGCGATCGGGCTCGGCGCCAGCGCATGGCAAAGCCGGGTCGCGGATTTCGACGAGATGTTCTGGCCGCAGGTGGTGCGCGGCATAGCGATCATGTTCTGCTTGCTGCCGCCGACGCGGCTGGCGCTCGGCGCGCTGACGGCGGCGCAGGTGCCCGACGCCAGCGGGCTGTTCAATTTAATGCGCAATCTCGGCGGCGCGATCGGCATCGCGCTGATCGACACCATCCTTTATGGCCGCACCGCCGGGCATGCCGAAGCGCTGCGCGACCGGCTGCTGGCCGGCGACGTCACGGCGGCGCAGGCGATCGGCCTCGATGTGCAATTGTTCACCCACCGGCCGCCGGGCATGACCGATGCCGCCGTCGAAGCCTATGTGCGTCCGATGGTCGAGCGCGCGGCGTTCGCGCTCAGCGCCAACGAGGCCTGGGCGCTGCTGGCCGGCGTCGCGCTGATCGGGCTGCTGCTGATTCCGTTCGCCGGCGCACCGCCAGGCGCCGCAGGCGTCGGCAAAGACTGACCGCTTTCATCAGGTCAGCCTGACCCGCGGTTCGGCACGGCCGATCGCGCCGACATCGAGCACAAAGGTGTGGCCGTGATGGGGATCGGCGGCCTTCGCCGGCTGGTCCATTCCCTCATGGGCCGAGGTAACCAGCAGCCGGTCGAAATTCCGGCCGACGAACACCGGGCAACTCGGCTGCAACGCCGGCACGCGGATGCTGCGCACGCGCGTCCCTTCCGGCGTGTAGGCATCGATGCAACGGCCGCCCCAGCGCGCATTCCAGATCAGCCCTTCGGCATCAACCACAGCGCCATCGAGGCTGCCGGCCTGGCCGCGATGGTCATAGAGCGCTGTGGGATTTCCAACCGGCGCAGCGGTCAGGGGATCGATGGCGACCCGGTACAAAATGCCTTCGTGGCTATCGGTGAAATAAGCGGTCGCGCCGTCGAGCGAGAAGCAGATCGCGTTGGGAACGCTGATGCCGGCATAGAGCCGGCTCAGTTCGCCGTGATGAAAGCGATAGATCGCGCCCGCGCCCGGTTCGGCGTTGCGGCCCATGGTACCGATCCACAGTGCACCGCAGGGATGCACGCGCCCGTCATTGGAGCGGGTTAAGGCATTGTCGGCCTCGAGCGCGGTGTGAAGCGTCAGGCGGCCGCCGCCGACGTCGCGGACGTAAAGGCCGTTTTCGGTGGCGAGCAGTTGATGCGCATCATCGATGAATGCGACCATGCTCGCCATCACTGGAAGCGCATGGGCCCTGACCTCACCGCTTGCGAGATCGGCCTGCAACAAATGGCAATCGAGAATATCGACCCACCAGGCGGTATCGCTCGCGGCGTCATAGCTCGGACCTTCGCCGAGATGACAATGGCGGTCGTGCAGCACCGTGGTCGTGACCTCCTCGATACGATACTGCATGGCAGTCCCTCTCAGCCTGCGGAAAACCGGTAGCGCGAGGTGTGACGATAGGTTTGTCCGGGATCGAGCCGCGCCGACGGATAGTCGGGATGGTTCGGCGTATCCGGATAATGCTGCGGTTCCAGGCATAGCGCGTCGAACTGGCGATGGGCGCGGCCGTATTTGCCGATCACGCTGCCGTCGAGGAAATTGCCGGAATAGAATTGCACGCCAGGCTGATCGGTCCATAACTCCATGACACGGCCGGACGCGGGGTCTTCGACCCGCGCCGCCAGCCGCTGTTCGCCCACAACGCCGCCGCGCAGGCAGAAGTTGTGATCATAGCCCCGCCTGATCCGAAGCTGCTCGTCGGCATTGCGGTTACGTGCGCCGACGCGATGCATTTGACGAAAATCGAACGGCGTTGCCACGACCTTTACCGGTGCGCCCAGCGGAATGCCGTCAGGGGTGACCGGCAGATAGTCATCCGCCGATATTGCGAGGCGATGATCGAGAATATCGCCGCCTGCTTCCACGCCGGCGAGATTGAAAAAACTGTGGTTGGTCAGGTTGACCACGGTCGGCCGGTCGGTCACCGCCGAATAGGCGATCAATAGCTCCATGCCACCTGAAATGCTGTAGGTGATCTCGGTTGCAAGCTTGCCGGGATAGCCTTCCTCGCCGTCCGCACTGACATAAGACAGCGTGACAAAGGGCGCGGGCTTTTCACCCAGCGCCACAACCGTCCAGGGCTTGCGGTCGAAACCGTTGAACCCACCATGAAGCGCGTTGACGCCGTCGTTGGCCGGCAGTTGAAAATGCTTGCCGTCGAGTTCGAACCGGCCGCCCGCGATCCGGTTGGCGTAGCGCCCGACGGTCGCGCCGAGGAAGCGGCGCACCGCGAGATAGCCCTCGAGATCGTCGCGGCCGAGCACGACATCGCCAAGACGGCCGGCACGATCGGGCACCAGGAGAGCTTGCAAGGCCGCGCCATAGCCGATGATTCGCGCCTCGAAGCCATTATCGCCGAACAGCCGCACCATTTCGATCGCAGTGCCGTCGGGCATATGGCCGAAATTTTCGCGCGTAACTTTGGCCTGCTGCGTCACGCTCAGTCCTCGAAAGCTTCGACGTCGCGGCGCCGGCCGAGCATGAAGGCGTCGGCGACATGGACCAGCGGAGACAGATCGACATCGGAAACGCCATTGGCGATCAGCTCGGCGAAGTGGCGGTAGAGCGCCGGATATTCCGCCTTCTCGCCATCGACCAGCGTGCGTTCGCCCTGGATCAGACGGCGGCCACCGGCGCCGAGCGTCAGTCGTCCGGCGTCGGTCTCGATGTGCATGTGCCAGATTTGCGGGCCGGTCTGGCGCCAGTCGAATTCGGCCCGGATCGGCACGCCGGCCTCGTCGGAAAAGCTGAGATCGGCCGCGATCGGCGCCGCCCGGTTGCGCGGAAACGACAGTTCCGAACCGGTGAGAAAGAACGGCCGCGGCAGGATGCGCGTCATGATCGAGAGCGCATTGATACCGGGATCGAACACGCCGACGCCGCCCGGCTCCCAAATCCAGGCCTGGCGCGGATGCCAGACCCTGACGTCTTCCTTCCATTCCACCACGACGGATTTGATCTCGCGGTCGGCGAGGAATACCCGCGCCGGTTCGACGGCCGGCGCAAAGCGGGAATGCCAGGCGGCGAACAGCGTTCGCCCGGTTTGGCGCGCCTCCGCGATCAACGGCGTCAACTCGCTGATGGTGGCGCCCGGCGGCTTTTCCAGCAGCACATGCTTGCCGGCCTTCAACGCCGCGGCCGCCATCGCGTGACGCGCCTGCGGCGGCGTGCAGATCGCCACGGCATCGATCTTGTGTTTGCTCGCGAGCATTTCGTCGAGCGTCTCGAAATGCGCGACACCCTCGATCGAGGCGTTCGGGTCGGCAATGGCAGCAAGCTCGATCCCATCGGTGCTCGCGAGCGCGGGGACGTGCTGGTCCCGGGCGATCTTGCCGGCACCGATGAGAGCGACACGAATGGCTGTCACGGCAACTTATTCCCGCATTCAAGCACTGACGCGCTGGAGCGCTTTTCGAGCGAAGCGAATGGTTCGTGTGAAGAAGACGCAACTAAAGCAAAACCCGGGCCTCGGTCTGATACCATCAGAACCGGTAATGTTCCACGATACTATTTTCCCCAGCGCAGCACCAGCGGACCGAGACGGTTCGCGATCTCGATCAAGCCGGACCGAACCGCCGGATGCAACGGCTGCAGCGGATGACGCACGGTTTCGTGCTTGATAACTCCGCCCTCCTTCATCAGCGCCTTGCAGGCGATCAGACCGCATTGCCGGTTTTCGTAGTTGATCAACGGCAGCCAGCGGTGATAGGCCTCGACCGCCTGCTCGCGGCGTCCGAGAAAATAAGCATCCGTGATCTGCCTTATGCCATCGGGATAGCCGCCGCCGGTCATCGCGCCGGTCGCGCCGGCGTCGAGGTCGGCCATCAAGGTGATCGCCTCCTCGCCGTCCCATGGCCCCTCGATCGCCTCGCCGCCGAGCGCGATCAGTTCGCGCAATTTGCTGGCGGCCTGCGGCGTCTCGATCTTGAAATAGGCGACGTTCTCCAGCTCGCGCGCCATCCGCGCCAGGAATGGCGCCGTGAGCTGTGTGCCGACCACCGGCGCGTCCTGGATCATGATCGGGATCGAAACCGCGTCCGATACCGTGCGAAAAAACTGGTAGATCGCGGCTTCGCCGACCCGGATGGTGGCGCCGTGATAGGGCGGCATCACCATCACCATCGCCGCACCGGCGTCTTGCGCGCGCCGCGAACGTTCGGCGCAGATATGCGAGGCAAAATGCGTGGTGGTAACAATGACCGGGATGCAGCCGGCGACATGATGCAGCACCGCGTCGAGTACCTGGTCGCGTTCGGCGTCGGTCAGCACGAACTGCTCGGAGAAATTGGCGAGGATGCATAGCCCCTGCGAACCCGCGTCGATCATGCAGTCGACCGCGCGCTTCTGACCGTCAAGGTCGAGGCGGCCTTCGCCGTCGAACACCGTCGGCACCACCGGGAATACGCCCTTGTAGGGCCGCCGAATTTGGGAGCTTGTCATGATCACCCTCCTCTTCTTTTTTCAACATAGGGGTAGCCAGACGTCAGGTGCCGTCAATCGGCCGCACCATGACGGCGCAAGCCATTGTAGATCACGCTGGTCATCGCCGCAGCCGCAGCCTGGGGATCGCGCGCGGCGATGGCATCGACGATCTGTTGATGGGTGGCGAGCGTGACTTCACGCTCCTTTTCTTCGGTCGGCGCGCTGAGCCGGAACGAAGCGCGTAGTGCTGCTTCGATCACGGCGCCGATCGAGCGCATGAAGGGGTTGCCCGAGACCGTTGCGACATCGAGATGCAGCCGCAGATCAGCGTCGGCGAATTCCAGCGTGTCCGATCCAAAACTTCGCATCCTGGCGACGCTCTCGCGCAGGATCGCGATCGACTCGTCCGGCCGGCGTTCGGCGGCCAGCGCCGCGGCGCGCGGCTCGACAGCAAGGCGGATATCGGCGAGATCGCTCAGGAACCGCTTGTCGATACCGGCCTCGAGGTGCCAGCCGAGCACGTCGGGATCGAACATGTTCCAGGCCGAGCGTTCCCTGACCCTGGTGCCGACGCCGGCCTTGGAGTTGAGCAGCCCCTTGGCCGACAGCGTCTTCACGCTCTCGCGCAACACGGTGCGCGAGACATCGAACATCGCGGTCAGCTCGGCGTCGCGCGGCAGTGAGCTTCCTTCCGGATAGCGGCCGGCGACGATATCGAGACCGATGGTCCGGGTCACTTCCAGCTGGCTGGAATGGCCGCGGCCGGGCGGAATCACGACGAGAGGCGAGATCATGACGTTCCCTCAGGGGTTAGGCTGGTCGGTCGCTTGGCAAGCCGCACCAGGATTTGCTGGAAGCCGATGAACGCGAACAGCAGGAAGCCGGTCACGATCTTGGTCCACCAGCTCGACAGCGTGCCGTCGAAAGTGATGTAGGTCTGGATCAGGCCCTGGATCAGAAGTCCCATCAGGGTACCGAACATGAAGCCCGCGCCGCCGGTCAACAGCGTGCCGCCGATCACCACCGCGGCGATGGTGTCGAGCTCGACGCCAACGGCGGACAACGCATAGCCGGCGGCGGTGTAGAACGAGAACACGATGCCGGAGAGACCGGCCAAAAAGCTCGACAGCATGTAGACCCGCACGACGGTCGGCGCTACGCGAACGCCCATCAGCGCCGTCGATATCCGGCTGCCGCCGAGCGCATAGACATTGGTGCCGAACCGGGTGAAGTGCAGCACGACCGCGCCGATCGCGAACACCGCGAGCATGATGTCGGCGATCAGCGGCAGCCGGCCGCCGCCCGGCAGATAGATCGTGAAGCGGCCGATATCGGTATAGAGTGGCGCGTTGATCGGGATCGATTCCGTCGACATCAGGAAGGCGGCGCCCCGCGCCAAAAACATTCCGGCCAGCGTGACGATAAAGGCCGGCATCTCGAAATAATGGATCACCGCACCCATCGCGGCCCCGAACAGCAGGCAGATCACCAGCACGATGGCGAAGGCCAGCAACGGCGGAATGCCGAGCCGCCCGATCGCAATAGCGAGGAAGACCGTGGTGAATCCGATTACCGATCCGACCGACAGGTCGATGCCGCCGGAGATGATGACGAAGGTCATGCCGACCGCGACGATGCCGAGAAAGGCGTTGTCGGTCAGAAGATTGGCGACCACGCGCGTCGAGGCGAAATGCGGAAACTGCAGCGAGCAGAGAATGAACCCTGCGATAAAGACAGCCGATGTGACGAGAACCGGAAGCAGACGGCGCATCAAATCGTCCTGTTCCGGTTGAACCAGTGACCGAGGCCGGCGACGCGCGGCGACTGCAACAACAGCACCGCGATCACGACCACGGCCTTCACCACCAGATTGAGTTCCGGGCGGTAGCCGCTGAGCAGGATACCGGTGTTCATGGCCTGAATGATCAGCGCGCCTGTAACGGCGAGGATCACGCTGAAGCGTCCGCCGAACAGTGAGGTGCCGCCGATCACCACCGCGAGGATCGCATCGAGCTCGAGCCAGAGGCCGGCATTGTTGGCATCGGCGCCGAGAATGTCGGCAGCCGCGATCACGCCGGCCACCGATGAACACAGGCCGCACCAGACATAGGCGGTGATGGTGACCGCCCAGGTGCCGATGCCGGCGAGTTCGCTGGCGCGGGCATTGGCGCCGGTGGCCTCGATCAGCACGCCGAGCGCGCTGCCGCGCACCAGCAGCAGCGTCAGGACCAGCATGCCCAAAGTAATCGCGACCGAGCGCGGGAATGCCAAGCACCGATCCGTTGCCGAACCAGGCCAGCTGCGGCGAGGTAAAGGTGACGATCCGGCCTTCGGTGATGAGCTGGGCGATGCCGCGGCCGGCGACCATCAGGATCAGGGTCGCTACAATCGGCTGGATGCGCAGCACCGCGACCAGGAAGCCGTTCCACAGGCCGCACAACACGCCGACGCCGAGCGCGGCACCGAGCGCCACCGGGACGGAATGCGTGTCGACCAGGCTCGCGGCCACCGCGCCCGCGATTGCCATGACAGCGCCGACCGACAGGTCGATGCCGCGCGTGGCGATCACCAGCACCATGCCGAGCGACAGCAGTGCTACCGGCGCGCCGCGATTGAAGACATCGACCAGGCTGCCGAACAGCCGGCCGTCCTGCAGGCGGATGTCGAAGAACTGCGGCGAGACCAGGCGGTCCGCCAGCAGGATCGCCAGAAAGGCCAGGATTTGCGGCGTGCCGGTGCCCGGCAATCGAGGTGGCCAACGAAACCGCATCGCGCTCATCTTTCCCTAGGCCACATTCGGCGCTTCGGCGGCGATCGTCGACAGCACGGCCGGAACCGTAATGGCGTCGCCGCTCAAGGTGGTGACATGGACGCGGTCCCTGAGCACGACGACCTCATCGGCATAGACCGCAACCTCCTCGATCTCCGAGGAGATCACCAATAGCGCCAGCCCGTCGGCGCAGAGTTGCCGGATCAGGCGGATGATTTCCGCATGCGCCCCGACGTCGATGCCGCGCGTCGGCTCGTCGAGGATCAGCAATCTCGGCTTTGTCGCAAGCCAGCGCGCGAGCAACACCTTCTGCTGGTTGCCGCCCGACAACAGCCCGATCGGCCGTTCCGGATCGGCCGGGCGAATATCCAGCAGAGTAATGAAATGGTTCGCGATCTCGTCCTGCTCCCGCCGCGACAGCGGCCTGGTCCAGCCGCGCCTTGCCTGCAGCGCCAGCACGATGTTCTCGCGCACCGACAATTCGGCGACGATGCCCTCGGTCTTGCGCTCTTCCGGGCAATAGCCGAAGCCAAGACGGATGGCTTCGCGCGGCGAGCCGATGTGGACGCTCTTGCCGGCGACCTCCGCCGTGCCGCTGTCGGCGCGCTCCGCGCCGAACACAATTCGCGCGGTCTCGGTACGGCCCGAGCCGAGCAGGCCGGCGAGCGCCACCACCTGCCCGCTCCGCAAGTCGAGGTCGAACGGCGCCACATAGCGCCGCTTGCCGAAACCGCGGAACGATGCGTATGGCGCGCCTCGATCGTCGACGGTGCGCCGTTCGCGGTCGGCGGTGACTTCCGAAAGTTCGCGCCCCAGCATCATGTGCACGAGGTCGAGCCGCGGCAGCGCCGCGGTCTCGCGGCTGCCGACCAGCCGGCCGTTGCGCAACACGGTAATGCGGTCCGAGACCGCATAAACCTGATCGAGGAAATGCGTGACGAACACGATGCCGATGCCGCGGCCGGCGAGTTGGCGCATGATGCCGAACAGGATCTCGACTTCATGGGCATCGAGGCTCGCGGTCGGCTCGTCGAGGATCAGCACCCGCGCCGACAGATCGACCGCGCGCGCGATCGCGACGAGGTGCTGCACGGCGACGGAATATTCTCCGAGCGGGACGCCGACATCGATCGAAAGCCCGAAGCCACGCAGCAACGCCGCCGCGTCGCGGCGCATTTGCCCGTCGCGGACCAATC
>Ga0265314_10004014_pt1 | contig 13914 bp, 13 predicted proteins | sample 4126metaG_FD_203106 | JGI IMG/M metagenome (GOLD analysis project Ga0265314, IMG submission 203106) | Rhizosphere microbial communities from Carex aquatilis grown in University of Washington, Seatle, WA, United States - 4-1-26 metaG | ecosystem: Host-associated > Plants > Roots > Rhizosphere >... | reverse complement strand
TGCTGGAACCGCTCTTTGAACTGCTCAAAATCACCTCGGCGTCGGTCCAGAGCGGCATGGCGATCGGCGTCGGCTTTTTCGTGAATTGTTATTTGCTGATTGTGGCCGGGGAACTGGTGCCGAAGGCGATTGCCATCCGGCGCACGTTGCAGACGTCCTTGTGGGTCGCCGAGCCGTTGAACTGGTTTTATCGTCTGGCCTACCCGTTCATCTGGCTGCTGCACCGCTCGTCCCAGCTGGTGGTGCGGCGGCTGGGGTTTTCCGCGGAGGAACTTCGCAGCGCACCCTCGGAGGAGGAATTGCGCCTGGTACTGGCCGCGACCGGGAATGTAACGGGCGGGCGCGATCTCATCCTGAACGCGCTGGATTTGCGCCATCGCGTCGTGCGCGAAGTCATGCGGCCGCGCCATGAAATCACCGCCTTCAACACCGGCGCAACCCTGGCCGAATGTCTCGCCCTGGCGGAGGAAACGCGCTACTCGCGCTTTCCCCTTTGCGAAAATGGCGACCTGGACCGGACGCGCGGCGTGGTGCATATCAAGGACCTTTATCCGGCGGCGCGGGGACCGGGCCGGACGGCGGCGGATTTGCTGCCGGCGGCGCGCAAGCTGGTTTACGTCCCCGAAACCGGGCGGCTGGAAAAACTGCTCCAATTGTTTCTCGAACGGAAATTGCATTTGGCCATCGTGGTGGACGAATACGGCGGCACGGTCGGCATCATCACCCTGGAAAACGTGCTGGAGGAACTCGTCGGCCAGATCCAGGACGAATTTGACCAGGAAAAACCGGAACTGGTGCGCCTGGGCGACAACGTCTGGGAAGCCGCCGGCACGCTGCCGTTGCATGGTTTGGAAAAAATCATCGGCGAAACGCCGCACGAGGAGGGCATCGCCACCGCCAGCGGCTGGATCACGCGCAAGCTCAACGGGTTTCCCAAAGCCGGCGATATCGTAAGGGTCGGTCCCTACGAATTGCGGGTGGAACAAATGGACGGCCCGCTGGTGGTGCGCCTGAGAATCACCAAGCATTCGGCCGAGACGGAATTCCTGAAACGACCGGGGATATGACCGTCATCACCAGGTTCCGCCGCGAACGGCCAACACGGTGACGATGACCGCCAGAATTCCATCCGCCACCGTCGCGGACAAAAGTCCCTGCTTCGCGCAGGCAGCACCGCAAAGCAGAACCACGCCGAGCCAGAGGGCGAAAGGGTGAAAATCGGGGGTGTTTTTCTTGCCCGGCTGTTTGTTGATCAAGGCGGGCGCAATGACCACCGCGAGCAGCACCGATATCGCCGCCCAGGCCAGAAAATTCGACACGGGCACGCCCTGCCAGGTCACCGGGAACTTCGTTGGCGTCCACAGCCAGTAATTTTTAATCCGTGAAGCGAACGGTTCCAGGGCAAAATCAAAGAGCAGCGTCAGTGTCGCCGTTATGCCCATGAGCCAGAAACCGTAGGCATTGAGTTTGCGCCACGGGCGCAAAATCAGCCGCGCCACGCCGCGCGAATTCAAAACGGCGAGCACCCAGATGGCCGGCACGGCCCACGGCAGGGTTTGGAACATTTCCGGGCCAATATTCTCGCTGAACGTGAACGGGCCAAACGGGATGCCGGTGATGGCGCCCAAGGCGTGGAGCGCACCGCCAATCACGGCGATGATGAACACCGCCAGCAGGACATTCTGCAACGGCAGCCGCTGCGCCAGTGCGGTGATGGTGCAGGCCAGCCCCGACACCAGCAACACCAGCTCCGGCCAGCCGGGATCGCCGGGAAGGTTCAACGGCTTGAACAACATCACCACCACGAGCACAAATACGCCTGCAAACAAGAGGGTCAGCAGCCAATGAAGGAACAGGGTGATTTGTGCTTCGGAAGAGAGTGCTCGTCGTTTTTGGGGCGGCATGAGTTTCCCGTAATCTTAATCAAAACCCGCGAGGGCGCAACCCTGTGAATCAATAGGATTTTTGCAGAATGTCGCGCGAAGGCCGTGAAGCGGGCGAAGGATTTCCTGCCCCGAAGGGGCTGCATCATTCAGCCCGGCGTTGGCCGAAGAAATCGGCCTACGCCGGGTAACGGATCAAAAATGAAACACAACCCCGACGGGGTTGAATCGGTTTGGATGATCATGATGCAACCCCGTTAGGGTTGATGGTGATGGTTTTTTGCGGACGATGTCCCAAGGTAGCCCCGAATGCTTTCGGGGCAACCCTGGGCTGAAGGATGGAATCCCGTTGGGATTCTTGGGACAGAGCACGGTCTGAAACCCGCGGCGGTTTGGTTTGCATGGGCAGCAACATTTGTTCATTTTCCGAAATATTACGCCCTCGAATACGAAGTAATTTAGAAATTGCCCAACGCCCTTTCAATCCTCGCCATCACCTTTTCCTTCCCCAGCACTTCGAGCAGGTGATACAGGCTGGGGCCGGCGGTGTTGCCGGTGACGGCCAAGCGGCAGGGATGCACCAGGACGCCAGCCTTCACACCCAGCGCTTTCGCGGTTTCCTTGAGGGTCGCTTCGAGCGTTGCGGCATCAAACTTTGGTGCGGTGGCAAAGGCGTCGCGGAGTTTTTCCAGGCGCGGCTTGTTCTCGGGTACGAAATCCTTTTTGGCGGCCTCAGCGTTGTATTCAATCTGGTCGGTGAAATAAAATCCGGCGTAGCCGGGCAGTTCGCTGAACAATTTGAATTTGCCCTTGCAGGTGTCGAGCGCAGCCTTGACGTAGGGCAAAGGAAATTTTTTCGTGTCAATTTTCGACTTGGCGAAGGCGTGAACGGCCAGTTCGTAAAAGCGGTCGTCGTTCAATTCGCGCGCGTATTCGCCCTGCAACCAGAGGAGCTTCTCGTGGTCGAACCGCGCGTTGTGCCGGAGGATCTGCGGCAGATCGAAGCGCTCAATGGTTTCGGCGAGCGTCAGCTTTTCGCGGTTTTCCTTGGGTGACCAGCCGAGGAGGCAGAGAAAATTCACGACGGCCTCCGGCAAAAAACCTTCCTCCAGATAATTCGCGAGCGACGCGCCGGTGTCGCGCTTGCTCATCTTGGTGCCATCGGCATTCAGGATGAGCGGTATGTGCGCGTAATGCGGCGGAGGCACGCCGAAGGCGCGGAACAGCGCAATGTGCCGGGCGGTGTTGCTCAAATGGTCCTCGCCCCGGATGACGTGGGTGATGCCCATTTCCAGATCGTCCACGACGTTCGTGAGATGAAACACCGGCTGGCCGTCGGAACGCAGAATCACAAAGTCCGGGTCCGCTTCCTCGCGGTCGGTCAGTTTGCGGACGACCTCGCCGACCACGAGGTCGGGAATGGTGACCGGCTCACGGGTCATTTTGAATTTGATCGCGCCTTCGTGTTCATAAGCCAGATCGCGCGACAGCAGCGCCTCAACGCGGCGCTGATAGTTTTCCTTTCGCTGACTTTGAAAATACGGGCCGCGATCGCCCTGGCTGGGGCCGGTGGCGTCGCCGGTGAGCGGGCCTTCGTCCCAGTCGAGGCCGAGCCAGCGCAGGCCGTTCAGGATGACGTCCACGGCCGCCTGCGAATTGCGCGCGGCGTCGGTGTCCTCGATGCGGAGAATGAAGGTGCCACCGGTGTGCCGCGCGTAGAGCCAGTTGAACAGGGCGGTGCGCGCCCCGCCGATGTGGAGATAACCGGTTGGTGACGGGGCAAAGCGAACGCGAGGTTTCATGAACTCAGGTCATTTTAACCGCGGACAGGGTAAATGAAAAACAGAAAAGGCGCTCCGACGAATCGAAGCGCCTTTGGCTAAAGGAACCGAATTACTTGGCGCCGAGGATGGCGTCCTTCGCGGCCTTCGCGACGCGGAACTTCACGACGCGCTTGGCGGGAATCTGGATGGTCTCCCCGGTCTTGGGATTGCGGCCGAGGCGGGCGGCCCGGTTGCGCAGCACCAGCTTGCCGATGCCCGGCAGGGTGAAAGTGTCCTTCGCGTTCTTGTACGCGAGCTGGGCGATGTGGTCGAGAATTTCCACCGCTTGCTTCTTGGAAAGGGCGGCCTTTTCGGCGATCGCGGCGGCGAGTTGGGATTTGGAGAGGGCTTTTGACATAGTGTCGGTGTCCTTCGGTTGTTGTTTAATTGTCTGGTTTCGTTAAAAAGTCATTTGACTCGCGTCGAATTAAAAACCTTCACTCGCGGCGTGCAAGCAAAAAACATAAAAAAATCACGGTTTTTACCCTGCACCAGGGCTTGACTTCGGGGAAGGTTTTCCCAACATCCGCTCCGTGGCACTGTTCACGATCCAAAGTGATTTCAGTTACGACGTGGTCCGCAAAATTTTCGAAGGCGGCATGGGCGTGGTCTATGAGGCCGAGCAACACGGGGCGCGCAACTTTGCCAAACGCGTGGCCATCAAGATCATCCGGCCCAATTTCGCCAGTCAGAAGATGTTCATCGAGAACTTCATCGGCGAGGCCAAGCTGGTCGCCGACCTGATCCATACCAACATCGTCCAGACCTACCATCTCGGCGAAGCCAACGGCGCCTGTTTCATTTGCATGGAATTGATCCGGGGCGTGAACCTCGAACAATTCACCCGTCAACTGACCGAGAAAAAACAGACGCTGCCCAAGGAACTCGCGGTCTTCATCACCAGCCGCATCACGCGCGGACTGGCCTACGCGCACGCCAAAACCGACAAGGACGGCAAGCCGCTCGGCATCGTCCACCGCGACGTGAGCTTCAAGAACATCATGATTGCGTTCGAGGGCGACGTGAAGCTGACCGATTTCGGCATCGCCAAGGCGCGCGGGTTTCTGACCGATCAGGAAGGCGAAGTGGTGGCGGGCAAGGCCGATTACATGAGCCCCGAGCAGGCCAATTTTCAAGTGACCGACAAGCGCTCCGACCTGTTTTCCACCGGCGTGGTGCTCTCGCACCTGTTGTTGGGACGAAACCTGTTCAAGGGATCGACCCCCGAGGAATCCCGCCAGCGCATCATCAATCAGCCGATGCCCGATTTCCGGACGCTGGATCCGCGCATTGACGACGGGCTGAATGACATCCTGCAACATTGCCTGGCCCGCGACCTGAAGCGCCGTTACGCGACCGCCGACGAATTGATGTATGACCTGGAGTATTACATTTACCACAGCGGCTATGGCCCCACGAACGAAACGCTCGGCAAATTCATCCGCGAACTCTTTGGCGAGGCCGTTCCGCGCGGCGGCGGGGACAAGCAGGCCAAGACCTCCATTCTGGAAGAATCCGCCCGGCTCAAACAACGTGCCAAATGAATGAAACGGGCCTCCGCCAGTGTCGTAAACATCGGGCTGATCCAGACCGCCTGTTCGGTTAATCCCGGCGCGAATCTGCGGCACACGCTCGCGCTGGCTGAACGCGCCGCGCGCCGTGGCGCCCAAATCATCTGCACCCAGGAACTGTTCCGCTCGCAGTATTTCTGCCAGCGCGAGGACCATGCGAACTTCAAGCTGGCCGAAGCCATTCCCGGCCCCAGCACCGACGCCTTTGGCAAGCTCGCCAAAAAATACCGGGTGGTGGTCATTGCCTCGCTCTTTGAAAAACGCGCGGCCGGCGTTTATCACAACACCGCCGCCATCATCGACGCCGACGGTTCGTTGCTGGGCCTCTACCGCAAGATGCACATCCCGGACGACCCGCTGTACTATGAAAAATTTTATTTCGCGCCCGGCGACCTGGGCTTTCGCGCCTGGACCACCCGCCATGGAAAAATCGGTGTGCTGATTTGCTGGGACCAATGGTATCCCGAAGCCGCGCGGTTGACGGCGTTGCAGGGCGCGCAAATCCTGTTCTATCCGACCGCCATCGGCTGGCATCCGGACGAAAAGAAAAAATACGGCCACAGCCAGCACGATGCTTGGGAAACCATCCAACGCAGCCATGCCATCGCCAACGGCTGTTACGTCGCCGTCCCCAATCGTGTCGGGCACGAAACCCTCGCGGGCCGCGGCATTGAATTCTGGGGGCAAAGTTTCGTGGCGGGCACGTCCGGCGAAATCCTGGCCCGGGCCGGCGCGAAACAGGAGAAGATTTTGATCGTGCCGGTGGATCTGGCCAAGGTGGACGCCACGCGTACGCACTGGCCCTTCCTGCGCGACCGCCGGATTGATGCCTATGGCAATCTCGCCAAACGGTTTGTGGATTGAGCCATGAACATTACTTTACTTAAACGCTATATACCTCTAGCCGTTTGGATTGTCGCCGTTTCCATTATTATTTTCATTCCTTTCAAAATCATCAGCTACGGTTTTTTGCCCATGGATGATGCTCTGCGACACGCAGCCAAGACGATTTCGGGCAAATCGTGGCAGCAAATTCTCGTCATGCGGGGCGATTTCCCCATCGACCCCAGCCCCGGCTGGCAAAAAATCCTGGACTGGGTGCACGCGGGCCACGGGGGCGACGCCGAATCGCTGGTAATTTTTTCCGTGGTGGCCCTGATGCTGTTGGTGACGTTGTGCGCCCTGCCGTGGTTTCGCCGGCCCGAAGCGTGGCTGGGCTCTTTGCTTATCGCTTCCGTTTTTATTCCTGAGTGCACAACTCGGTTTGCGCGCGGCCGGCCGTATCTGGTGACCGACGCCGCCCTCATCACCATTTTGTTCCTGTGGTCGCGACCCGAGAAGGATTGGCCGTCACGCGTGGCGATGATTTTTACCCCGCTTCTTGTGGCCGCGTCCGCGTGGATTCATGGCTCGTGGTATCTGCTCGGTCTGCCCGGCCTGGCAATTCTCTGCGCGGGGTACTGGCGTTCGGCGATGGTTTACATCGGGTGCTGGCTGGCGGGCAGTTTTCTAGGCTGCGCGCTGACCGGCCATCCGTGGGAATTTTTATTCCAATCGGTACGGCACATGTTTGGAGTGTTTGGTAACTTCGTGGTTTCACGCGAGCTGGTGCCCGAATTGCAACCTTCCGACGGGGATTTCGCTGCCGTGCTCCTCGTCGCCATTTTGCTTTTATGGCGGAAAATTTCCTCCGCATGGAATCCGCGCGTGCTGTTGAATCCCATTTTTATCATGATGGTTTTGGGCTGGCTGTTGGGATTTAAAATCCGGCGGTTTTGGTGGGATTTCGGAATGCCGGCGTTCGTCATTTGGGTTGCATTGGAGTTCCAGGACCATTTCGAGCGGCATCTTGGTTTCGATTCTGCAAAACGTTTACTGGTCACGCTCGGAATTGCCGCCGGTGTGTTTTTGGGATTCACAAGCGACCGTGATAACCGTTGGACTGGATATTTAACCACTGAATATTATGCACCTGACAATCCTGATGCAGCCGGCTGGCTGCCGGGTACCGGTGGAATCATTTACAGTTCCGGGATGGATGTATTTTTTCAGACCTTTTTCAAAAACCCGACGGCCGATTGGAAATATATTTTAGGCTTTGAACCCGGCCTGATGCGGCCGGAAGATCTGGAAGTATTCCGCAAAATCGAATGGAACTATGGCGACCAGCGCGCTTTTGGGCCGTGGGTGAAAAAGATGCGCCCTCAAGATCGCATGGTCGTTGATGTTTCAGGTGGTGGCCCTCCGTCAATTTCCGAACTGGAATGGCACTACATTGGCAGTGGATTGTGGGTGGGCCGCCTGCCGCAACCCACCAACAGACCGCCTGCCGTGCGCTCTTCGGAACCGCCTCCGTATGGAGCGTCAAAATAAACCGGCCTGGATCACCGGCGCCGGCGGCCTGATCGGTCATTATCTGGTCCAAACGGCACCGCAGATCGCCCCGCAATGGCCGGTGCGCGCCTTGACGCGCCACCAGCTTGACCTCCTCGATTTCGACGCCGTCCGTCGGGCCTTTCAACACGACCAGCCGCAGTTGGTCATCCACTGCGCCGCCATCACCGGCATTGCCGAGGCCCAGGCCGATCCCGCGCTCGCGCAGCGGGTGAACGTCGGGATCACCAGCCTGCTCGCGGAACTGGCAGCGGAAATTCAGTTTGTTTTTTTTTCGACGGACCTGGTTTTCGACGGACGCACGGGAAACTACCGTGAAACCGACGCGGTGAATCCGGTTCATGTTTACGGCGAAACCAAGGCTGCCGCCGAACGGATCGTCCTGAAAAACCCGCGGCATCTGGTCGTGCGCACGTCCATCAACGGCGGCATTTCGCGCGCGGGCAATCGTGGCTTCAACGAACAAATGCAGCTCGCCTGGAAATCGGGAAGGAAAATAAAATTATTTACGGATGAATTTCGCTGCCCGATTTTCGCCGGCGAGACGGCGCGCGCCGTGTGGGAGCTGGCGGCCCATCAATGCGCCGGGATGTTTCACGTGGCCGGGGCGGAAAGGCTGTCGCGCTGGCAAATGGGACAGCTGCTGGCCAGGCGCTGGCCGGAGTTGAAGGCGGACATTGAACCCGGCTCGGTCGCGGATTTTCCCGGCCCACCGCGCGTGCCGGACGCGTCCCTGGACATTTCCAAGGTTCAAAACGTCCTGTCCCGACCCCTCCCCGGTTTGACCGGATGGCTCGCCGCCAATTCCCATGAGCCGTTTTGAAACAGGGTATCGCGGCCGGCTGGCGCCGTCGCCGACGGGTCATCTGCATCTGGGACACGCGCGGACATTCTGGACGGCGCAACAGCGCGCGCGGGCAAACGGCGGCGTGCTGGTTTTGCGCAACGAAGACATTGACTCCACGCGTTTCAAGCTGGAGTTCGTTTCGCAAATGATCGAAGACCTGCGCTGGTTCGGTTTCGCATGGCAGGAAGGACCGGACTGCGGCGGTCCATTTGCGCCTTACAATCAAAGCGAACGGATGAAACTCTATCGCGCCGCACTGGAGAAATTGCGGCTGGGCGGGTTCATTTACCCCTGCACCTGTTCGCGCAAGGACATCCAGCAAGCCGCGGCCGCTCCGCACCTGGAAGACGGCGAAACAGTTTATCCGGGAACCTGCCGTCCAAAAGGGGACCCGTGGCAGGTGACCAGCAACCTGCATCCAGCGACCACAATCTTGGCACCCGCCACTCACCACCTGTCACGGGCCAATTGGCGGTTCCGCGTGCCTGACGGCAAGAACATTTCATTCACCGACGGGATTCAGGGGCCGCAACAATTCATCGCCGGCAGGCATTTCGGTGATTTTGTCGTCTGGCGGCACGACAACGTACCGGCCTATCAACTGGCCTGCGTGGTGGACGACGCGGCAATGCAGATCACCGAGGTGGTGCGGGGCTCGGACTTACTGGTGAGCACGGCGCGGCAGCTGTTGCTTTACGAGGCACTGGGACTGAATCCACCGGGGTTTTATCACTGTCTCCTGCTTTGCGATGAAACCGGCGGGCGCCTGGCCAAACGTCAAGACGCCTTGAGTTTGCGGACACTGCGCGCCGCTGGAAAAACACCGGAATTGCTGCGCCAAGAATGCTTTTAACAACGGCAGCCGTCCAAAAGGTTGCTGAAAAATGGTTAAAATTGGCTTGTGAATTTTTTCACGATGAGGCAATCTTTCCGGTCTTTCAGACCCACAATCGGTTTGACCCGCCGGGCAATCCGTGTGGACTGAAGGAAGTTATTTACGTGAAGCGATTTGGCACAATTATTATTTTAGCAGGTGCGTTCCTCACCGCGATTTTTGCGGTGGCAGTGGACGCGCAGACGTCTTCGCCAGCCGCGCCCGGCAATCCGTCTCCCGGAGCCATTTCCGCCCCGGCCCACGCGACGGCACCCGCCCCTGAACCGCCAGCGGAAGTGGTTCCGTCGGCCGCGCCGACCCTGTTCACGGTTTTGGGATTACCGGTGACGAACTCGATGATTTGCACCTGGGTTGTCGCGGCGGTTATTTTAACTATCGTCCGCCTGACGACGTGGAAGGGCGTCAAGGAAGTCCCGTCGGGAATGCAGAACGTGATGGAATCGCTCGTCGAAGGCTGGGAAGGTCTGATCGGCGACATTCTGGACGCGCGCGTGGCGCGCTGGGTTTTTCCGTTTGCCACGACGTTTTTCATTTTCATCGTCATGTCGAACCTGGTGGATCTGGTTCCAGGTGTCGGCAGCATCGGGTCTTATCACAACGGCAGGTTCACGCCCTTCTTCCGCCCGCCGACAACCGACGCGAATCTGACGATCGCGATGGCCGGGATATTTCTGGTAATGAGCCTTTTCTGGGCGGTGCGCTACAATGGTTTTTGGGGGCTGATCAAACATATTTTCGGCGTGAAGATGGACACGAATAAATGGGCTTATCCCCTGTTCTTTCTACTGTTCCTGTTCATCGGCGCGATGGAGCTGCTTTCTGTGGGATTTGCGCGGCCGGTCGCGCTGGCGATGCGGCTTTACGGAAATATTTATGCCGGTGAAAGCATATTGGACATGATCTTTCACAACAACCTGCTGGTGGCCCTGCTGCTTTCGTCGTTCATGTATTTTTACGAAACCTTTGTCTGCATCGTGCAGGCGTTTGTCTTTGCGATGCTCGTCGTGGCCTTTGTGGGCACGCTCTGTACGCATACCGATGAACAGCACAGCCATTGATTTGTTAATTTGCTCCGGCGTCGAATGCCGGAGCGACAACCAAAACCAATAGAAAGAAAAAATATGATGCTCGCACAAGCTACCGGCAACTTGGCCGGCAACGTCCATATCGGCCTCGCCTTTGGCGGCGCCGCCATCGGCATCGGCATCGCCACGGCGGGTGGCGTCATCGCCATGAGCCGCAACCCCGGCATGTTCGGTAAAATCCTGACCTTCATGTTCGTCGGCATGGCGCTCGCCGAAGGCTGGGCGGTCATCGCGTGGCTCGTCGTCAAATAATCCGGCCATGGACGCTTTAGGTATCCAGTGGAAGATTCTGCTCGCGCAGACGATCAGTTTTTCGATCGTTTTTTTCGTGTTGTGGAGATTTGCCTACCGGCCGATCTTCGCCATGCTCGAAGCGCGCCGGGCAAAAATCGCCGATGGCCTGACCAACGCCGAGAAAATCAAGACACAACTCGCCAAGACCGAGACCGACCGACAGGCGGTCCTGGCCCAGGCCGGCGACCTCGCCAATCGGATGATCGAGGAGGCGCGGGCCGCCGCGGCCCATGTGCGCGAAGTCGAAACGCAGAAGGCCATCGCCGCCGCCGAGCAGATCATCACCAAGGCCCGTGAAGCCACCGCGCAGGACCACGCGCGGATGCTGGCCGAATTGAAACGGGAAGTCGGACGCCTGGTGGTGCAGACCACCACGACCGTCACCGGCAAGCTGTTAACGCCGGAAGATCAACGGCGGCTGGCGGAGGAAACCGAAAAACAACTGACGACGTAAAATCGGTAGGGCTGACCTGCCGGTCAGCCGGGCGCGCGGCAGCACGTACCTACCAAAAATTGGAATGAAAATCTCCAAACTGGCGCAACGCGAAGCCCGGCAATTGTTCCGCAATTGCCAGGTGAACGGTTTGCTGGACGAAAACCGCGTCCACCAGACCGTGGCCCTTTTGCTGGCCAAAAAGCCGCACGGTTACGTCGAGATTTTGTCGCGGCTGCACCGGCTGGTGAAACTGGAACTGGAGCGGCGCGCCGCGCGCGTCGAAAGTGCCACGCCGTTGCCCGCGGACTTACAGGCGGACGTGACCCGGCGGATCCGACAGATTTACGGCCCCGGCGCGGACATCGCGTTCAGCCAGAACCCGGCGTTGCTGGGCGGACTGCGCGTCCAGGTCGGCAGCGACCTTTACGATGGCAGCGTGCGGACGCGGCTGGAAAAATTAGAACAAAGCTTTTGACCAAATCCTATGAGTAACTTGTTGCAGGAAATTGAAGCCCAAATCGCAGGCGTGAAGCTCGCGACGGCGAAACAAAATGTCGGCGTTGTCCGTGAAATCGGCGACGGCGTGGCCAAGATTGAAGGTCTCACCGACGCGATGCTCAACGAGATGCTGGACTTCGGCCACGGCATCACCGGCATCGCGTTGAACCTAGAAGAGACCGAGGTGGGTGCGATCATTCTCGGCGATTACACCGAGATCAAGGAAGGCGACGAAGTCCGCACCACCGGCCGGCTGTTGCAGGTGCCCGTGGGCAAAGGCTTGCTGGGCCGCGTCGTCAACGTGCTGGGCCAGCCGCTCGACGGCAAGGGCGCCATCAAGGAAAGCGGCTTTTATCCGGTGGAAAAGATCGCGCCCGGCATCATCAAGCGCAAGTCCGTCAGCCAGCCGGTCCAGACCGGCATCATGGCCATTGACGCCATGATTCCCATCGGCCGCGGCCAGCGCGAATTGATCATCGGCGATCGTTCGACCGGCAAGACGACCATTTGCGTGGATACCATCATCAACAACGCCCGGCTGAATCAGGCCGCGGAACAGGCCGGCGATAAAAATTACCGCCCGCTGTACTCCATTTACGTCGCCATCGGCCAGAAACAGTCGAACATCGCGCGGGTGATCGGGGTTTTGGAGGAAGCGGGTGCCATGCCCTACACGATTGTGGTGACCGCCTCGGCCTCCGATTCGGCCACCAACCAGTATCTCGCGCCGTTCGCCGGCGCGGCGATGGGCGAATGGTTCATGGACAACGGCATGGACGCCCTCATCATTTATGACGATTTGTCCAAGCATGCCGTCGCGTACCGGCAGGTATCGCTCGTGCTGAAACGTCCCTCCGGACGCGAAGCCTATCCGGGCGACGTGTTTTATCTGCACAGCCGTTTGCTGGAACGCAGCGCGCGGGTGGCCGAACACTACGGCAACGGATCGCTCACCGCGCTGCCCATCATCGAAACCCAGGCCGGCGACGTCTCGGCCTACATCCCGACCAACGTGATCTCCATCACCGACGGGCAGATTTATCTGGAAACGGATTTGTTTTACCAGGGGGTGCGCCCGGCGATTTCGGTCGGTTTATCCGTGAGCCGCGTGGGTTCGGCGGCGCAGGTCAAGGCGATGAAACAGGTGGCCGGCCGTATCAAGGGCGACCTGGCGCAGTTTCGCGAACTGGCGGCCTTTGCCCAATTCGGTTCGGATCTCGACGCGCGAACCCAGGCGCAACTCGAACGCGGCAAGCGCATCGTGGAGGTTTTCAAGCAGCCGCAATATAACCCCGTCCCCGTGGAGTCGCAGGCGGCCGTATTGTGGGCGGTGCAGAATAATTTCATGGACGACGTGCCGGTGGAAAAGATCAAGGATTTCCAGGCCAAACTCACGGATTTTCTCAACACCCGAAAGGCGGATTTGCTGGCGAAAATTCGCGACGAAAAAGCCATCAGCGACGCCCTCGCGGCGGAGTTGAAGATGGCGGTCACGGAATTCAAACCGACCTATCATTAATTAATCGATGCCCAGCACGCGTGACATTCGCCGACGCATCCGGTCGGTCAGAAACACCGCCCAAATCACCAAGGCGATGCAGATGGTGGCGGCGGCCAAAATGCGCAAGGCGCAGCAGGCCGCGCTGGCCGGGCGGCCGTATGCGGCCCTGATGAATGACGTGTTGGCCAACGCCGCGGCGCGCACCACGGTCTTCAAACATCCGCTCATGGAAGCGCGCCCGGTCCGGAAACGCGCCGTCATCCTCATCAGTACCGACCGTGGTCTGTGCGGCGCGCTCAACGGCAATTTATTCCGGGAAGCGGCAAAGTCCGATAAAAACAACGACACGGCGTTCATCACGGCCGGCCGCAAGGCGGCGCAATTCATCGCCCGCACGCGCCGGTCGCTCGCCGCCGAGTTCACCTACAAGGACACGCCCCAATTCGCGGAAGCCCGGGCCATTTCCAAATTTGCGCAGGACCTGTTCCTCAAGGGTGCAGTGGATGTGGTGGATATTCTGTTCACCAATTACATTTCGACCCTGACCCAGCAACCGAAGACCGTCCCGTTCTTGCCGATTGGAAAAATCGAGGCCGTCCGGGCCGGGCATGGGAGCGCGCCGGAGGCGGCGCCGCTGTCGCCCGTCACCACCACGGACATTTTTAATTTCGAACCGGACGAGACGAC
>Ga0265314_10004013_pt1 | contig 13916 bp, 11 predicted proteins | sample 4126metaG_FD_203106 | JGI IMG/M metagenome (GOLD analysis project Ga0265314, IMG submission 203106) | Rhizosphere microbial communities from Carex aquatilis grown in University of Washington, Seatle, WA, United States - 4-1-26 metaG | ecosystem: Host-associated > Plants > Roots > Rhizosphere >... | reverse complement strand
GAAAGCTTGTGCCTGCTCGCACTCCTATCCCGCGAAAACGGCGACTCCCAGCGCGCCCTGAGCTTCGTACAAAAAGCCCTGGAGGTGGATCCCTTCCATCCCCTGGCGATGCACATCCTCGACCAAATCCGCCGCGACTAGGGCCAGTGATCCCTGACCGACGTTGATTTCCCGAGTGATCCCTGACCGACGTCCCGTCCCTGATCCCTGACCGACGTTGATTTCATGATCACTGACCGACGTTGATTTTTTTTGATCCCTGACCGACGTTGTTTTGATCCCTGACCGACGTTGATTTCGAAGGCTTCTTTGGCCCGACGCAAAACAGGGCAAGGTGAGATTCGGTGCGGATCGGAAGGCCTGTTTCTGGAGGTCGCTTGCTCGGAAAATCTCGTTGGGTTGCAAGCGATTCATGGCTCGCATCGAGGGCACTATCGCAGGTCAAAACCTGTCGGCAGACTTGCCCGTTGGCACTCGCACGCGTCCGAACGGCATTCGAAGGAACTCAGGAGAAGGCAAGGCCGGTCACGTGGGCGCTGGGTAGAGGGGCTCATCTTCGCAGGGCACGTTTGCATGCCTGTGGAGCCACCAGGTGCCAGCCGGGAATACAACATCCGTGGCGCCAGACTTCAATCGGCTGCGGGCTTCCAGATAGGCCTCCAGAAATGCCTTGTTGCGCGCGAGCGCCTCGATGCGCGCCCACTTGTTCTTGGCGGCGACGCGCGGGTCGAGTTTGAAATGGGGCGCGTGGCTGTTCGGGCTCGCGTTCCAATCCTGGTTGAGAATACGTTCACGGCCGAGCACGCGAATACCCCGTTCACGCCGCTGGTCCGCCGTGGACTGCTCAAAGGCAAGGACTCGCTTCTTGATCATGCCGGCGAATTCCTCGTGCGGCATGCTCTCAAATCCGCTTGGGCGCGAGAGCCGTAGTTCGACCGCTTCGGGCATGTTGCCATTCTCGCGGAAGAAGTGCGCGGGCCTGCCGGCGACGAGCGCGGTGCCGTTGATCGTGGCGTCGTAGGAATTCACTCCTGGCCATTCCCAGACGTGCTCGACCAACGGATCTTTGACCGGGTTGGTGAGCGCGTAGAGCATTTTCTCGATGACGTCGTTGGGCTCGACGAGACGGACTACGCTGGTCTGTTCGGAGGACCAGAAATTCTCGAAGCGGCCGCGCAAGGCGTTCTGGGATTTCGCGACGAACTCGTGAAAGTAGTGGAGGAATTCAGGGTACTTGCCGAGCGGATCGTGGATGCCAGCGTGGTAGTGGTTCGAGGCTGCGTAGACAAAGAGAATCTTCACCCCAGTGCGGGCCGCTGCGACGGCCAGGCAATAGATGAAAGCGTTGTTGGTGGCATCGTCAGGGCGCAGAAAGAAACGGCGCTCGGAACAGCGGCGGGTGACCATGTAAGTTCGGCCTGGGAGGACTTGGCGAGGGAGGGACATACCTCCATCTCGGAAAGCGGCGGAAAAAGTTGCTGGGAATCAACCTCTACTGGGAATCAACCTCGGTAAGGCATGGGACCTCTACTGGGAATCAACCTCGGTGAGGCATGGCATGGCGTGAATCAACCTCGGTGAAGCATGGAGCATGGACGGTGTGAATCAACCTCGGTGAGGCACATGGACGGTGACCTCTACTGGGAATCAACCTCGGTGAGGCATGGGCTACTGGGAATCAACCTCGGTAAGGCATGGGACCTCTACCGGGAATCAACCTCGGTGAGGCATGGACGGTGAAATCAACCTCGGTAAGGCATGGTGGCGGTAAGGCATGGTGGGACCTCTACCGGGAATCAACCTCGGTGAGGCATGGACGGTGCATGGGACCTCTACTGGGAATCAACCTCGGTGAGGCATGGACGGTGAAATCAACCTCGGTAAGGCATGGTGGGACCTCTACCGGGAATCAACCTCGGTGAGGCATGGACTACCGACCTCGGTGAGGCATGGCATGGGACCTCTACTGGGAATCAACCTCGGTGAGGCATGGCCCAACATGGGACCTCTACTGGGAATCAACCTCGGTGAGGCATGGACACCCACGGCACAGGGGTGAACTACCTCCGCCCCTAGAATACCGACGACGAAACGCCAAGTCCGATGGTTGTGCTTTCGAGGCCGTGCGCGGACAGACCGAGCGTGCCGGCGAGGAAGAAGGCGACCCAGTCGCTCGACCATTCGAGGCCGAGGGCCGGCACCATCATGAAGAGCGGGTCGTTACCTGCGGGGCGGCTGATGCCGCGCTCGCGATCGTGCACGGGCTTGCCGAAAAGGGTCAGCCCCGCGGAGGGCACCAGCGGTCCCACGACGTAGCCCACGTGCGTGCTGGCGGTGGCGCTGGGCGCGCGCCAATCGCCGATGCTGTTTTCCCAGCCGCCGTAGTTGAGGGTGCCGCCCATGAGCATGAGGCCCCAGTCTCGGTCGCGCGTGTATTGGTACTGCGCGGTCGCGCCGACCACGCCGCTGCCAAGCTGCAAATACTGGGGCAGGACGATGCCCTGGCGAACGGCATCGTGGGCGCCGACCGGTGCGCTGGCAATCAGCGAGAGCTGGTGCGCCCCGGTTCGTCCGAGCTTGCGCGAGGCCTCGATGCTAAAATCGCCGAATCCCGCGATGCGCGCGGTCTTGGTCTGGCCGAGCACGGTCACGTCGCCCTCCTTGTAGAGCACCGGCGCGTACAGGGCCAAACCCCAACGCTGGGTCGGGCTGACGCCGAACCGGGTCAGCAAGGTGCCGAAGGAATTACCGTGCGACAGGGTTTCGCTGGGCAGGCATTGGACGTCGAGCAAGCCGCCCGTGACATTGCGTCCGACCCACTTGATGCCGCCGCCAGGTCCGCTCGACGATCCACCGCCCGCGCCGCACCCGCCGATGCTGCCCCAGCTGGCAAGGGGGATTTCCGCGCGCACGGACAGCAGCGATGCCGGCACTTCCAGCGCATCGCTCGCGACCTGGGGTGGTGCCTTGCTCGAAATGGCCCGCTCCAGCTCGCGTAGTTGTTGTCGGGCACGATGCCTGGCCAGCGCGCGATCGGCGATTGGGTAAAGCGCGACCGCGGCCAACGCCAAGAGCAGGCCCGTGATCGCGAATCGGAACAGCGATTTCATCGGCGGTCATCCTATCAGCTTGGCGAGACAACTTGAAAATCGCACGCCAGGTTCGCGACCTCAGCGTCCGCGAACGGTGCCCAGCCGGCGGATGCCCGTTCACAAACGGAACTGTCCTACCGTTGTCTGTAGTCGCTCGGCGATTTGGGAAAGTCCAGTAGCACTCCCGCGCATGTCATCGATTCCCGACGCCATTTCCCCGGCTATCTGGTTCACCTGGGCGATGTCCTTGGCGATGTCTTGGGTGGCGGCAGACGTAGATGCGAAACGACCGTTTACCTCGACGACACCTGTAGAGGCTTCCGAAATGTTTTGGACCATAGTTTGAGTCACAGTGGATTGTGCCTCGATGGCCTCGGCAATGGAAGACACGGTTTCGCCTACTTCGCGAATCACACAGGCGACTTTGTCGTTTTCCTGGATGCCGGCCGCCACGGACGCCCGCACGTCGTTGATTCTGGTCTTGATGTCTTCGGTCGCACTGGCCGTCTGCTGGGCCAGTTCCTTGATCTCATTTGCCACGACCGCGAATCCTTTGCCGGCTCCGCCTGCGCGAGCTGCCTCGATGGTGGCATTGAGCGCGAGAAGATTTGTCTGTGACGAGATCTGCGTGATCATCTCAGTTACTTTTCCGATGGCCTGTGCCGCCTGACCCAACCGCTCCATCTCTTTGCTGACCCGCTCAGCCTGCAGCGATGCATCCCCCACGATCTGGCGCGCCCTTTCCGAGTTCGTCGAGACGGCCCCAAGCGTGCCTGTCATTTGTTCGGTTGCCGAGACAATCGAGGTCAGGTTGGTCGTTGTCTGCTCCATCCCGGCAGACACCGAGAGGGAGTTTGTGCTCAATTCTTCCGCTGCCGCAGATACTGAATGCGCCTTCTCCGAGGTCTGGCGCGAGCCGGACGCCATTTCCAGCGACCTTTTGAGGAGCCCTTCGGAAGAGCTCGATAGCGCCTTGGTTTCATCCGAGATCTGTCGAATCATCGTGCGCAGGTTTCCGATCATCTTCCCCATGGCCCGCGCCAATCTTCCGATCTCGTCGCCGCGCGAGAGGTGTTCTCGATCCACGTCGTGCGAAATGTCGCCTTCGGATACCTGATTGAGCAAGTCGACTGACTTGGCGAGCGGCCTGGTAATCGCGCGTAGCACCCAGGCAAAAACCAGGAGCGCAAGGGCAAGGGAGACGATGGTTCCCAGAATCAGCTTCCACCGATAGTGCGAAAACCCATCGATTCGCATGACCAACACGGCGTCCAATTCGGCGACGGTCTTTTCGAATAGCTCCAGCGTCGACAGCGACGCCCGCTGCGAACCGTTGCGAAACGATTCAGGGCCCACCGTGAAACTAGAAGTCTTCTCCCAGCCGTTCTATCTGGGCGTAAGCGAACCGTAACCAGACCTTGATTCTTTGCCGATCCGCCCAACTGAACGAGCCCCCGGCGAAATTCGGATTGTTGGCGGCAGCCCAGTAGCTGGCGTCATGGCGATCCATCTTCTGCATGGCCGCGGGCTGCAATTCCGGCAACTCGATCACCACCGCACCCAGCGTGCTGGCCTTGGTGCACGTCGCGGAATGATCGAAAAGCGAAAAATCCTTGCCACGCCCCAGGTTCTTCACGACGCAGATGCGGGCCGAAGCGCCGTAGCGATCGAGAAGCCGATCGAGGGTTACGATGGAATCCTTACCATCGTCGATGACATGCCAGAACACGACGCCGACGCCGCATTCGTGCGCCACATCCAGCACCGCCACTTCCGCGATCCATTTCGATAGTGGTCGGTCGCTCTGAGCCGGCAAGTCTACCAGGACACGACGATCGGACTCGGTTGCCAGGGTCAAGATTTCGTCGGCGCTGTCCGGCCGTTCGAGGTCGACGGGGCGGGTGTATTCCGCGTAATGGCGCAGGAGCGCGCCGTGCGAGGCATCCGCATCCAGCGCCTGAAATGGCAGCGAATGATCGATCAGATACTGCGCGCACAGGCGAGCAACCACCGACTTGCCGACACCACCCTTTTCGCCTCCGATAAAGTGAATTTTGCTCATGAGCTGGACCTCACGATACTCGTCATCGGGTTTCGGGTGTGCTTCGTGCGGGTTTCGATTGGTCGCAGCCGAATCGCGGACTGGCGGTGGCATGTCGGGCCATCTGGGGTATGAGGTAACAGTGGGCGCGACTCTGCTTGGGCCAGACGAGCTGCCAGCCTTCGGTGTGGCTGGCAACGGTGGACGCTCGCCGTTCGTGGTCATCTGCGACCACGCGGGACGCCGCTTGCCGCGCAGGCTAGGCTCGCTGGGGTTGTCCGCGCAGGAACTTGCCAGCCACATCGCTTGGGATATTGGCGCTGGCCATGTCGCGCAGAAACTGGCGTCCTTGCTCGACGCCTTCGTCGCATGGCAGCCGTACTCTCGACTGGTGATCGACTGCAATCGCCGGATCACCGCCGGGGATTCGATTGCCGCCCATAGTGAGAGGACTTTCATCTCTGGAAACCAGAACCTCCAACAGCAGCACGTGGAAGCCCGGGCGCGGGAGATCTTTGTTCCCTACCACACGCAAATCAGGGCAGAGCTCGATCGCCGACGGGACGCAGGTGTTCCCAGCGTCTTGGTATCCGTCCACAGCTTCACACCCGTTTTCCTGGACGTGTTCCGCCCCTGGCACATCGGCGTCCTTTCCAACCGGGACACGCGCCTGGCCGAACCGCTCTTGCACCTACTGCGCGCAGAAGGCGATCTCGTCGTGGGTTGCAACGAACCCTACGCCGCCAGCGAGACCACGGACTTCTCGATCATCCATCACGGTGAGCAGCGAGGCATTGCGCCCGTGGAAATCGAGATCCGTCAGGACCTAATCGCCGATGAGGCCGGGCAGACGGCTTGGGCCGAGCGACTTGCGCGCCTCCTTGTGCTCGCCGCCCGTCCCATTTTGTCCGCAGAACACGCACAACATCCGTGAGGAAACTATGCAGATCCGCGTTGGCTACGAATTGCAGTACGAGCTTCCCCAGCCCACACCCATGCTCTTAACCCTGCACGTGCACTACAGTCGCGCATCGGATCTGGTGCGGCCCGACCACATGCTGGCGACGCCTGCCGTTCCCATGGCCGCGTACCGAGACGGCTTCGGCAATTGGTGCACGCGCCTTGTCGCCCCACAAGGGCATTTCAGCGTCACCGCAGATACCATCGTGAAGGACACGGGCGTTCCGGATTCCATTTTTCCCTCGGCACTGCAACACCCCGTCCAGCAACTCCCCGAGGAGACGCTGGTGTTTCTGCTTGGAAGTCGTTATTGCGAGACCGACCGCTTGTCGGAGATCGCGTGGAAGTTGTTCTCCGGGGCGCCGCTTGGGTGGGCACGGGTTCAGGCGATTTGCGATTTCGTCCATCAACACATCGAATTCGGATACCAGTATGCCAGCCCGACCAAATCGGCGTGGGAGGTGTACATCGACCGCAGGGGCGTGTGCCGCGACTTCGCTCACTTGGCTATCGCGTTTTGCCGTTGCCTGAACATTCCCGCGCGCTATTGCACGGGGTACCTCGGCGACATCGGCTTGCCGCCGCCCTACGCCCCGATGGACTTTGCCGGCTGGTTCGAGGCGTACCTTGGTGGGGCATGGCACACCTTCGATCCACGCAACAACGCCCCTCGCATCGGTCGCATTCTCATTGCCCGCGGGCGCGATGCCGCCGATGTTGCCATCACGACAACCTTCGGCCCGAACACTCTACAAGGGTTCCGGGTCTGGACGGACGAGATCGCCGGCGCCTGAGATTCCAATCGAATCCGCTCTTGTTGCGATTCTGTTAGAGTCCCCCGTCGAGTGAGGACATGGCAATGACCAAGGATCAAGTGAGCACCGGAAGAAGGGTCGTACTTGTTGCGCACGAGCCGCCGGGAACGGAGCATCTTGGTATTCGCTTGGTTGCCGCTGCTTTGGTCGAAGCGGGCTTCCGGCCGCGCGTCCTGCCGTTGCTGACGCCAGTGGCGCTGGCGGACGCCGTGGCACGAACTCTTGCCGAGCGGCCGTTTCTGGTCGGTGTCTCAGTTTCGGATCCCCTGGTCGCGCCGCTCATATTGGCCTTCGTGCATCTGCTGCGGATGGAGGGTTTTCGCGGCCACATCACCGTTGGCGGGGCGCTCGCCACACTCCAACGTGCGGAACTCTTGGCTGACCACGCTGGACTCGATAGTGTGGTCCGTCACGCTGGCGAAGTGGCGGTTGTGGAGTTGGCGCGCGCTCTTGTGGCAGGCCGTAGCCTCGACCAAGTGCCCGGCCTGACCACGCGGACCAGCGAGGGCACGGGCAACCCGCAAGCCTTCACGTCGACACGACTGCGCCCACTTCGGCCCGATGCAATGCCGACCGTCCTTGGCATCCCACGAGCGGAAATCGCGGCGTCGCGCGGTTGCGCGGGCCAGTGTTCCTACTGCGGCGTCTCGGCGTTGCAGCGCGATCTCGCAGCCGAACACGGCAGACTTGGCCTGACCCATGCGCACCAGCGCGGAAACATCCGGCGGCCGGTGGACGACGTGGCCGACGAGGTGGCCGAGCTGTACCACGACCGCGGCGTGCGTATCGGCCACTTCGTCGACGATAATCTACTTGGACCGGATCCGAAGCTGGCGCTTGCCTGGCTGACCGATTTCGAACGGGCGCTTGCACGGCGACGGGTGGGCAAGATGGCGTGGCGTTTGATGATGGAGCCGCGGGCGATTTCCGACGACGTCGCCGACGTGCTGGCCCGCATGGGGTTTCTTTCCGTGCTGGTCGGATTCGAGTCGCTTACCCCGCGTGGGCTGGCTACGCTGGGGCGACCGGGCGCGGCGGACGCGAACCTGGCCGCTCTCGACCGCTTGTGGTCGCGCGGAATTGCGCCGGTCATCAACGTGTTGGCGTTGCGGCCGGGGGGCAATCTGGCCGACACGCGCGCCGAGATCGCCGCGCTGGATCGAATCGACCGTTTTGCGTGGGATGCAATTCCGGTGACTGTGTGGCCCGGAACGCAGCTTGAGCAGGACCTGGCGGCGCGCGGTGAATTGGTTGGCAAGGGGGCCGGCCTGACGTGGCGTCCGCCCGATCCCGCCTCCGAGCGTTTCTTGCACGCGCTCCTGCGCTTGCGCGTGGGTGGCTTGGCGTGGCTCATGCGCGCGCCCGACCCAGTCGAGGCTGGTTTTGCGTTGCGGGCCGCGCACTGGCTTGGCCTGTCCGGTGGTTCGCGCGAGCGCACCTTGCGCGCCCAGGCTTGCCTGGAGCGGGCGCAGGGCGAACGGCGACGAATTCTGGCGCAGGCCTTGGACATCGTCGAGTCTCCGCTGTCCCGCGCGGAATTCGTCCAAGCCATCGAGTCGCTTGCCCAGAAGACAGGCCAAGTGATGGCGCCGTTGGACCGCGAACTTGCTGGCTTGCTTGACGAGGTATCCTGGCCGGCGACAATGTCCGAATCGGCGCGGCCGACGCGACGGCTGATTCCGCGCTGGATGGCCGGCACAATATTCATGGCTGTGACCGCGGGATGTGGCGCGACTCCACTCGGTCGCAGGTCGCAGCCCGGCGCGGACGCGGCATCGTCGGCAATCAGCGATGCGGCGATTCCGGGAGATCTCGCCGACACGCTGGGTGGATCAGATCGCCCGGCAGGCACATCGCCTGACTTGGTCATCTCGCCCGATCTGTTGCAAACGGACACTGCGCCGACGTCCGATGCTCTTTGCGACTTGGCGGGATTCGAGTCAGCGCTCTCACCCTCAATCCTAGAAGCAACAGGCCGTAGCTGTGGCTATGTGGATGTAAGCAATCCATGCCAGTATCCAAACTACGCGGTGGTCGTCGATGGCGGGGGTCACGTCGTCGAATTGCTCACGATGCCCGACGGCAGGCCCGCTCTCACTGGCCCGGCGCTGCAGGCTTGGCTGGCCGCTGTCTCCAACGATCGCTGGCCTTGCCTTGCCGGCCAGGTCGTGCCGTTCTGCTGCGCGGCGGTCCTTCTCTACTAACAGCCGACCCAGAGCGCGTCGTGGGCCGGTCTCTTGCTGATGAAGCTCAGAACCAGCACCCAGAAACAAAGCACGAGATTGAAAAGCGGAATCTGCAGCGGCGCTGGCAGGCAGTAGATGATGGTCACGGCCGGAATCCAAACTGCCCAAGTGGACATAAGCGTTACCGGCACGGAGAAGGTCATGAAATCGAAACCCAAACTCGTCTTCATCGCGTTCCAGGAGAAGGAGCTCTCTTTCCACAGGAAGGCCAGAGCCGACATCGGGGCAGCCCAGATGGGGTTGTAGACGAACTGATCCACCAGCACTTTTCGCGCGATTGTCCCTGGGTTCGCGTGATTCCCAAACAGGTGCGATTGCAGGCGATAGAACAGATCGACCTCGACGCCTTTGTAGGCCCAAAAGAGCGTGTAGAAAGCGAGCTCGGCCGCCAAGCGATTGCGACGAAGCCTACCTGTGACCAGGAGAAAGAGGAACGGCACAGCACCGCCAAAGAACGCCGTGGTGGTCGCCGAGAAGGCAAGCCCGTAGCGGCTCTTCCACGTACCGACGGTCTCGAAGGCGGCATGGGCAAAGGGCGAGAGGCCGTCCGCGCAGACAAGCAGGAGAGCGAGAATCCACAGCGCGAGCCCAGGCAGAGCATTTTGCTTCATGCCAGCCAGTCCCGAGGCAAGAACGCTTTTTCGGAGGAGCTTCATGTTGCGGCTGCGCAAGAGTACAGCGTTCCAGGGTGGCGCTGCGGATTCATGCGCGTGGACCTTTCGGGGTGGCGCCGGTGGGCAAGGTCCGACAGACTTCCCGACACTCGACACTCAATGAATGGAGGCCCCATGCTCACCAAAGGATATGCAGCCCTGTCGGCCGAAGCGCCACTTGCCCCGTTTCAATTCGAACGCCGCGCGCCGGGCCGGCGGGATGTTCAAATCGCCATCGAATTCTGCGGAATTTGTCATTCGGACATTCACTTCGCCCGCAACGAATGGGGGATGACGACCTTCCCCTGCCTTCCCGGCCACGAGATCATCGGCCGCGTGGTCAAGGTTGGCGACGACGTCAAGAAGGTGAAAGTTGGACAGCGGGTAGCCGTCGGCTGTTTCGTCAACTCGTGCGGGACCTGCGCAAGTTGCAAGGAAGGGCACGAAAACTACTGCGAGACCGGCATGACGATGACCTACGGAAGCCCGGACGCCGACACGGGCGGGAAGACGCAGACCTTGGGCGGCTATTCCAACCAGATCGTCGTCACCGAACACTTCGTCTTGAATGTCCCGGCGAACCTGGATCCCGCGGGCGCCGCCCCGTTGCTTTGCGCCGGCATCACGACGTACTCGCCGCTTCGCCACGTTGGCATCAAGAAAGGCTCGCGCGTCGCCGTGATGGGACTCGGAGGCCTGGGCCACATGGCGGTCAAGCTCGCCGCATCGTTCGGCGCCGAGGTCACCATGCTCAGTCGCTCGCCGGGGAAAAAAGCCGACGCGCAAAAGCTTGGCGCGCACGACTTTGTCCTTACCAGCAGTGACAACGCCCTGGCGCCGCTGGCCAACCGCTTCGACGCCATCGTCGACACCATCTCGGCGAAGCACGATATCAACGGACCGCTCGGCTGCCTGAAACGCGAAGGCACGCTCATCCTCGTCGGTGCCTCTCCCGAGACGCTCGATCTAAGCCCATTCCCGCTCATCTTCGGACGGCGCAAGGTGATGGGCTCGCTGGTGGGCGGAATCCCCGAGACCCAGGAAATGTTGGATCATTGCGGAAAACACGGCATCACCAGCGACATCGAACTCACCACGCCGGACAAAATCAACGAAGCCTTCGCGCGCACGGTGAAAGGCGACGTGAAGTACCGCTTCGTCATCGACTGCACGAAATTCTAGCCCTCGATGAATCGGGTGCTTCCAGACCGGAGCGCCCGCGTCCTCTATCGTCGCACGACGCAAGAGCAGCTTGGGCAGACCCGCTGGTCTCCGCGGCAGGTGACGTGTATGGTTGCGCGCGTGCGGATGGACGCCGGCAAGGGCCTAAGCCATGTCATCAAATGCGGAAGACGGAGAGCAGCAGCCAGGTGGCGACAGCGAGACGATGTCGCTCGATGCTGCGCTGGCGCTGGGGCTGCGCAACCAGTGCGCGGGGCGCTTCGCGGAAGCCGAGAACATCTACCTGCAAATCCTGGCCGCGGTTCCCGACAACGTCGATGCCCTGCACCTGCTCGGTGTGGCCGAGCACCAAATGGGGCGCTCGGAAGCTGCCCTGCAACTCATCAGTCGTGCGCTTGTCCTGGCGCCCGAGCACGCCGGTGCCCTCTGTAATCGCGGGAATGTGTTTCAGAGTTTGCGCCGTCTCGCAGAGGCTGAGGCGGACTACCGTCGCGCGCTGGCCCTGTGTCCCGACGATGCGAATGCGCTTAGCAATCTGGGAACGGTCTTGCGCGCGCGTGGCGACCTGGAGGGCGCGGTGGCCACGTTTCGCGAGGTCATCGCTCGCCAGCCCGACCATGCCCCGGCCTGGCAAAACCTCGGCGCTGCGCTGCAAAGCCTTCAGCGAGGACCGGAAGCCTTGCAGGCTTTTCGCGAGGCCGCGCGACTGGCCCCGGATTCGGCGGACATGTTCCGCGACCTAGGCAGTGCACTCTACGGGGAGGGTCGGCTCAAGGAAGCCGCCGAGATGTATCGCCGATGTCTCGCGCTGGCACCGGACGACGCGCGCGCCCGGCACATGCTTGCCGCGTGCAGCGGCGAAGGCGCGCCCGCGCGAGCATCGGACGACTACGTGCGCGCGGAATTCGATCATTATGCTTCCACCTTCGACGCCAGTCTGGCTCGCCTGGAGTACCGCGGACCCGCGCTCGTCGCCCAGGCAGTCGACGAGATCGCCGGCGACCTTCCACCCGAGACGATCGTTCTCGATGCCGGCTGTGGCACGGGACTGTGCGGGCCGCTATTGCGTGGCCGGGCCAGCAAGCTTTGGGGTGTTGACCTGTCCCCCTCCATGGTCGCACTGGCGCGCGAGCGCGGCGTTTACGACGAACTCGTGGTTGACGAACTGACCCGCTATCTACGCCAGCACGTTCGAACCTGCGATGTCATCGTTTCGGCCGATACATTGGTGTACTTCGGCGACCTTGGGGAAGTTCTTGCTGCCGCCGCCGCGGCCTTGCGCCCTGGAGGTGTCTGCATCTTTACCCTCGAGCGCGCCGAGCCGGGCGATGCACCGGCCGGCTATCGGCTCAACCCGCACGGCCGCTACAGTCACACGCGCGACTACGTGGCTGGGCTCCTCGACGACGCGGGACTTGTTGAACCCGAGATCCGCGAAATCTCTTCGCGCAAGGAAGCGAAGCAGTGGGTGCCGGGTTGGCTGGTTCGTTTCAAGGCTGGGCCGAAAACGCACACCCAGCCGTGAAGGCTTTTCCCGGCTGCGCCGTGGCCGCGAATGCACGAACAAGTCGCGCGCGCCCGCGCACGGGGTTGGCGGGATCCACAGTTTGCACCAGGGAGGCACATCCGCCGCGTCTTACGCGGTCGCCGGCCAGTCGTGCGCGCCGATGGGAATGTTGCGCGGGGTTGGCATCAGGCTTGCGAGAGGGTGCTGGCGATGCGCCTGAAATTGATGTTCGCGGTGATCTTGTTTGTGGGCTGTGACCAAGGTGCGCCGCCTTTCGACGAGCTGCCGTTGCGGGACGCGCTCCGCGCGGAGCCCGAGGTGGTCGCAGCCTTGCCGGAAAACGCGCGGACTCGACTGGCGGCACGTCTCGAAACCGCCCGCGTGAACGACATCGCCATCGACGAGGTTGATGCGAGCCAAGCCGCGGGCCCCGCCACACTGGTGGCTGCGCTGGATCGCGCGCGCCGGCGCCGACAAAGTGAGCCGCTGATGGTGGGTGTGCTCGGCAGCGGGGCAGCGTGGCCGGTCCGAGATTGCGCCGTGCCATCCCATGCACCCGCGTTGCCGCCATTCGAAGGTCCGCCCGCGACCGCGACCGCGACGATGGAAACCCGGGCTCTCGAAACCGAGGCGGGCGCGGCCGTGCGAGGTCTCTTGGCTGCTTCGGGAGCGCATCACCTGGTCCGCGTCGTCGGCTGGCCAGTCGGCGCGGTCGCCATCGACGACGCGGTCTACGTGAACGCGGCCTGGCTGGTCAGCCTCGCGCCGAGTGGCGACCAGAAGATAGACGGAGGCGCTTGGGACGGATCGGCTAACCCTGGCGGCGCGGCCGCTGGCGGCACCGCAAAAGCCGTATCCGGCGGCGCCGCGGAAGATCCGAACGGGGCCGCACCCACCTCCGGCATCGACAGGCCAGCGCGAATTCTGGGCGCGTGGCCCTCGGCGAATCAGGGTGATGCGGGAACAGCGCCACAACCGTCTAGCCCAGGCGCCCCGCCGATTGTGGACCCTGTGGATACATGCTCCGCATGCGCCTCTGGATGCGACACCAGCAGCGGCGATTCCTGCGCCGCCTCCGGCGACGACGGCGGCGACTCGTGCGATGCCAGCGCCGACGACGGCAGCAGCGCGGATTCATGCAACAGCGCCAGTTCGGACGGCGGCGATGCGTGCAGTGCTGCGGCCGATAGTGGGGCCGGGGCCGCGAGTTGCCAAATTTCGCGCGGGCACGGACACCAGACCCTTGCCACGCGACTGTGGCTGCTCGCTCCCTTGGCCTTCTTGCTCTTGAGGCGGCGGTCGTGAAACCGTGGATCGTCGCTTGGTTGATTGGTCACGACCTGCCGGGATGGCTCGTCCCTGACTACTTCAAGCTGGCCGGCATGGCAGCGCTGGTCGGATCGGTGATCGCGCTGCCATG
>Ga0265314_10004011_pt1 | contig 13918 bp, 15 predicted proteins | sample 4126metaG_FD_203106 | JGI IMG/M metagenome (GOLD analysis project Ga0265314, IMG submission 203106) | Rhizosphere microbial communities from Carex aquatilis grown in University of Washington, Seatle, WA, United States - 4-1-26 metaG | ecosystem: Host-associated > Plants > Roots > Rhizosphere >... | reverse complement strand
ATCCCGACACGCAGATCGACATGGTTTACTTCTCGCCCGGGCTCACGCTCACGAACGGGAGAAGCATCAATAACCTCTCCGGCGAGCCATTCGACGGCAAGACCTGGCAGCGGTGGTCACGGCACCGGACCCAGGAGAACCCATGGATCGCCGGCGTCGACAATATTGAGCGCCATCTGCTGCTAGTCCGCGAATGGCTCGAGCGTGAGCTGAGAAAGTAAATGTTGCGGTCGCTATCATTCGCGTTGACGGCGCGTGACCACGCGCAGCTTCAAAGCCATCTCTTCCCCGGCGACGGGTGCGAGGCGGTGGCACTCCTGCTGTGTGGTCGGGCGCGTGGCGCGGAACAACACGAACTGCAGCGGCTTGTCGTCCACCGTGTCGTTCCAGTGCCGTACTCCGAGTGCCCCGTGCGGACGCCAGAACGCGTGACCTGGAGGACGCATCCGTACCTTCTTGATCTTCTAGTCGAGGCCGCTGCCAAGGGGATGGCTCTCGTGAAGATCCATAGCCATCCGACGAATTACCCCACCTTCTCGCAGGCAGACGATGAGAGCGACCGCGAGCTGTTCGAACGTGTGTTCCCGTTCCTCAACTCTCACGATCCCCACGGGAGTGCGATCATGTTGCCGGCCGGACGAGTATTCGGCCGGTGGTTCAACGAGAACTTGGCCGCAACCCCTTTTTCTCACGTCAGCAAGATCGGCGACGACATCGAGATCTGGCCAGCCACCCTGCCCTCCAGCGCGAACGCGTCATCACAACGCACGGTGCAAGTCCTGGGCGAGGCGACCTTCACCGTCATGCGCCTGCTCCGTGTAGCAGTGGTGGGATGCTCGGGCACTGGCAGTGTCGTTGTCGAACAACTCGCCAGGCTCGGCGTCGGACACTTGATCCTCGTCGATCCTGACGTGGTCGAATACAGGAACCTCAATCGCATCGTGAACGCCACGAGCGAAGACGCAGCGTTGAGTCGGCCCAAGGTCGAGGTACTCGCGCGCTCAGTCGCGCGGATGGGCCTCGGAACGACCGTCGAAGTTCATCACGAGAATCTGCTCACCCCCCAAGTCGTTCGCGCAGTGAGCACCGCCGATGTTCTGTTCGGCTGCATGGACGGCGTCGAAGGCCGCAACGCCTTGAACCGCCTGTCTGCAGCCTACCTCCAGCCCTACTTCGACGTCGGCGTGCGCATCGATGCCGACGGAGCCGGTGGCATTGAGGATATCTGGGGATCGGTTCACTACCTCCAGCCCGGCGGCTCGTCCTTGATGGAGCGCGGTGTCTACACCCGGGAGGACCTCGACGCGGAGGGCCTCAAGCGCACCGACCCAGTTGAGTACCGCCGCCGTCGACGAGAGGGCTACATCCGTGGCGTCCCGGAGAACCGCCCAGCCGTGATTAGCACGAATGCGCTGTACGCTGCCTTCGCCGTGAACGAGCTCCTCGCACGCATCCACCCGTTCCGATGGTCAGGAAACGACGGGTTTGCGATCCATCGCTACAGCCTGACAAGGGACCTGCTCATCGCCGAGAGCGACGGGGCGCCCTCAGCGCGCCTTGCCAAGATCGTAGGACGCGGAGATATTCGACCGCTCCTCGATATGCCGGAGCTAAGCGAGTAGTGACAGCGGCAAGACGCTACCGTGTTCGCCGCGTCGAGGAACGCCCAGATGGAGATGAGATGGAGCCGTGGACGCTCTATGTCGTCGGTGACGCGAAGACACCGTTCTGCGCAGCGATGCTGTGCCCTTGCGAGTGTCGCGCACCCATGTACCTGAGCCTTGTCGAGAACGACGAACCGCGCTGGCAGGTCAAGGTATACAGCGATGGAACGCCAACGATGGTCCCCAGCATATGGCGCGTCGTCGGCTGCCGCAGCCACTTCTTCATCTTCCGCGGACGCGTCGCATGGGTTCGTGATCGCCTCGGACGACACCGCTAGGTCACACATCCCGTCTGGATCGGCATGAGGCGATTCCGTCGGCTGGCAAGACTCTCCCAGCGTCGACCTTGATCATTCTAACGGCGATCGGGCGACGCTCGCTCTCGGGCGGAAGCATGGTGGATTTCGAGACGCCCGCGTGATGTCGGGTCCTAGTCACTATCGGCCCATCGCAGGGTCGCCGCAGGTCCCACCCGCACCTTCTTGCCGTCGTCCTGGACAAGAAAGGGCTGACCACTAATGACGTGCCATCTACCCGCCCACCACGTAGCAGACCCAAAACGTTGGGGCGAAGGAGTGACGCCCGACCGCACGTCTTTCCATGCCGTTGACGCAACTAGCATCTCCAGCCTGCTGCCTTGGACAATCAGTCGTCCGAGCAAGTAGTTGCCTTGCCGATATTGGCCCGTGATCCGAATGGCGGACCGGAGGACCTTTTGCCGGAGCGCTCTTGTTTCTTCGAAGAGCGCCCGGTTTGGGTCTACATCCAACGGCGCCATGGGCCCGTCGAACATCGCGGAACTCGCTTCGATTTCGGTGACTATTTCCCGGGCTCGACGATAGTTGTCTCTCTTTAGGGCTTTGCTCTCGGCCAGGAGCTGTGAGAGCTTCTGATCTCGCAGTAGTGTCAGGTATTCATTGGGGGTCATTTTCCGATCCTCTTGCGGTTATTTGCCAAATGGTCCCTCGACCAGCCAATAGTCTCCGCTTTTCCGATCAACCTCGTCTAGTCCAACAATTTTTTACTCTGGCGCGCTCAGGCCACTGACCTCGATGCTCGTCACGTGAGCGAGAACCGGGAGGCTCCAACGACTGTGACCGGGGCCTGTCGGCAGATCAGGGCCCGGACCGGGAGTGCGTCCTCTAGCAGTCCGACCCCGACCACTGGAGAGCTTGACGCGCACCTGAACATTGCATCAGTATGGAGTATGAGGCTGACAGGATGGGCGGTTCCGACGATCCCGACTTCGCCGAGCTCGTCGCTGGAGCGAATCGGGCCTTGGAGAGCCTGGCGGTTTTCATTGGTACTGACGCGGTAGCAACGATCGCCAGAACCTTCGAAACGCAGATGCTTCAGGCATGGTCGGCTCAGCCCGCGACCTTCCTGTCGGCGATGGAATCCGTCGTAAAACAAGGACTAGACGATCACGAGGAACCTCCGAACCGCGTCGCCCTGGCGTGCGTGCTCCGGTTTCTCCGCGGCCTGCACTACTCCATGCGCCAGTTTCAGCGAGAGCCTACGACGCTCGGATCAGTTGAGGGCCGTGCGCTTCTCGATTACCTGCGAATGAGTGCTGAGTCGATCGGTCTCGATCGCTTTGCCGAGGCCACGATCCGCGCGGCGGGAGTTCGCTCGCTGGCCTTGATGAACGGATTCGCTCATCTGGGGGCTGCTGCGGACACCGATGGGTCTCCGGAGAGAATGGAAGAGCAGCTGCGGACGCGAGCACGGACGTTCGCGGACGCGACGGAAAGCCTAACCAAGCCGCTGTGGCTCGCGCTTGGTCGTGTGTAGACGGCCATCCGGATCCGAGGAGATCTGACGCCCGGGCCGTGGCCGAAGACGGAGCGCTGCAAAATTCGCGGTGACGGGCGACCCGGCGTAAACGGCAGCGGCGGGTGAAAAGGTGAGGACCCAGGGTTGCCGCCCTGGGCCCTCCGTCAGCGGATGAAGTCTGACGAGCGGGGACGATAGAGCCGCCAAGATCTAACGTCCAGTTTCCTTCCGTCCGCGCGGCGGATGGAAGACGAAGACCCTCTGTTTCAGCTGGTTTGTGCCCTGTGCGGGTGCGTCTTCTTCGTTTGCCGGCGCGACTTCCGTGGACAGATCTATTGTCCGAGCTGCCGTGACATGGGCCGCGCGCGCTCGCGCCGAGCCGCCAACGCACGCCACCAACGCAGCGAGGAAGGACGGCTCGATCACCGTGACCACGTTCGGGACTGGCGGCGCCGCTGCGAGGAGGCGGAGCGCACCGGCGTGACGGATACGGGTATCGAGGAATTTGCGTTCCGCGCGAAATCGATGGCGCCGAGCGTTCCGCCCCCGCCGATCTCCGACGGGCACGAGAGCACCGGCGGGAGCCACGACGATGAGCGAGTACACGGTGACCATGTCCTTCTCGCCGGCACGCAGCCGGATCTTGGTGACGGCGGGGGCGGACGAGCTGCTGCGCGCGGTGTTGCCACCGCAACGACAGGTTCGGAACGATCGGGCAGCGCTGGCGCTCTTGGAAGCGCTGGCATTGTGGCTCGATCGGTGCCCGCGCGTTGTTGTGTCTGCGGACGAAGCGGACGCTACATATTCATTCGGGCTCACCGACGAGATCGGAAATCCGCAACGCAGCGTCTACTACACCGTCGAGGTGGTGGCGCGACCGGCCCGCCGCCGGGGCAGGCGCATCGCGGGTGTCGGCGACTTCCGTGACCTGCGGCAGCTGACCCTCGTTCAAGGAGACCGCCGATGACCGTCGCCGCAGAGGTCGAGGCGGAGATCGCGCGCCTATTTCACGCCGAGCACTGGAAGGTGGGCACCATTGTCGCCCAGCTCGGCGTTCACGAGGACGTTGTGCGCCGCGTCCTCGGATTGCTGCGCCCGCCGGCCGAGCGCGCGCCGCGCCCGCCGCTCCTGGTCGCGCCGTTCACGGACTTCATCAACCAGACGCTGGCCAAGTATCCGCGCCTGCGCTCGACGCGGCTGCTCGACATGCTCAAGGAGCGCGGCTTCCGCGGCAGCGAGCGCACCTTGCGCCGCTTTGTCATGATGGTGCGCCCGGCACCCAAGCGCGAAGCCTTCCTTCGCCTCGATCCGCTCATCGGCGAGCAGGCCCAGATCGACTGGGCCCACGTCGGGCAGATCCCGGTCCAAGGCGGCGGCAGCCGCTCACTGTGGCTCTTCGTCATGGTGCTGGCCTGGTCGCGCGCGATGTGGGGCGAATTCTGCTTCGACACCACCGTGCACTCGCTGTTGCGCTCGCTCGTACGCGCGTCGACCTACTTTGGCGGCGCCACGCGCCAGTGGCTCTTCGACAATCCCAAGATCGTCGTACTCGAACGCCACGGCGACACGGCCCGCTTCCATCCCCTGCTCCTCGATCTCGGTAGCGCCATGCACGTCCAGTTGCAGCTCTGCGCGCCCTATCGGGGAAACGAGAAGGGGCGCGTGGAACGAAAGATTCGTTTCCTTCGCGAGCGCTTCCTCGCCGGCCGCGACATCTACGACGTCCAGCAGGGCAACCGCGAATTGCTCGGCTTCATCGACACCATCGCGCATCAGCAGCGGCATCCCAATTTCCCCCAGCGCACACTCGTCGAATGCCTGGCCGAAGAGAAGCAGCGCCTCCTGCCGTTGCCAAGCCCCATGCCCGCCACCGACCTCGTCGAGCCCGCGCTCGTCGACAAGACCGCATTCACCCGCTTCGACACCAACATCTATTCGGTCCCTCCCGACCACGCGGAGCGCACGCTCACCCTCGTCGCCGACGACCTTTCAGTCCGCCTTCTCGACGGCGCCGACGTCGTCGCTCACCATCCTCGCTCCTGGGGGCACCGGCAAAAGATCGAGCATCCCGATCATCGTGCCGAGATCGTGCGCCGCAAACGTGGCGCCGCTCCGTCCACAGGTCGGGATCGACTCCGCGCCGCCGCGCCGGACATCGACGTCCTCATCGAGCGCTGGGTCGAGGCGGGCCGCAACATCGGCAGCATGGTGGCGCAGACCAGCCGCCTGCTCGACCTCTACGGCGCAGACGTATTCGAGAAGGCCATCGCAGAAACCGTCGCGCGCGGCACCCACGATCCCGGCGAAGTGGGCGTGCTGTGCGAGAAGCATCGGCGCGCCGCAGAACATCCCGTCCCGATCCACGTCCCCCTCAGCGACGACATCCCAGATCGCGACGTCATCCCGCACGACCTCGGAGGCTACGATGCCAAGCGATGACATCGCCACCCAGTTGCGCCAGCTTGGCTTCCGCGTCTCGTTGGCGGCGCTGCGCTCTTTCTTCGAGCACGCCACGCATACCCGCCTCGGGCCCGTCGAGACCTGCGAGAAGCTCGTCGAAATGGAGCGCCGTGAGCGCGAGAACCGCAATCTCGCCGCCCGCACCCGCCTCGCCACCCTCGGCAAATTCACCACCCTCGATCGCTTCGATTGGAACCACCCTCGTTCCATCGATCGCAAACTCTACGAGCACCTCCACAGTACCCTCGATTTCATCGAGCGCGGCGACAACGTGCTTCTGCGCGGGCCCAGCGGCGTCGGCAAAACCACGCTCGCGCAGAACCTCGGCCTGGCCGCGCTCACACGCGGCTACTCCGTCCGCTTTTCCAGCCTCGCCGCCTTGCTCACCGATCTGCTTCGGCGCGAATCACTGCCCGCGCTCGAACGCAGCCTGCGCCACAGGTATCTCGCGCCAAGACTTTTGATCGTCGACGAGCTCGGCTATCTACCGTGCGACAGCCGCTCCGCCGACCTGCTCTACAACATTGTCAGCCGCAGGCACGAAACCAGGTCTGTCGTCATCTCCACGAACCTGCCCTTCAAGCAGTGGGGCACCGTCTTCCCCGGCGCTGCTTGCGTCGCCGCCCTCGTCGACCGCTTCGTCCAGCACTGCCACGTCATCGACATCGACGCCGACTCCTGGCGCCAGAAATCTCAGTCGCCCTCAGCCAAGAAGACCAAGTGATGGCCACGGCCTCGACCGTCAAATTTCCCCGGATCGTCGTGGCCGTCTACACGGCGCGAGATCTCGTCGGCAAGGAGGAGCAGAAGCAGGTCCTCGTACGGCGTGTCCTCCTTCTCGGCGAGTGTGAATCGCTCGGCCAGCGTTGGCAGCAGACCTCCGAGTCGGAGGCGCTTGAGTGCCGTGACCAGATCGGTGCCGATGGTGCGCGAGCTCATCGCTCACCTCCGTCCTGGCTGTCGGCGCTCGGCCGGTCGACGACGCCGGTGCGCGTGGCGAATGCAGAGGCATCGCGGGCGAAGCGCGCCGGCAGCGCGATCACGCGGCCCGCGGCGACGCCGGCGTCCTCGGTCCGACGCGCGTCCTTGAGCATCCCTTCGAGGCGTGGCACGTCGATCACCCCGAATGCGAGCGCCCGAGCGCACAGGGCGTTGACGCGATCCCGGCCGTAGCGATCGCACAGGCGCAGCAGGCCGTACGCCTGTCGCAGCTTGATCCATGGCACCGGGCCGTCGAGCAGTCGCTCGGCGAAGGCGCCGACCTGAGCGCCTTGCTCACGTGCGCTGCGGATGACGGCGTCCACATCGCGCAACGCCCACGGCGCTCTCCCCGGGGGAAAGTCCTTCGGATCCGTCGAGCGCTTCCCCTCCGGCTTGCGTGGATGCACCTTGATCAGCTCCATCCCGAGATACAGACGCACCGAGGTGCGATCAGCCCGCGCGCCCAGCGTCCTGCCGATGTAGCGCGTGGGCACCGAGTACAACGCCTTGAGCACCTGCACGTGATGGTCCTGGTGGACCTTCGGATCCGACCAGTGAGGCACATCGAATGGCGCTTCCGGCGCCGGTTGCATGTGCGATCGCTCGTCGCGGTCGTACACGTCGCGCGGCACCTGCCTCGTGGTCCCGTGCACGCGCGCGCCGGCGACGTCGCGGCACCAGCCCTGGGCGTGCCGACGGATTTCTGTCAGGTCGGCGGTGAAGACCTCGCCGGCGAACCACCGCTCGCGCACGTACGGCACCTGATTCTCCACACGCGCTTTGTCTCTCGGGTGCCTGACCCGCGCCGTATCAGCGAAGATGTGCCGCGCCTCTGTGTAGTCGCGGAAGGCGCGATTGAGCGTCGGGTCAATCTTGCTGGCGCGGACGACCATCGACGACGCGTTGTCGAGGATGATGTGCTTGGGTACGCCGCCGAAGAACCGCCACGCGGCGTCGAGCCCCGCGCACACGTCCTCCACCGTCTGCGTGAAGGTCGGCCACACGTGCATGTACCGGCTCGAGGACAACGTCACGATCAGCGCCCACAGCCGCCGCCGCTTTCCCTCGCCGTCGGTCACCGTCCCCATCAACCCGAAGTCGATCTGCGCCTCTTGCCCCGGCGGTGGATCGTCCAATCGCACCGTAGGCGCTTGCTTCCGCCAGCCGAGCTCGCGGCTCGCGAAGCGGCGGAGCGTCGTGTAGCCGAGCGCCACGCCCTCGCGGGCAAGCAGCTCGTGCACACGAACCAGCCGCAGCGGCGGCTCACCACCAAGCCACGCCTCGATCTGCGCGCGGCGGTCGACAAGCGCCAGCCACGCTTCCGACGGCGGCGGCAGCGGTCGCGCTTGCACCGCCTTGCCAACCGCGCCGGCGATCTCGTCCGTCACCGCCGCATTCGGCTCGAGACCGTGCTCGTTGGCCTGCTCCAAGTAGCGCCCGACCGTCTTGCGATCCAGCCCCGTCTCGCGCGCGATCCGCCGTGCGCTCTGTCCCGCCACTCGGCGGCGCAACACCTCTCGTACGTCTTGCATCGTGATCTCCCGAAAGCTCATTCGACCTCCCGGCGGCCGTCGCGCGGCTGCCTGGCGGTCTGTTTAGCCTCGGTCCTCGATGCCCGGGTCAGCGTCGCGTCAGGTCAATTGGGTGGCCCCATGACCCTGGCGATCGACTGGCCCCATGACCCTGGCGATCCAGGGCCGATCACCCGCGACCCTGGCCCCATGACCCTGGCGATTGGGTGGCCCCATGACCCTGGCGAAAATGTCGGCCGCTGGCCCCATGTGCCTGGCGACCGACACCTTGTTCCGAAGAGCCGCAAGCCACTGCTCGCCAGCTGCGAGTTCGTACTTCGGGTCCACCTCCCCGAGCACCTTCTGAGCCATGGCGGCGAAGACAAGTAGGTCTTGCGTGCTTAGCCGCCCTCCGAGCAGACGCCAGGCATCCTCTTTCGAGGAGATCATCCAGAGCGGTCCGATAAGACGCACGGGCGGATCGGGCTTTGCCGCCCAGGTCTCCAAGATCTGGCGATACTCGTCATAAGGCTTTCCAGCCAACTCGGCGAGGATGGCTTGGTCTCCCGGTGACTGGTCATTCCAGCGACCCGCAAGAAGCGCTGGAAGGAGTGATCGCGCTACGTCGGGTCCAGCCCATTCCGGGATGAGGCTGGCAGGGCTTACCGCTAACAGGCGGCGAACGGCCACCAGGCTGTTGCGCGCCACCGACGCGAGCTCGCGGCACCGGTCGTCGGACAGACCAAGGGACTTAAGCTGGTTCAGCACGGCTTCGCGCGCGGGTAGCGGGATCTCGATCGTGCCGTCCGATGCCGGCTCGCTGCGGCCCAGCAGAACTACGACCGTGTGTCCTGCGCCGGCGGCCGCTCCTATGAGACTCCTCTCGGAGAATGTCGGGACAAGAATGAGCGACCGATCGGCGGACGGGGTGGAAAAGTATGACCACTGCCTGGGATCGTCCACCACGATCGTCCGGCCTAAGATCGCGTCTCGGTCCGGTTCGGGGAGGCGCTGCACCATCGCTCCGAAAAAAGCTAAGGCCTCCTGGCTCGTCTCGGCGCGCAGCTCCACGACCACACGCGGTCGAGATACTTGGCGATACAGCGTGTCCCTCTGGCTTTCGCGGGTTGCGAGCACGAACTCGGGAGGAAGCGGCGGCGCAGTCACATTCGACCAGTCGTTCCAGAACGTCTCGAGGTCGGTCGTGCCGCTCAGCGGCTTTCCCAAAAGAGCTGATAGCCAAAGGTGAACAGCTGGAGCGCACTCCAACCACGTATTCAGATCGTCGGCATCGATCACGCGGACATCGCGCCAGATCCCTTCGCGCTTCTTTCTATCAACCCAGTCCTGTTTTGCTGGCCACCGACGGGGTGTCACGAAGACGAACGTCGTCTCGCTCTGGGGAAGATCGAGCGGTTCTGTAGTACGTTTAGTGTAGTCGTCCTCCGCTTTTCGAGCTGGGTCATGCCCGGTGCCAGCCTCCCAGCCACTGAACCCTGCTGGCACGAAGGGGCCAGTCCCGCGTGCGTTGACGATCCCATCCCATCCCGGAAGGGCGATCCCTTCTTCGGCCCGAAAGGAGATGTGTTCCACCCCGTTTCCCGCCGCCATCACAAGGCGACGCACCAACATCGGCAGCAGCCCCTGGGCGTCCCGCCGATTCGCCCATAGTTCGAGGTCGGTCGCTCCAACTAGCAGGGGTGATAGAGCCGTCATAGTCTTCGAGGTCCGCGCCGGCACTTTAGCGCAATCACCGGGTTCGTCTGGTCAAGGGCTGCTGCTTCTTTTCCTCGCGGGGTAGCCCTTGGTGAACGCCCACTTCTCAAGGGAACTGCGCCCGGGCGCAACCGCTCCGCGACGGTGAGCGTCTCCTAGAGGATCGTTCCCTCACCGCCATCAGCGGGATCCTCCGCCGCCGATCTGGTCTCCTCGTCGATCGCGCGGGTCGCGGGGTCCCTTTCGTCGGCCGGCTCCTTCGCGGCGGCGCCATCAGCTGGCGCGGTATCCAGGGGCGGCGCAGCTGGAGGGGAGAGGTCCGGCTGGGGGGCGGTTGGTTTTGGTGGCGCGGCCGAGTCAGGCTCCGACAACACGACGAGGCGGAAAACCGCTAGCTTGAGATTCTGCCCAAGCTGAGTCCACCCCGTTCTTCGCTCGCGCGCGGCAGCCAACCCGGCGAGCTCTAAGAATGTGAAGTTCGAACCAAGGAACGCGTTGTAGAGACGCTCACCCGCGGCGAGCAGTTGTTGGTCGGTCATGGCTCATCTCCTTTGCTTTGCGGCTGTTGTTCGGAACCGGTGTCGATGGAAATGGTGTACCTGTACGGTTGCCGGGGCGGCTGCGAGCAGCCTGCCGGCAGCCCTGCCAAAGATCGCGACCGACGGGAATCTCTCTCAGACGCTGGCAGCCCTGCCGGCAACCGTCGTGATCGAGCGCAGCCGCAATCACGGCTGCTGCCGGTGCACGACGCCGGCAGGCTTGTCGGCAGCCCTCCGGCGGTTATCGTCCGAGGGTGATGGGCGAGGATCGGGGAGGCAGCCCTGCCCCGGCAGGGGGGATGACGCGCGCGGAGGTCGCGGATTCGCTCGGGGTGTCGGTCGCGACCGTGCGGCGCATCGAGGGCAAGACACTCCATCCCAGAAGGGCAAGCGACGGCCACTGGTGCTTCGATCCACGAGAAGTCGAGGCGGTCCGACCCGCGGTGGCCCGCGCGGGAAAGCCTGCACCGCCCGGCAAGCACGCCGCGCGGGGGCCGGCCGACGGAGAGCTGGCTGCGAAGCTCTTCCCGCTGTTCGAGCGAGGAGCATCCTTCGATGCCGTGGTCCGTGAGACGCACGCGTCCCCGACCGCCGTCCGCGCGCTGTTCCATGAATGGCGTCTCGGGTACTCGCAGCCCGCCGAGGCGACGCCGTCCGACGACGTCGAAGATGATCCGCCAAGAGGCGAAGCGGACGACGAAGCGTTCGCGGCCTGGGAAGCCGAAGTGCGGGCGCTCGACCGCGAGCAGGCGCGGATCGAGCGCCTCGCGCGGCGCTCGCGCGGACACCGAGCACGTCACTTCTGATCTCCCCTCCCCCCGTTTGCCCAGAGGTGAGCGTTCAAGTACGTCTCGCGGAGCGTGTCGAAGTGATACGCGGGGTCCAGGCCCAGCTGGTCTCTCGCCCGCTGGAACTCGTGTCGGATCGCGCTGACCGACATGCGCTCGCTCTCGCGCGAGTCGAAGAGCGGCGTCTTCAGCAGGTCGTGAATCTCGCCGCACGCCGCGCACCTGACGATGCCGCGGTCGTCCATCGTCGTGCGCATCAGCCTGCGGTGGTGCTCGCAGCGGCTGCGCCGCACGTCTAGCCAGCAGCCGAGGAGCCAGCGAGCGTCGTCGCTGATCGGATGGCGGCGCGTCGGCGCAAGGTGCGGGCGCCGGCCGTCGCGGTTCGGAACAACGATGATCGAGCGGACCTGCACGCCATCGATCGAGACGTGATTCACGTCCAGCGCGGCCACCTCGGCGGCCGACAGGCCGGAGTGTCCGAGCGCGAAACGTGCGCGAGCCGGCAGCTCTATGGTGTGGGCGGAGAGCAGGCGCTTGAGCGCGTCGTGAGTGAGGAGCGGCGGAAGAGGCGTCGGCGTGTTCATGTTTGACCCCTGCGTTCTCGGTTCTCACGTCATTGCGCGCGGCCCGCGTGGGCCAGGGCGCGCGTCAAGAGGACCCTCCAGGCGAGCGCCGCCTCGAGAGGAACGACCCCATTCCCGAGGAGAGCGAGCCGATGGCTCCGTACGGATTCGACCAGTTGAGCGGCCAGCCCATCAGCCACTCCACAAACAGCGGGTTGAGTCGCGGGCGCGAGCTCCGGCGCGCGGGCGAGCACGGCGCGCCACCGGTCGACGTCGCCTGGACCCGGCGGCCACGTGTCGCCAGGCCATCGCCACTGCGGCCAGCGCCACTCACGTTGTCGTTTCCGCGCACGGTCGGCGTCGGCCAGTCGCGCGCCAGCGCCGCGAGCTGCGGCCTGACCGCCGCGCCCGGCGAGGGACTGCGGTTCCAGCCGAGCGACACCGAGGCGTCCGGCGTCGGCCAGCACTCGGCCGCCGACGCCAGGCTCACGTGCATTTTCGCCCCGGCGGAGGTCGTCCCCTTCGCCGCGACGACCATCGGACTCAGGCCACCACCGCTCAAGGTTGGCGTAGGCCAGAATGAAGACTCGCCGTCGTCGATGAGGCGCTCCCACCTCGTTCGCGGCCAGCACGCCCCACTCCGCATCGAACCCCAGGGTGGCCAGGTCCCCGAGAATTCTCCCGAGCCCCTTTCCGACGAGCCCCGGGACGTTCTCCAGGAACACGACCGCCGGTCCCACCTCGCGAACGATCCGAACGATCTCGGGCCAGAGCCAGCGCTCATCGGCGACGCCGCGACGCCGGCCTGCGACGGACCAAGGCTGACACGGGAAGCCTGCAGTGAGGCAATCCACGACGCCACGCCACGGTTCGCCGTCGAACGAGGCAACGTCGTCCCAGAGAGGAGCCGAACAAAGGGACGCGTCTTCCATCCGCGCCACGAGGACGGCCGCCGCAAAGGCTTCCCGTTCGACGAAAGCCACAACCCGGGCTCGGGGCTCGGCGAGCATGACGCCGAGGTCGAGCCCGCCTCCTCCGGAGCAGATCGAAAGAACGTTGAGGGGACGTGAAGCCACATCACGCCTCCTCGCCGTTTACGTTGACTGCGTTCGCGTGCTCGCCGTCGGAACCGAATGGAAATTCAGGCCGCATATCGTCCTCCTTCGCGGTCTCATTTCCGTGGATGCCTCCCACGTCTGCGATTCGGGACCGATCGCTGCTACTCGATCCGATTTCGCTTCATTTGCCGGCGCACGCGTCGCCACGCGCGTCGGATCCGACGGCGGATCTCTTCTTCCTCGAGCCCGAACTGGCGTGTCAGTTGTTCGTAGTCGCAGCGGCTGTCGTACGCGGCAACGGCCAGATCGAAATCGGGACCGAGACATTGCCTGAGCGCTCCCGCGACGTCGACGATCCGCGCCGGCGCCTCATTCGGGCTGGCATCCATGAAGGACTGCCACGGCAACTGCACGGACGACCAATCCTGATCGTCGTCGAACAGCTGCGCCTGCCGCCGTTCGATCAGATCGCGCTGCGTGTTGCGGATCAACGTGAGCGCCACCCTCTCTACGCGTGTAAGGTCCGTGCCGCGTAAGACGATCGTCAGGCACCGGCCGATCTCCGACGCGAGGTCGCCTTCTTGATCACGCCAGTAGCCGAGCTGCGCCCAGTACAGCCGATTGAGCAATGGCCAGAGCCCAAGCCACAGGATCTGCCCGGCGACTTCCGAATAGCAGATCGGACCACGGCGCCAGGCATCAACCATCGAACGATAGACATCATTCGCGATGGGATCGGTTCGAACGCGATCCAGGTGCTCGACCAGGAGATGCGGCGTCTGGAACGGTGCCAGCGGGCTTCGGTATCGCGCCATCTCGACGTAGAGGCGCACCATCCTCGGAAGTCGGATCGTGTTGTTGA
>Ga0265314_10004010_pt1 | contig 13919 bp, 8 predicted proteins | sample 4126metaG_FD_203106 | JGI IMG/M metagenome (GOLD analysis project Ga0265314, IMG submission 203106) | Rhizosphere microbial communities from Carex aquatilis grown in University of Washington, Seatle, WA, United States - 4-1-26 metaG | ecosystem: Host-associated > Plants > Roots > Rhizosphere >... | reverse complement strand
GCCGGTTCGCCCGCCAGGCGCGAGACGTAGTAGTAATCCACATCGCTGGCCTTGCGGTTGAACAGGTTGAAGCTGTCCAGCGACAGCGACCAGCGCTTGTCGATCCGGTAGCCGATGCGCGCATAGGCGATCGCCGTCGTGGCCGAGCGCTGGCTGTTATCCTCGATCAGCGGACGCGGTCCGAAATAACGCATCTGGAAGGCACCCGACCACGGTCCGAGATCGGCGATGGTGGCGCCGAACGAGGCCACCTTGCCGATCGCGCCGGGAATGAAGTCACCGGCCGCATCATGCTCCGTAAAGTGCCCGCGCGAATAGGCCAGGTCCAGGTCGAACAGCAGCCATGGCGCGGCGATGTAGTGGTTGTTCCACTCGATGCCGGAACGGTAGCTGCCACGGCTAGGCGAGGTATCGCCGGCGTCGCCGGAAAACACCAGCTCCGAACCGGAGCGCAGCTTCCACAAGGCCACCGAACTTTGCAGGCCGCTTACCAGCTCGCTGCGCATGCCCAGTTCCATGCCGCGCGTCTTGACCAGCGGCGTGACCGGGTCGGTCGGCTCCAGTTCGCGCGGCGTCAGGTGCACCGTGGTGCCGCGCGCGTCGTTGCTGTGGAAGCCCTCGCCGTAGTTGATGAAGAATTCGGTCTGGCGCCATGGCCCCAGCACCAGCGCCAGCTTGGGCGAGGTGATGCCGGCGCTGACCTTGCCCGAGTTCTGAGCGATATTGCTGGCCACGTCGAAACGATAGCGGTCGTAGCGCATCCCGGCCACGCTGCGCAGCCAGTCGCGCCACTGGATGGTGTTTTCCACATAGGCGTCCACGCTCCCCTCCTTGACCATCGACAGCGACACGGTGCGAAATATCGCGCGCTTCGTGGTGCCGTACAGCGCCAGCGGATCGAGATAGTCGTAGCGCCCCTGCAGGCCGATCTTGTTGTTGACCTCCAGTCCACCCCAGCGGCTAAACCAGGTCTGTGCCGCGTCGAAGCCGCCGATGCGGCGCTTTTCGGTCTGCCGCAACTGGTCGCCGTTGACTGGGTCGTCGAGGAAGTAGGTGGGATTGTTGTACAGGTCCAGGCTCGATTGCACCAGGTAGGCATTGGCCTGCAACAGCGTGTCGCTGCCGCGCCGGCGCAGCGCGGCGGACAGGCTGTAACGCGAGGTCTGGCCGCCTTCGCTCGGATCGACCGCGCCGTAGTTGTCCAGCGCCCCGCTCTGCACCGCACGCAGTGGAATCTGGCTGCTGGCATACCAGCCGCCCTTGTAGGCCATGACGGTCACGCTGAACTGGTTGTCGCTGCCGCCCTGGCTGTAGCGCAGCACGGCCGAGGTTTTATGGAACGCTTCCGGATTCTGCCACGGGCCGTTGTTGTGGCCCTGCTCCACGCCGTACAGCAGGTTGCCGTCGCCCAGCGGGGTGGAACCGGTCAGCACCGCGCGCAGGTACTCGTGTGCGCCGACGGTGGTGCTGGCGGTATTCTCTTTCAACTTGTTGGCCAGAGCCATGTGGGCCGCGCCGGCCGAGGCGAAGTCGCCTTCGTCGGCATAGTACGGACCTTTCTTGTAGTTGATGCGGTCGACCAGTTCCGGGATCAGGAAATTGAGGTCGGTGTAGCCCTGGCCGTGCGCGTGGGTGCGCATGTTGACCGGCATGCCGTCGACGAAGGTGGCGAAGTCGGTGCCGTGGTCCAGATTGAAACCGCGCAGGAAGTACTGGTTGGCCTTGCCGTCGCCGCTGTGCTGCGTGACGATCACGCCGGGCACGAACTCCAGCAGCTCGCCGGGACGCAGGGCCGGGCGGTTGGCGATCAGCTCCGCCGTCACCGAACCCTGGCTGGCGGCGCCGGAGGTGCCCACGCCGTTATCGTAGTGGCCTTTGACTTCCACCGTTGCCAGCGCGGCGCCGGATGCGGCAGGCGCGCCATCATCCGCGTAAGCCGCCAGCGGCAGCAAGGCCGCCAGCGCGGTTATCGATTTCAACATCATAAAAAACCCTTCAATTTACGTAATTTGTTGCGGCGGCCGACGTAGCCCAGGCCCACCAGCGCGGCGGCCAGCGCTAGCAGCGCCAGCGTGCCGATGGTTTTCTGGACCGGCGTCAGGTTGGCCAGTGTTTGCATCTCAAAGCCGCTGACCTTGGCGTCCGGCGCATCGGCCTTGGCTGACGGGGCGGCCGGTTTTTCTTTCGCGGCGCGGCGTGGCGCGTCGGACTGTGGCTGCGCGGATTGTGCGGCTTGCGCAGGCTGGGTGGCCTGCTCCGCCTGCGCCTCCGGCTGGGCCGGCAGCGTCACCGGCGGCGGCGCTATCGTGGAAGGCGCCGAACGCGCCGCGCGGGTGCCCATGGCGCCGCGCGCGATGGCCGGATTGACGCCGACATTGGGCGCAAACTCGCCGCTGAATTGCGGCGGCGCGACCTTCAGCGTGGCCCGGCTGCACGAATCGGCGCTGCATGCCACGCCACCATCCTTGATCGCCTGCGCGTTCTGCTGCTCCAGCGCGCGGCGCACCGCGTCGTCCGGCTTCCAGTAGCCACGCTCGATGGCACTCAGCATGCGGTCGGTGATGGCCTGGTAGGCGCGCAGATTGCCACTGGACGCAAAGCGCTCGCGCACCTTCAGGCCGTGGCGGTCCGCCACGTACACGTCATACATGCGCTGCCATTTGCCGCCGTCCACCACTTCCGGTACCGTGACCTGCCAGGCCCACAGGTAATCGACCACGCGGTTGACGTAGCGCGCGCCGGAATAGCCTTCCTTCAGCATGCTGTCGGCCCAGCGCGGATTCAGGTAGCGCGACTGCATCTCCTGCCCCATGTACTGCTCCAGCGTCTTGTGGCCAGGCTTGCGCGGATTGGACAGGTCGCTGACCATCACTTCCGGCGTCTTGCCGTCCACGCTGCGGATCGCCATCGCGGTGCCGCCCAGGTACTGGAAGAAGTCGTCGTTATCCAGCGTGGCAAACAGGTTGCTGGAGCGGCTGTGCAGCGCGATCTTGCTGCCGGAGAGGGCCTGCTTGAACAACTCGCGGCGCTGGCCCGGATCGGCCTTGTCGTCGCCCCAGTAGCCGGCGCCGAACGGATGGCTCATGCGGTTGATGAACACGTCCGCCACTTCCTTCTCGTTCTTCCAGGCGTTGGTCAGCGGGATCAGTTTTTCGATCTGGGTGCCATAGGCGCCGCTCGGCAGGCCGAAGATGCGCACCGACGCCATGCGCTGCGCTTCCTCGGCGGACAGGCCGCGGGCCTGCATCGCGTCGGCGGTCTTGCGGCTGTGCTGCTGCAGCACGTTGCCCTTGGGGCCAGCGTCGGCCACGGGGCCATCGTCATCCTGCTTCTGCGCCAGCTGCGCGGCGTTGTCCATCAGTGTCAGCAGGTTGCCGAACAGGTCGCGGAACAGGCCGGACGAAATCAGGGTCACGTCCACGCGCGGGCGGCCCAGCTGCTTGCGCGTCAGCGGTTCGACGCCGGTCACCCGTCCGCGCTCGTCCCAGGTCGGACGCACGCCCATCAGCGACATCGCCTGCGCTTCCATGATGCCTTCGTGGCGCGACGTCTCCACGCCCCACAAATTCATGCTCAACTTGTCGGGATAGACGCCGTGGCGCTTGCGGTAGTCGTCCACCAACTGCTGCGCCAGTTTGGCGCCCGCCTCGTAGGTGGTCTTGCTCGGGATACGCGACGGATCGAGGCCGAAGAAATTGCGGCCGGTGGGCAACGCATCGGGATTGCGCACCAGGTCCGCGCTGGCGCCGGTCGGGATGTAGCGGCCCGCCAGCGCCTGCATCAGGCGTTCCAGTTCCAGCTCCGCGCTGCGCTCGATGTCGGCTTCCAGCTGCACGCTGCGCTTGGCTTTCTGCTCGGCGTTGGAAGTCGTGTCCAGGCTGACCACCGCCGCCGCCGTGGCCTTGCGCAGTTCGGCCGACGGCGCCACGCCGAAGGTGTGCAGGCCGAATGGCGTCAGCTTGCTGCCGGTGTCGTCCAGGTATTCCTCCAGCGCTTCCATGTCGGCCTCGGTGGCCAGCGTGGTTTTCTTCATGTCCTTCAGCACACCGCTCTTGGCCGCCAGGCGGTTGATCGCCAGCAGATGGCTGCGCGCCAGCAGCGGGCTTTTTTGCTCGGCCACGCGATAGTCGTTCAGCAGCGCGCCCAGTTCGCGCAGGTCGGGATTCAGGCCGGCCACGTCGAACGGTGGCGTCATGTGGTCGATGATGGTGGCCATGCCACGCCGCTTGGCCTGGATGCCCTCGCCCACGTCGTCCATCACGTAGGGATAGATGTTGGGCATGGCGCCGATCAGGGCTTCGGTCGGGTCGCTGTCCGACAGGCCGGCTTCCTTCCCGGTCAGCCACTCCTGCGTGCCGTGGGTGCCGATGTGCATGACGGCGTTGGCTTGGTAGCCCTTCTGCAGCCACAGGTAAAAAGCGATGTACTCGTGGCTCGGCGGCATGCTCACTTCATTGTGCAGCTTCTCCAGGTTCTGTTCCCAGGCGCGGCCAGGCTGCGGCGCCATCAGCACGTTGCCGTAGCGGCGCGCCGGATAGACGAAGTAAGCCACGCCCTTGGCGTCGCGCCAAAGCACCGGTGCGTTCTCCGGCTTGCCCCAGGATTTTTCAATCGAGACGCGCAGCGGCTGCGCCAGGCCGGCGAACCATTTCTGGTAGTCGGTCAGCGGCACCATTAGCGCCTGGCCGCTTTCGGCCAGATGCTTCAGGCCCGCCATGTAATCGCCCTTGGATTTGCCGGGATAATTGCCCCACTGCTGGATCTCGCCCTGCAGTTCGGCCGCCGCCACCGGCAGCGCGTCGCCGGTGTTGTAGCCCTCGTGCTTCAGGCGCTGGACGATCTGCCAAAGGCTTTCCGGCAGCACGTTCAGATAGGCCGCGCCGATGGTCTCGGAGCCGTGCGGATAATTAAAGTACAGCATGGCGATGCGCTTGTCGCGATTGGCCTTCTTGCGCAAGGCCATCCAGGCGGCGACGCGTTCGTTGAGACGTTCGATGCGCTCGGCGATCGGGGTTTCCTCCACATAGGCCAGGCCGGTCTGCGCATCGGAGATGCGTTCGCGGCTGGCCACCACGGTCGGCTGGATCAGGCCCGCCACTTCGGCGCCTGCCAATTGCCAGGTGCGCTCGATGATGTCCAGGCCAATCTTGGATTCCTGCCACTGCGCCAGCGATTGCTGGCTCAAGGTGATGGCGTTGATGGCCGGGACGCCGATCTGGTCCAGCAGCGCGCCGGTACCGGAGGTGCCGCCCACCTTCATTCCCAGAGCGACGATCAGCTCCACGCGGCTCTTGCCGTTTTCGTCCAGCAGCAGGCGCAATGGCACGTCGTAGGGATAGCCGAACACCGGCAGCACGTTGTAGCCGCTGGCCTGCAGCCGCTCGACGATGGCTGCCAGCGGCAGCGTTTGTCCCGCCACCAGGCTGGCGCGGTAGAACGGCACCGCGATCCATGGCGCGTTCGGTTTGTAGGCCGCATAGCCTTGCACGTATTGCGCGTAAGTGGCTGCGGTGCGGTTGGCGGCGACGTCGTACAGGCCGGCCTCCGGCATCGCCTGCACCGGCGCGACGGACAGTTTGCCGCCGAAGCTGTTGTGCAGGATGTAGCGCAGCAGGTTGCCCATGTTTTCGACGCCGCCCTCGCTGTGATAGGCCTGCACGGCTTTGTCGTCGCGCACGCCCAGCTCGCGCAGGCTGTCGTCGATGGCGCCGCCGACGGCGTACACCGTGCGGTGCGCCTTCTGCAAGGCTTGCAGTTCAGCCGTCAAGCCCTGCATGGCTTGTCGGCCCTTGGCGTTGATGACCGCCACGTCGGCGCCGGACAGCGCGGCGCGGTCGGCCGGCGTCATGCCGTTGGCCGGAATGATGCGCACCACGACATCCAGCGCCTTCAACTCGGCCTGCAGGCCGCGTACCGCCAACACCGCAGGGCGCGATTCGACGTCACCCAGCATCAGCGCCAGCGTGCGCGGCGCCTGGGCGGCGTGCAAACGCCCGCCCACGCACACGGCCAGCACCAGCAATAGCGGCGCCCACCATTTGAACCACATTTTATTCAGGTACATACACAACCTTCCCGTCCGGCAGTTGGTAGGCCGTGCCCAGGCGCTTGCCCGAGCCGGACAGCGGTTTGTCGCTGACGCGGCTGACCTTGATCTCCGCGCCCTTCTTGGTCAGCACTTCGACATGGCCGTCGGCGCTTTTCTTGGCGATGGTGACTTCGGAATTCGGGTCCAGCAGATCCATCATGTTCCAGGCCGAGAACAGCGCCAGCATCATCGCGACGATGAAGACGATGCTGGCGTCGAACAGGTTGGCGACGCCGGCCAGCGGGTCTTCACCGTGCTGGCCGATGCTGCTGTAGCGGTGTTTATTCAGATAGCGCATCTCAGGCCTCCGCGCGCACCAGGTGCGGCGCGCTGCCGCGGTGCTGCTCCGCCAGCAGCGACTCGGCGGCGTAGGCGATGTCGGTCAAATCGCTGCGCAGCCAGTGCTCGCGCGCCAGGCTCAAAACGTAGGCGCTGACGCTGCAGGCCAGGCCCACCACGGTGGCGGTGAAGGCGGTGGTCATGCTCTCGGCCATCTTGGGCAGGTTGCCCTGCGCCAGGCCGGCCAGCGAGATCCCCATCGGGATCAGGGTGCCCATCAGGCCCAGCGCCGGTCCCACGCGCACCACGAAGCGCACCGCGTCCAGGCGCCGGATGCCGTTGGCGTCGGCCTGCTGCACCACCCGCTCCAGGCGCGCGTCCAGGGCGGGGTCGCCGTCCTGCGCGGTCAGCGCGGCGGCCATCTGCTGGCGCGCCGTGGCGACCAGCACGCGCACGCCGCGGCGGCGCTCCAGCCATTCGGCGCCGAAGGTGCCGAAGCAGATCAGCATGTGCAGCACCAGGGCGGCAATGCCCAGCAATACCGGCAGGTACAGCACGGTGGAAATGGAGTACAGCAAGGTTTCAATGGAATGCGTGGCCGCGTCGGCCGGCAGGTTAAACATGGCGTGGTCCTGATGATGTGAAGAAGTGAGGCGACGCGCTGGCGCGCAGCGGCGTGCGAACGGCGCGTGCACGAGGCACGGCCGCCGCTCGGCCTAGCCGGAGGGCGCAGAATGTATGCATGATGAATATTCGGACAGCGGTCGCAATCCACTCACCTCCCCGTGAGCGGATTGTTCAGAGACGCCGTACTGGCTGGCGTCTCCACCTGTCTTGGCCGGTATCCGGGCTAGCAAGCGAGTCCGCCTTACCTTCCCGTGCGCGTGCACAGTGGTGTAGAGAGGCGGACTGTCGTCGGCGACGACGCTTGTTTACCGTTGCGGGGGCAGCACATGTTGGCCGGTCGCGAGACCGGCTCCATGTTTCCCGTTTAACTGCGCGCCTGGACAGGCACGCGTGCACCAAAACGCCGCAATTATAAGGCCATAGTCCAAATTACAACGGAAAAATCGCAGGCTGATTTTGATGTAATTTTTATATTATTAAAAATCCAATCTTGCTATACTGAGTCCCCATCTTCACACCATGGAGGCTTGTATGACGATAGCAAAATCTGCCCTGGCGGCGGCCCTGCTGGCCGCTTTCAGCCTGTCCGCCGGCGCGGACCAACACCTGCCCGTCGCCCTGCCCGAAGTGTCGGTCGGCGACAGCTGGACCGTGCAATACACCGACCTGTGGAAGAACACCAAGGGCGGCGTCAACCGGCTGGAAGTGGTTGGCGTCTCCGACCAGGTCATCGACGTCGACATCAAGCGCGCCGCCACCGGCGCCCTACTGACGCACCAGCGCTTCAGCCGCGAGATGAATCCGATCGACCGCGGCGCCATGCACTTCGCGCCGTCGTTCGCGCGCTATGCCTTCCCGCTGGAGCCGGGCAAGGAGTGGAATACCGACGCCACCGGCGACAATCCCAAGAGCGGCAAGCACTGGACCTACAACATCAAGGGCAAGGTGCTGGGCTGGGAAAAGATCGAGGTCAAGGCCGGCGAATTCGACGCGCTGAAAGTGGAAGTACGGGCCACCTACCGCGGCGAGGAGACCGGCACCAACGGCGGCACCGGCCAGCTGACCGAGACGGTGTGGTTCGCACCGGCCGTCAACAGCTTCGTCAAGCTCGATTACAACGACACCGACTGGACCGGCCGTATCTACAACCGCGATTCGTGGGAGCTGGTCAGCTTCGTGCGCAAGACACCGTCCCCACAAGCCGCACGCTGAACGCCGTCAGCGCCCGTGCAGGTGTTTTATCAACGTCATCAAGTCGACGCCGCGCGCCAGCCACGCGGCGGCCACGGCGACGACGATGATGGCCGATACCATCAGCAGGGATTTCTTCATGATGCATCCTTCCGTAAAAGTTAAAGGGTACTGAGCGACTGGTGGATGCTGAGCCGGGACGCGCGCCAGGCCGGCATGCCGGTGGCCAGCAGCGCGCCGGTCAGCGCCAGCAAGGTCCACACCAGCAGCGCCTTGGGCGACACCACCAGCGGGAACGCCAATCCGAACAGCATGTTGCCGAGGAAGCTGCCCAGCGCGGCCGACAGCGGCAGCGCCAGCGCGAACGCCAGCGGGATGCTGAGCAGCGCGATGAACACCCCTTCGCTCAACACGTTGCGCAGCACGATGCCGTTGCTGGCGCCGATGCTGCGCATGATGCCGAACTCGCGGCTGCGCTCCGCCACGCTGCTGCCCATCGCCGCGCTCAGGCCGAACAGGCCGACCGCCGCCATCAGCAAGGAGATGAACAGCATGGCGCCGATCAGCAGGTCGAAATGGCCATCGACTTCCTTGCGCAGCATGGTCTCGGTGTAGTTGATGCGCACCTCCATGCCGGCCGCCGCCAGCGCCGCCGAGATGCGCGCCGAGGCGGCATCCAGCGCTGCGCCATCATGCTGGCGCAGCACGATGCGGTAGGCCTGGGCCGGCAGCAAATTCGCGTCCGCTGCGGATGGTGTGCCGCCCGCCGACAACGCCGCGTAGGTGGCCGGCGTGACGAATACCGTGGCCGGCGACATGTACTGGCGCGCCACGCCAGCCACCCGCAGCTGCATGGTCTTGCCGCCGCTGGACAGGCCGATGGTGTCGCCCGCCTTCGCATTGGGGAAGAACTCCAGCGCTTCGCCGTTCAGCACCGCCGTGCCCTGCTCGCCCGGCGCCAGCCAGTGGCCATCCAGCATCGCCAGCCGCAGCGTGGCATTCGGCTCCGGCACCGCCAGCACCGCCAGCGTGCCGTGCGCGCCGTCGGGATAGACGCGCTCGATCTCCAGGCCGTCGGCCCGTTCGCGCGCGGCGCTGCGGCGGCGCCACGGCTCGGCCAGCGCCACCTCGGGCAGCGCGGCCAGCACGCCGGCCACCTGCGCCGGCGCGGCCGGGCGCACCAGCACCGTCTCGATGTCATAGTGCCGGTCCGCCGCCGCATCCACCAGATGCTGCTCCGACGCGGCCCGCACATTCAGGCTGCTCTGGTACATGGCGCCGGCGGTGCCCAGCAGGCCCACCGTCAGCAGCAATCGGCTGCGCCGGCGCACGCTGTTCCGCAACGCCATCAGCAGGCTGCGGTCGACGCCGGGAAGGCGCTCCAGCAGGCCGACGCGCGGCGCCACATACAGCTTGCCGCTGCCGGCGTCGCTGAGCGCATCCTGCACCGTGGTGCGGCTGGCCTGCCATACCGGCAGCGCGGCGGCCAGCAGCGGCGGCGCCATGCCCGCCAGCGCCAGCACGCCATAGGCCCATGCCGGCAGCTCGCCGCTGTGCATGGTGAAATTGAGGATCTCGCGCAGCACCACGCCGGAGAAGGCACGCCCCGCCGCCAGGCCGCCCCACATGCCCAGCGCGGTGGCCGCCGCGGCCAGCAGCGCCACCAGCACCAGGTACATGACGGCCAGCTGTCCGCTGCGCGCGCCGATGGTCTGCATCACGCCGATCTGGCGCCGCTGCTGTGCCAGCATCCCGCCCAGCACCGTGGCGCTCAGCAGCGCCGACAGCAGCAGCGCGATCACGCTGAAGGCCAGCAGCATCAGCAGCATCGACGCCATCACCTTCTGGTGCGGATGCTCGCCCGGCGGCGGTATCCGGATCGACTGCACGCTGCGGCCTTGCTGCTGCAGCCAGCGCGCCAGCGGCGCCACCACCGCTTCGATGGCGTCGGCATTCATCGCGGCCGGTCCGCTCACGGTCAGCTTCAACTGCGTCAGCGTGCCGTCCATGCCCAGCGCGCGCATGGTGTCGGGCGTGGCGAAGGCATACACGGTCTGGCCACGGCTGGCCGGCGGCAGCGAAGGATCATGTGCGGTGCCGGAAATCGACACCGGCACCGGCGCGCCCTGCCCGCGCCGCAGCCGCAGCTGCGTGCCGATGGCGGCATGGGCCAGCGGCAGCGCGTCGCGCTCCAGCAGCAGGCTGCCGGGCGGCGGCGGCCACGCGCCCTGTTCGCGGAAGATGGTGTTGATGCGCTGCGCGTTGAAGTCGCCCAGCACGAAGATGGTCAGCGGCAGCCACTGGCCATCGCCCGTTTCCAGCAGCGCGCCGGCGGTGGCGCTGGCCTGCGCGTCGGCGATGCCGGGGAAGGCGCGGATCGCCGCCATCAGCGGCGCGTCGATCGCGTCCAGCTGCAGCGTGGCCGACGGCGGATTGGTGTCCATGTAGTTGCGGGTGGTTTCGCGGCCCAGGATGGTGTAGCTGGACAGCATGGTGGCCAGCGCGCACACGCCGGCCGCCATTGCCAGCACCATCAGCGCGGTACGGCCGGGGGTGTGCGCCACATCGCGCAACAGCTTGCGCCAGCGCGGGCTAAGCACGGTGCACCTGTGCTTGTGCGTGTGCTTGTGCGTGTACCTGCGCGTGCGGCGCGCGGGCCGTGTCGCTGACGATGACGCCGTCGGCCAGCGTCACGGTGCGGCTGAAGCAGTCGCCGTAATCGCGCTCGTGGGTCACCATCAGCACCGTCTTGCCGCCCGCCGCCAGGCCGGAAAACAGGCCCATTATCTGCTGCGCGGTATCGGTGTCGAGATTGCCGGTCGGCTCGTCGGCCACCAGCAGCGGCGGATCGTTGGCCAGCGCACGCGCGATCGCGGCGCGCTGCTGCTGGCCGCCCGACAGCGCCGACGGCAGCTTGTCGGCATGCCCGGCGATGCCCAGCTGCGCCAGCAGGGCCAGCGCGCGCGGCCGCCGCTCACGCGCCGGATAGGTGGCGCAGAAGTCCATCGGCAGCATCACGTTCTCCACCACCGACAGCGTCGGCAGCAGCTGGAAGAACTGGAACACGATGCCGATGCGGCGTCCGCGCCATGGCGCCAGCGCGGACGGCGCCATCGCATGCACGGCCACGCCGTCCAGCCACACCTCGCCGCCGCTGGGGCGGTCGATGCCGGTCACCAGGTTGAGCAGGGTCGATTTGCCGCTGCCGGACTTGCCGACCACGGCCACGCATTCGCCGGGGGCGATCTCCAGGCTCACATTGTCCAAGGCAGTGACGGCGCCGGCGCCGCCGTCGTAACGTTTGACCAGGTCGCGCAGCACCAGCATCGGTGGCGGTGTAAAGGCAGATGTCATCGCAGGCTTTCAAGGTAGGAGCGGCGCGCGCCCATCGCCCGCCGAGGCCTCCATTGAAGCACCGTCACATTGCTGGATTGTTGCTGTCCCGTGCAGATTTGCAAAGCCGGCTTGCAGCACCGGCGGGCGGCGCGCTAGTGCTGCCCTTCCACGCAGACCCGGTTGCGGCCGGCCGACTTGGCGGCGTACAGCGCCTGGTCAGCCGCCTCCACCAGCTGGCCGGCGATGTGCTGGCCGCGCACCGGCGCGATGGTGGCCACGCCGGCGCTGACCGACACCACGCCCAGCGGACTGCCGCTGTGGGCGATCTGCAGGTTCTGGATCGCCTGGCGGATCCGCTCCGCCACCGCGTGGGCGCCGGCGGCGTCGGTGTTGGGCAGCAGGATGCCGATCTCCTCGCCGCCGTAGCGCGCGGTCAGGTCGCCGGGACGCTTGGGCGTGAGCGCCCGTATCAGTTTGCTCACCGTGCGCAGGCAGTCGTCGCCGGCGCTGTGGCCATACAGGTCGTTGTACTGCTTGAAGTAGTCGACGTCGATCATCACGAAAGCCAGCGTGTCCTGGTGCCGCATCGCGCGGCTGAACTCATTGCCCAGCGTGACATCGAACTGGCGCCGGTTGGCCAGCCCGGTCAGGCCGTCCTGCATGGCCTGGCGCTCCAGCGTGCGGTTGGCGCTTTCCAGCGCGTCGCGCGCGCGCAGCAGCTCGGCCTCGGCCTCCACCCGCAAATGGATTTGATCGATCAGGCGCTTGCCGAAAAATCCCAGCAGCGCCGCCAGCAGCACCACGCCCAGCGAGTGCAGGAAGGTGTCGCGCCGCCAGTGCTCCAGCATTTCCTCGGTCGACAGCGCGGCGGTGACGAACAGCGGGTAGTGCTCCAGCGGGCGGTAGCTGTTCAGGCGTACCTCGCCGTCGCGCGGCGACGGGAACATGCCGCTGCCAATGGCCGGGCCGCGCGCGTAGGCCTGGAACAGCGGCGTGGCACGCACGTCGTTGCCGATGGTATTGTCGATGAAGGGCCGGCGCAGCATCAGCGCGCCGCCGTTCGACAGCAGCGCCACCGCGCCGCGCTCGCCGATGTCGAAGCTCTGGTAGAAGCGCCGGAAGTAGTCGACGTCCAGCGTGGCCAGCGCCACGCCGCCAAAGCTGCCATCGGGCTTGTTCAGGCGGCGCGACACGGGAATGATCCACTTGCCGCTGGAGCGGCTGACCACCGGCACGCCCACATAGGGCAGCCGGCCGGCGTGGTCGCGGTGGTAGACGAAGTAGGCGCGGTCGGCATTGTTGAACGTGGGCGTGAGCACGCCGCGCGAATTGACCAGCCATTTTCCCGTTTCGTCATAGACAAACAGGCCGGCCAGCTGCGGCAGGTTGGCCACCTGGGCCACCATCTGGCGCTGCACCCGCGCCAGTTCGTGCGCGCCCAGGCCCTCGGTCTCGATGCGTTCGACGATATCGGCCAGGCAGGTGTCGGCCGCCTTGATGGTGTCGTCGGCCTGCTGCGCCATGGCGCGCGCCAGGTTGGAGGCGATGCGCTCCACCTCGATCATGCGCTGGGCACGCGCGTTCCAGCTGCGCCAGCCGTCAATGACGACCAGCGACACGCACACCACGCTGACAAACACCGTGGCCCAGAAAGTGATGGAGTACCGTTTCGTCATGGCAGACCGCAGGGCGGAGCATACCCTGCTTTATACAGCAATTTACAGACAACCGCCTCAGGAACGCGGCGGCGCCAGCATCGGCTGCAGGCTGCGCCAGACCAGGCCCGCGTCCATCTTGCGCATGCAGTCCTGGTGGCCCAGCGGGCACTCGCGCTGGCGGCACGGGGCGCAGTCCAGGCGCAGCGAAATCGAAGCGGCGATGTCGGAGAACGGCGGCGCGTGATCGGGGTCGGTGGGGCCATACAGCGCCACCACCGGCCGGTTCAGCGCCGAGGCGATGTGCAGCAGGCCGGAGTCGTTGCTGACCACCGCCGCCGCGCGCGCGATCAGCGCGATCGCCTCGGCCAGTTTGGTGACGCCGGCCAGGTTGAATATGGCGCCGGCCGGCAGTCCGGCGGCGGTCACCACGGCGTCGCACACGTCCTTGTCCTTGGGAGAGCCGAGCAGCGCGACCTGCGCCTGCGGGTCGGTGGCGACGATGGTACGCGCCAGTTCGGCGAAGTGCTCGGCCGGCCAGCGCTTGGCGCCGCCGAATTCCGCACCCGGCGCGAACACCACCAGCGGCCGTTCCAGCGCGATGCCGGTGCGCTGGCAGATCGCGGCGATCTGCTCCGCGCTGGCCTGCATGCGCGGGCGTTCCAGCGCGGCGCGGCTGGCCGCATCCATCACGGTGGCGGCGGGCGCGTTGGCCAGCGCCGCGTAGAACGCCACCATCGGGC
>Ga0265314_10004009_pt1 | contig 13919 bp, 13 predicted proteins | sample 4126metaG_FD_203106 | JGI IMG/M metagenome (GOLD analysis project Ga0265314, IMG submission 203106) | Rhizosphere microbial communities from Carex aquatilis grown in University of Washington, Seatle, WA, United States - 4-1-26 metaG | ecosystem: Host-associated > Plants > Roots > Rhizosphere >... | reverse complement strand
CCGCCACGCCTCAACCGGGCGGGCCGAGAGCCGGGCGCCGCGCCGCCCGAAGCAGGGCGAAGCAGCGGCCGCGTACCGCCGCAGGACAATACCCGAGCGTCTCGCAGACGTTGACGAAGCTGAAGGGGTGCGTGCGGTCGCCGGAGCGCATCCAGCGCCAGGCATCGTAGTGGATGCGCAGGTCGACGGTTCTTTGCGCGTTGCAGTACGAGAGCAAGTCGAACGCCGCCTGCTCCAGAATGGCGTGCAAGAGACGCGATTCCGGCGTGCGCACCATCGGCACCGCACTCGGCGCGAGCTGCTCCGCGAGAACCGGCGCGAGCGGATCGTACGTCGACAGCAGTGACAACAGCGGCTGCACCTCGCCTCCTCTGCCGCTGAAGAGAACAACATCCATGCCGAACCGCAGCATGGGCAGCAGGTACTAGCCGAACGACGCGGCACCAGTGTGCGGCGGTAAGTCTTACCGAGCGCTTCGCAGCGATTGGCGGTTGCGTCGCGATGCCGGATCTACAGGCCAATGTAGCGCTGTCGGCGCGCGCGCGGAGCAACTTACACGTTGCTACTTCTCCGCGGTCCCTGCCGGCAGCGAAGCAGCGGCCTTCCGCCTGGCATGGTGTCTGCTCTTAGCTCAATCCACAGATGCAATCATCGAAAGGGAGGCGTTATGAGGATCGCTAGACACATTCCGCTCTGCACGGGCCTGTTGATGATCGGCGCGATCGGGATCGCGCGCGCCGACCAAGCGGACAACACCGGCGTCAATGCGCGGGATCGCAGCGGCACGACGCTGACCGCAGGCGACCAATCCAACAAGCAAGAAGACGTGAACCTCACGGCGGCAGTGCGCCAATCGATCGTCAACGACGACAAGCTGTCGATGTCCGCGCACAACGTGAAGATCGTCGCGCTGAACGGGGTCGTGACGCTGCGTGGGCCGGTCGACAGTCCACAAGAGAAGGCGATCGTCGCCGAGAAGGCGAAAACCACCGCCGGCGTGACCCGCGTCGACAACCAACTCGAGGTCGTCAGCCGCTAGTCGGCGACCCGCGGACGAAGGAGAGAATCCCATGGCAGGACAGGCGGTATTCGGTATCACCTCAACGGAAATGGAAGCCTCACGCGTCGCCAATGCGCTGCGCGCGGAGGGCTTTTCGGAGAGCGATATTTCGGTGTTGTTCCCCGATAAGTCGGGTCCGCGGGACGTTGCGCATGAGAAGAATAGCAAGGCGCCGGAAGGCGCCGCGGCCGGCGCTGGAGCCGGCGGGCTGCTCGGCGGCGGGCTCGGCTGGCTGGTCGGCATCGGCTCGCTGGCAATTCCGGGCCTTGGCCCGTTCATTGCCGCTGGCCCGATCCTCGCGGCGCTTGGTGGCGCAGCGGTTGGCGCGGCGGTCGGTGGTCTGACCGGTTCGCTCGTCGGACTCGGCATCCCCGAGATCGAAGCCAAGCACTACGAAAGCAAAATTCGCGACGGCAACATCCTGCTGTCCGTGCATACGGAAGACGCCGACGAGCGCAAGCGCGCCAAGGCGGTTTTCGAGCGCCACGGCGCGCATGACATCTCGTCGACAGGCGAAGCCTCGGTCGGTACCAAAGAGCGCTACGCCAACGCAGCGCAGTAACGTCGACGCGCCAAGCTAGCTACTTGGATCGACCCGCGAGTCGATCCGGGGAGACGCCGGCGCCGATGGAGTTGTAGGCACACGCTTCCAGCTCCGCGGCGTCGGCGTCGTCGCCCGTCCGTGAAGAGCGCGATCATCCCTCTTCCCAGAGTGATTCCCCATTCACCATGATGCCGCTGCAGGTCGATTCGCGTCGTTCCGCTGATGCGCCGATCGTCCAGCCGGGGCGCAATTGCTGGCGCCTTGCGACGGCGCATCGCGTCGCCGTCTTGGTCGATGGCGCGGCCTATTTTCGCGCTTTCGCCGCTGCTGCTGCGCTGGCCCGGTCGTCGATCTTCATCATCGGTTGGGACTTCCACGCCGGGGTCTGCTTGCAGCCCGACAGCGCCGAAACCATCGGGGTGTTTCTGCAGCGCCTGGTGGCGGAGCGCCCCGAGCTGCGAGTCTATGTATTGGATTGGGACTTCTCCCTGATCTACGCGCTGGAACGGCAGTTCTTTCCGCGCTTACGACTCGGCCGCTGGACGCATCCGCACTTTCGCTTCCAGCTCGACGCACAGCACCCGGCGGGTGCGGCGCAGCATCAGAAGATCGTCGTCGTCGACGATGCCGTCGCCTTTGTTGGCGGATTCGATTTCGGTCCTTGTCGATGGGACGATTCGACCCATCGGCCGCGCGATGCGCGGCGCATCGATCCCGACGGCCGCTCTTACGGGCCGTTTCACGATGTGATGGTAGCCGTCGACGGCACGGCGGCGCGCGCGCTCGGTCAGCTAGCGCGCGAGCGCTGGCGGCACGCGACGGGCGAATTGGTATCGCCGGTCGTTGCGGCCGGAGACGTGTGGCCGCGCGACGTAGAGCCGGATTTGCGCGAGGTCGAGGTCGCCATTGCGCGTACGCTGCCGACCTTCAACGGTCGTCCGGAGGTGCGCGAGATCGAGCAGCTCTATCTCGACGCCATCGCCGCCGCGCATCACACCCTCTATTTCGAGAACCAATACCTGACCTCCGAGGCCATCGGTGAAGCGTTGATGCGGCGCTTGCAGGAAGCCGACGGACCCGAAGTGGTCATCGTGCAGCCACGCGTCTGTCAGGGCTGGCTCGAGCAGACCGCGATGGGCGTACTGCGCGCGCGCTTGATGCGGCGCTTGCTCGCCGCCGATCGGTATCGGCGCCTGCGGGTCTACTATCCGGACGTCGCCGGGCTGGAGGAAGACCGCCTCAACGTGCACGCCAAAGTGCTCGTCGTCGACGACCGCTTGCTGCGCGTCGGCTCGGCCAATCTGAACAACCGCTCCATGGGGGTCGACAGCGAGTGCGATCTCGCCATCGATGCGACTGACGATACGCACCGCCGCGGCGCGATCGCGGCCATTCGCGATCGCTTGGTCGCGGAGCATGTCGGCCAGAGCCCACAATGCGTCGCCGCAGAGATTGCCGCGCGCGGCTCGCTCATCGCCGCGATTGAGGCGCTCAGCACGGCGCAGCGCGGATTGCGCCTGCTCGACAGCGAGGTCGAAGCCTGGCTCGATGGCGTCGTGCCGCACGCCGAGTGGCTCGACCCGGATCGCCCGCTCGGCGCCGCCGACGAACCAATCGCAGGGCGGCGTGAGCGGCGCAGGCAGCGGGCGCGTCGCGCCGGCTCGCGCCACCCCAGTCTTCTGGCCGCCAGCCTCGCCGGCCTGATTGGGGCGGTCACACGCTGGTGGCAATAAACGCCAAGCCGGCGCGCTCGACGCGCAGCCGGTGACGATGGAGGATCCATGGATGCAATCGAGTTGCTCGCCAAGCGGCACCGCGACCTGCTGGCGGTGTTCGACGAGCTCGATTTTACCGACGATCTGATCGAGCGCACCCGTCTCATCGGGCGCGGCGCTGAGCTGATCAAGCTGCACAGCGCGCTCAGCGAAGACGTTTTCTATCCGGTGGTGCGCGGAGCCGACGCGCGGGCCGTGGATGAAGCGCTGGCCGCACACCGCGCAATCGACATGTTGCTGGACGAAGTCGTCGGCACGCCGACGCCCGCCAACGTCAAGGTCTTGCGCGGTTTGGTCGCGCAGCATCTCGCCGATCAAGAGGCGAGACTCTTTCCAATTGCCCGGCGGTTGACGGAGTCGGCGAGCGATCTGCTGGCGGACAATCTCACGCGCTATGCACACGCGGTCGAGGACCAGAGCCTGGCCGCAGAAGGAGGCTGATCGACATGGCGAAGACCACATCTCGATCCACTGCCGGAAGCGCCAAGCGCGCTACGACACGGCATTGCAACGGCGAAGCGTCGCACCACCAAGACCGCCGCCAAGCGCTACGGCGCCACGGCGGGGGAGAAGGTGGAAAAGGCGATGCACGAAATGAAGCGCGGCACGTTGCGCTCCGGAAACTCGGGCAAGAAAGTCACCAGCCGCAAGCAGGCCGTTGCCATCGGGCTGAGCGAAGCGCGTCGCGCCGGCGGCAAGGTTCCGCCAGATCGGTCACGGGCGAAGCAGGGTTAGGGGGGCCGATCTGGCTCATGCCGTAGGTTGCTCAAGCGCTGGTAAAGTTTGCCAACAGCGTGGGTTGGGCAGTGCGGGTAAGGCCGTAGCGGCGACACGATGACCTGGCACGTCCGCTGCTTTGGTGCTTGCTCATGGTCCACCAACAACTTGCCACGCTAGGGCCCGAGTTCGCGGTGCGCATCGGCGAGGAATCGATCGCCGTGCAAGGCAGCATGGAGCTGGGCTGGATCGTGCTCTACGCCGGCGATCCCGGTTACGGCGCATACCGCTACTCGACAGTCGACGAGCTTGCCTTTGTGCTCATCAATTTAAGTCTCACTCTCGGCGGAGATGTCGCGACGGCGTGAGATGTTGCGACGGCGTGAGACTGTAGTCATCCAGCGCTGACGGCACTGTGCGCGGCACGCATCTCTGTCGCCTTGCGTCGGTGCGGCCTGCCGCAATCACCTCATCGCCAGCGCAAGAATCTCTGACCGCGAGCGCAGCTTTACCGGTCGCTTGTTACAGCGCCGTGATCCGCGGTCTCCTAACGTGATCGCTTCTCCCGCCGTTGCTGCTGGCCTCTGCATTGCACGCGCTTCACATCACCAGGAGGTCCGTGATGCACCAACGCAATAGATTCGATCGCGATAACTTCCGACAGCGCAACGATCAGCGCGGCTACGGTGGCCATGTCGCGCGTCAGCAGCTCGACGATCGTTTCAGCTTACGGCGCGGGCAGCGCGCCACTGAGGACGGAAACGTCAGGGCAGAGGGCGACTACGATAACGACTATGATCCGGGCCGCGAGCACTTCGAAGAGCAGGGGCGCCTGTTCCGTCGCGAGACCGGAGACATGCGCCGCTACGACTCCGACCGTACCAGCGGTTACCACGGCGTCGAGCCCGATCCGCGCCGCTTCTACAGGGGCGATGCGGGCGACGATGACATCGAGGGCCGCTTTCGCGACGGCCGTTCGGCTGCCGGCGTGCGCTACGGCGCGCAGCCCGGCCAACGCGACTACGCTTCCTATGGCGCTCCGCTGCGGCCGGGCGGCGGGCGCAACGAATTCGACCCAGAGCGGGCCGCGCCGCCGCGCCCCGGCGGGCAAAGGCCTGAATGGCCGGACGGCTCCACGGCGATGCCCGGCCGTGGTGCATACTCTGCCCCTCCTCCCGGCGGCGATTTTGGCGGGCGCGGTCCGACCGGATACCGCCGCGACGATGAACGCATCCGCGAGGACATCTGCGACCATCTCACCGAAGACACGCACGTCGACGCATCGCAAATCACCGTGCAGGTGGCGAACGGTGAAGTCACGTTGACCGGAATGGTGACCTCGCGCGATCAAAAGCATCGCGCCGAAGATATTGCCGACGCGGCTCGCGGCGTCTGCGAAGTGCGCAATGAGTTGCGCGTCATGCGGACAGAGGCGTCCCAACGTGTCGTGCACAGCGATGAAAAGGACATGACCGGCGGTCCGCTCGGGCCGTCCGCGTACCAACGCACCGGGCGGAAGGCCTGAACCTGTTCGCCGCGTCCGCAGCCGTAGCCGTCATGCGAGCCTGCTCGTGGGGATTCGTCGCGGTGCGGCCGCGGTCGTCGGCGACACATTCGTCAGCCGGCCCAGCAAGGAAACGCGCAAGGAGACGCGATGGTTGAATCCGGGACGATCTGGCAGGCCGAGGTACGGCATGGTCCGGCGGCAACGCTGCGCGACGGCGACGAGGTTGATGTCGTCGTCGTAGGCGGCGGCATCACGGGCGTGACCGCCGCGTTGTTGATCGCCAGCGAGGGGCGCAGCGTCGCGTTGCTCGAGGCCGATCGACTCGGCTGTGGGACCACCGGCGCGACGTCGGCGCAGGTCACCGCCGTGCCGGACATGGGTTTCCGCGCGTTGCTGCGACGCTGCGGCGTTGAGGCCGGCCGCGACTACCTGGCGCGCTGCAACAGCGCGCTCGAGCTCATGCAATCGCTGGTCGACAGCGATCGTCTGGCTTGTAGCTGGGAGCGTGTGCCGGCCTATTGGTTCAGCGAAAACGCCGCCGGTGCGGGGCGGTTGGAAAACGAAGCCGACGCTGCCGAGCAGCTCGGGCAGGAGTGCCGGCTGCTACCCGAGGCGCCGCTGCCATGGCCCACGGCGGGCGCGCTCGCCGTGCCGCGCCAGGCGCTCTTTCATCCGCTGCGCTACTTACAAGCCCTGGCGCGCGTGGCGCGGCAGCGCGGTGCCCAGATTTTCGAGTCCACGCCGGTACTGGCGTGGAAGGAGGATCGCGACGGCCTTGTCGTGCACACGGCGAACGCACAGTTACGGGCCGGCGCGCTCGTGCTGGCTACGCATACGCCGCTCGGCATCAATCCGGTCCAGACGGAGCTGACACCGATGCAGTCCTACATGTTGGCGGTGGCCGTCACGCAGCCGCTGCCGGCCGCGCTGTTCTGGGATACCGCTGAGCCGTATCACTATCTGCGTCCCTACCAGGAGGGCGGGCGAGCTATGGTGCTGGTCGGCGGGGCCGACCACAAGACCGGACACGAAGCGGCGACCCAGGAGCACTTCACCCAGCTCGCCAGCTATGCGCATCAGCGCCTGCACAGCGCGGCGATTGCGAACTGGTGGTCGGCCCAGTTCTACGATTCCGCAGACGGGCTGCCCTACATCGGACGCTCGCCGCTGACCCGGCACGTCTACCTCGCCACCGGATTCGCCGGCGTCGGTCTGGTGCAAGGCACCATGGCAGCCATGGAAGTGGCGGCCGAATTGCGCGGCGAGGAACGCGACATGCCGTGGAAGGCGACGCGCCTGACATTGGCGGCAGCGCCGCGGCTGGTGTCGGAGGGACTCGACGTGGCGACGCACTGGATCGGCGATCGCCTCAAACCATCCGAACGCGGCTCGGTCGACGATCTCGCGGCCGGAGAGGGCCGCCTGCTGCGTGTCGACGGACAGCGCCGCGCGGTCTATCGCGATGACGCGGGCCGCCTGCATGTCCTGTCGCCGGTCTGCACGCATCTCGGCTGCCTCGTGCACTGGAACGACACCTCTCGTACGTGGGACTGCCCGTGTCACGGCACGCGCTACGCCGCGACTGGCGAGGTGCTGGAGGGGCCGGCCCTCAGTCCGCTGGCGCACGTCGAGACGGCCAGCGGCCCTACTCACGACCGCCTTCCGCCCGTTGCGTCGGATCGCGATGCGCAACGGTTCGATACCGACAAGGGCTGATCGTCGCCCGCTGCGGTCGCGTCGCCGTGTCGCGCGTCCCGCTCCAACCGACAGGAGGATTCATGCACAAGTATTGGTTCGGCTCTGCGCTCGCGCTGGCATTGGTTATCGGCACGCAAGGCACGGCGCTGGGAGCGCCCGATGCGTGGGTGACGACGAAAGTGAAGTTGGCGTTACTGACTGCCGACGGCGTGACCAGCACCAAGATCAACGTCGACACGATCGACGGGCACGTCACGCTGCACGGCACGGTGCCGAGCGCCGACGAAAAGGCGCGTGCCGAACACGTGGCGTCGTCCGTGACAGGCGTCACCCAGGTGCGCGATCTGCTCACCATTAAGCTGCCGCCGGCGGCGCAGCGCGCGGCGGTGGCCGACGCCACGCTGAAAGCCCAGGTGGCCGATGCGCTGAAGCGCGACAAGGCCCTGGCGGACAGCCGCATCGAAGTGGCATCGGTCGATGCCGGCGTCGTGACGCTGAGCGGATCGGCGACGACCATGAGCGATCAGCTGCGCGCCGTCGAGACTGCGCGTGAGGTGCCGGGCGTGGTGCGTGTCACCGACACGATGAGCGGGCCGGAGACCCTGAGCGACGCGGAGATTTGGCAGCGCGGTGCCGCAGCGAAAGGCCACAGCGTGGTGACGTCGGCCTCCGACACCTGGATCACCAGCGCCGTGAAAGTGCGCTTGATCGCCAACGAGGAGACGCCGGCCAATGCCATCAACGTCGACACCGACAATGGCGTCGTGACTCTGTTCGGCATGGTGCCGAGCGAATCGGCGCGCCGGGCGGCAGAGCGCAGCGCGCGCGCCGTCAACGGCGTCAAGGGCGTCACCGACGAGTTGCAAGTCGTCGCGCAGGCGCAGCAGGCCGCCGTCAAGGAGAATGACGACCAGATCAAGGATCGCGTCGAGAAACGCGTCGACGACGATGCCATCGCGCACTCGGATATCGACGTGGCGGTCAGCAAGGGCGTCGTACGCCTGACCGGCAAAGTTCCGAGCGAGGCGGACCGTTTGCAGGCGCTGACACTGGCGCGCGCCACCAGTGGCGTTCGCTCGGTCGTCGACGAGCTGCAGATTTCGAATTGACGCACGCGCGCGCGCGCGGGCCGGCTGTCGCCATCGGCGCTGGCCGGCCCGCGTGCGGCCGCCGCTGCTGCGTATGGTTGAAGTCGCCACGTACCGCGTGCAGCTGCACGCGGAGTTCGATTTTGCGGCGGCTGGCGCAGTCGCGCAGTACCTTGCCGATCTCGGAATCTCGCACCTCTACACCTCGCCCTGCACCGCGGCGCGGCTCGGCAGCCGGCATGGCTACGATGTCGTCGACCCGACGCTCGCAAGCCCGGAGCTGGGCGGGGAAGAGGGGTTCGGGCGGCTCAGCCAGGCGCTGCGCGCCGCCGGGCTCGATCTCATGGTCGATATCGTGCCCAACCATATGGCGCTCGATGCCGACAATCCGTGGTGGTCGGACGTCCTCGAATTCGGCCGCGCGAGCCCGTTCGCCGCCTTCTTCGATATCGATTGGAGTGCCATCGGCGCCGGCGGGCAAGTGGTGCTGCCACTCCTCGGCGAGCGCTACTGGCGGGCGCTGTGCAACGGCGATCTATTGCTGCAACTCGACGGCGGCCGCGTGCTGCTGCACAGCGGCGGCATGTCGCTGCCGTTGGCGCCGGACTCGCTCGTTGAGCTGTGGGGCAGCGTCGCGCGCCGCGCGTCGGCGTCGCAGCCCTTGGCTCAGCTCGTCGAGCATCTGGCGCGCGTGGCCGTCGCCGGCCGAGCGGATTGCGCCGCCTGGCGCGCCGCCGCCCAAATCGCGGCGCGACTGTTCGCGGCGGATGCGACGCCGCGGGTCGCGCTGCAAGCCGAAATCGCCGCGATCAACGCCGCGCCGTTACGCCTCGACGCGCTCTTACAGCGGCAACACTATCGCGTCGCCTATTGGCGCGCCGCGCAGGCCGAGCTTGCCTATCGACGTTTCTTCGACGTCGACAGCTTGATCGGCTTGCGCGTCGAGAACCCGGCGACCTTTGCGGCGACGCATGCGCTGGTGCTCGACTGGGTGCGCAGCGGGCTCGTGCAGGGCCTGCGTGTGGACCACCCCGACGGCTTGCGCGATCCGGCGGCCTATCTGCGCGAGCTGCGCCGCCACGCGCCGCACGCCTACATCGTCGTGGAGAAGATCCTCACTCCGGGTGAGGTGTTGCGCGACGATTGGCCGGTGCAGGGAACCACCGGCTATGACTTCTTGGCGCGCGTCAACGGGCTGTTCGTCGACCCGCGCGGCGCCCCGGCCTTGGACGCGGTGTGTTGCGAGATGACGGGTGCCGCGTACGATTTTGCGGCGATCATGCCCGCCGCCAAGCGCGAGGTTTTGTTCGGCTCACTGCGCGCCGACGTGCACCGCCTGGTGCCCCGGCTGCGTGAGGTGTGTGCGCGCCACCCGCAGGTGCGCGATTTCGCCGCCGGCGAGCTGCGCGACGCGTTGTGCGAGGTCATCGCGGCTCTGCCGATCTACCGCACCTATGGAAACTCCGCGGGCGGCCCACCGGCCGGAGCCGACCGCTCCGCCCTCGAGACCGGCTTCGCCGCCGTGCGGGCGGCACGGCCCGACCTCGATTCCTTGTTGTTGGATTTCCTCTCCGCGCTGCTGGGCTTCGGGCTCGACGGCGACGCGGAGCACGAGCTCGCGCTGCGCGTGCAGCAGTTGAGTGGGCCGGCGATGGCCAAAGGTGTCGAGGACACCGCCTTCTATCGGCACCATCGGTTGGTCTCGCTCAACGAAGTCGGCGGCGACCCGCGCTGCTTCGGCGTCACCGCGCAGGCCTTCCACGCCGCGAACCTGCGTGCGCAGCAGCGCTGGCCGCGCAGTCTGCTGGCCACGGCGACGCACGATACGAAACGCGGCGAAGACGTGCGCGCACGGCTCAACCTGCTGTCGGAGATGCCCGAACAATGGGGGCGTGCGCTGCGGCGCTGGTCGGCGCACAACGCGCCCTTCTGGCGTGACGTCGCGCCCGACCGCGACATGGAGCTGCTGTTCTATCAGACCCTGATCGGCGCCTGGCCGATCGATGCCGATCGGCTCTGGACGTACATGGAGAAGGCGGCGCGCGAGGCGAAGCAGCGCACCGCTTGGCTCGATCCGCACGTGGCGTACGAGGCCGCGCTACAGGCGTTCGTGCGCGCGACGTGCGCCGATGCGGCCTTCATGGAAGATGTGCGGCAATTCGTCGCGCCGCTCATTGCGCCGGGGCGCATCAACGGCCTGGCACAAACGCTCTGCAAGCTGACGGCGCCCGGCGTGCCCGATTTCTACCAGGGCTGCGAACTCTGGGACCTCTCACTGGTCGATCCCGACAATCGTCGACCAGTCGACTACGCGTTGCGACGCGAGCTGCTCGCCGACATCGAGAACGCCACGCCGGAGGCGGTGCTGGCGCGCCCCGACGACGGTCGGCCGAAATTGTGGACGATCCGCCGCGCGCTGGCGCTACGCCGTCGCCACGCCGAAAGTTTTGGCCCCGAAGGCGACTATCTGCCCTTGTTCGCCCGCGGCGAGCGTAGCGAGCATTGCGTCGCGTTTGCGCGCGGCGGTCGTGTCGTGACGATTGTGCCTCGTCTGATCATCGGCTTGCGCGGCGATTGGGGCGATACGTTCCTGGAGCTGCCCTTCAGCGCGTGGCGCAACGGGCTGACCGGTGAGGTGGGTTACCAGCGCCAGGTCGCGTTGCGCGAGGTGACGCTGCGCTTCCCCATCGCACTGCTCGAGGCGCTGGACGAGCCCGCGCGCTGACGACCGCGGCGCCGGGGGCTCTGTAAGGCTTGCAGTCCGCCAAGCACTTTCCGCCGCTCTTCACCGCTTGCGTCGCCGCCCACGGTGGGCTGCAAAAGCGTCGCACCAGTGGCCCATTTCTTTCATCCATAGTGGGTCTTCTATGTTGGCATCGCCGCACAGGCTCGCTGCGGCACAGCGATACCTCATCGCCCTCGCCGCAGTCATGGCGGCGGCGGCCGTGCGAGTGTTCGTCGAGGGCGACTGGGTGCGCGTCCCGCCCTTGTCCTATTTCACTGGCGTTGCCGTGGCGGCCTGGTTTGGCGGCATCGGCCCGGCCGTACTCGCGGTGGTGGCCAGCGCCTACGCGATGGCGTTGATCGGGCGCGCGCCCCTGTTGGCCGACGCGCCACAGGCGTTCGGCCTGCTGCTGCTCGCCGCGACCGGTGCGGCGCTGGCGGCGATCGCCAACGCGGTGCGCGCGGCGCGTCAGCGTGCCGACGCCCACGCCGCGGCGGCGCTGCGCCGCGGCGCCGAGCTGGAACAGCAGATGGAGAATCGTACGCGCGCCGAGCAAGCGCTGCACGATCAGTATCAGCTCATGCAGGGCATCGCCGACAACGCCACGGCGGCGTTGTGCATGACGGATGCGGCGGGGCGCTGCACCTACATCAATCCAGCCGCGCAGGAACTGCTGGGCTATTCGTTCCTGCAGCTGCGCGGCCGCGCGCTACACGACGTGCTGCACACCGAGCACGACGCCGGCGAGCCGCCGTGCCCGCTCGGCAGCGGCGCGCCGCATCGAGCGCTGCGCGCGCACGCCGATACCATTCGACGCGCCGACGGCATGTCGATCCCCGTGCTCTGCGCAATGACGCCGATTCGCCGCGACGGTGAGAGCGTCGGCAGCGTCGTCGAGCTGCGCGATATCTCGGCGGAACGGCGCGCCGCACAGGATCGCGAAGCCCTGCTCGCCGTCACCGAGCAGGCACGCGTCAATGCGGAAGCGGCCAGCCAAGCCAAGGACGAGTTCCTCGCAATCTTGTCGCACGAGCTGCGCTCGCCGCTGCAGGCGATGGTCGGCTGGTTGGCGGCGTTGCGCATGCACCCGGACGATTCGGCGACGATCGGGCGGGCCGTCGAGGCGCTCGACCGCAGCCTGCGTCTGCAAGGCGATTTGGTGAACGACCTGCTCGACGTCTCGCGCATCATCTCCGGCAAGCTGACCTTGGAGCGCACCTGGGTCGACCTAGCGCTCATCGCCGCCGCGGGCACCGACTTGGCGCGTCCAGCTGCGGCGGCCAAGTCACTCGATCTGCACTTTGTCCCCCCCGTGGACGCCGTGCCGCTCCTTGGCGATCCGGGTCGCCTGCAGCAGATGATCGGCAATCTCCTCAGCAATGCCATCAAGTTCACGCCGGCAGGGGGTCGCGTCGACGTGCGCGTCGGCGCCGCCGGCGACATCGCGCAGGTGACGGTGACCGACACCGGCGAAGGCATCGCCGCAGACGTACTGCCGCACATCTTCGAGCGCTTTCGTCAGGCAGACAGTCGCTCGACGCGGGCGCACGGCGGCCTCGGGCTCGGCCTCGCCATCGTGCGCCATCTTGCCGAAGCGCATGGCGGTACGGTCGATGCGACCAGCCCCGGGCTGGCTGGCGGCAGTTGTTTTCGCATCGAGCTGCCGCTCGCCGCGGGGGCGCGCCCCGAGGCTCCGTCGTCCGGCGACGCCAGCGTTTCCGATCTCGCCGGATTGCGCATTTTGCTGGTCGACGATGATGGCGACAGCGCCGAAGCCCTGGCGTTGGCGCTCAGCGACTATGATGCGCGCGTCGCAGTCGCCACCTCGGCGGCGCATGCGCTGGCGCGGCTGGCGAGCGAGCGCTTCGACGTGTTGGTGAGCGACGTCGGCATGCCGGGCGAGAGCGGCCTGAGCCTGATACGATCAATCCGCGCGCGCGAAGTTAGCGACGGCTACCGGTTGCCGGCCATCGCACTGACAGGCTTTGCCAGCGTCGAAGATCATGCACATGCGCTCGCCGCCGGGTTCGATGCCCATTTGGCGAAGCCGGTCGACGTCGCTACCCTGCTCGCGCGCCTGCAGCGACTCGCCCCTTCGCGCGACGGTGCCGCGGCCGGCCCCACCCAGGTAAGCGAGTAAAATCTGCTGGTGGAGCGGGACTGAAATACGCGCGCGCCGCGGGGCAGGTCGTGATTCGTACGCCCACGATCGCCCCCGGGACTGGCGCGGCTCTTGCGCCGCCTGCCGGCGTAGGAGGGCATGACGATGCAATTGAAAAGTCTTCTTCTGGCCGTTCTGTTGGCGGCCGCCGTGACTTTGGGCAGCGCGCAAAGCGCGAATGCGCAAGCGGATGTACCGCAGGCGCAGCAGAACGTCGCGCCGTTGCCACATGACGGCGCTGCACCACCGGCCGTCGTTCCGAGGCTGCTCAACGATCAGCAGCCGGCGGTCAACGACGGCGGGCCGCGTCCGGCGCCCGCGCCACCGGTGCCGCGACCCATGGCGTATGTCATCTTGTTCGGATTGCTGCTCTTCGGGGCCGCGATCGGCCTCTTCGCTCTGATCAAGATTCGCAATTGGGATCGCAGTAGACCGAGCGAGCACGAGGCGGAATCCGCCCCGGTCGCGTCGCGCCCGACCTACGAGAAGCGGCTCGCGCCGCAACAACGCGTGTAAGCGCTACGCGCGGCCGCAACCGTGCGCAGGACTTACGGGTAGGTTTGCGCGCCTCAAGCTACACACGGCTCGCGCCATCGTCGGTGTCGAAAGCACCGACGATGGCGTCGCAATTGCTCAGAGGTCGG
>Ga0265314_10004008_pt1 | contig 13922 bp, 5 predicted proteins | sample 4126metaG_FD_203106 | JGI IMG/M metagenome (GOLD analysis project Ga0265314, IMG submission 203106) | Rhizosphere microbial communities from Carex aquatilis grown in University of Washington, Seatle, WA, United States - 4-1-26 metaG | ecosystem: Host-associated > Plants > Roots > Rhizosphere >... | reverse complement strand
GGGATAGGGACGGTGAGCGATTTTTTTTTCAGGCGGACAAAGAGCCGGTGGAGGGGCGTGGAATCGGGGAGGGCGTCTGCGAGGCCGAGGGATTGGAGCATGCAGAGGGCGGCGTGATTGAGGCAGCCGCCGCAGGCTTTGTCGCGGGGCCAGGGGGAGCGTTCGACGAGGAGGGTTCGCCAGCCTCGCGCGGAGAGGATTGCAGCGGCGACGGAACCGGCGGGGCCGGCGCCGATGATGAGGGCGTCCCAGAGGTGGGCATCGGGCGCGGGGGTTGGGGTGCGCGAGACAGGGAGGGATTTGAGGAGGCTCATGAGGGGGCCTCCGCGAGTACGGGCGCGGGGGATTTCTCCTGGACCAGGAGAATGCGCCAGGGCCAGCAGGGGGTGATGGAAGCATTCTGGAGGCCGGCGGATTGGGCCATGGCATTGAGTTCGGAGAGGGTCCAGGCGGCGCGGACGCTGGCGGGTGCATCGAAGTGGACGATGGGGCTGCGGGAGAGGAGTCGGGAAGCGGACCAGGCGATGAAAAGTCCGAGGGTGGAGCGGACGAGGTCGCTGATGACCAGGAGATGGGCGGCGCGGGCAGACATGGCGGCGAGGGTTGCGGTGGCGGTGTCGTGGTTGAGGTGGTGCAGAAAAAGGGAATTGGTAACGATGTCGAAAGGACCGTCCGGGAGATGATCCGGCGCGCGACCGGTGAAAGTGGCGATGGGAATATCTTCGGCGGCGGCATTTTTTTTGGCTTGGGCGAGGGCGGTTCCGCTCGTGTCGCAGAGGGTGAGGTCAAGGCGGATGCCGTGCCGGGCGGCGATATCCGTGATGGCGAGCGGCACATCGCCACCGCCACACGCGACGTCGAGGAGGGTGAGATGGGTGCGCTCGTGGCGGCGGGCAAAGGCGAGGATGGGTGCGATGATGATTTCGGGGGCGCGGGAGGCGCGATTCAGGCGGCGGAGGCCGGCGAGGGCGCGGGCGTGGGCGCGCGGATCAAGCGCGGCATCGTCCATGAGCTCGGGAACCATATTTCGCTGCAGCATCACGATCGCCCCATGGTGTCATGGTAGGCGGGGGTTGTGGTTTGGGGAAATGGGCGCAGGAGGAAAGCGGCGCATAAAAAAAGGAAGCCCTTCTGAAAAGGGCTTCCCTGCGTTGCGTCGTTTTAAGGACGGAGCTAATCAATACCGGCGGTTACCGCCACCACCATAGCCACCGCCGCCGCCACCACCACCACCGCCACCGCCACCGCCGAAGCCGCCCGAACGCGGTTCGCGCGGCTTGGCTTCATTGACTTTGAGGTTGCGGCCGTCCTGATCCTTGCCGTCGAGTGCAGCGATTGCCGAATCCGCATCCGGGCTGTTGGCCATTTCGACGAAGCCGAAGCCCTTGGAGCGACCGGTGTCGCGGTCCATGATGACCTGGGCGCTGTCGACTTGGCCGAACGGAGCGAACAGCCCGCTCAGCGATTCGTTGGTGACGTTGTAGGAGAGGTTGCCGACGTAGAGTTTCTTACCCATGGAAAATTCCTTACCAAAATGGGCACGCGATCCGACTTTTACTTTCCGGATCAAGCAGCGAAAGAGGCCGACAATTCGGCCCAATTTGGATGGAAGACGAGTGAGAAAGAAATGCGAGACAAAACAGCCGACCGCGTGTCCGGCTCAAAACGAGAACCAATCCAAGCCTCATCGTAGCAGGTCTATGGAGAAATGGCGCGGAAAAATAAAACGAATTCTGAACGGAGGCATTTTTGGAGGCTATTCGCGGGGCAATTGAGCAGAATGCACAATTTGCCAGGCACCATGACGGAATGCGGCGGGTTGGGATAGGATGTGAGAAAATCCAAGGAGTGGAATGGATGAGTGCATTGCAGAGCGGTGGTTGGAATGTCGGGCGGGCGACAGGGAAATGCGCGGGGTGTGGGGTAGAGCTTTTGCCGGGGGCGGTTTGCTGGGCGGCGCTGTGTGATGGGGTTTTGGTGTTGCGGACGGAAGGGGAGAAGAAGGAGGAAGCGGTGCGGGCGCCGTTCATGCGGGTGGATTATTGTGAGGCATGCTGGGCGGCGGGAAAGCGGCCGGTGATGGCGGGCGGCGGGGGCGAGATGTTCAGTTATTGGAAGACGGCGGTGCCCGAGGCGCAGCAGAAGAAGAAGCTGCTGGTGGATGATTCGGTGCTGGTGGATGTGTTTGCGCGGATGGAGGGGAAGACCGAGGCGGCGGAGGTCCGGTTTCGGTTTGTGCTGGCGTTGATTCTGATGCGCAAGCGGCTGCTGAAATATGAGGGGATGGTGGAGCAGGCGGGTGGAGAAGCGGAGGGGACGTTGAAGCCGGAGGTGTGGCGGATGATTCCGCGCGGGGCGGCGGGGGAGGAGCCGAGGGAGGAGGTACATGTGGTGAATCCGCATCTGACAGCGGAGCAGATCGCGGAGGTGAGCCAGCAGCTCTCGGCGATATTGGCGGAAGAAGTGTGAGGGGGAAATGACGAAATTGGGAATCGCGGGAACTGAGTTTCAGGTTGAGCGGTTGGCTTTAGCGTGTAGCTGAATGCGGCCTGGGCGTGGGTGGGGACGTGGGCGGTGGCGGCGGCGTGGCCGGCGGCTCGCGCCGCGGCGATGGCGGGTTTGGATTTGGCGGCGCGGGCGGCGGCGTGGGCGGCGAGGGCGGCGGCGCGGACTTGTTTGAAGGGGATTTTGCCTTTGGCCCAGGCGCGAGCGGCGGCGATAGCGTCACGGGGGCGCGGGTCGTTGGGGCGTTCCTTTTCAAAGAGGGGGAGGACTTTGGCGGCGCTCCTGGCCGCCAGCAGGGCGAGGCGATGTTGCGCAGGGGTTGCGTGGGATTTGGTCGCGAGGACCTTGGCGCGGTGTTTGGCAAGGCGGACGATGAGGTGCAGTGGGATCTTTTTGCCCAGAGGAAAGCGGAGGGTGGCCTTTTCGCTCAGGAAGGGGCGGAGCGCCTGGATTAGTTTTTGGTCCGTGGGAACGGGCGGGAAGACCGCGAGGTGGTGTTTGAAGGCGGCGAACCAGATCACGGGGCGGCCGACGACCATCGCCGGCATGCCATAACTGATGATAAAGCGGGCATCGGGGAACGCCTTAATCAGGGCGCGGCGGATGCTGTTCAGCTGGCTTCGAACAGCAGGTGGGAATTGGGCAACGTAGGCGACAGGCGTTTTTGGGGCGGGCATCGTGGAATCCAGCGTCTGAAACCAGGCAAAGGGGCAAGATATCCGAAATGGCGGTTGAAGAGGGCCAGAGACTTTAACATGAGGTTTGACGTAAGGTTGGGGAAGAAATGGGTGAATCGCCTCATGAGGTGATTGGGGAATTGACAGGTTTGGGCAATTCGGGTAACACTTGCTCATCTCGGGTGTTAGGCAAATCTTCCATACGAACGGCTCGAGGGCTGATTGTGGCGGCCCTGCGGGCCGGGGTTTCAGGGTGTGTTCTGGGGAGGCGGAGCGATGAAAGCTAAAGCGTGTCGGCTTTGAAGGTTAAGAGCCGATAGATGGGGTTCTTGTCTGCACCCCTGCTGAGGGGATCGCAAGTAACTGACAAGGCAGAAAGGCTGTATCAATGAATCGAAGGAAGCGCTTCGTGGGAAACAATGGGCGCGGCAACGTGAAGTTGCGCGCGGTGTATGTGGCGGGCCTGGTGGCGGCGGGGATGCTGGGCATGGGAAGAGCCAGAGGGCAGAACCAGGCGGTGGTTCCGGTGGATATTGGCAATCAGGGGGCGAGCGCGCCGGCGGGCGCGACGCCGCAGATAGGGGCGGCCCCTGCGCCCAGCGTGCCGGCGGTTCCGGCGCAAGGTGTGACCGGCGGGGCGGTGGCACAGACTCCGGCGGCGACGCAGGGGGTTGTGCCGGTGGATGTGGGGAATGGGAATAACACGGCCGCGCCGGCGGCGCAGGCACCCGTGGTGGCACCGCCACCGCCGGCGGCAGCGGCGCCGCCCGCACCGGCTCCGGCGCCGGCAGCCGTAGCACCGGCAGCCGTACCGTCACCTGCGCCTGGCGTCGCGCCAGCGGTAATTGCGCAGCCGGCGCCCGTTCAGCCGTCGCCACCCGTGCCGGCGGCACCGGAACCGGCGGCTCCGCCTGCGACGGTCGCGGCATCGGCGCCTGCCGAGACGCAAACGGCTTCGGCGCCGGCGAATCCGAATCAGATATTGGAATCAGACGGGAAGCCGTATCCGATCACGGGGCTGAAAATTGATTACAAAGCGCAGCAACCGGAGCAGCCGCCGATCGGCGACTTGATGAATGCGGAGGTGAAGCTGGGCGTGGTGGATGGGGGGTATGTTGCCCCGCGGGCGGGGGTGCAGGTGGCGACGGTGAAGCTGGGGGACATCGGAAAGTCCGGGCCGCAGCAGATTTATCGAAGCGGAATCGCGGCGATTTACGGGCAGATTGTGCGGTTTTACAACACGCGCGGGATCATCGGCGTGTTTGTGGTGGTGGATGCGAATGACATCGACGCCAACGACAGCGACATCCGGCCGGCGGATCGCAAGACGCTGCAGCTGATTGTGGTGACCAGCACGGTGAAGCAGGTGCGCACGGTGCAGATCGGCGCCAACAGTGCGGATACGAGTCGCGTGGACGATCCAAAGCATGCGGCGATCCGGAATAATTCGCCGTTGCAGCCGGCGGGTGCGGCGGGTGGCGGGCCGCGGAAGGATTTGCTGCGGAAGGATGTTCTGGATGAGTACGTGCTGCGGCTGAACCGGTTTCCGGGGCGGCGGGTGGATGTGGCGGTTTCGGGGACGAATGACCCGGGCGGGGTGACGCTGGATTACCTGGTATCGGAAAATCGGCCGTGGTATGTGTACGCCCAGGCGTCGAATACCGGGACGAAGCAGACGAATCCGTGGCGGGAGCGATTCGGGTTTGTGGACAATCAGCTGACGGGGCATGACGACATCCTGTCGCTGGATTACATGACGGCGGGGTTCAATGCGTCGCATGCGTTTATTGGTTCCTATGAACTGCCGTTCTTCAGTTTTGACCGTTTGCGGTACAAGTTGTACGGATCGTGGAACGAATACACGGCATCGGACGTTGGACAGAACAACGAGCAATTCAGCGGTGATCAGTGGACCGTGGGCAACGAGCTGATTGCGAATATCTATCAGCGGCGTGAGCTGTTTGTGGATATGGTGGCCGGCTTCCGAGGAGAGGGGGAGACGACGACGAATCAGACCAATACATCGGCGGGACCCGGGGCGGCGACTTTCTTTGAGCCTTACATCGGGCTGAAGATGGACCGCGCGCTGGATATCGCGACGACGACGGGATCGGTGACGCTGGTGGATTACACGACGACATCGCGGCGGACATCGCCGGCGAACTCGGGGCTTCCGAGCATTGAGGGGCTGGGGCGGCAGGATCCGGCGAAGGATCCGGTGGTGCTGCAGTTTGATTTTGCGCAGTCGGCGTTTCTGGAGCCGCTGCTGACGCCGCAGCAGTTTGAGACGGGGCACAGCACGCTGGCGCATGAGGTGTATGCGAGTTTTCGCGGGCAGTATGGGTTTGGGAGCCGGCTGTTTCCGCAGGCGGAGGATGTTGCGGGCGGGTTGTATTCAGTGCGCGGGTATCCGGAATCGATCGTGGCGGGGGATTCGGTGGTGCTCGGGACGCTGGAGTACCGGTTCCATGTGCCGCGGATATTTGCGGTGCAGAGCGATCCGTCGAAGACGCCGTTTTTGTGGGACAAGAGTTTCCGGTATGCGCCGGATCGGCCATACGGGCATCCGGATTGGGATTTGATATTGCGCGGGTTCACGGATTTTGGCGAGGTGATGATCGCATCGCCGAAGGCGACGGAGCATGACTCGACGCTGGTGGGCGTGGGCCTGGGCGTGGAGCTGCAGTACCGGCAGAATTTCAATGTGCGCGTGGATTGGGGTACGGCGCTCAATGGGATTCAGCAGCCCGGGGTAAACGTGAACCAGGGCGACAACCGGTTTCATATCACGACGACGATTTTGTATTAGAGAAGACAGAAGACAGAAGTTTAGAAGACGGAAGATAGAAGTGGAGTCAGCGATGAATGTGGAAATGACGGGGAAACGTGGCGTGCGGAAGATGGGTTCGTTTGCGCGGCGGATGTTGCAGGGGGCGGTGGTGGTGGCGGTGGCGGCGAGCTTTTCGGCGGCATGGGGCGCGGGCGGGGGCGGCGGCGGGCCGACGCTGGGCGCCGGGAGCGGGCACATCCAGATTGGGAGCGTGTCGGCGGGGTCGGCGATCCTGACGCAGCTGGGGAGCGTGACGACGATCACGACCGGGAGCCGGAACACGATTATCAATTATCAGGCGCTGGCGGTGGGCGCGGGGGAGACGCTGGATTTTGTGCAGCCGACGTCGAACAGCCGGGTGCTGAACCGGATCAGCAGCAATGATCCGACGCGGATCGACGGGAACGTGTGGTCGAACGGGCGCGTGTATTTTGTGAATCCGGCGGGGGTGATTTTCGGGAGCGGGGCGGTGATCGATGTGAACCAGTTGTACGCGTCGGCGGGACATCTGAGCGATTCGGACTTTCTGGCGGGCAATAATAATTTTACCGGGAACGCGGGGGCGGTGCAGAACAGCGGGCTCATCCGCGGGCAGGAAGTGCACCTGGTGGGCGGGTCGGTGGCGAATTTCGGGCAGATTTATACAACCGGGGGCGGGAACGACGGGATTGTGACGATGACGGCGGGGAAGGATGTGTACATCGGGGAGAGCACGTCGCCGACGGGCGGGCCGGGGGTGCTGGTGAAGGTGAGCGGGGATACGACGGGAGTAAAGAGCGGGACCGGGGTGACGAACACCGGGACGGTGGATGCGGGGAAGGGATCGCTGCGCATGGGCGCGGGGGATGTGTACGCGGCGGGGATTTTTAACGGAGGCACCCTCAAGGGGGCGCGGATCACGCTGGATTCGGGGGCGAATACGGCGATCAATACGGGGACCATCGACGCGAGCAACAAGGCGGGCAAGGGCGGAACGGTGGAGGTGCTGGGGAAGGATGTGGGGATCGACGGGGGAACGGTGGATGCGTCGGGATCGGCGGGCGGCGGAGTCGTGCATATTGGCGGGGCGCTGCATGGCGGCGGGGATACCGGGACGGCGAGCCGGACGTATGTCGATCCTTCGGCGGTAATCAAGGCGGATGCGACGGGATCGGGGAACGGCGGGGAAGTGGTGGTGTGGTCGGATGAGATCACGCGGTTTTACGGAAATATTTCGGCGCAGGGCGGGGCGCTGGGCGGCAATGGCGGGATGGTGGAGGTTTCGGGGAAGGCGAACCTGGTGTTTGAGGGGCAGGTGGTGACGCTGGCGCCGGCGGGGAATGCGGGGATGCTTTTGCTGGATCCGCAGACGATTGATGTGAATTCCGCGGGGACGGCGGTGTATACGGCGCTTTCGCAGGCGGATCAGTTTTCCGATCCGGATCCGGGCGGGAATGACCGGATCGATCCTTCGCTGATCAACGGGGCGGCGAGCAATGTGACGCTGGAGGCGACGGGGAATATCACGTTCACGAGCCCGGTGTCCATCAGCGGGAACAACATCGGCCTGACGGCGCGGGCCGGCGGGAATATCGTGGTGAATAACAATATTACGACCAAGGGCGGGGCGATCGTGCTTTCGGCGGGCGACACGGGGACCAGCGGGGCCGGGAGCACGGTGAACGGGACGATCAGCATCGACAATCACACGCTGGACACGACCGGCGGGGCGGCGACGGGGGCGGACATCACGCTGCGGGCGCATGATGTGACGATCGATCCGGCGGCGACGATCCGCGCGGGGACGGGGAGCCTGATATTCGGGACGAATGTTCCGTCGCAGACGATTCATATCGTGAACACGACGGCCGATGATGTGGCGGGGGCGTATAACATCGAACTTTCGGATCTGGATACGGCGCTGCAGAATTCGGCGAAGATAGTTGTTGGAGAGCAGGGCGCGCAGACGGGGGCGGTGAGCTGGGATGCCACGGCGGATTACAATTACGATTCGGTGGGCGGGGCGGACCGGACGGTGGAAATCCGGATCAACACGAGCGGGGCCCTGACGATGGCGGGTGACCTGACGCCGCACGGGACGAATGATCATATTAATCTGACTTTAAATGGCGGGGCGGTGACGGTGTCGGGGGCGCTGGACCTGGCGAACCCGGCCGCGGCGGAACCGGGCGTGTTCAATTCGACCGGGACGAGCTTTGGCAACACGGGGGGTATTTCGGATGCGAGCGAGATCAACATTCTGCACAGCGGCGCGGTGAACCTGCAGGCGGGGCTGGATACCGCGGGCGGGACGGGGATCATCCGGATCAGCGGGACGACGGTGGGCGAGGGGGTTGGGGGCAATACGTCCGCGGCGAGCCTGGCGATTCAGGCGACGGATAACGTGACGATGACCGGTTCGAACGGCGTGGCGAGCATCGGCGTGGTGGATACCGGGAGCGGGAAGACGGTGGACATCAGCACGCTGGGCGGGGCGAATCTGAACACGGTGAGCGCGGCGTCGCCGCCGAATGGGTTCCCGGCGTTTACCGCGGTATCCGGGATCCAGACGAACAACGGCAACGTGACGGTGACGGCGGGGAGCGATCTGAGCATCACCAATGCGATCAGCGCGGGGACGGGGGATGTCGCGCTGACGACGGTGGCGCTCTCGGCCGGAAAAATCAACGGGACGGCGGGGATGGTGGTCAGCGGGAGGAATGTGACGTTGAATGCGGACGGGGGAATCGGGATCACCTCCGCGCCGACGCTGGCGCCGACGGGGAATATTTCGCTCACGACGGCGGGGGCGGGCGCCGCGGGGAATATCAATGTGGTGTTCTTCACCAGCGGCACGCCGGGGACGCTGCTGGCGAGCAAGATCACGACGCTGTCGACGGATGCGGGAACGGCGCAGGCGATCGCCTTTAACATCCATGGGAATATGACGGTGGACGCGGCGCTGGCGGCGCCGGACACGGACACGTTCGCCTTTACAGCTTCGGGGAATATCAACGGCGACGGGAACGCGGCACATGCGATTTCCGGATCGACGATTGACCTCTCGGCGCTGGGCATCGGCGGAACGAATCCGGTGAGCGTGAATCCGACGACCGCGGCGGTGCTCACGACGACCGGCACCAACGCGACAGGCAATATTCGTTTGACCAGCACGTCAGCCTTGAACGAGCTGTCGTTTGATACCGACAACGGCACGGTGCAGACGGTGGAGATTGACAACACGGGGAATCTCACAGTGGGGGCGAATGTGTCGGTGGAAACCGGCGACGTGCTGGTGCTGCACGCGGGAACAAGCGGGACCGGGATCCTGGCGTTCACGGGCACGCCGAGGCTTAAGGCGGATGACATTACCCTTCAGAGCGGGATCGGCGATGGATCCGCGTCGACGGCGACCGTCGACATCTCGGGCGGGGTGACGCTGTCGAACGCGGCGGGTACGGGTGCGCCGGGGACTGCCGAGATTCGGCAGGATGCGTCGATTACGGATGAACCGCTGACGACGGCCAATTTCCAGGGCGGCGTGGCTTCGCCGGGGCTGCAGCTGCAGTCCGATGGCGGAAATGTGACGATCGCGACGGCCGCGAATTTCGGCGGTTCGGGGCTGACGCTTACCGCGCCTAAGGCCGGCAGCAGCATCAATCTGAACACGGCGATTTCCGGAGCAAACCGGCCATCCGGGCTGACGCTCAATGCGCCGACGATCAACGTCTCGGCGAACGTCGGGACGACCGGCGACCAGTCGTATAACGGCGGCGTGGTGATCAAGCAGGATGTCACGCTGTCGGGGAACAACATCGGCTTTGGCGGCGGCGTGGATTCGGCGAGCGGGCAGTTCCGGAATCTCACGTTCACGGCCACCGGTACGATTGGATTTGCCGGTGACATCGGCGGGACGGTGGGCGGCGGGACGGAATTTGGATCGCTGGTGGTCACATCAGGGACGGCACTGCTGGGGAATGGCGGGGCCTTTACCATCGTCACCAAACAGACGGGTGGATCGGATGGACATGTGTCCTTCGGCGGGCCGGTGATTTTGAAGGGGAATACGACAATCACCGCGACGGCGACGACGGCCCTGGGATCGCTGACCAGCGGCATGGATGATGTGACCTTTGCGAGCACCGTGGATTCGCAGGCGAGCCAGCACAACTCGCTGACCGTGAATTCGCCGGGCGTGACGAAGTTGCAAGGGAATCTCGGGAGCGCGGTAAACGGGCAGCTCGGCGGCGTGACGACGGATAATGCGGGCGGGGCGCTGGAACAGACGCTTCTTGGCAACGGAGGAACGTTCAGCATCACGGTGGGGAGCCCGATTGTGTTCAACGATCCGGTGGTGCTGCAGGCGAACACGACGCTTAACGCCCCGAATGGTTCCGTGGCGTTTAACAACACGGTGGATTCGGAAGCAAGCGATGCCTTTACGCTCAACGTGCAGGCGGCGGGCGGGACGGCGACGTTCGGCAAGAGCCTTGGGGCGACGCTAGCCAACGGGCAACTGGGCGGGCTCACGGTATCCGCCACGTCGCTATCGCTCGGGAGCAGCGGGGCGATGGCGATCAAGACGACTGGCTCCGGCGGGACGGGCGGGGCGGTTTCGCTGGATGAGCCGATCACGCTGAATACAGATCTGACTATCACGGTGAGCAACACGACCGCGGTGGCGGCGAATGATTATGTGACGCTGGGGCAGCTTTCCGGGGCGGTGAATCTGACGGTGGATTCGCCGGGGGTGACGTGGCTCAAGGGCGGCGTGGGGACGGGGCTGGTGTCGATTCATACCAAGGATACGTCGGACGCGACCGGGACGACGCAGTTCGGCAGCGGCGGGGCGATCACGGTGACGACGACCGGCGCACAGACCTATGACGAAGGGGTAACGCTGAGCGGGAACACGACGTTCCGCGGGGCGAGCCTGGCGTTTAACGGGTCGCCGGTGTCGATCAGCGCGGGGACGTTTGACCTGGCGCTGGCGAGCGATGTGATGACGTTTGCGGGCGGGGCGAATTCGGTGCAGGGGACGGGGAACCTGACGATCGAGCCAACGGCCGCGGGCCACGCGATTGTGGTGGGTTCGGCGGGGGCGGCGGCGAACACGCTGTTCTTGTCGCGGCCGACGCTGGCGGCGATCCAGGATGGGTTTGCGTCGATCACGATCGGCGGCGTGGATGAAACCGGGGCGGTGACGATTTCCTCGGATGATCCGGGCTTTGCGCCGGTGACGTTTTTTGATCCGGTGACGATCCAGTCGCCGGGCGTGGGCGGGACGATCGTGGTCGACGGCGGGGCGGCGACGACGATACCGGGGATTTATGGCGACGGGAACGCGGCGATTACGCTCCGGGCGACGGGGATCACGCTGAATGCTTCGGTGATGACCAATGGCAATGACATTACCGTGGATGGGGCGGTGCTGCTCGGGACACCGACGTTTGTCGCGATCAAGAGCTACGGCTCGACGGCGACGAATCTTCTGGGCGCCGGGCCGACGGCGGGGAATATCACGGTCATCGGCACCGTCGATGACACCGGAGCGGCGACGCTGCTGGATGTGGATGCGCAGGGGACGGTCGTGGGGAATATTGACCTGCAGGGAGTGATCGGCGGGACGACGCCGATTGACGGGTTTGTGGCGGCGGGCGGGGATTTGAAGATTCATGGGGATATCCGGACGACGAATTCCGGGGTGTTTGCCGGCGAATTTGTGGTGTTGACCAATACGGTGACCCTGGCGGGGAACGCCAACCCGGCGACGCCGACGACGATCACGCTGGATACCGATGCCAGCGGCGGGACGGCGAACGCTGGAATTTTGAGCATGGCCGAGCCGATCGATCATCTGGCGGGTACCGGGGCGGTGTCGCTGGTGATTGACACGTCGGCGACGGGCGGGCACTCGGGGCAGAACATCACGCTGGGGAGCGTGGGGGCGACGCATTCGCTCGGCGGGTTGTCGCTGATTGCCGGGACGGGCGGCGTATCGGTGGCGGATGTGACGGTGACCGGGACATTTTCGAGTTCCGGGGCGGCGTTTGCGAACAGCGGGATTCTCTCGGCGAGCGGCGTGACGGTGAATCACACCGGGACGGTCGGGATCAATGCGGGGATCAGCTCGAGCGGCGGGGCGGTGTCGCTTACCGGCTCGACGATCACGGATGCGGCAGCTTCGCCGATCACGGGATTGACCGTGGCGCTCTCGGATACAAGCGGGACGACGCTGAATTCGCTGGTGACCGGGACCAATGGCGTCACGAGCACGGGCAGCGGGGCGTTGACGGTCGGCGGCGGGATTACGACCACGGCCAGCGATGTGACGATCACGCATGCCAGCGGGCTGGTCACGCTGAATAGTGCGATTTCGGCGGGGGCGGGGAACGTGTCGATCACCGGCCTGGGCATTACCGGTAATGGCGCGGGCACGATCGGCGGGAAGGCGATCACGCTTGCGGCCGGCGCGGGCAATGTGACGTTGAATGCGGCGGTGACGGGCACGGGCCTGTTTACCGCGAGCGGCGCGGGATTCACAAACAATGCCGGCGTCACGGGCGTCGGGCTGACGCTGAACATGACCGGCCTGGTCACAGCGAATGCGGCGCTCGATGGCGGAAGCGGCGCGGTGGGCATCACCGGCGACGGCATCACGAGCGTGGCGGGCGGAACGATCCATGGCGGGGCAGTTACGCTCACTGGTGGCTCGGGCAATGTCACGCTGGGTGATACGGTCACGGGGGCGGGGCTGGTGAGTGTCAGCGGCGCGGGCTTCAGCAATGCCAACACGGTCACGGGAGCGGGCATCACGCTGAACATGACCGGGGCGGTGGCGATTAACGCGGGGCTGGCCGGGGGATCGGGGGCGGTGGGCGTGACGGGCACGCAGATCACGACGGCGGCGGGCGGGACGATTGGCGGGGTGGCGATCACGCTGAACGCGGGGAGCGGCGCCGTGTCGCTGGGGGCGGCGGTCACGGGTACCGGTGATGTGAGCGTGACGGGCGGAACGTTTGGCAATGCCGCGACGATCGGCGGGACGAATATCAGCCTGAACCAGAGCGGGCTGGCGACGTTGAATGGAAATCTGAACGCGGGCAGCGGCGTGGTGACGATCAATGCCGCGGGCGTGACGCAGAGCACCGGCATCATCAATGGGTCGGCACTTGTGCTTAAGGGAACCGGCACGTTTAACCTCGGCGATGCGAACACCGCCGGCACGCTGGCGGCGAATGTCACCGGCGGGCTGACGTATGTGAGCGCCGGCGCGATGACGGCCGGGACGGCGGGGTCTCCCAGCGTGGCGGGCATCACCACCAATAATGGGGCGCTTTCGATCACGCTGAGCAGCGGAGCCCTGACGATTTCCAGTGCGGTGAATACGGGCACCGGGGGGCTATCCCTCACGGCGGCTTCGATCGGGGATGCATCGAGCGGGCTGACTGGCGGAGCGATCACGATTCATGCGACCGGCGGCAATGCAACAGTCGGCGGCGCGATCACGGGCAGCGGCGCGGTGAACATCACCGGCAGCGCCATCTCGGCGACCGGCGGGGTGACGGGGGCCTCGGCAACGCTTACGTCGGCCGGGGCGATCACCAGCGGATCGATTGCCACGACCACCGGCGACATCGTGCTGACGGCGCCGAGCGGGGCCAGCCTCTCGGGCACGTTCACGAGTGCCGGCAACGTGACGGCGGGCGCGGTGGCGATGACCGGGACGACGTCGATCACGGCGGGCGGGACGACGGGCATACAGATCGGGGCGGTGACGGGCGGTTCGAACCTGACGCTCAAATCCACGGATGCCGCGAGCAAGATCGAAGTTGGGGCGCTGGGGACCGGGACCAGTGGCCGCGTCGGGCAGGTGAAGTTCCTGTCGGCGGGGCTGGTGCAGCTGGGTGGAAATATCTTCGCGGCGAGCG
>Ga0265314_10004007_pt1 | contig 13925 bp, 11 predicted proteins | sample 4126metaG_FD_203106 | JGI IMG/M metagenome (GOLD analysis project Ga0265314, IMG submission 203106) | Rhizosphere microbial communities from Carex aquatilis grown in University of Washington, Seatle, WA, United States - 4-1-26 metaG | ecosystem: Host-associated > Plants > Roots > Rhizosphere >... | reverse complement strand
CGCGTCGCCTGCATGAACTTGATGATCTGCCCGGCGAGCACTTCGCCGGCGTCGGCGGGTGTCGCGCCGCGCAGGTCCGCGCCCAGGCGCTGGGCCGCGTCGAGATGCCGGTCGGGGCACGCGCTCGCCGTGAAGCGATAGACCGACGGCGCGTTGAGCACCACCGACATGCCGTGCGGCACGAACGGCACCTCCTGCGGATAATGCGGCGCGCGATATTCATGCACGAGGCCCGACACCGCGTACGACATGCCGTGCGGCAGATGGCAGCCGGCGTTGCCGAACGCGATACCGGCCAACGTTGCGGCATACATCATTTCGGCACGCGCTTCGGCGTCGGCGGGATCGTTGACCGCGCGCACGAGATACTTGCCGACGAGGCTCAGCGCCTCGAACGCGACCATGTCGCTGAACGGGTTCGCGCCCTGCGACGGCGGACGCGCGCTGGCACGCGCGGGCCGCGCGCGCTGCGCATACGATATGTCGGTCAGCGTTTCGAGCGCGTGCGACATCGCGTCGAAGCCGGTCGACGCGACGATCGTCGACGGCAGCGTGCGCGTGACTTCGGGATCGATGAGCCCGGTGGTCGGCTTCAGGAGGCGCGACTGGATGCCGGTCTTCGCTTTCATCGCGAGCAAATCGAATATCGCGATGCCGGTTGCTTCCGAGCCGGTGCCGGACGTGGTCGGACATGCGATGTGCGGCTTCAATGGCCCCGGTATCGGCTGGCCGCCGCCGATCGGCGCATTCACATAAGTCAGAAAATCGGCGGGATACGTCGAATACAGGTTCGCCGCCTTGCACGTATCGATGACCGAACCGCCGCCGACTGAAAAAAATCCGTCGAACTTGCCGTCGATGGCAAAGCGTGCCGCCGCCTTGAACGACTCGTCCGTCGGCTCGACCCGCACTTCATCGTAAATCGCGTAGTCGATGCCGGCAGCCTTGAGCGAACCGGTGACCGTGCCGAGCGGCGGCAGTTTTTTCACGCCGGCGTCGGTGTATATCGCGACGCGCTTCATGCCGAGCGCACGCGCCTGGTCGCCGGCTTCCCGCAGACAGCCGGCGCCGAAAGTCAGCGTCGACGCATCGATGGTGAACGCGCTGTCGCCGTCGGCGATCGGCGCAAAATAATGGTGGCAACAACCCATGAACCCCTCCGGCGCGGTCAGTCCGCGGTAAATACGTCTTTATAACCGGCATAGATCGACGCGATCGCGACCGGCCCCAGCACGAGAAAACCGAGCGCGAGCGGAATGGCGGCGATGAAACACAGGACCAGCATGATGACGCCGTAGAGCAGAAACGGCACGATGTTCTTCAGGCACGCGTAGAAACTCGCCATCATCGCGTCGACCGGTTTCAGATTGTTGAACACGATCAGCGACGGCGCAAACCACAGCGCCATGTAGAGCGGCAACGCCAGCGCAAGCGTCACCAGGATCGCAAGCAGCACGGACAATCCCATGGCGCCGAAATGCATCGCGGGATTGCCGCCCATCATCATCGCCATGAACGCGCCGCCGCCGACTATCGCTATCGCCGGTATGCACGCAATGATCCAGCCGACCATCGTCAACACGCCGAGCACGACGAGATCGCCGGTATTCTGCTTGAACCCCGCGAACAGGTGTCCGACCTCGAGGCTCTCGCTGCGATCCAGCGCGCGGCAGCCGAGCATCAACCCGCCCATGAAAACCTGCGTAAGCAGCATGCCGGCGAGCGAACCGATGACCGGCACGATGTGTATCGCGGCCGCGCATACGACGAATACGATCAGGATCAAGATCCAGTTGCCGGGTTGTTTTTTGAACAGCGCAAAGCCTTCGGCGATCCATTCCCAGCCGCGTCCGGCGTCGACCGCGCGCGCTGAAGCCGAAGACGCGGCCGCGGGTGCAGATGCCGGCGCGGCGGGCGCCGCGGGTGAACCGGGTGGCTGATACGGATTCGAGTCGCTCATGACGGCGTTCCTCCTGGATGATGGTTGGAATGCGCCAACCGGCGAGAGGGTTCATCGTAGTTGAATCCCCATGGCATGACAAATGTCATCGTCCTAACTGCGGACGGCATCCTCTAAAATCAGGTCGGCCGCTTTCTCGGCGATCATGACGACCGGCGCATTGGTATTGCCCGAAACGAGCGTCGGCATGATCGAAGCATCGACTACTCGCAGGCCTGCGACGCCGCGCACATTGAGCCGCGCATCCACCACCGACTGCGGATCCCCGCCCATGCGGCAGGTGCCGACCGGATGAAAGATGGTCGCCCCGTAGTTGCGCACGAACTCGAGCACTTCGTCGTCGCTGTCTACACTGTCGCCGGGCCGGTATTCGTCTCCGATGAGATCCGCCAGCGCCTGCGTGCGCGCGAGCTTGCGTGCAACGCGCACGCCCTCGATCATCGTGCGGCAGTCGATTTCGGTCGACAGATAATTCGGGCGCATGGCCGGCGCCGCCAATGGATCGCGCGATTTGATCAACACGGTACCGCGCGAGCTGGGCCGCAATTGGCACACCGAAAAGGTGCAGCCCGGCCACGGGTGGGTCGGCGCCCCCGCCATTTCGGCCGACAGCGCGGCAAAATGAAACTGGATGTCGGGTGTCGCCGCGTCCGGCAGCGCGCGCGCGAACATGCCGCCGTAGTTGATGCCGATCGCGAGCGGGCCGCTGCGTTTCGCGAGCCACTGCCAGCCCATCTTGAAGCGGCCCCACGGGCTGCGCAAATCGTCGTTGATCGTAATCGGGCGCCTGACTTTGTACATGATGCGCGCCTGCAAATGGTCCTGCAGATTCTCGCCGACGCCCGGCAGATCATGCACGACCGGGATGCCGTGCGATTGCAGAAACGACGCGCGGCCGATGCCGGACAGTTGCAGCAGTTGCGGGCTTTGCAGCGCGCCCGCAGCGAGCAACACTTCGCGTGCCGCGCACGCTTCGTGGTCGATACCGTGCTGGCGGTAGCGCACGCCGGTAGCGCGCGCGCCGCTCATGACGAGCGAGGTCGCGTGCGCTTCGGTCTCTACCCGCAAATTGGCGCGCTTGCGGGCCGGCTTCAGATAACCGACCGCGGTCGAGCAGCGCCAGCCGTTGCGCGTGAACAACTGGTAATAACCGGCGCCCTCCTGCTGCGCGCCGTTGAAGTCGTCGTTGCGCGGCACGCCCAGCTCGCCGGCGCCGTCGATGATCGCGTCCATCAGCGGATGCCGCTCGCGTATGTCGGAACACGCGAGCGGTCCGTCGCCGCCGTGATAAGCACTCGCGCCGCGCGAATTGCCTTCGCATTTGATGAAGTACGGCAATACGTCGTTCCAGCCCCAACCGGCGTTGCCGAGCGCCGCCCAGCGATCGTAGTCCTGCGGCTGCCCGCGCACGTAAATCAAGCCGTTGATCGAGCTCGAGCCGCCTAGTCCGCGTCCGCGCGGCCAGTAGATCTGGCGGTTGTTCATCGCGGGCTCGGGCTCGGTATGAAAGCCCCAGTTGTAGACGGGATGAAACATCGTCTTCGCATACCCGATCGGCAGGTGGATCCACAGATAGTTGTCGCGCGGTCCCGCTTCGAGCAGCAGTACCGAATAACGGCCGTTCGCGCTCAGGCGGTTGGCCAGCACGCAGCCCGCCGAGCCCGCGCCGACGATGATGTAATCGTACGTCTTCATTTAGTCGATCCGGTACATCTCTCGCCGAACTTTACCCCCGAATCAACCAATGAGGTGCTACGTCAGCTTCTGCGGTACCACCGGCCGCGCGGCCATCGCGCATACCGCGCTCACCACGCCCGCGAACACGACGTAAGCGCATATCAACCACGGCTCGCCGTTGCCCTTGGCGAGCAGGGCGGTCGCGATGATGGGCGTGATGCCGCTCGCGAATATGCCGGAGAACTGATACACGAATGAAATGCCGGTATAGCGCACGCGCGGATCGAACAGTTCCGAAAACAATGCGGCCTCGGGCCCATAGACGGCCGCGTAGAAAATTCCGAACGGAATCACCATCGACAGCCATAGCGTGGTCGTGTCCACACCCGGGGCCGCGATCGAGAACAGCCAGTAGATCGATGATGCGGTGACGAGCGAGCCGACCGCGTAGACTTTGCGCCGGCCGATGCGATCGGACAGCATGCCGAACAGCGGGATCGTCACGATCATCGTCAACGCCGCCAGCGTGACGCCGAACAGCGCCGTCTGGCGCGGAATTTTCATCGTGTTGGCGAGGTAGCCGATCGAGAACACCGCGAGCACATTGAAAAACACGCCGTCGATGTAGCGCGCCCCCATCCCGAGCAGGACGTTTTTCGGATACTGGCGGATCATGTCGACGAACGGCACCTTCGCTTCCTGTCCCGCTTCTTTAACGCGGATGAATTCTGGCGTCTCCAGGATGCGCAACCGGATATACAGGCCCACGGCGACCAGCACGACGCTCACGAGGAATGCGACGCGCCAGCCCCAGGCCATGAACTGCGCCTCGGGCAGTTGCGACAGCAACGCGACAAACCCCGAAGCCAGGCACAACCCTATCGCCAGTCCGATCTGCGGAATGCTCGCGTACAGTCCGCGCTTGTTCTCGGGCGCGTATTCGAATGCCATCAGCACCGCGCCGCCCCATTCGCCGCCCAGCCCGATGCCCTGGAAAATGCGCATGACGAGCAGCAGGATCGGCGCCCACACGCCGATTTGCTCGTAAGTGGGAATCAGCCCGATCAGAAAAGTGGCCACACCCATGATCATGAGCGTGATCACCAGCACGCTCTTGCGGCCGATCTTGTCGCCAAAATGCCCGAAAATGACGCCCCCCAAAGGGCGGGTCACGAAACCGACCGCGAACGTCGTATAAGCAAGCAACGTCGATATCAGCGGATCGCTGGTCGGAAAATACAGCTTGTTGAAGACGATCCCGGCGACGACCCCGTACAGAAAGAAATCGTACCACTCGATCGTGGCGCCGATCAGACTCGACAGAATGACCCGGCGCAGATTGGCGTCCTGCGGCTGCGTAGACATGTGATTTCCCTCCCCTCCGTGGATGATTTTTTAGACCGGCCGGCAGTCTGCGCTGCCGTATCCGGTTCGACACCTGCGGTTGCTCGAGATGCACTATATGCAAAATGCATATCGCCAAGCCAGTATTGCATGGGGTATGGCGAGTGTCTAGCGTTCGCAGCCTTCGCCTGCCGCCGGGCGCGTCAAGCGCGCAGGTTAGAATCCGGTCTCACGCTTTTATGCCGATTCGCGCCATTGCGACAAGCTGCCCAACAGGATATCGATGACTGCCATTGACACGCTGCCTGCAGCCTTGATCGTGTGGCTGACTCTGGCCGTCGCCTTGTCGGGTTTTATCCAGGGCGCGCTCGGCTTCGGCTTTCCGTTCATCGCAACGCCGATGGTCGCGATGCTGGTCGACATGCGCACCGCGATCATCACCGTGCTGCTGCCCACGCTTGCGACCGTCGCGATTACGCTGGTCACCAGCGGCCCTTTGAAGGCAACGCTGAAGCGCTTCTGGCTGATGCCGGCTTATGCCACGGCGGGCGCGCTCGCGGGCACCTGGATTTTCGTCGCCGCCCCGAGCGCGCCGTACCAGCTGTTGCTCGCGCTGATCATCATCGTGTACCTGAACCTCGATCGCATTTCGCGCGGCGAGTGGCCGCTCCTGAAGCGGCACGAGAAGGCGTTCGCCCCTCTTGCCGGCGTGGCCGCGGGCCTCTTCGAAGGGACTGCAAACGTCGCGGCACCGCCGCTCATCATTTATTACCTGGCGCTCGGCCTGGGTCCTGCGATGATGGTGCAGGCGATGCAGATCTGTTTTCTCGTCGGCAAGTCGACGCAGTTCGCCGTGCTGACGCTGCACGGCGGCGTGTCATCCGCGCAATGGATCGCGACGCTGCCTTTTTGCGCCGTCGCCGTCGCGGCCGGCGTTGCCGGGGCGCGCGTGCGCAACCGCATCGACGCCGTCATGTTCCGCCGCTGGGTCAAGCGCGCGCTTGCGCTGATCGCGTTTTCACTGCTGGCGCAATACGTTTATCACTACTGGCGCGGCTAAGCGGACGACGTATCGTGCAAAATAAAAAAGGGAGCCGCGGCTCCCTTTTTTGATCCTTACACGGCGTTTATTTCTGCAGGACTTTCTTCAGTTCGCCGCTTTCGTACATTTCGCGCAGGATGTCCGAGCCGCCGACGAATTCGCCGTTCACGTACAACTGCGGAATGGTCGGCCAGTTCGCGTATTCCTTGATGCCCTGGCGGATGTCCGGATTCTCGAGCACGTTGACCGAGAAGAAATTCTCGACGCCGCACGCGCGCAATATGCCGACCACGTTGGCGGAAAAGCCGCACTGCGGAAAATCCGGCGAACCCTTCATGTACAGCACGACCGGGTTCTTGGTCACTTGTTCTTTGATAACTTCCTGAACGCTCATTCGTAACTCCTGAATACTTGAGTGAATTGATATGGTATTTTACAGGCTCGCCCGTGCCGGCGTCAAGACCGCCCGCGATATATGCCGCCGCTGACACGTGCAATGCCCGCTATATCGTTACGCGAAAATACTTCTTCAAGTCCCGCCGCCGAAAGTAACTCGCGACAGCGTGGCGCCTGATCGTAACCCTGCTCGAACGCGAGCGTTCCGCCGTAGTTCAAATGGCGCGGCGCCGCCGCCACGATAGTACGGATGCAATCGAGCCCATCGGTGCCTGCCGCCAGAGCGTCGATCGGCTCCGCACGCAGGTCCCCGCTTCGTAAATGCGGATCGTCAGTAGCGATGTACGGCGGATTGGCGACGATCAGATCGAAGCGCCGGTCGCCGAGCGCGGCAAACCAGTCGCTTTGCATCAGTTCAACATTGGATGTTCCATGGCAAACCGAGTTCTCCCGCGCCACCGCGAGCGCCGCAGCGCTGCGATCGACCGCCACGACCCGTGCTCGCGGCCGGTGCTTCGCGATCGTAATGGCTATGCAACCGCTGCCGGTGCCGAGATCGAGCACGCTGCGCACGCTATCGAGACCTATCCGCTCGAGCGCGATCTCGACCAGCAATTCGGTTTCCGGCCGCGGTATCAATACGGCCGGCGTCACCTTGAATTCGAGACTGAAAAATTCGCGCGTGCCGACGATATAGGCAACCGGCTCGCCGGCGGCGCGGCGCGCAACGAACGCCGCATACGCCGCGCCGTGCGTGGCACTTAGCACTTCATTAGCATGCGCAACCAGATAAGCCTCGTCAACGCCGCACGCATGGCGCAACAGTACGCGCGCATCAACGGCGTCGAGTCGCGCGCCCGCGAGCGCCTGCGCAATTGTCGGTTGCATCAGGAAACCGTCGAAACTGCAGATCAGGCTGGTTGAGTCTCTTCGCCCAGCGCCGCCAACTGCTCGGCCTGGTGCTCGGAACTCAACGCGCCGGTCAATTCGTCGAGATCGCCATCCATGATGGAAGCGATCTTGTAGAGCGTGAGGTTGATGCGGTGATCGGTGACGCGGCCCTGCGGGAAATTGTAGGTGCGGATGCGCTCGGAACGGTCGCCGCTGCCGATCAGGGACTTGCGCGTGGCGGCGGTTTTCTGATTCTGCTCGCGCACCTGCTGGTCCTTGATGCGCGCGGCGAGCACGGCGAGCGCGCGCGCCTTGTTCTTGTGCTGCGAGCGGTCGTCCTGGCATTCGACCACGATGCCGGTGGGCAAGTGCGTGATGCGGATCGCGGAATCGGTCTTGTTGATGTGCTGGCCGCCCGCACCGGATGAACGAAAAGTGTCGATGCGCATTTCGGCCGGGTTCAGCACGACGTCCGCCACCGCATCGACTTCCGGCAACACCGCCACCGTGCAGGCGGACGTATGGATGCGCCCCTGCGTCTCGGTCGTGGGCACGCGCTGCACGCGATGGCCGCCCGATTCAAACTTGAGCTTGGAATACGCGCCCTGCCCGGCGATGCGCGCGATCACTTCCTTGTAGCCGCCGAGTTCGCTCTGGCTTTGCGACATGATCTCGACCTGCCATTTCTTGCGCTCGGCGTAGCGCGTGTACATGCGAAAGAGGTCCGCCGAGAACAACGCCGATTCGTCGCCGCCCGTGCCGGCGCGGATTTCAAGAAAAATATTGCGCTCGTCGTTGGGGTCCTTCGGAAGCAGCTCTTTTTGCAGGTCCGCCTCGAGCTTGTCGAGCCGCGCGCGCGCCTCCTTGATCTCCTCCTCGGCGAACTCTCGCATGGCAGGATCGGCCGCCATTTCCTCCGCGGCACGCATATCGTCCTCGCTGCGGCGGTAAGACTTGTAGAGCTCCACGACCGGCGTAATTTCCGAGTGCTCGCGCGTGAGCTTGCGGTAATTGTCCATGCTGTCGGTCGCATGTTCCGAACTCAACAACCCGTTCAACTCTTCAAGCCGCAACGTCAGTTGCTGCAGCTTGGCGGCGATGCTTTCCTTCATTCGGATTGTTTCAGCTGGAAGAGCCGCCTTAACATGCTCACGAGTTGTTCGCGATCGTCGTCGTTGGCGTGATTGAGGGCATGCGTCGGTGCGTGCAGGAACTTGTTGGTCAGCGAATGGGAGAGGTGCTCGAGCACCTGCTGCGCGTTGTCGCCGCGTGCGAGCTGGCGCACCGCGCGTTCGACTTCATGGCGGCGCGCGCGCTCGGCGTCGTCGCGCAGCGCCCGGATGGTCGGCACGAGTTCCCGGTTGTCGAGCCACTGCATGAAATCGCCGACCTGGGTTTCGATGATGGCCTCGGCCTGCGCCACCGCCGACTCGCGCTTGTCGAGCCCCTCGCGCGCCATCCTGCCGAGATCGTCCACCGTGCACATAAACACGTCGTCAAGCGCGCCCACTTCGGCTTCAACGTCGCGCGGCACCGCCAGATCGACGATCAGCAAAGGCCGGTGCTTGCGTACGCGCAAGGCGCTTTCGATCAACCCCTTGCCGATGATGGGCAGCATGCTCGCGGTGCACGACACGATGATGTCGTGGACTGCGAGCTGCGACGGCAGATCGTTCAGGCTGATCGCGCGGCCGCGGAAGCGTTCGGCGAGTTGCTGCGCGCGTTCGACCGTGCGGTTCGCGAAAGTCATGTGCTTCGGGTGGCGCGCGCCGAAATGCGTCGCCGTCAATTCGATCATCTCGCCCGCGCCGATGAACAGCGCGCTTTGTTCGGCGATGCTCGGGTAGATGCGCTCGGCAAACCGAACGGCCGCGGACGCCATCGACACGGTACTGGCGCCGATGTCCGTCTCCGAACGAACGGCTTTCGCCACCGAGAACGTGCGCTGGAAAAGTTTGTTCAGCAGCAGACCGAGCGTACCGGCCTGTTCCGCGCTGCGCACCGCGTCCTTGAACTGGCCGAGAATCTGCGGCTCGCCCAGCACCATCGAGTCGAGCCCGCTCGCGACGCGGAATGCGTGCTTGACCGCATGCTCGCGCGGCAACTGGTATACGTAAGGATCGAGGTGCTGAGCTTTCAGCTTGTGATAGTCGGCGAGCCAGCGCAGGGCCTGCCGCGGCTCGGCGGTATCGCAATACACCTCGGTGCGGTTGCACGTCGAAATGATCGCGGCTTCCTTGACCGGGTTGCGGTCGACCAGATCGCGCAGCGCCTGCACCAGATTTTCGGCGTTAATAACCACCTGCTCGCGCAACGCAAGCGGCGCGGTCTGGTGGTTGATGCCGAACGCAAAAAGCTGCATGGTGGCCAAGCGCCTGAATCAAGGGGCTATATTATAGCCGCACTGGCTGCACCAGCCCCTCTAGGGCGCGAAAAGGCTATTGCCCCCGTCTAGGCGGTGTGCGGGTTGAGCAGCGGTTCGCCGCGCGCCCACTTCTCGAGATTGACCAAAAACATCTCCGCGGCGCGGCGCTCGTTGCCCGCCGATACCGCGGCGGTATGCGGCGTCAGTATCGCGTTCGGCAAATCCCACAGCGGCGATTCCACGGGCAGCGGTTCTTTTTCGAATACGTCCAAGTACGCGCAGCCGAGCTGGCCGCTTTTGAGCGCTTCGATCAATGCGGGCTCATCACAGACGCGGCCGCGTGCAACGTTGATGAGCGCCGCGCCGCGCGGCAGTCTGGCGAGCGTGGCGGCATTGATGATGTGGTGCGTCTCTTTGGTGTACGGGCACGCGAGAATTACCCACTGGCAACGCGCGAGCACGTCTCCAAGTGCGGCCAGCGGATGAATTTCGTCCACGGGATCGTCCGCACGCTTCGGCGTGCGGCGGATGCCGATCACGTGCATGCCGAGCGCCTGGCAGAAGCGCGCGATGGGCATGCCGATGTTGCCGAGGCCCACCACCGCCACCGTCTGGCCGCGCAAATCCACAGGCACCTCGGCGCCGCGCATCGGTTCCCACGCGTGGCGGCGTTGCGCGTCGACCCAGCGCGGAAACCTGCGCGCGAGCATCAGGAATCCGGCCAGCGCAGTGTGCACGACGGGTTCGCTGTTCGTGCCCGCCGAAGTCGTGAGCTTCACGCCGCGCTCAAGCAGCGGCGCGACGAATACGTGCTGCTCGATTGCGGTGCTGTGAAAATGCGCCCACTTGAGGTTCTTCGCCGCGATCACCGCGTCGCCGAAGCTCTTGAAGTGGTCCGAAAAACGGATGTCGCGTGACTGCATCGTCACTTCGATGCGATCGCAGTCGGCCTGCGAGAGGCGCGCCTGCGGATCGTCGGGCAGGTGCAGAATATCCGGCTTGAGTTTCACGCGCTGCACGACTTCGTCGAGTTGCCTGCCATATTTCTCGACGAACGATTTCGACAACAGCATTCCCGTCACGCAGCCCTCCCCCTTGCGCCTCTATGCCGGGCGTTTACTTTTTCTTGCCGGCCGCGAACAGGCTGTCGAGCTTCTGCTCGTATGCGTGATAGCCCAGGTAATCGTAAAGGTCGTTGCGCGTTTGCATCGTGTCGACGACGTTCTTCTGCGTGCCTTCCTTGCGCAGCGCCTGGAACACCTTCAACGCCGCAGCGTTCATCGCGCGGAATGCGGAGAGCGGATACAAGGCCATCGCGACATTCGCGCTTTTCAGTTCTTCGGTGGTGAAGAGCGGTGTCGCGCCAAATTCGGTGATGTTGGCGAGGATGGGCACTTTCACCGCGTCGGCGAATTTCTTGTACATCGACAATTCGGTGATCGCTTCCGGAAAAATCATGTCGGCACCCGCTTCGACGCACGCGCACGCGCGATCGATCGCGGCCTGCAGGCCTTCCACCGCCAGCGCGTCGGTGCGCGCCATCACCACGAATTCGCGGTCGGTCTTCGCATCGGCCGCCGCTTTGATGCGGTCAACCATTTCCTGCTGCGTCACGAGTTCCTTGTTGGGGCGATGGCCGCAGCGTTTCGCGCCGACCTGGTCTTCGATATGCATGGCGCCCGCGCCGAACTTGATCAGCGACTTGACGGTGCGCGCGACGTTGAACGCGCTCGAGCCGAAACCGGTGTCGACGTCGACCAGGAGCGGCAGCGAACACACGTCGGTGATGCGGCGGATATCGGTCAGCACGTCGTCGAGATTGCTGATGCCGAGATCGGGCAGACCCAGCGAGCCCGCGGCAACGCCGCCGCCCGACAGATAAATCGCCTTGAAGCCGACGCGCTCGGCCATGCGCGCGTGGTAAGCGTTGATGGTGCCCGCGATCTGCAGCGGTTTTTCGGCGGCGACGGCGGCGCGAAAGCGCGCGCCCGCGGAAACGAGCGACGGCGTGCCTGAAGAAAGATCGGTCATGATGGTGCTCCTCGGTCGGGATGGGAGAATGCGTGCACCGCACGGACACAAATATGCGGGGACGCCGTGACGAGCGCTATTTTAACGCACGCGGCGATTGCGCGGGAGGCGCGGATTGCACCCCTGCATGAATGCTGTTATGTTTTCGGCCTCCCCGCTCGCGCCCTGATTCCGGAAAGTCTGAGGACCCGCAATGCAAACTATTTTGCGTTTGGTATTCGTCGCCCCGGCGGCATTGCTGATCGCCGCACCGGCAAGCGCGCAACCGGCTTATCCGACAAAGCCGATCCGCTTTCTGGTCGGCGCGCCGGCCGGCGGCAGCAACGATATTTTCGCGCGCGCGATCAGCCAGCGTCTGTCGGAAGCGCTCGGCCAGCCGGTGATCGTCGACAACCGGCCCGGCGCCTCGCAGATGATCGCCGCGGACCTCACGGCGAAAGCGCCGCCCGACGGCCATACGCTCTATATAACGTCCACCACCTACACCACGGGTGTAGCGCTGATGGCGAAACTGCCGTTCGATCCGGTCAACGATTTGACCGGCGTCACGATGGTCGCGCGCGGGCCGATGGTGCTGGTCGTGCATCCGTCGGTACCCGCGAAAAATGTGAAAGAACTTATCGCGATCGCGCGCGCCCGGCCGGGCCAGCTCAACTACACGTCATCGGGAATCGGCGGCATCAATCACTTCGGGATGGAAGTGTTCAAGTCGATGGCCAAAATCGACATGGTGCACGTGCCGCACAAGGGCATGGCCCCGGCGATCACGGACTTGATGGCGGGCCAGGTGCAGGTGCTGCTGGTGAGCCTGACGGCGGTCGAAGCGCAAATGCAATCGGGACGCCTGCGCGCCATCGGCGTCAGCAGCCCGCAACGCTCGTCGTTTTTGCCGAACCTGCCGGCGATCGCCGAAACGCTGCCCGGCTACGACAACGATTTGTGGTGGGGCGTGTTTGTCGCGTCCAAAACCCCAAAGCCGATCATCGATCGCCTCAACGCCGAAATCCACAAGACGATGACGACCGACGATATGAAAAAACGTTTCGCCGATTTCGGCGCCGTCGGCGCACCGACCACGCCCGACGGCTTCAACACGATAGTGAAAAACGAAATCGCGAAGTGGACCAAAGTCGTCAAGACCGCGAACATCACACCCGAATGAAAAGCGCGCTGCGCAAAAAATCGTTTCAGCCCGGGGCCAAAGGCGCGCTCGACGGCGTGCGCATCCTCGACATGTCGCGCCTCGTCGCCGGCAATACGCTCACGCAAGTGCTCGGCGATTTCGGCGCCGAAGTCATCAAAATCGAACCGCCGGCCGGCGACACGCTGCGCGCGTGGCAGACCAATGGTGTGGCGACCAACTGGAAAATCTACGCGCGCAACAAGAAAAGCCTCGGTCTCGAATTGCGCAAGCCCGAAGCGCGCGACCTCCTGCTCAAGATGCTGCCGAAGGCGGCGGTCTTCGTCGAAAGCTTTCGTCCCGGCACGCTCGAAGAAATGGGCCTGGCTCCCGACGTGCTGCTCGCGAAAAATCCCAAGCTCATCATCGTGCGCATTTCCGGGTGGGGCCAGACGGGACCGTACAAGCGGCGGCCGGGCTTCGGCACGCTGGTCGAAGGCATGTCGGGCTTCGCGGCGATCAACGGCTTTGCGGATCGCGAGCCGGTGCTGCCGCCTATGTACATGGCGGACGCGTACGCCGGGCTCTACGGCTCGACCGCGGTGATGATCGCGCTGCGCGAAGTCGAGATGAACGGCGGCAAGGGCCAGGTCATCGATCTGCCGCTGCTCGATCCGGTGTTCGCGGTGCTCGGCCCGCAGGCCGCGAATTTCCGTTTGACGAATAAATTGAAACCGCGCACCGGCAGCCGCTCGACCAATTCCTGCCCGCGCAATGTCTACCTGTGCAAAGACGGCAAATACGTCGGGCTGTCGGCATCGATCCAGAAAATGGCGGAGCGACTGTTCCGCTCCATCGGCCGGCCCGACCTCATCGACAATCCGCGCTACAAGATCAACGCCGAGCGCGTGAAGCACGCCGAGGAACTCGACGCCATCATCGGCGCGTTCGTCGCGCAGCGCACCCAGGCCGAGAACGTCGCGTTCTTCGAACAAGCCGAAGTGACGATCGGGCCGATCTACGACGTCGCGCAAATCGTCGAGGACCCGCACGTGATCGAACGCGAACTCATCGCCGACTATCCCGATCCCGACATGGA
>Ga0265314_10004006_pt1 | contig 13926 bp, 12 predicted proteins | sample 4126metaG_FD_203106 | JGI IMG/M metagenome (GOLD analysis project Ga0265314, IMG submission 203106) | Rhizosphere microbial communities from Carex aquatilis grown in University of Washington, Seatle, WA, United States - 4-1-26 metaG | ecosystem: Host-associated > Plants > Roots > Rhizosphere >... | reverse complement strand
GCTGACCGCGACCGTCGACGGTCAACCGGCGGCGCTACCGCTGGTGTTGCCCGCGGGGTCCGAGGCGCACACCGTCGTGTTTCATGCGCCTGGCTACGGCGATCGCAACCTGGTCATCGACGGGGAAGCCGATCGCACGCTGATGCTGGGCATGGCGCGGCTGCCGGCGCCGGAACCAAGCGAGACGCAGCCCGCGAACGAACGGCGGTCGCGCGCGGCAACCTCGGGCGGTTCGTCGGCGACGCACCGGCACCGGCGCGTCGAGCAGGAGACGGCGCCGCTGGAGCTCGACGACGACGAGCGCAAGCTCTGATGCGCGCGCGCCGGCCGCGAGGCTCAGAAGCGGCCCGACAGCGATGCGCCGCCCGAAAAGAATCCGACGTCGAACCCGACGTCGAATCCGACTTGCCGCGCCTGAGCCGATGACGAAGGCGCGTCGGACTCGCCGGGGCCGCGGACCAGCAAGATCACGCCCGTGACCAGCGCCGCCGCGCCGACACCGTAGCCGACCCACTGCAGGGTCGCGTCGCGCTTGCCGGCGGCGTCGCGGTTGGGATCGTATTGCGAGGCGACGGCGCTGGCTGCCGACCGTGCCGCCAGTCCGAACGCCACGCCGCCGCCGACCGCCGCCACGCCGACGATGGTGAGCGCGACACCCGGCACCGACACGGAACCGCCCCCCCGTGGGCTCGGCTCCGCACGCGCGCGAACCTGGTTCTTGGGCGGCGATTCGCCGGGGGGCTCGCGGGCGGCGAGCGTGTCGGGCGCGCGCCGCGCGGGCGGCGGCTCGCTGACAGGCGGCGGTGGGTTCGCGGCGGCGGCAGGCGATGGTGTTTCGGCCGCGGGCGGCGTGTGCGCGGCGGGCGACGGTGTGTCGGCTGCGGTCGCCGGCTTGACCGGCGCGCGGCTCGCCTCGAGATCGCGGATGTAGCCCGCGATCTCGTCCTTTTCATCGGCCGACAGCTTCTTGGCCTTGTTCAAGTACTCGCGAAAGTTCGCGATCGCCTCGTCGGCGCGGTTCTCCTTCTGGTAGCAACGCGCGATGTTGCGCAGGAAGATCGGATCCGCGGTCTTCGCGTAGAGCTCGGCGAAGATCTCGATCGCCTCCTCGTAACGGCCCGCGGCGAAGTCCTGCCGCGCGCGCAGCTCGCGCGCGCTCACCGGCGACGCCTCCGCCGCGCGCACCCGTATGCCGGCCACGGCGCACAGCACCGTCAAAATCCCGAGCCATCGCCGAGCCCGACGCACGAGCGGAGTGTCGTCGCTCCCTCGCCTTTGATCAAGACCGCATCTTTTCGCCCGCCCGAAACGTCGTCCTGGTGGAGGGACGACATGACGGCATCATCGATCGAATCCGCAATCGTGATTGGCGGCGGCTCGGGGGTCGGCCGCGCGGCTGTGCTGGCGCTGGCCGCAGCGGGAGCGCGCGTCCGGGCGGTCGGACGCGACGCCGCGCGGCTGGAGAGCGTGCGCGCGGAGGCGGCGGGGCCCGGCGCCGTGAGCGTGAGCGCGCTCGACGCCACCGACGCGGCCGCGATGGACCGCCAGATCCGGGAAGTCGATCCCGATCTGGTGGTCGTGAGCGCCGGCGCGCGCGCGCGTCTGGCACTGGTCCATGAGCAGACCTGGGACAGCTTCTCCGAACCGTGGAACACCGACGTGAAGATCGCATTTCAGGTCGGGCAGAGCGCGATCCGCAAGCCGCTGCGCCCGGGCAGCCGGGTGATCATCATCTCGAGCGGCGCGGGTCTCGGTGGGTCGCCGCTCTCGGGCGGCTACGCGGGCGCCAAGCGGATGCAGATGTTTCTGGCCGGCTATCTGCAGCGTTCTGCGGATGTGGCCAAGGTCCCCATCCGCTTCGTCGCGCTGGTGCCCAAACAGCTGATCGCTGGAACCGAGCTGGGCATGATGGCCGCTGACGCGTATGCTGCGCTGGCTGGAATAACGCGGGAGAAATTCATGGAGCGATTTCCCGTTCCACTGAGCGCCGAAGACGTGGCGCAAACCATCGTGAAAATCGCGCGCGGCGAGCTCGGCCGCGAAGGGGCGATCCTCGGCGTGAGTGGCGCCGGTGTCGAAGCGATCTGACCGAGGGGAGACGCACAGCGCGACGTCGATGCCCGGGTCACAACCACCACCGTCCGAGCTGGTGCAGGCGCGCGTGCGGTTCCTCGAGCTGGTGGCGGAGCTGCGTCCCGAGCTGCACCGCTACTGCGCGCGCTTGACCGGCTCGATCGTCGACGGTGAGGACGTGGTTCAGGACACGCTGGCCAAGGCGTATTACGCGATCAGCATGGCGGCAGAAGTGCCGCCGCTGCGTCCGTTCTTGTTCCGCATCGCGCACAACACCGCGATGGACATGCTGCGGCGCTACGAGCGCCGTCATGTCGACGCGGTCGCCGAGCTGCCCGAAGACGCCGCGGTCGGCGAGTGGGCCGACCCCGAGGTCGTGCGCGCGGCGCTCGCGACGTTCCTGGAGTTGCCGATCGCGCAGCGGAGCGCGGTGATCCTCAAGGATGTGCTCGGCTGCTCGCTGGCCGAGATCGTCGAGATCACCGGCGCGACGCTGCCCGCCGTCAAGGCGGCGTTGTTCCGCGGGCGCGCCGGGCTGCGCGCGCGGGCCGGAGAATCCGCGGCGGACCGGGCGGCCACGCCAGCGGTCGACGCGGGTGAACGCAGGCGGCTGAACCGTTACGCGGCGCTGTTCAACGCGCGCGATTGGGACGCGTTACGCGACTTCATCGCCGAGGATTGCCGGCTGGACCTGGTCTCGCGCCACGAGCGCCGCGGCCGCGGTGTCGGCGAATACTTCGCGCGCTACGCCGATCTGCGCGACTTCCGCGTTGTGCCTGGCGTGCTCGACGACGGCGTCGCGGGCGGGCGGCTGGCGCTGGCGATGTATTCGCCGCGCTCGAGCACGCAGCCCTCGTCCTTCGTGCTCATCGAATGGCGCGGCGAGCGGCTGGCGCTGATTCGTGATTTTCGCTACGTCCCGTACATCGCCGACGAGGTTCGTCTCGGCCGTGCGGCGTTTCATGCCGACCGCGACGCGCGCGCGACCGCCGTCGACGTGGCGCCGAGGAGCTGAAATTTCGTGAGCCGTCGCGACGCGCGCCGTCCACTTTTGTAAGTGGTTATCAACTTCTTCCGCGTCGCGCTCCTGTTGTCGATCGCAGGCGCCTGCGGCTGCGGCGGTAGCAGCGCGCCCAAAGGCGGAATCGGCGGTTCGAACGATTCCGGCAGCGACGCGTCGGCCGACCAGATCCGTGACACCGCGCTCACGGAGAGCGGTCCCGACGGCGACGGCGGTCCGGTCGGGCCGCACGCGGTGCAATCGCACTCGGCGGCGATCGCCGTCAATCCGGCGGGCACGCGTCTTTACGTGGTGCACCCCGACGCCGACAGCGTGAGCGTCCTCGATCTCGCGACGCGCGCGATCCTGCACGAGGTGCTGCTGGCCGCGAAGCCGGTCGCGGTCGACAGCGCCGGCCACTACGTTCCGGCGGTCGGCCCGCGCGCGCTCGCGCTCGACTCGACCGGTCGCACGCTCTACGTGACCGGCCAGCGATCGGGCCACGTCTACGCGCTCGACGCGACGTCGGGCGCGATGTTGCGTGACGTCGCTGTCTGCTCCGAACCGATCGGCGTGCTGGTGAGCGCCGACGACACCAGCGTCTTCGTGGCCTGCTCGCAGGACGACGAGATCGTCGAGCTGCAGGCGAGCGATCTGTCGGCGGTCGGCAGCGCGCTCAGCCCGCGCAAACCCTGGACGCTCGCGTGGGCCTCCGACGGAACCACGCTGCTGGCGACGCACCTCCTGGGTCCGGGCCTGACCGCGTTCAGGAGCGCGCCGCTCGCGTTCTTCCGGATCTGGCCCCTCGCTGACGGGGCGCCCAGCGATGACAATGACCCGACCGAGCCGCACGGGCCGGTGCGCGGCATCTACGACGCCGCCCTGCGCCCCGGCACCTCCGAGGTCTGGGCCGCGCACATCATGCTGGGCATCGACACGCCCCAGCCCGACCTGAACTTTCAGAAGACGGTGTTCCCGTCGCTGTCGATCTTCGACGACCGCGGCGTCCAGCAGGCGCGGCTGTCGGTGCTCGCCAACCCCGGCGACGGCCAGGCGTTCGGCGACATCGTGTCGGGACCTCACGCGCTGACGTTCTCCGACGACGGCGCGCTGGCGTTCGTCGCCGACAGCGACAGCGAGGACGTCCTGATCGTCGACGCCGTTCGCCGCGTCGAGAGCCAGCTCATCCGCCCGCTGCCGGGCCACACCCCGGAGGGGATCGTCTGGGCGGGCGGCAAGATCTACGTCCAGGAGCGCAACACCGAGGATGTCGCGGCGTTCGCGGTCACCCGCTCCGATACCGGCGTGGTGGTCACGCCCGACGGCGCGGCGTTCCCGACGCTGGCCGTGGATCCCATGCCGGCGACGCTGCGGCTCGGCCAGCGCTTGTTCTATTCGGCAAACAGCGACGAGCTGCCGCTGACGCAGAACCACTGGGTCGCGTGCGCCACCTGCCACCTGGAGGGGCGCAGCGACGCGGTGACCTGGAAGTTCGCGCAGGGCCCGCGCGACACGCCCAGCAACGCGGGCGGCGTGCTCGACACCGGGTTCCTGTTCCGCACGGCCGACCGGACCCAGGTGCAGGACTACTGGCGCACGATCAACGTCGAGCAGGGAGGGCACTTCGACATCGGCAACTCGTCGCAAAAGACGTTGCTCGACGCGCTGGCCGCGTTCGTCAACAACGCGCTCCCCACCCCGGTGCCGCCGTCGACCGACGCGACCCACACCCTGCAGGGGCAGGCGCTGTCCGATCTGCGGGCGCAGGGGCAGGCGCTGTTCACGCAGCTCGGGTGCGGCAACTGCCACAGCGGCGCGGCGCTGACCGACTCGGGCGCGGGCAACCCGACGCTGGATCTCTCCGGGCCGGTGGTCTCGACCGAGACGGCGGGCGGCGTGCTGCTGCACGACGTCGGCACCTGCTCGCAGGGCGACTACCTGGACGCCGACCACACCGACATCCTCGGCGATGCGCGCGCGGCCTGCGTGTTCGACACCCCGGCCCTGCGCGGGCTCCTCGACAGCGCGCCGTACCTGCACGACGGCAGCGCCGCGGCGCTCGACGACGTCGTGCCGATCATGCTCCAGGCGGTCGCGCCGGCGGGCCAGGCGGCGCCCACGCTGACCGCGGACCAGCAGCGCGCGCTCGTGGAGTACTTGCGGAGCCTTTGAGGCCCCCACCCCTGAACCGATTCGGCCGCAGCCGGTCTCTTGACGGGTATGCCCTCACGCCCTGCGCCAACCGTGCCCCCACGTGGCGGTGTTCGAGCCCTTTGGCTGCTGCTGACTGCCGCTTCGGTTCTCTCGTGCGTCTCCGGCAACAACGTCGAGACCGACGCGGGGGGAAGCACGAGCGGCGGAACCGGAGGCGCCGGCACCGCGTCGGTGGGCGGGCATACGGGCACGGGCGGCGCGCTCGGCGTGGGGGGCGCGACCGCTACCGACGCGGCGGTGGACACGGGCCGCGACGCGACCGGCACGGGCACGGGCGGCGCGCGCGTCGATGCGAGCGGGGACCGCGGCACCACCGACGCGCCCACCGATGCGTCGCTGACGCTGGGCCCGGCGGTCTTCGGCAAGAACCTCCGCATCAACGACGACACCGGCACCGGCAACCAGAGCGAGGTCACCATGGCCGCCGGTCCCGGCGGACTCGTGCTCACTGGCTGGATGGACTCGCGCTCGACGCGTGTCTGCGCGTTCTCGTCGTCGACCGACGGCGGCCTCACCTGGAGCAAGAACGTCTCGATCCCCAACAACACCGGTATGTTCGTCGGCGATCCCGCGGTGGCGATCGACGGCGGCGGCACGATGTACGCCGTGTGCCAGGAGTACTTGAACGTCGGCGTCACCGGCAATATCCGCATGATGTCGTCGACCGATCACGGCGCGACCTGGTCGGCGATCCAGACCATTCAGAGCGCGCCCGACAAACCATGGGCCGGCGGCGGCACCACCGACGGGACGCTGTTCGTGTCGTGGCTCGGCAACGCCGCTGGCATCAAACGCTCGCTCGATCACGGCGCGACCTGGGGGCCCATCCAACCGCTCGGCAACATCATCCACGGCACGGGCATCACCGCCTCGCAAAGCGGGCTCCTGCACGTGCCGTACAACCTCGATTCGGCGCGCAACCAGCTGCGCTACGTGCGCAGCAAGGACAACGGCGGCACCTACGACGCGCCCCGCGACATCGTCGCCGACATGGGCACGTTCTGCTTCACCTGCAGTCCGCGGCAGCACCCGATCGTGGGCTCGTCGGCGGACCCCACCGGCCGCACGGTCGCGATCACCTGGTCGAGCACGATGCCGGGCGGGCAGGGCGACGACGATGTGTGGTTGCTCTATTCGAAGGACGGCGGCGACACCTGGACCCAGCCGATCCGCGTGAATGACAACCCGACCGCGTCACGCCAGTTCCAGGCGTGGGTCGCGGTCGATGCGCACGGGCGCGTCCACGTCGCGTGGACCGATCTGCGCGACAACGGGCAGAACGAGACGTTCTACGCGCGCTCGGCCGACCCGACGAAGGGCTTCGAGCCAAACCAGCAAGTCACCGACGGGCGCGGCAGCGCGATGACCGACTTCCTCGGCGACTACAAGGGCATCGTCGTGCAGGGCCCCGACGTGCTGGTGGTCTGGCAGGACACGCGGCGCGACAGCGGCGATATCTACTTTTCGCGCGCGGCCGGGGCGGCGGGCCCATAGGCCGCGCGGCCATGCGTGCCGGCGCGCTCGCGGTCCTGGCCGGCGCGCTCGCGGCTGGCGGCTGCCGTCGCGCATCGCTGGCGCGGGCCCTCGAAGCCGGCGCCGCGCCGGCCGTGTCGGACCAGGCGCCGCGCGCCGGCGATGCCGGGCCAAGCGGTTTGCCCGAGGATCCGCAGGCCGGGCGCCAGTCCGAGGCCGACTGGCGCCGTCACATGGACTGGGAAGAGCGCGAGCGACAGCTCGCGTTCGACAAGAACCGGATCGCGCAGCATCGCGCCGTGATCCAGCGGCTGGCCACGGCGCGCGCCCGCTATGACCGCGCGAAGACCAGAGCCGCGGTGGACCGCGTGCGATCGGAGATGCCGGCGCTGCGGCAGGAGCTGCGATCCCGGACGACGGAGATCGATCACTGGCGCGTGAATTCACCGCTGCTGGCGGACTATGACGCCGAGATGGCCGAGCTCGAGAGAGCTTATCCCGACGCCAAGCTGGCGGCGCTGGGGGGCGACGCGCAACCGTTGCGCGCCGTGCGCGCACGCATGGATCAGCTCGAGAAGAAGATTGCCGGGTGGCTCGCCGCCGCGGAGGAGAGCGAAGGCGAGTAACCGCGCCGGCTCACCCGCGCGGGAGCGGCGTATCGTTGGCGAGCGCGTCCGCCTCGGCGCGCCGGGCGTCGTCGTCGGCGTCGAGCCCGGCGTCGCCCAGCATGTCGACGCCGTGGCGCGCGAAGCGGACCGCCGCGGCCGCCGCTCGATTGTCGCGCTCATGGTCGCGCGACCACTGCGCTTGCCGCGCCAGCAGCGCCAGCGCCAGCGCGCGTGCCAGCGTCAGCGCGAATCGGCGCGCGCCCGCCTCCAGCACCGCCGGCGCGCCGGCGGCGCCTCGCTCCAGCCAGGCGCGCGCGTCCTCGATCGCGCCCAGCGCCGTGCGCGCCGCCGCCGCGAGATCCGCGTCGGTGACCGCCGCCGCCAGCGCCGTCGCGTCCTCGAGGAGTGCGTCGACCGCGCCCTCGCGCGCCGCGGTCTTGAGCACGTCGAGCGCGAGCACGTTGGTCGTCCCTTCCCAGATCGGCAGCACCTGCGCGTCGCGCAGCAGCCGCGGCACGCCGGTGTCCTCGACGTAGCCGGCCCCGCCGAAGCTCTCGAGGATCTCGCTCGCCGCCGCGACGGCTTGACGCGCGGTCGCCAGCTTCGCCAGCGGCGTGATCACCCGCAGCAGCACCGCCTCGCGCGGCGCGAGCTCGCCCGCCTCCTCACGCCCCAGAAGCTCGACGGCGCGGAACGCGAGGTGAAAGGCGGCCTCTTGCTCACTCTGCACGCCGGCGAGCGTCTCGAGGTGCAGCGGCTTGCTGGAAAGCGGCCCGCCAAACGCCACCCGCTTGCGCGCGTAGTCGCGCGCGAGAGCCAGCCCGCGCCTCATCCCCGCGGCGGCGACCACCGCGTTCCAGGTGCGCGTCACGTTGAGCATCGGCGCGATGTTGCGCACGCCGTCGCTGGTGCCGCTCACCGCCGTCGCGAGCACGCCGTCGAGCCCCAGCTCGGCCGTCGGCACCTTGCGTGTGCCCAGCTTGTCCTTGAGACGATGGATGGTGATGCCGGGGCTGAGCGCGCCGGCTTCGTCGTGTGTCTCGACGTAGAACAGCGCCAGCCCGCGCCCCCCCGGGGGATTGCCCTCGGGGCGCGCCAGCGTGATCGCCATGTCGGCGGTCGTCGCGCTGGTGAACCACTTCGTGCCCGACAGGCGGAAATGCTCCCCGTCGCGGCGCGCGATCGTCTCGGTGAGCCCGACGTCCGAGCCGCCGGTGCGTTCCGTCATCCATTGCCCCGACGTCCAGGCGCGCGCGGGATCGCGGCTGGTGAGGCGCGGCACCGCGCGGTCGATCAACGCGCGGTTGCCGTGGGCCCGCAACGTCTTCGCCGCGCCGTCGGTCATCGCCAGCGGGCAGGTGTAGACGTCGGTCGACGGATCGAACAGGTACGCCAGCGCCATCTGGTGCACGCGCGCGTGCGCGCCGTGCGCACGCTCGTAAGCGGTCGCGATCAGCCCGCGCTCGGCGGCGATGCGCGCGGCCGTGCGCCACAGCGGCGAGACTTCGATCCGGTCGACGCGCCGGCCCCAGGCGTCCCACGAGGTGAGCACCGGCTCGTTCAACCGATCCGCGAGCTGCATGCGATGGAGCGGCCCGGCCGCCATCTCGCCCATCTCGTCGAGCGCCGGCTCGATCGCGAGCAGCACCTCGGGCGGCAGCGCGCGTGCGAGGTACGAGCGCAATACGCGATCGCCGCGATACTGGTTGTCCAGCGCCGGCGGCTCTTGAAAGAACGCCACCTCGAAAGCGTACTCTCGCCGGCCCCGTCGGCTCAACCGGCGTACAGGTCCGCGCGCCCGCCTCAGGGCTCGACGGTCAGCACGCCTCCGACCTGGAACGTCGACGGATCGAGCGAGGTCATGATTGATTCCGGCGTGGCGCCTCCGGCCAGCGCTCTCCGCGTCGCCTCGAGATCCAGCGGCGCCGGAGAGAACACCGCGCGCACGACCAGCTGGCCCGCGCGGTGCGAGCCACCCAGGTGGATCTGGGGACGCAGCATCGTGGTGCGCCAGCCCGCGGCAGCGTAGACCGGTTCGCCCGACGGGCGCGGCAAGTAGATGTGGACGGTGCCGTCGTCCTGCATCCCGAAGATGGTGACATACGCCGGCGAATGGAGGTTACGCACGCCGAACGCGATCGACTCGGACATCGACACACGGCCGGGCTTGGGACCGGGCAGGTCGGCGACGAAGCGCAGATCGCGCTTCTCTCCGGCGTCCGATCGTCTCGGGGCGGCGTAGACCACCAGCGCGCCGCGCTCCGCCGTTTCAAGGGCAACGTCGTCGCCAGCGCGCCCGTGCGCGACGGCGATCGTCGCCGCCTGCGCCACCCGATCGCCCGTCGGGGATCGATGCGATCGTATGATCTCGATCGACAGCACCACCAGCGGAACCAGCGCCAGCCCCACCCATCCCGACCAGCGCCGCGTGGGCCCGGAGGGGCCGCTGCGATCATCCTGGCTTCCGGAGCGGGTGGTGCCCATGGTCACACCTCAGTTTATGATCCGGATCACCAATTGGAACAACCTTTTCCGGGCCAGGCTTCCGGGTCCGGGGCGGACGGAGCTCGGATGACGGCAACGCGCGAACAGCTGGCTGAACAACTGCGGGACCTGGGCGTGCGCCAGGGTGGCGTGCTGCTGGTCCACACGTCGTTCCGCGCCGTCGGGCCCGTCGACGGCGGGCCCACCGCGCTCATCGATGCGCTGCACGACGCCCTCGGTCCCGAGGGCACGCTGATCATGCCGACCATGACCGACGGCGCGTCACCGTTCGACCCGGCCGCCACGCCGACCTGGCAAATGGGCATCACCGCCGAGCTGTTCTGGCGGCGGCCGGGTGTGCGTCGCAGCGGCCATCCCGGCGGCTCGTTCGCCGCGGCCGGACCACGCGCCGAGGCGATCTGCGCGCCGCAACCGCTCACGCCGCCGCACGGGCCGGATAGCCCGGTCGGTCGCGTGCATGATCTCGACGGTCAGGTGCTGTTGCTCGGCGTCGGGCACAGCGAGAGCACGACGCTGCACCTGGCCGAAGCGCTGGCGAGGGTGCCGTACGCGGTCGCGCACCCGACCGTGGTGGTCGTCGACGGGCAGCCACACAAGATCGACATCGAAGAGACCGATCACTGCTGCCGCGGCTTCGCACGCGCCGACGATTGGCTGCGCGAGGCGGGCCTGCAGCGCGAAGGGGTCGTTGGCCGCGCGCACGCGCGCCTGGCGCCGGCGCGCGACGTCGTGCGGGTCACGCGCGCGCAGCTGGCGGTCGATCCGCTGCTCTTTCTCTGTGCCGCCGGTACCGGCTGCGACGAGTGCGACACCGCTCGCGCCAGCGTGGCGCTATGATGCCCGCCGGTCCTGCCGCATGAAAGTCGCGATCCTCGACGATTACTTCGACACCCTCCGCACGCTGCGCTGCTTCGAGAAGCTGGCGCCGTTCGACGTGACCGTGTTCAACGACCACGTCGAGGACATCGACCGGCTCGCCGAGCGCTTGCGCGACGTCGAAGCGCTGGTCCTGATCCGGGAGCGCACGAAGATCGGCGCGGCGCTGCTCGAGCGCCTGCCGCGGCTGCGTCTCATCAGCCAGCGCAGCGTCTATCCGCACATCGACATCGCCGCGTGCAATCGCCTGGGCGTGATCGTCTCGTCGAGCATGCACGACGGCACCCCGTCCTACGCCGCGGCCGAGCTGACCTGGGCGCTGGTGCTGGCGGCGATGCGTCAGTTGCCACAACAAATATCGGCGCTGCGCGCGGGAAAATGGCAGATCGGCGTCGGCCATTCGCTGCGCGGCAAGACGCTGGGCATCTACGGCTATGGGCGCATCGGCGCCGTGGTTGCCGGTTACGGCCGCGCGTTCGGCATGAACGTGACCGTGTGGGCGCGCGAACCCGCGCGGCTGCGGGCGCAGGCCGACGGTCATGCGGTCTCCGCCGGCAAGGAGGCCTTCTTCTCCGAATGCGACGTGCTGTCGCTGCACATGCGCCTGGTCGACGCCACGCGCGGCATCGTCACCGGCGCCGATCTCGCGCGCATGCCGCCGAGCGCGCTGCTGGTCAACACCAGCCGCGCCGGCTTGATCCAGCCGGGCGCGCTGGTGAGCGCGCTGCAGGCAGGCCGTCCCGGCATGGCCGCCGTCGACGTCTACGAGCAGGAACCGCTGTCCGACGGTAGCCACCCGCTGCTGGCGATGGACAACGTCGTCTGCACACCGCACATCGGCTACGTCACGCGCGACGAGTACGAGATCCAGTTCAGCGACATCTTCGACCAGATCGTCGCCTACGGGCGCGGCGCGCCGATCAACGTGGTCAACCCCGAGGCGGCCGCGCAGGCGCGTTCATCGTGAACGCGGGCGTCGCGCGCACGGTTCAGTCGGTGCCTCGCATCGTTCGACCCCATCACCGCATCCTTTCGCCGGGGCCAAACGTTGTCGGGAGTGGACACGACCACACTCGAACCGGGAGACATCATGGCAAAGGGAAGTGGCACCGCGGAGAAGCCCTGGATTCTGAAGACACCGCCGGGCACGTCGGAGTTCGAAGCCTATCGGGATCCGCAGGCTGATCCGCCGGCGCTGGTGGTGCAGGTGGGAAAGACCCAGCTGCGCTACCAGCTGCGGTGCATCGACGACCTGCACGCGATGCTGGCGAAGCACGGCGATTGGATGCCGCTCGGCAGCGCCGACGAGCAGAAGCCCGCGGCCGACGGTACCGTCGAAGCCTGGGGACGCGCGAAGAGCAATCCGATCGGCGGTTGGTACGGCTTGAAGAAGGGGCTGCGCGGTCGCTTCGGCATGTACGTGCCGCCGGTGCTGGAAGCGCTGGGCCTTGCCGACGTCGAGCACAATCCGAAGAACAACCGGATGAAGGCGCTGAAGAAGTAGGAAACGGCCAAGAACGCGTGACGGCTGTCGCGACCTCGGGCGTCGTCACGCGCCGGTTGCTCTCTTGTTGCCGCGCCGACATGAACGGCGTGTCGGCGCGGCGCATACTCCCGCGCATGCTCACACGTCGAGGGTTCCTGAAACTCACGGGCGCGTCGACGGGCGCGATGGTCACTGGCTCCGAGCTGCTCGCGCGCACGGTGGCGCGAGCCAACCCCGCGCGCTCGCCGGGCGGATCCAACGGCATCCAGCACATCGTCGTGCTGATGATGGAGAACCGATCGTTCGATCACTTCCTCAGCTGGCTGCCCGGCGCCGACGGACGCCACGACATGATCTACGAGGCGACCGACGGACACGCTTACCGAAACTATCCGCTGGCGCCGGATTTTCAGGGTTGCGGCTACAGCGACCCCGACCATAGCTGGGAGGGGTTCCTGGTCCAGCACAACTTCGGCAAGATGGACGGCTTCCTGCAACGGCCGACCGCGCCGGCCAGCAACGCCGGCGTGACGCTCGCTCAGGCCAACACCTTCCCCATCGGCTACTACACCAACCACCATCACGATCGCACGCGCAAGGCCGAGCCCGATCTGCCGGTGCTCGGCGCTCTCGCCGAGAACTACACCGTCCTCGACCGCTACTTCTGTTCGTTCGCGGGCGAGACCTTTCCGAACCGCTTTTATCAGCACGCCGCGCGCACCGACCGCGACCACAACAGCAACACGATCTCGTTGCTGCCCGCGATCTGGGATCAGCTGTCGCCGATCCCCAATACCGCGGGCATCCCCACCGGCGGCTACTTCTTCCGCGATCTGCCGTTCCTGGCGCTGTGGGGCACGAAGTACTTCCCGTTCTGGCGTCCGTTCGCGCCCGGCGACACCGACGCGCTGGGGATTCCGGTGACGTCGCCGTCGTTCATCGAGACCGTCGCGGCGGGAGATCTGCCCAACGTCAGCTTCATCGATCCCGCGTTCGACACCGAGGGCAACGGCACGTCGGCCGACGATCACCCGCTGGCCGACATCCGTCTCGGCGAGCGTTTCATCGCCGACGCGTACCACGCGCTGGCTGACGCCGGATATCTCGACAACACGGTCTTCATGGTGACCTTCGACGAGTGGGGCGGCTTCTTCGATCACGTGCCGCCGCCGCGGGTCACCGACGACACCGATCCGGCCACGGTCGATCACACCGGCGACGGCACGACGCCGACCGACGGCCAGCTGGTCCCCGACTACACGCAGCTCGGGTTCCGCGTGCCGGCCATCGTCATCTCGAACCTGGCGCGGTCGGGCGTCATTCACCACGGCCCGTTCGAGCACACGTCGACGTTGAAGCTGATTGAGTCGACGTTCGGCCTGCAGTCGCTGACGGCGCGCGACGCCCATGCGTTGAACCTGGGCGACGTGCTCGAGCGTTCGCCGTGCCATCGCGTGAACCGCGGCACGATCCCGACCAGCGCTGAAGTTCCTGGGCCGGCCAACGACGCCGCGGCGATCTGCAGCGCGGCCAGCGTGCAGTCGGTCTCGCCGGCGCCGGTGCGTTTTGGCAAGCCGCCGATTCACCCGCCGGTCTATCCGCGCTCGGGCTACCCGACGGGATCGGGCATGGCCGGGTTCGGGCGCACCGACTGGAAGAAGCGCGACGAGTAGCGATCGGCGCCGTCAGGG
>Ga0265314_10004005_pt1 | contig 13926 bp, 6 predicted proteins | sample 4126metaG_FD_203106 | JGI IMG/M metagenome (GOLD analysis project Ga0265314, IMG submission 203106) | Rhizosphere microbial communities from Carex aquatilis grown in University of Washington, Seatle, WA, United States - 4-1-26 metaG | ecosystem: Host-associated > Plants > Roots > Rhizosphere >... | reverse complement strand
GAACGAGGCGGGAGCGTCGACGTCGTATACCAGAGATAATATCGTTTTCTCTTCGGACGGTGGTTATTTCGCAGGGAGGTACGAACATGAAATATTCGATACCGAAATTCGAATATGGAAAATAAAGCATTCGAATTCGGTGTCGAAAGTTGTTGCAGTAGGCGACATTAAATGTATTTCGCAAAGCGGACTTCTTGTGACTAATGTGAGTTACGGGCCGACAGCGCTTTGTTTTTGGGATGCGACGTTAGGAAAACAGGTTCTTGTTTCAAAGCTGGAGCGCGCAGCTATACGACAGTGCACATTCTTTTCCGATAACTCACGACTGGCCGTCTTAAAATATCAGAAATCGGACTTCCTAGAAATAGTCGATTCATCTACTGGCCGAGAATTGGCAAACTTGTCTGTCCCCACGTCGAGCGCTAATAGGAATAAAGACTTCCTCATTAGTGCTGACGATGAAAAAATTTTGATACCTCGTGAGGACGCCAATGGTAATGGATTGGAACTTTGGCAACGCCGCCGCCCCGAATGGTGGTGGGGAATCGCGTGGCTTCCCGAATTCTGGCTGACGCTTCTGTTTGCCGGAGGATTTGCGTGGAGCGTCGGCCGCGACTGGCGGGAGTTGCGGAAGAAGAAGGCGACTCCCGTTTCCGCCGAAAACGCTACGCTATGATGGCCTCGAAATAGCGAGTAGAGGGAAGAAATACGTAAACTCCATCTTCGCATGAAGTTGCAGCGATTTCACAAACGACTTCCTGACAAGACATTGCATGAATCACAATGAGTCTTTCGTTTGATTGTATGTCATTATATCTTCGCCATTGATACAAGCCGTTTCAATGCTGCGTCTTGCAGGTCGAAAAACTTTTTTGCAAATCTGAGTGCACTAAACGACTTCTCAATCGTCTTAGTATATAGTGAGGGGGAGAGATATTTCGCTCCTCACGCCAAAACCATCCTCTACCATTCACGCACGGTGCAATTTTTTACAGTCATTCGTGCGAAATATTACTGAGATCGTTTCCGCTTTCGATTGGCAGGTTCAGCGTAATGAAATCCGCTTTCGAGTCATACGGTGGTTGAGGCGGACTGAACTGGAACGATTTCCCTCCGCCAAAGTGTCACGTGACGGGTTATTTTAATACGTGAACACACTTTATTGAGCGGAGGCGATTCCCATGAGCGGCATTTCTCGACGCGGTTTCCTCAAAAGTATGGCGGCAGGCGCGGCCGGAGTTGCGGCGCGCGGACTGCTGCCCGGCGCGAAGGTGCTCGGCGCGAACGACGACCTGCGCGTCGCGGTTGTGGGTTTCAAATCCCGCGGCATGAACCACATTGAATCGCTGCTCAAGATTAAAGGAGTGCGCCTCGTCGCGCTGTGCGACGTCGATCCGCACGTGCTGAGTTCGACACAGAAGACGCTCGAAGAAAAGCACAAGACCAAAGTCGACGCGACCTACAGCGACATCCGCAAGCTGCTCGAATCGAAAGAGATCGACGCCATCACGACCGCGACGCCGAATCACTGGCATTCGCTGATCGGGATCTGGGCCTGCCAGGCCGGCAAGGACGCGTACGTCGAGAAACCGATTTCGCACAACGTCTGGGAAGGCGGGCAGCTCGTGAAGGCCGCGCGAAAATACAACCGCGTCGTGCAAGGCGGATCGCAGAGCCGAAGCAGCTCGAAAATTGCCGAAGCGATCGAATGGATCAAAGCGGGGAATATCGGCGCGATCAAGCTCGGCCGCGGACTGTGCTACAAACCGCGCCAGTCGATTGGAAAAGTGGGCACGGGCGAAATTCCGGCGGGGCTCGACTACGATTTGTGGTGCGGCCCGGCGCCGAAAGTTCCGCTGAAGCGCAAGAATCTGCACTACGACTGGCACTGGGTCTACGACACCGGCAACGGCGACATGGGCAACCAGGGCATTCACCAGATGGACGTCGCGCGCTGGATGATCGGCGAGAACGAACTGTCGCCACGCGTGATGAGCATCGGCGGGCGCCTGGGTTACGAGGACGATGGCGAGACGCCGAACACGCAGTTCGTCTACCACGCGTACGAAAAAGCGCCGCTGATTTTTGAGACGCGCGGATTGCCGAAGGGCAAGGAATTCCAGACGAATGAACTCTGGACGAAGAACATGGACGTCGCGCCGGGCATCGAAGGCAACGCCAGCGGCATCGGCGTAGTGATTGAGTGCGCGGGCGGGAAAGTCTACGTGAGCGCCGGCGGTTCAGCGGCGGCGTACGATCAGAGCGGCAAGAAAATGAAGGATTTCACCGGACACAAAGACGAAGTCGACCACATGCAGAATTTCACCGACGCGGTGCGCGCGCACAAACCGGAAATGCTCAAAGCCGAGTGCAAAGAGACGCATCTGTCGAGCGCACTCTGCCACACGGGATTGATTTCACATCGCCTGGGCCAGACCGCGAAGCCGGGCGAAATTCTCGAGAAGATCAAAGCCGATGCGGTCGCCGAAGCCGGATTCGACGCCCTGAAGGAGCATCTCGGCAAGAACGGCGTGGATCTCGACAAGACGCCGCTGGCGCTGGGGCCGTGGCTGAAGTTCGATCCGAAGGCCGAGCGCTTTATCGACAACGACACCGCGAATGCGATGCTGACGCGCGATTATCGCAAGCCGTTCGAGGTGCCGAAGGAAGTTTAGGCGACGGTATTCGACCTGGCTTGAGCGCAGTTTTCGCAGGGTGCCACTGATCTGCGGCTGTTTGCAGATCAGTGCGGTAAGTGATCCTCGAAAAAATCAGACGCGCTGGGCTGTGTGTACGTCAACTACGCACCGATCTGAGAACGGCTTCAGATCGGTGGCACCGGTGGCACCCGGATTTCAGATTTTGTGCCCAAGCCGAGTTCCGAATTTCAGGAATTCCAACGCCTTACTTGCGATCCAGTTTTTCTGAAGCGCCAAGCAACTTATACATTGCGGCTGTGCGTTCGAACATCGGGTCTTTCGCGCCAATCAGCGTGAGCGGACGCGGCGCGAGCAAACCAAACGCGTCGGGAATATCCAGAACACGCAGCACGTTCAGCAGCGGCGGGCCGTACTCGGCGCCTTCCGTCCGCGGTTTGTGCGATGGCGGCGGACTGACTGCGACAACGGATTCGATCGATGGTTCGTAGAGCGCGGCGTACGCGGCAAGAATCCCCGCGTTGCCGGAGCCGGCGATTTTCCAATGACCGGGTCGGCGGCGTAAAATCGTGAGGATGTCCCAGATGCGTCCGCTATCGACAGTTGCTCCGAGCAAAGCGAAATTGCGTTCGATCGTGTTCGGCGGACTTTTTCGAGTCCACGCGTGAGCGTCGCCGCGCGGATTGACAAGCAGCGCGGAACCGTCGCCGACGATGGCTGCGGCCCATTCGGGGATTTTTGAAAGCTCATCGGCGGGATTGAGCACGACGATCCAGCGGGCCTCAAGACTTTTTCCGGGAACCCAGCGCCAGCCGACTTCGAGGCCGCTTTCGGTTTCTTCGCGGCCCTCCGACGGAGCAGCGCCGAGCGTTTGAGATTGGACGGCCGGCGCGGACGCGGGCCAAGCGTTAAAGGTCATGACGCGCAGCCGCTCGAGCAATTCTTTGCGCCACGCGTCGAATTTGTCGGCGGCCGGCAATTCGAGTTTCGCCTCGGGCACGAAAAGCTGATCGATCTTTGTGTTGATCTGATCGGCGGGAAGTTCGTTGGGAAAGGCGCGCAACTTTTCATGTTCGATGATGTGCTTGCCGTTCGCATCGCGACCGGAATCCGGATCAGTGACGGCGCGCAGATCGTTCTTGAAGTTGCGGTTGAAAAATTCATACGTTGCGCGGCGCAAATCCGAACGGTACGCGTGGCCTCCGACGCTGACCATCGCGTCGACTTTGTCGCTGAGACCGTAACGTGCGTAGAGCCACTCGAGACGGTTGATGATGCGGTCGTTTCCAGGCATCGGGAAAATAATGTCGTGGTCCGAATTGCAGAACAGCATCGGACGCGGGCAAATCAGCGCAGCGATCGTGGTCCAGTTCCAGCGCGCGCGATTGTAAAGGAACATGCAGTCGCAGTGACCGTTCACGCCGTCGTCGCCGACGTAGTATTGCAGATCCGACATGCCGCTGGTGGGCGCGCAGCATTTGATGCGCGGGTCGGCGGCGCTGATCCAGAATGTCGCCGCGCCGCCGCCGGAAATTCCGGTCGCGCCGATGCGATCCGCGTCAACCTCCGGGCGCGTGACGAGATAATCGATCGCGCGAATCGCATTCCAGCATTCGACCCCGGCGGGCGTATAACCGGCCGAGTGCCACCACCAGCGGTTCTCGCGATACGTGCCGTGATGAATAGCCCCAATCTCGCCGAGTTGCAGCGAATCGATGAGGAGTGCGACGTAACCGTGCGTGGCGTACCAGATGCCGTGGTCTTCGTAATGCGTTTTGTTGCCGTCGCGCTTTTCGTCGCCATGACCGCATTGATAAAGAATCGCCGGATATTTTCCGGGCCCGGCGGGACGATAGAGGTTCGCAGTGACGTAAAGGCCGGGGCGACTCTGAAAATAAAGCTTCTCGACGACATAGCCGGGCATATCCAGTTTTCCCGTGACGGTCGCGCCGAGCGGCGTTTTCTCGGGCAGCGGCGAGAGGCCGAGCATCTCCATGTATTCGTCATGCAGTTGCGGGCGAAGCTTCTCGAAGTCTTCTTTCGTTTTTACGCCGGGTAGAAATTCGCGTTCAAGCTCGGCGGCCTGCGAGGCCAGAAATTTACGGATCAGTTTGTCGCCGGGCGTCAGCGGCGCTGCTTCGCCGCAGAATGCGCGTCCAATACATCCCGCGGCGAGAAGAACGAGAACGAAATGGCGCATGCGAAGCTCCTTCTATTTAAGCGAGAGCAAAAACGCGATGAGGTCCGACAATTCCTGTTTGCTGAGCGCGGCGTCGAGTCCCTGCGGCATGATCGAGACGCGGCTTTGCTTGAGTTCGGCGATCGATGCGCGCGACACGCGGATTTCAGCGCGATCGGCACCGTAGAGAACCAGCGCATCCGCGCTTTCGCGCGCGATGATGCCGTCGACAATTTTTCCTTCGCGCGTTTTGATGTGCCAGGGTTCATAGCCGCGCGCAAAACTGGCGCTGGGAAAGACAATCGATTCGAGCAGATCGCGGCCGGCGCGGATCGATCCGATTTTGCTCAGGTCCGGGCCAACCTGGCCGCCTTGATTCTGGATCGCGTGGCACGTTGAGCACACTGCTTTCTTGCTGAAGAAGACTTCGCGGCCGTGTACGGCATCGCCGCCCTTCAGCAGCGGCTCGAGCTGTGCAAGCTTTGCCTTCTGCTCTTCGCCATCGAGGTCGATTTTTTTCATAAGCGGTTCAGCGGCGGCGCGGATCTCGTCGGGGAAATTCTTGAGCGCGCTGCGCAGCGCGTCGGGCGTGAGACTGTTGAGCGCCTTGGATTCGCCAAGCGCCGCGAGAAATTTGCGGCCGACTTCCGCGGAATTCGAGCGCTCGAACGCGGGCAGGATTTTGGGTAACTCCATCGCGCCCATTTCTGCAATCATCGCGGTCAGTGCGATCAGTTGCGATTCAAAAAGCGGCGCACGCCCAAGCGCGTCGGCAGCCGACAGGCGCAGCAGCGGCGGCTTCTCCTTGTTCATAGAAGCGCGCAGCACTGCGAACTGGGTTTCGGTGACCTCTTTCAATCGCGACGCAACGGCGGACAGAGCTGCGACGCGCAATTCGGCGGGACGCGTTTCGTCCTTCGAGAGTTTCAGAAGCGCCTCGTCACCGCTGATCAGATTTCTGGAACGCGCAGCTTCGATCGCCTGGCGCGCGACGCGTTCATCGATTGCCGAAATGCCGCGCACGAGCGCCGATTCCCATTCCGCCGGGATTTTGTCGAGCGGTGCGCGCGCAACAGCATCCAGAAGAACGAGGCGCGTCAGGACGGGCGTGTTTTCTTGATCCAGAGTTCGAGCAATGAGAGTTTGAATGCCGTTGTCGCGGCTGAACGCGAGCAAAATGTTGCGCAGATTTTCCTGCTGCGCCTCGTCGAGTTCCTTTCGCGCCAGGCACTGCGTGAGATACGCCAAAATCTCCGCACCCCAAGCCGGATGCCGGATCGCCACGTCGATCGCGGCCTGCTGCAGCGCGGCATCGGCCGCTTCAAGCAGCGGCACGGCGCGTTCGGCGCTGAGGTTGTCGCCGTCCATCTGATCGAGCGCGATCAACGCCGCGCGGCAAATGGCGGGCGATTCGTCTTTGAGCGCCGCGAGCAGCGGTTCGCGGTCAGCGATTTGGATCAACGCGTAGACAAAGGAGTGCTCGAGGAAGCGGTCGCCGCCAGACGTTTTCATCGCGGTGAGCAGCGCGGAAACAGCTTTTGGATTTTTGATGCGGCCGAGAGCAGTGGCGCATTCGCGGCGGACGGCGAGACTGCTATCTCTTAAAACATTGTTGATCAAGTCGTCCGTGACCGCCGCCTCGCGCCGAAGTCCCGCGAGATGCGCTGCAGCAATTCGAACGCGATCGTCCGATCGCCTCACATCGACTGTCGAAATCGAATCGTTATCTTTGACACGGTCCCAGATTTCCTGCGTCAGCGAGATGGATTTCTTTTCGAGACGTTGAGCGCCGGTTCGCCGCACGCGATAAATGCCGCCCTCTACATCGGGTTTGGCGATGCGCGAATTCGGGCAGCCGATGCGGAACCAGCCGCCGGTGTCGATCACCAGCAGGCTTCCGTCGGCATCTTCGAGAACGTCGGTCGGATGAAAATCAGTGTGCGACGAGACCAGGAAGTCCTCGTTCTTTGCGGTGAAACTGGCGCCGGCGCGTTCGATGATGTGGCGTTGAATTTTATGAACATTGAAGAGCGCGGAGAAGAAATTGTTTTCGTACACTTTGCCGAAAACGGCGTCGCGGTAGCGCATGAAACCGGCGGGCGCAACCCAGCCGAGCGGCGTGACGGGCGGGAGCAAATCGCCGGTGCGTTTGAATTCTTTGACCACGTCGTGGTACGGGAACGCGCCGCCTTCGATGCAGTGAATGATCGCGTCGACGCGCGCGGGCTGCGCCTGGAAGAGCGCGACCGTGCAGAGCGGCTCGCCTTCTTCGGTGAACGCGATTTCAACCGGGTTGTCCATGCCGCCGCCGCAGACGACTTCGAGTTCGCTGCCGTCGGGCTTGCAGCGAAAAATGCGCGCGGCCTTGCCGCTCATCAATTTTCCATCGGGCAGAGCGATTTCGTGGCCGTGGCGGCCGTCGGAAAAATACAAACGGCCGTCCGGTCCGAGAAACGGACCGTGAATATCGGCGGCATTTCCCGTGGAACCAAACTTGGTGACGATCTCCGTGCGCTTGTCGCACACGCCGTCGCCATCGGTGTCCTCGAGTTTCCACAAGCTCGGCGGTGAGCAACTGTACACCGCGCCGTTTAGGCAGAGCACTCCCATCGGAAACGTCATCTTGTCGGCGAAGATGGTGGACTTGTCGAAAACGCCGTCGCCGTTTGTGTCCTCGAGCATCCGGATGCAATGCGGCGGATTTTTTTGAAGCTCGTCGATCTTCAGGTTCACTCCGGACGAATCGGTGACGAACAGCCGTCCGCGCTCGTCGAAGCACGCCATCATCGGGCGCTCGACCAGCGGCGGTCCGGCGACGCGTTCGACGGTGAAGCCGGGCGGGACTGTGATGGTGGAAAGGACGTCGTCGGCGGCGCGGAGCGGGGCGAGAGCGAGTACGCATACAGCTAAAACGAGAAACGGAGAAGGCATGGGCTCACTCCAGCGGAAATGCACTCAGCAAAATTCGGACACTTCCACCACGCGCCGTTCACGTCGCGCGCGTTCGGCGGCGAAAACGATGGTGTGGCTCGCGAGCGATTCGGCGGTTCCCGTCAACACTGCGTTCGGATCGTTTGTGCGAAGCGCGTGAACAAGATTGCGCATGACGTTGTGATCGGCGCCGCCGTGGCCGCCGTGCTGCTTCGGAATCGTGATCGTCTCTTTCTTTCCGTCGGAGAATCGATGCAGTTCGATCGTGTTCGATTCCGTGTCGGCGGAAATGAAGCCGTGCGTGCCGTGCAGGCGGATGAAGCGGCCGCCGTACGGCGTGAACGCGGTCATCGTGAACGTTCCGGTGATGCCACCTTCGAATTCGAAGTTCACGATCTGGTGATCGACGACGTCGTTGTCACAATGAAACACGCAGCGGCCATACGGACTGGTTTTCATCATTTCGATCTGCTGCGCGAACGGTTTTCCCGGCGTTCCCGCGGCATTCGCCCAATGCAACGGCTGTGCGCCGGAATAAATTTTGTACGTCGAGTACGGGCATTCGGCTTCGACGGGACAGCCGTCGATGCAGCGCGGCGGCGCGCCGGCGGGCGCGTTCTCCTTGCGGAAATACGAGAGCTCGCCGAAAGATGAGACGCGCTTGCACGGCTTTCCGACGAGGTATGCGAGAATGTCGATGTCGTGGCAGCTCTTCGCCATCAACATAAACGTGCTGCGCGCTTCGTTGCCCCAGTTGCCGCGCACGAAGCTGTGCGACTGATGGATGTGTTCGACTGCTTCGAGCTGATCGAAACTGACGAGCCGACCGATAGCGCCGGTGTTAAGCAACCGCTTGAGCTCGGCATAGACCACATGGTATCGCAGCGAGTGGCAGATGCTGACGATGCGGTTCGTCTCGCGGCGCGCGCGGTCGATCGCGGCGCAATCGTCGAGCGTCACGGCCATCGGCTTTTCGAGCAGCATGTGGTAGCCGAGTTTCATCGCCGGAATCGCGGACGGCGCGTGGAGCTGATCCATCAACGTGTTGATCATCACGTCGGCGAGTTTTGGTTTCGCGAGCAGATCTTCCCAGCGCTCGAATTGCAGTTCGGGCTTGATTCCGTGGAGCTCCGCGATTTTTTTACGGCGTTCGGCAAGCGGTTCGGCAACAGCGACAGCGCTTCCGGCGTCTGGATTTTTGTGAATCCAGTCGGAAAAACCGCTGCCGCGCCCGCCGGCGCCGAGAATTGCGAAGTTGAAACGCTGGGACATTTTTTGATATTGCTCCGGAGTTTCATCTCAGCATACACCGGCGCACGGAACAGAAAATGGAAAGGCGTGGGAGTCGTAGACATCATGACATGCGCACTTTAGATCGCGGATCTGCTGCCAGGCAGGCGGGTCGCATTCGCGACCGTACGCCTGCGCTCCGCTTCTGCGCTCCTCCTTTATATGGAGAGCACGCGGCGGTAGTCGGAGACCATGCGGTCGATATTGAAAAGATTTTGGGCGCGGTCGTACGCAGCCGCGCCCCATTGCGCACGCCGCGCGGGATTGTGGGCGAGAGCGACGAACGCTTCGGCGAAAGCATTCACATCGCCGCGAGGAACGATGCGGCCGGTGACGCCGTCGTCGATCTGATCGCGCGCGCCGCCGACGTCTGTCGCGATGACGGGCAGGCCGGCCGCCATGGCTTCGAGCGACGCGTTCGGACACCCGGCAGGTTCGGAAATCATCGCGAAAATGTCGAGCTCGCGCAGAAACGGACGCGTATCTGCGACTTCGCCGATCCATTCGGCGTTCAGGCCGGCAGCGCGGCGCTTCAGTTCGTCGAGCGTGCCTTCACTCCCCCGCTCTTCCCCGCCGGCGATGCGCAGGACGTGCGGCGGCAAGCGTGGCGCGGCCAGACGCAACGCGTCGATCAGCTCGTCGAGTTTTTTCTGCGGAGAAATGCGCGCGGCCGTGCCGATGACGAGTAGCTCGCGCGCGGCGTGCTCACGCGGCGTTTTGTCGAGCGGCACGCCGTTGGCTATGACGTACACGCGCGTCTGCAGCGTGCGTTCAGCAAGAGTAACTTCGGCCGGATATTTGATGATCGCGCCGGCCAGGCGCGCGCCGTAATCGGCGGCGCTGCGGTACGGCAGACCGGGGCGCGGGCGCGCGAAATATTTCTCGAACGACGAGAAATACATTTCTCCGGGACTGACATCGAAAAGCGGCGTGTCGATCAGCGCGTCGGCGAGCAAGACTTTGTATTCGCTGATCACGTTCCAGAACAAAATCGCTTGAGGAGGGTCAGAGTCGATGTATTCGAGCAGTTCGGCGACGGCGAGCGCCGGATCGAGCGTCCCCGCAACCGGAAGTGCGAGCACCGGAATATTTTGGCCGAGCAGCGCGCGGCGGCCGGGCGTGGGATTGTCGGCGCGTTCCTGCAATACAGCGGCGCGCGCGCGCACGCCTTGAGCTTTCAAGCCGATGAGCAACCGGCGTGCGCTGGATTGAGCGCCGCCGGTGCTGAAATTGTTTGCGATCAGGAGAAGGCCAGACGGGCGGCGAGTGGACGCTGTGGAAAGATTTGCGATTTTCGCGCGATCGACCCCTCCCCCTATCCCCTCCCTCAAGGGGAGGGGAAACAACGGCGCGCGATGGGCCTGCGACGTTTGAATGCTAATCGCTTGCTGGATTGCGCGGGGATAGAGACGCGCGTATTGCTCGGCCATTCGCAGGCGCGTGAAATGGAGTTCGGCGGCATCGCGGCCGACGGGATTTGAAATCGAATTTTCGCCGGCGAGATTGGCGATGTGCTCGGCGACGCGAGCGGGCTGGGCGTCGAGGGGGATGAGCGTAACCGCTGGATTGGCGTGCGCAATTTCGGCGGTGCCGCCGGCGTCGGTCGCAATCACGGGAATTCCAGCGGCGAGCGCTTCGAGATGCGCGAGGCTCAGGCCTTCGTACGCGCTGACGGAAAGCAGAACACCACTGGCGATCAGGACAGGCGCGACGTCGGAGACGCTTCCGATCAAGCGCACGTCGGAATCGAGATGATAGCGATCGATTTCGCTGCGTAGCGCTTCAAGCGACATCGCGGCGTCGGTGCTGACGCGCGAGGCTTCGCCGGCGATGATGAGGCGCGCGCGGCGTGGAATGTTGCGGCGCTGAAATTCGCTCTGCGTTGCGGCGAGAATCGCAGGAAGACGCTCGAGGCGTTTCTGTGGGCGCGGATTGGCCAGCGCGACGAGGACAAAATCGCTCGGATCCAGATTGTTGCGGCGCCGGAATTCCTGCGCGGCGGCGAGACGACCGGGCGTGCGGGCGTAGAGCGAAAAATCGATGCCGTTCCACGCGGTGCGGACGGGAATCGGAAGCTGCGCGGCGCTGACGTCGGATTCGACGGCGCGCGAGCAGGCCACGAGCAAGTCGGCATCGCCGGCGCGAATGTTTTCGAGACCCTGCTGCCAGCCCGCCCGCGCGTTGTGAACCGTGAGCAGCAGCGGTATGCCGCCGGCGCGCAACATCGCCAGATCGTCGCCGTTCAACAAATGTCCGTGCAGCAGATCGGCGTGGAAATCGCGCGCGACTTTCCCCGCGGCTTCGATTCGCGCCGTGCGGCTTCCGGCACGCGAAACATCCACGATGTCAGACGGCGCCTCGAACGCCGAGCGCGTCGGGCTGCCGAGCGTGATCAGCCGCGAGCGGACGCCGCAGCCGCCGAGCTCGCGCGTGAGATCGAGCGCGACGCGTTCAGCGCCGCCCTGCTGAATGCTGGTGATGATTTGCGCGACGCGCAGGCAATCGTCGTTTCGCACATCGAGCTGCGAAAAATGAACGAGGCGGGTATCGGCCGAGCAGACAACGTTTTGAAGCGCAGGCAAAAAGTCCGAGTCGCGAAATAGTTGATGGGCGAGCGCAGCGATGAGTTGCGGTTCGAGAAACGCGCTGAGCGGCACGGGCCATCGAGTAGCGCGATCCTTCAGCGTGCAGAAATCGCCGCCGCATTCGTTATTCAACGCGGACCATTGCGCGACATCCTCCGATGGAGGCTCGCCGGATTCCGCGCGCGGAAAGCCAATCGCGCAGAGCGCACGACCGGTATGGCTCGGGGGCGGAAATGTCACCATCGCATGGACCGGCCAAACGCCGGCGCGAACGAACCAAACGGGCGAACGGATTTCTCCAAGCCTTAGGGCCATGGCAGCAGACGATGCGTCGCACATATTTTCGCCGCTGATGCCACGAGCGTGCAGCGTGCGCAGTGTCCGCCCGGCACGGTAGCGGTCACCGGGCTGTGCCGAAAAAATCAGTACGCGGGCGGCGCGAGCTTCATCCATCAGTAAGCCGAGGGATGGCTGGTGTAATTGTCGTCGCGCGACAGGGAGCGCGATTGGTAAGTGGGCTGCTGGGTCGTCGTGTACGACGACGATGTCGTTGCGCCGGCAACGGATGAGATCACGTCGAGGATCTCGATCGAATCGGGCCGCGAACCAGTATAGATGAACATGCCGTTCGCGCCGGGATCCACGACGGTGTACGTGCCTTCCTGGTACGCGCCGACGTCGTTGCGATAGCGGTAGCGGACGACCGAACCGTTCGTGAGATTGTTTCCGTCGAGATAGAAACCGTCGGAGACCGCACGCGAGCCGACGTTATTGAACGGCTTGCGGCTCGGCGACATCGCCGAAAATATTTTATAGATAATGAACGCGACTAGGAATGCACCGAATCCGAACATCAACAAGACGGCGAGGCCAGCAAATAGGCCGATACCCGATTCTGTTTCGCCCATGTTCGGAGCACTCGGGGACTGCTGTGGTTGAACCGGCGGAACGTACTGTACCGGCGGCGGCGGATGCGGCGATTCGACATTTACATTCGGTTGCGTTGGAGGAATTTGCGCGGGGATCGGCGGCGGAACATTTCCGGCGGCGACCGATGCGATGATGCGGAAGCCGTTGTCCGCGTTTCGGCTGCCGGCGGTGTTGCGCCAGCGCGCGGCGCTGCGGCAGGCTTTCGCATCTTTCAGCCACGAACCGCCTCGCAACACACGGCGCGGCCTGTCGCTCATGTTGTTGCGCGTCTCTTCCGGATCGTTGACAGGCCCGGGCATGTATGTCGGGCTGTACCAATCGCGCACCCATTCGTAGACGTTGCCGCTCATGTCGTACACGCCCCACGCGTTCGGGTTGCGTCCGCTGACCGTGCGCGTGCCGTCGCCACTGTTGGACTTAAGCCACGCGATCGCCGCGGCGTCGGAATCGCTGTCTCCACTGTAAAAACGCGTCGTGGTCCCGGCGCGACAGGCGTATTCCCACTGCGCTTCGGTCGGCAGGTTCACGACGCGTCCGGTTTTTCGAGAGAGCCACTTCGTGAAAGCGAGCGCGTCGTCGTAGGTCACGAGTGTGACGGGATGATCGTCGCTCTGCGTGAAACCCGGATGTTTCCACGTGAAATCCTTGCGCTGAATCAGTGCCTTGCCGTCCCAACCAAAACCACCGGACGCGCCTTTCTCGGCTTCGGTCTGGTAGTGCGATTCGGCCACGAAGCGCGCGAACTGGCCGCGCGTGACCGGGTACTTTCCGATGTAAAAGTCCTGCGTGATCGTCACTTCGCGCGCGTTCTCGTCGTTGCCGCGGCCGGCTTCGCTCGCGGGCGACCCTTGCGTGAAGGTGCCGGCCTTAATCAGCACGAGATCCATTTTCAAGCCGTTGCCGAGATCGACGCTGAAAACTTCCTCGGCGAACGACGCGCCGGCGGCGGCGAGGACAAGACAGAGCAGTGCAAGTCGCGGGGATTTCACGGAGGCGCTCCTTTTGGCGCAAAAGTCTAAACGCATGAAAGATTCAGCACAGAGATTAGGGCGCGGCGTTGGAGGCGTCAACTTGGGTGAGAACTTCATTGTACCGCAGGCTCTCGTTTCGCTCGAAGCTGAGCACATCAAGCCCAGGAGGGCAGGCCGGGATGCCTGCGGTACAATTTATCGTCTGCTTAAGCGCTTTTCCTCGGCGCGATGTCTTCGTCGTCGGCCGCGTTGAGCTGGGCGTCGAGATTGAAACCGGGCTCCATTTTGAAAGTGTCGCCCGTGTAGTCGATCTTCTGGATGCTCGCGACTTTGATGCGCCGCACCTGGCCGCTCGCGCGGTCTTTGCCGGCCACGATCAGCGT
>Ga0265314_10004003_pt1 | contig 13930 bp, 7 predicted proteins | sample 4126metaG_FD_203106 | JGI IMG/M metagenome (GOLD analysis project Ga0265314, IMG submission 203106) | Rhizosphere microbial communities from Carex aquatilis grown in University of Washington, Seatle, WA, United States - 4-1-26 metaG | ecosystem: Host-associated > Plants > Roots > Rhizosphere >... | reverse complement strand
TGTTTGCGGTAATCGGCGAAAGACCCTGAGCCATCGATGCACACGTCGCCTGACCGCAGGTCACTGCTCAAATGGCTGAAGACGCAGACTTCAAGATGACGGCGGTTCGTGGGATTACCCAAGCCGTGCGACCGCCGCACCAGCTTGCGCCACCGTTCGGAGGCAAAGCTCAAGGACACCTCGGCGGCAATCCACTCTGTCTTTTTGTGCTCATTTTCCAGCACGACATCAAGTGCATCGAGCAAACTGCGGTCTGCCGTCGCCGCCTGAAAACGCAAGACCTTGGCCATCCTGAACAACCCAGCCCTCCAGCTGCTGTAAGGCTTCCACAGCAGCGATAAATGATTCCCACCACTCCAAATCCGAATCGCTTCGCAGTCCGCGCTGAGTTTTTCCAAATCGCCATTGGGCGCCAGCAACTCGCGCACGCGTACACCGGTGGCCGCGTCGTCGAGCCCTTCGGCCAGAATCTCCAGCACATGTTCGAGTGTCGCTACCAATTCCTCGCTCATCTCCCGTTGGCGGGCCTGAATCGATTGCAATTCCTCGCGAGCGCTTTTGTGCATGGTGCCCACGCGCCGGATAAACATTTCGGCGATATCATCGCGCGCGCTCACGCGCATCTGCCGGATCAGCGCCAAGATGAAGGTGTGACGCTTGGCAGGCGTGAAGTCCTTCATGTCGCCGGCATCGAGCGCCGAGGCCATGTCGGCGATATGCTTGAGCTTGGTCGTCGGCACACCGTCGAGCAGTACGTCGCTGTCCGGTAACGATTCGAGCCAGTCAAGCTGGTCCAGTACGGCGTCGAGGTGCTTGCGTGACGTCTTCTTGGCGGATCGCTTGATCTTGTTGTAGAGCGTCCTACGCAAAGGCAGCTCCGCATTGAGCAGCGAATCGAGCCATTTTTGCTGTTCTTCGGAGAGCCGTTTGGCAATGCGCGTATGCAGGTCCAGTTCGGCCGCCGCATATGCCTGCTCGGCGATTTCGTCAATCGTGCGGTACACGGGCAGCTCGTATCCAAGGCGCACCAGTTCGTCGATCGTAATGTTGATGATGTCGGTGCGTGTATCGACCACGGCGGCGGCGGTCTTCGCGATGCCTATGGCCAAGGGCCGGGTATGGGCATCGGTATACGATTTCACACCGAGCAGCGCGCGAATCGCCTTGTGATGGCGGTATAGCGCCGTGGGGCTGGGATACTCGATGGCCTGCGCCGGCGGCATGGCCAAGGTGGCGGACACGTGCTCCACTACATCCGGTGGTATCTCATCCAGCGCGGGAAAATACCTCAGGAACTGGAAGCATTTGAGCAGCACCAACAACGCTAGACGCCTATCGGGACTTCGGGAGTTTCCTTGCGCCCACTCCGTCTCATCGGGACGCGGAGAGAACGATGTCTGGAGATCCTTCAGTGTTAGGGTACGTGGAAATTGCGGATATGCGGTTCTTTCGATGCTCGCCATAGGATCTCACTCCATGAAGGTGCGTTCGTGGGATAGGTCGCACAACAGCAGCAGCCGAGCTGCGCAAGGGGGAACTCAGCCGATGTAACGCCTTGAGCTGCATTGGAAAGAGCGCGCGGCATGGATGCCGCAAATGCAGTGTTTGGAGGTGCCGTAATTGCCAGCGCGGTCGGCGATGCGTCCATGGCTTGGAAAGCCGCAGGCATCGGTAGACGTTTTCAAACGCGTTCGTCATCGCAATATGTCGGCAACGGCCCTGTGAAGAAGGTGTTAAAAATAATGCATCATTTGCAAGTTTTTTGTCAAGCCCCAATCTAGGGTTTGGATTAATATCGGTGGTAAAAAAATGACAAAGGAAATCCTGACGAGTTACGACCCGAACGACACAGCGATGGACGACATGTACGAACGGATAGCCGATGATCGTGGCCATGACCGGCGCGCGGCCCATCCTGGCGCTGACCCGCGCACTGCGCGTGCGGCATGATCCTTGGCTGGAAGGTGCCGATGCGCTGGCGCCACTGATCGATCTCAATGAACATAGCAGTGTCACGGTCCATCCTCATGGACATCGTGAACTTGCACATCCCGAGCCGGATGCCATGTCGTGGGCCCCCAAAGCTCGTCTTCACGGCGGCATGGGCCAAATTATCGAAAATTATGGCTAGCCAATAATTATTCGCCAGCCATAATTTCCCATAATAGAGTGCGACACATGCAAGAACCGTGCATTCATGCGCGAAAGTCGGGGTAGCCGCCTTGCAGCCAGCACAAGAGAAGACTGGCCATACTATTTTCGCGGTTTCTTTCTTTTAATAGGCGTAGCAATTTTGGGAGAAATCCTGGCCAGTTCGTTCCGACGCTTCTGCTTCAGATTCCGCTCTTTCCTTCCCTTGTAATGTATCCAGGCCATGAAGATCGCCATAAACAACAGGATGGCGATGGAGCCGTAGATCAGCACGGCCTGGAGCTCATTGTGTATCTCGCCTTGTGGTACTGACATATCGGTCACCTATCTGCCTAAGCTTTCTCGGACACCCATTTAGCCCATTTGATCCAGCGCGTCTCAAAGCGCGCTCGATCCAATTGGCAAGAAGGCCGGGCGAGCAGCGCCGCCCGGCCAACCACCTCTAGCGAGCCACGACTTCTTCCAGTGCTTTCGCAGGAACCTCGGTGTCCTCATCCTTACGGTGCATCATCCGGTACAGCAAAGGCAATACCAGCAACGTCAGCGCCGTCGAGGAAAGAATGCCGCCGATAACCACCGTCGCCAGTGGACGCTGTACTTCCGCACCGGTACCGGTTGCCAACGCCATCGGCACGAAACCAAGCGAGGCGACAAGCGCGGTCATCAGCACAGGACGCAGGCGGGTTAAGGCGCCGAAGACGATGGCCTTATCCAAATCCATACCTTCCTCGCGTAGCGTCCGGATATATGAAATCATCACCAAGCCGTTCAGGACGGCCACCCCAGACAACGCGATGAAGCCAACGGCGGCCGATATTGACATCGGGATGCCCCGCATCGACAACGCGATAATCCCCCCCGTGAGCGCAAATGGAATGCCTGTAAAGACCAGTAAGCCATCCTTGACGTTGTTGAACATTACGAACAGTAGTGTGAAGACCAGGAACAGTGCCAGGGGAACCACTACTTTCAGGCGTTGGGTTGCAGACTGGAGCTGCTCGAAGGTGCCTCCCCAGCTCATCCAGTATCCCGCCGGAATCTTGATGCCCTTGGCGATGGCTTGCTCCGCATCGGGGACGAAACTACCGATGTCGCGACCGCGGACGTTCGCGCTGACGACAATGCGGCGCTTGCCGTTTTCCCGGCTTATCTGATTGGGGCCGGGGGAAAACTGCAAGGTGGCCACTTCGCTCAATGGAATGAAGGCAGTGGCCGCACCGGATTGCGCCGGCAACGAGATAGGCAGCCTTCTCAACGCGTCGAGGTCGCTGCGCAGCGATTCAGGCAGGCGCACTAAAATATCGAAGCGGCGATCGCCTTCGAACATGATACCGGCCTCACGGCCACCGGTGGCGATCGCCAGCGCTTCCTGCACATCGCCAATGTTCAGGCCATAACGAGAAGTCTTTTCCCGATCGATGTTGACGGTCAGCATAGGCAGGCCACCGGTCTGCTCCACCTTGACCTCTGTTGCGCCTGGTACGCGCTGTAGCACTTCGGCGATCTTCTTGCCCGTATCGGCGAGCACGTCCATGTCGTCGCCATAGACCTTCACAGCGACATCACTACGCACGCCGGAGATCAATTCGTTGAAGCGCAGCTGGATCGGTTGCGAGAATTCATATGCGTTGCCCGCATATTTTTCAGTCTCTTCCTGAATCGCATCGATCAGCTCAGGGCGGGTTCTCTTCGGCGCCGGCCAGGTCGACTCCGGTTTTAGCATAATGTATCCGTCGGAGATATTCGGCGGCATCGGATCAGATGCGATCTCTGCCGTACCAGTGCGGGCGAAGATGCGATCGATTTCGGGGAACTTTGCCTTCAGGCCGGCCTCCAGCGTTTTCTGCATATCTAGCGATTGGGTAAGGCTGGTACCAGGAATGCGCAACGCCTGCATAGCGATATCCCCTTCGTTTAAGCTCGGGACGAACTCACTGCCCATTCGCGCTGCCAACAGCCCCGAGAGTATGATCAGTACGACGGCACTCGATACCACCAGCGCGCCGTTGCGCATGACTTTTTCCAGCAATGGCTCGTAAGCGTTCTTCGCCATCGTCATGAGGCGATTCTCTTTTTCAGAAACCCGCTTGCCGATGAACAGCGCCACTGCCGCAGGGATAAAGGTCATCGACAATATCATCGCGCCAACCAGGGCGGCGACGACGGCAAACGCCATCGGATGGAACATCTTGCCTTCCACGCCGGCGAGCGCGAAGATTGGCAGGTACACCACCATGATGATCAATTGACCGAACAGCAGCGGGCGACGGGCCTCCTTCGCGGCTGCAAATACTTCATGAAAGCGTTCGTTCAGTGTCAGTTCTCGCTTGTGATGTTCCTGCGCATGAGCGAGGCGCCGGACACAGTTCTCGACAATGACAACGGCACCATCGATGATGATGCCGAAGTCCAGCGCGCCCAGACTCATCAGGTTGGCGCTCACTTTATAAGTGACCATTCCGGTGAACGTGAAGAGCATCGCCAGCGGAATGACCATCGCAGTAATAATCGCGGCGCGGATATTACCGAGGAAGAGAAACAGAATCACGACGACCAGGATGGCGCCTTCGATCAAGTTCTTCTTGACGGTATTGATGGCCTTGTCGACCAGCACGGTGCGGTCATACACCGGAATGGCTTTGACACCGGCCGGCAATGAGCGATTGACGTCGACCATTTTCTTTGCGACGGCCTGGGAGACGACCCGGCTGTTTTCGCCAATCAGCATGAACACCGTTCCGAGCACGACTTCCCGGCCATTTTCCGTTGCAGCTCCGGTTCTCAGCTCGCGGCCGATAGCAACGTCAGCGACATCGCGCACACGGATAGGCACGCCCTGTACATTGTTGAGAATAGTGTTGCGAATATCATCGAGTGAACGCACCTGACCAGGGGCGCGGATGAGAAACTGCTCCCCACTGCGCTCGATGTAGCCGGCGCCCACATTGTTATTGTTGCGGTCGATGGCCGCGACCACGTCCTTGAGCGTGAGACCGTACGAACTGAGTTTCACAGGGTCTGGCGTAATGTGGTATTCCTTGGCGTAGCCGCCGATCGAGTTGATTTCCGTGACGCCCTCAACCCGGCGCAGCTGCGGCTTAATGATCCAGTCCTGGATCTCCCGCAGGTCCGTTGGCGTATAGAGCGTTCCGTCCGGCTTTTTTGCGTTGGGTTCGCTCTCCACGGTCCACAGGTAGATCTCTCCAAGGCCAGTGGAAATTGGTCCCATCATGGGCACAACACCCTGCGGCAGACTTTCCTTCGCTTCCTGGATTCGTTGATTGACCAGTTGGCGCGCGAAATAAATGTCGGTGCCGTCTTTGAAAATCACAGTCACCTGGGACAGGCCGTACCGCGATATTGATCTGGTCTGCTCCAGTTGGGGCAGGCCTGCCATGACCGTCTCAATCGGGAAAGTCACGCGCTGCTCCACTTCAAGCGGAGAGTAGCCAGACGCTGAGGTGTTGATTTGCACCTGCACGTTGGTGATGTCCGGGACGGCGTCAATCGGCAGTCGTTGATAATTATAGATACCGATGGCCGCCATGGCGATGACCGCTAGCATGACAAGCCATCGGTGCGCGATGGCAAAGCGAATTATTCGTTCAAACATGGTGGGTTCCTCGGTCAGTGTTCGTGTTCAGCACTATCTTTGCCTTGCTCCGCTTTCACAACAAAACTACCCGTTGTGGCATAAGCAGTGCCCGCTGACAGCCCTTCAACAACCTCAACCAGACGGCCGTCACTCGTTCCGGTCGTGACCGGCTGAACCTTGAAGCCTTTATCCACTTTGACAAACACCACCGTCTTGCCGTCAATGGTCTGGATTGCGTCGCTTTGCACCGCCACCGGCACACTTTTTTCGCCTCGAATCATCTCAACGTTAACGAACAGACCTGGTCTCCATGCCAGTTTGGGGTTTGCGATCACGACGCGGGCCTTCGCAGTGCGGGTTTGTTCGCCGAGCAGATTGCCGACATAGCTCACTTTGCCCTGAGCGGATGACGTCGTCGCAGTGGACTTGATCGTGACGGACTCGCCAACGCGTACATTTTCCAGATCCTTGGGCGTCACAACCACTTCAACCCATACGGTCGAAAGATCCGAGAGCAGGAATACGTTGGCGTCCTCTTTGACAGCTTCACCTTGGGCGATATGTTTTTCGACGACAACACCATCAAACGGCGCGCGCAGGACGTAACGGTTCAAGGCGCCGGCGCTATCCCCGGCACCAAGGGCCGACAGTTTGGACTGAGCCGATTGAGCCTGGATCTCTGCTTCACGCAGCGCTTGCTGGGCCTGCAGGTAATCCTGTTCCGCCGAGATCTTATCTTCCCAGAGTTTTTTCTCTCGTTGATAAGTCACCTGAGCCAGGCCCAGACGCTTTTGTGCGGCAAGCGAGGAGCTACGCAGATCAGCCAGTTCAGAGCTAGAGATTACGGCCAGAACTTGTCCTTTTTTGACGGTCTGTCCGAGTTCAGCCGCCACGGATTCCGCAACGCCCGGAAGGCGCGGCACAATGTGGGCAGTGCGGTCATCGTTGAACCGGACCTCGCCCGGCAATTGAATGACGTTGCCGACAGTGGCAGGCGATGCCTTGGCAACGGCGATGCCGGCAGTTTGAATTTGCTGGGCGTTCATCAACACCAGTCCCTGCTCGCCGGCGTGCTCCTCGGCTTTGCCTTCCTTGTCCTTTGCACCTTCTTCAGCGTGCGCGGCTTCGGCCGGGGCGCCACCGGCGTCCTTTTTCCAGAGAACGATCGCCGCTGCCAGCACCAGGCCAATCAGGCCAACGACCAGAATGGATTTTTGCGATTTTTTATCGATGTTGATCTTCATTTTGTATTCCTGAGAGTCGGTGAGATGCCATTGCCGTTTTCAACGGCAACGTAACGCTGAAGGTCGGCGATCGAACGATAGCGGTCGGAGAGCGCGCGCAGGTACTGAGCGCGGTTCTGAAAAAGCGTGCGCTGTGCATCGAGCACGTCGAGAAAGCCAAACTTCCCCAGCTCGAAGCCGGTCACCGCAGCTTCAAACGCGCTTTGTGCTGAAGGGAGTATTTCATTTCGCATGCTGCCGATCTGCTCCTGCGCCACTTGGGCACGCTGGTACGCGTCCATCAACGCTTGCGTCAAGCGCAAATGCTCAACTTCGGCTTGGGCCTTTGCCTTGTCTACGCGCCGCAGCGCAGAGAGCATGTTGCCTTGGTTGCGATTAAACAGCGGTAACGGAACGGAAATCCCAACGACGGTTTGCGAGCGGTTCAGTTCATTGTCTTTTTTATTGCCGACGCTCACTGTGAGATCGGGTATACGGGTCGCCCGTTCCAGCTTGACTTGCGCCTCTTCGCGGACGATTTGCATGCGTGCCCGCTGCATTTGCGGCGACTTCTCCAGGCGAGCCTGTAGTTCCTCCATGCTGGGGATGGCGGTTAAATCCATATCAGGCATGACCAGTGATTGTTCCAGAAGCTGGGTACTTCCCCAAAGGGCCGCCAAGCGGCGTTTGGACATCGACGCCTCGGCAATCGCTTGCGACAGTTCGAGACGTACACCGGCCTCGGCGACGCTCGACCTGGTTTGCTCCAGCGGCGATATCTTGCCGGCAGCGACACGCCGTCCAGCTGCGCCCGTCGCCTTGCGGGCGAGATCGAGGGATGCCTGCGCGAGACTTACATGTTCTTGCGCCGTAAGGGCTTCCAGATAGGCTGCGGTGACGTCTGCGCGTAATTCCGCGCGACCGACCCCCACATCACCCACCGCGAGCTCCCGGTCCTGATCAGCGAGGTTGATGCGGGCGCCACGCTTCCCGCCAAGTTCGAGGGCTTGACTCACCTGTATAGTTTGCGTGCGCGTACTCTTTTGCATGCCCTCACGAAGGATTGAGAACTCCGGATTGGGAACCAAGCCCGCCTGCACTCGGTCGCCCTCGGCGATGGCAACGTTTTGAGCGATCGAACGCAACTCAGGGCTGGTCGACAAGGCCAACTCGATAGCCTGCTCAAGCGTTAAAGCAAGGCCGGCAGAATCGGCCACGCGCGGCTGTTCGCCCACGGTATATAGCGCTGCTGTTTGCCCAACTGCATGGGCGTTCAAGGGCATAAAGTGCGTCAATAGCACAGCCGCCCCGATGACAATTTGTCTGGATTGCATAGATAACTCCGAAAATAGGAAACGAAGAATATCCAGCGGCATAACGATCCGGCGCCCGCAACGGGGCGACGAACAGTTTACGAAACACTTATGTGGATAAAGTGGCCGCCGGAATTAAACGGCGGTGGACCACTGAGGGCGTTCAGGCGGGATGGTGTAAGACGAGGAGAGGCTTTTGATCGACTCCATCGGCGCGATGCCGGTCAACTGAGGATGAGTCGTCGTCGCGTCTAGGCTGTCGAGCGACAATACACCGTGCGAGCAATACGAGCAATGCGAGTGAGGCGAGCCTTTTTTAGCCAGTGATGGCTTGTCTTTCAAGACGGAAGCGACATCGTCGGAACCGGCGGAGTGTGGGTGGTGACCCAAATGGTTTGCCGCGCGACCAGTCTCGTGCATACAATAGGCCGAAACCGCGCTCCAGCTAAACTGGAGCGCGACGATCATCAGCATCATGTAAATAGTTCGGCGGGCCATGCGCGGCAGTATATCACGGCACACTTTTTTTGATTTGTGCGCGCAGAAATTCTCGGCGGATGCTCCATCGCTAGAGCGTTTCCTGAATCATCTGTAGCTCGGTGCGTGCAGAACCACTTCGGCAGACGCGTCACGAGAGCAGCATGTCGACCATGAAGAGCGCAATAAATCCGAGAAAGAACATTCCGGTCTGCCATGGTGTGTCCTTCCCCTCGTGGGCCTCGACCAGCAATTCCTCTGTGACGAGGTAAAGTAGTGCCGCTACACCAAAAGCCAGGATCGCGTCGACGTACGAGGGGCTGACATTGCTGAGCACTACAGCGCCGACGGCCGCGCTCGAGACCAAAATCAGAGCAAGAGTCAGATTGACGAGCACGATACTTTTCCTGTTTTTCCCCAGCCCCGTGAGCGATGTGGCGCACGACACGCCCAGGAAAAAGAGCTCAAGAACCAATGCAATCGTCAGCAAGAGGCCTTGGCGCTCACCGGCGGCCAGCGAAAGTCCAATAAGCACGCCATCAAGCGCAACGTCCACACCCAGCGCCGTGAGCAGCCCGGTTGGATTTTTTGAGGCGACCTCGACCTCAGATTGTCCGGCCCACTTCAATAGCAACATCAGCGCCACGCCAACGGTAAAGCCACCCAAGGTCATCCAGGGCATGCGGCGGTGGAGTAGATCGGGCAGGAGCTCCGTCGCCAGGACGCAGAAAATAACGCCAGCGGCAAAATGCTGTACGGCGCTACGCATGCCTGCGCCAGGTTCGCGAACGAACGTGACGCAGGCGCCAACGATTACCGCGATCGCCGGAAACAGCGCGAACGACACAACCGAGGATAGCGTACTCACGCGGTGTGTCCTTCCTTCGTCCCTTCCGGCGCGATCGGTTGAACCTGCGGAGCCGTCACATCTGGCGCAACGTTCGCCTCATCCTGGAACGCCAACAGGCGCAGTGCATTGATCACAACCAAAATAGTCGAGCCTTCATGGAACAGGACTGCGGTTCCGATATTCAGGCCAAAGATCGTCGCAGGGATGAGCACGGCCACCACACCGAGGCTGACCCAGAGGTTCTGCTTGATAATACGGCTGGTCTGGCGCGACAGGCCTACGACGAACGGCAACTGCCCGAGGTCGTCGCCCATCAATGCGACGTCGGCCGCCTCCAGCGCAACATCCGACCCGGCGGCTCCCATCGCTATGCCAACGGTGGAGTTGGCCATCGCCGGGGCGTCGTTGACGCCGTCGCCGACCATCGCCACCTTGCCGTGCTGCTCACGCAGCTGCTTGATGGCCTCGACCTTTTGCTCAGGCATCAAATCCCCGCGCGCCTCCGTCAGTCCGACCGTGCGGGCGACGGAATCGGCTACCTGCTGATTGTCACCGGAAATCATAATCAGGCGTTCGATTCCCAGCGCCCGCAGCCTGGTCATCACTGACGCAGCCACTTCCCTTGGCGTATCCATCACACCCACGACACCCAGAAAGCGCGGGCCTTTTACTACAATCATCGTGGTGCGACCATCGGCCACAAGTTTTTCATTGGCTTTGGCCAGGGTGTCAGGAATGGATGCGACCTTGATCTCGGAGAACAGCACAGGTTTTGCAATGTAGACGGTCTCGCCATTCACTTCCGCTTGGATGCCGCGACCGGTGATGCTCTTAACGTCGTCCGCTGGTAGTGTGACCTGATCCTTCGGCAACCTCGCGCGCGCCCCATCGACCAAGGCCGAGGCAAGCGGATGATCACTATGCGACTCAACGGCTAGTACCACCGACAGCAGTTCCGACTCTTCGACGCCGTCGGCCGCGATAACATCGGTGAGTTTCGGTTTGCCTTCAGTGAGCGTACCGGTCTTATCGAACGCAATGGAGGTCAGGCTGCCCAAGTTTTCCAGCGGCCCGCCACCCTTGACCAGGACGCCGCCGCGCCCCGCGCGGGCGACTCCTGACAGCACCGCGCTGGGGACGGAGATAGCGAGCGCGCAGGGGCTGGCGGCAACCAGCACGGCCATCGCACGATAGAAGCTGTCGGCGAACGGCTCGTCAACCACGATGAATGCAAACATCAGCAAGGCGACCAGGGCCAGGACTACCGGCACAAATATGCGTTCGAACTTGTCGGTGAACTGCTGTGTCGGAGATCGTTGGGCCTCAGCTTCTGTCACCATTTGGACGACGCGGGCCATCGTCGACTGCGCGGCAAGCTTGGCCACCATCACCTCGATCCCGCCCGATCCATTAATGGTGCCGGCAAAAACCCGGTTATTCGCCGCCACTTTTTCGAATGCAGCAATAGCGGCAGTGCCGTCAGTCACGGGCTGTTTGTCGACCGGAACGCTTTCGCCAGTGACCGGCGCCTGATTGACGCTGGTCGTGCCCTTTACGACGACGCCATCTGCCGGTAGGCGCTCATTGGGCTTGACGAGCACGATGTCGCCAGGTTTCAGCGTATCCACCGCTACTTCCTCAACCTTGTCCCCGCGTTTAACGGATGCAGTCTCAGGCGCCAGTTTGGCGAGTGCTTCGATCGCCCGCCGCGCGCGGCCCATGGCGAAATGTTCGAGCGAATGTCCCAAGCTAAAGAGGAACAACAGCAACGCGCCTTCGCCCCACTTGCCTAATGCACCAGCGCCTGCAGCAGCCACGAGCATTAAGGTATCGATCTCAAAGCGGCGAGCGAGAATATTTTCGAGCGCTTCCTTAGTGGTAAAGTAGCCGCCAAACAGATACGCGATGCAGAAAAGCGTAGTGGCGAGCCAGTCCGGGCCGAACTGCATCCAAGTACCTAGCCAGCCTGCGAGCATAAATGCACCGGCCAATATGGCAAAAATCAGTTCTGATTTCTCGCCGAAGATTCCGCCGTGATCATGATCATGGCCAGCGTGTTCCTTACCTTTCGTGTCATGCACGTGGGGATGTCCCGTCGAGCCATCGTGGCCATGCTCCGAATGCTCGTCGTGCTGGTGCTGCTCGTGTTCGCCTCGGTTCTCAGGCTGGGCATCCTGCGGCACTTTGCTTGCTCCGGTTTGCGTCGTGGCCCGCCCCTCTCGATGCGAGATGTCAGGGCGGACCTTCTCTGTCGCTTTGTTCTCTGCCATTTCCGGCATCGAATGGCTCAAGCTCGCGATAACCCCGCCAATAAAACCTATCTGGGTGACCAACTCGGCTTGAGACAGTACTTCCGTGTCGTATTCAATACGCATGGCCCCGGACGATGAGACCTCTGCCTCCAGCACACCGCCGATACCGCGAAGGCGGTTTGAAAAAAGGCGGGCACTGCGCGCGTGTAGTGGCGCTGTAAGCCGTGCCACATAGTGTCCATACTTCTTTGTCAGTTGCGCGCCAACTGATTGAACCAGTTCCCTTATTCGGGACACTGAGATTGTCGCCGGATCGTAGTGCAGACAGAGTAAAGGTTCACCACCGTTGGCTTTTTTGATGTGCGCTTTTTCGATACCGGCCCGTCCGGAGAGGGCTTTGATCAGCCTATCGATACATAAGTCATCGACGTCCATTACGTTCGGCAACACCAGAGGCAACTCAAGGCGGATTTTTTCTGTTTGCGTCATTTCGCATCCCTTGTTTGTATTATTCGATCGTCACCAGGCCCAGCTGCGGTCAGGTATTACGATGCGCAGCGACAATGAGCCGAGTGCAGTACTTAATCGTCGATCGTGGCAGGACCAGCGTTGAAAATTAGACGAACACCTGTCGCGCTGTCAGCGCACCGACAAGACTGTTGCGTCGGGTTACAGGAAAGATAGACGATCCGGGCGGCGGGGGCCCTCGGGAATATGGGAAGTATAGATTTCCGGCTTCGCGTCTGGCACGTTCGTTCCGACCGAGACGATGCGGTGAGCCAGGACAGGCTCTTGGAACAGGGCGAAGCTCGTTCCGTGGCATGATCCGCAGTCAGGATGGAGTTTGCCTACCTTGTACGGCGAGTCGGTCTTCTCCGCACTGATTTGATGATTGTGGGCATGATGCCCGAAATGCATGGGTGCCGCGCCCGTTTCATGCTGGCAATACGCGCCCGCAGCCGCCCAGGCAAATTGGAATGGGACGACGCACAACAGCAAAATGAGGAGCAACTTTTTCATGCAAAAATCATAGCACGACTACGCCGGGGACTATTGCAACAGTGTTCAGCATACCAGCGATCATCAAATAGGTGCGGGCTTTGAAATCTGCCGGCGGTATGGATGCCCTCCTCAAAAATATGACGATGGTTGACGCCAGGAGCTGAGTTACGGTCCATCCAACTCGCGCGCAGGACGGAGCATGCCGTGCTCCATCCGGTCCTTCGCGAACGAGACGGAGGCATCGAGATATCGTAACGCCGACTTGATATCCCGCCAACCCACATATTCCATGAGGCTTTTCACGTCCCAGCCATCGGACGCCGCCCAATTCGCGAAGCCCCGGCGCAGCGAGTGGCCACTGTAGGCGTCAGCTGCTTCCAGGCCTCCATTCTTCAGCACCGCCCGCAACAGCGGCGCAATGCTGTCGATATGTAGGCCATTTTCACCGACATGGCCCCAGCGATCGATTGCGCGATATACCGGCCCGGAGGTTAGTTGCGCGACGCCGATCCAGTCCAGGTAGGCATCAACCGGGCACAGGCGCGACAACGCGGGCGCGCGGAACGTGCTGCCGAGATTTTGTCGATCGCCCTTGGTCCGCCCCAGGAAGCAACTGATGCCTTCGCCGGCGCTGGCCTCAACATGCTCGACGCGAAGCCGGCTCAGTTCATCGCTGCGAAATCCGCGCCAGAACCCGAGCAGGATCAGTGATTTGTCGCGCAGACTGCGCAGCTCGGCGGCGCGGTCGCACCCGCGTCGGGCGGCGTCGCCCGCGCGATCGAGCGCGCCAACGACGCGCTCAAGCTCATCAAGCTGAAGGGGCTTCGCCTGCTTCTCCTGCGCTGGATGCAGCGCGCGGATGCCGCGCATGGCCTGGCGGACGATGGGTGCCTTGGTCGGATCGGGAAACCCCTGTGCATTGTGCCATTGGGCGAGCGCCGCCAGGCGCTGCCGCAAGGTGCTGACGGCCAAAGTATCGGCATATTCCGCCAGGTAGCGGGCCACACCGTCGGCCGTGGCGGGCAGGAAGCCTTTCCATTGCACTTCAAAGTGCTCGATGGCTGCTC
>Ga0265314_10004002_pt1 | contig 13931 bp, 10 predicted proteins | sample 4126metaG_FD_203106 | JGI IMG/M metagenome (GOLD analysis project Ga0265314, IMG submission 203106) | Rhizosphere microbial communities from Carex aquatilis grown in University of Washington, Seatle, WA, United States - 4-1-26 metaG | ecosystem: Host-associated > Plants > Roots > Rhizosphere >... | reverse complement strand
ACCAATATCGCTGGGCCAATGGCGTTCCCTTGACCGAGAGCGAGGACGCCTTGAAGGTCAACTGGTGCGAACTGACCATCACCAGCGCGGAGGGGGAGGTGCTCTATCGCAACAGCTTGGTCACCGACTGGAAAATTAGCGCCGAGAACGTGGCCGGGCTGGGGGCTGGCGGGCGGGCGCGGTGGAAGATCGAAAACGAAAACAACAACGTGCTCAAGACCAAGGGCTACCATCTGGAGCACAACTTTGGTCACGGAAAGAAACATCTGGCCTCGTTGCTGATGACGATGAACCTGCTGGCCTTTGGGCTGCACACGTTGCTGGAGTTAGCCGACCAGAGTTATCGCCTCATCCGCGCCACAGTGGGGGCGCGGCGAACCTTCTTTCAGCACATCCAAGCACTCACCATGTATCTGCACTTCGAGACGTGGGAGCGGCTGATGGATTTCATGATGCGGGGTCTGGAAATCGGCCCCTACGCCGTTCCAAAAATCTGAGTGGAGATGAGCAGAAGACAAACACGCCCCAGGGCGTGACAGCCGCGCATTCCCAGATCCTGCCTGCCAGCCTCATCACTCCTCGCCATTCCCGACGGCCCATCCCTCCAGCGGGTTACCTCACCCACACCAGCCTCTTTCAAAATGAGAACTGCTGATCGAAGGGGCCTGAGCAGCAAACTAAAACGAGCCGGGGGGCGGGCTGCGCGCCCACAGCTCCCGCCCCCCGGCGGTCGAACTTTCCTACGGCTTCCAGTCGTTGGCGAGAGCCTCCTGAATAAATAACGTCCGGTTATTGTTGCCTGAGGATGGTCATTGGGTCGACGTTCGAAGCGCGTCGCGCCGGTACGTAGCAGGCCAACATAGCCGCGAGCGCTAGAAAAACCGTCGCTCCCAAGACGATGAGCGGGTCGAACACTTGTACTTCGAAAAGGAAACCAGCCATTGCTTTGGCCAACCCAAACGCCAACAGCAAACCAAGCAGCACCCCGATGGCCGCGACTTTGGCGCCTTCGCCAAGGATCAGGCCCAAGACGCTCGTGCGGCCAGCCCCTAGGGCCATGCGAATTCCCAACTCGCGGGTTCGCCGTGCCACGGTATAAGCCATGACGCCGTAAACTCCAATGACAGCGAGAAGAAGGGCCGAGCCGCCAAAAGTCCCGAACAGCGTTGCGCCGCTACGCATGGTCCAGATTTCGAGGCTAGCGCTCAGATGAGACCGAAGCGATTTGGCGGAAATGACCGGTAGCGTTGAATCCGAGCGCTGTAGTTCCAACCTGACGATTTGAAGCAATGAGTCGGCGTTCGCTGTCGGTAAGGGTCGAACGTGAAGCACCACCTCCGTTCGTGAATCTTGGGCGAACGGCACGAAGATCCCTGCCCCGTCCGTAGGGTCGACGAGATGAGGCTTCCACGAGGGAACGACACCTACAATTTCCATCGCCACGTTTGGCTGCGCACCACTGGCTAAGGACCGTCCAACCCCGCCGCCGGGAGCACCCAGCCCGGTCAATTGGACTCGTTTGCCGACCGGATTTTCACCTGGCCAGAGCTTCTGCGCGAGTGCTGTGCTGAGGATGGCTACTTTTGCGCCATTCGTGTTCTCGCATTCGGTGCGACTAAAATCGCGGCCTTGGAGCAGATTCACACCCAGCGTCCGAAAGTAGTCATTGCCCACCACATTGTAATTTGCACTGATGGCCTGGCCTAGTGCGGGTGAGGTGGCATCGCGCGGCGGAGGGATCGGCTCGCCGGCCCGTTGCACGCCTTCACTAAGCGTCAGATCCCCAAACGGAATTGTTACGGCAAGGCTCGCCGATTCGACACCTGGTAAGGCGCGAATCCGTTCGAGTGATTCTGAAAGAGATTGGCGCATTTTCGCTGCGCCGTAACCGGCCAGACCACCGTCGAGTTGGAGGTAGAAGCACCGATCCGCGCGGAATCCCGCGTCAATATTCATCGCCCTGAGTGCACCGCGGCCGAATAGCCCGGCGGCCACCAACAAAGCAAGAGACAGGGCGACTTGACCGATAACGAGCAGATTTCGTAGTGCAAACAGTCCGGCTCTCCGGTTGCCGGTTGCCCCGCTGCTGTTTCCCTTTAAGTCTGAATTTACATCGAATCGTGCAAGCTTCCAGGATGGAAAGAGCGCAAAACACAGGGTTGCCACGAGCGAAAATCCAAACGTAGCACTGAGCACGCGCCAGTCCGGACGGACGTTGAAAGACGTCGGCATGGGGGCGACGATGTCGAGCGAGCCCGACAACCGATTTATAGCCCAAAGAGCTACAAGAAGTCCCGCTGCACCGCCTAATAAAGAAAGCAAGAGCCCCTCCGTCAGCAACTGTCTTAGGATTCGACTGGTGGGAGCGCCAAGCGCGATTCGGATGGCGATTTCCTTAGTGCGCGCGGCCCCACGCGTCAGAAGCATGTTAGCCAAGTTCATGCTCGCTATAAGAAGCACCGCGCACGACATCGCCAGCATGAGCAGACTCAGGACCCTGAGCTGTCCACGTTCGCCTCCAGGGTTTGTGGAGATCGAAAGGCGAGGTACAGGTCCAACCGTGATGACCTGGTTATGATTTGCATCGGGATAGGCCTTAGCGAGTTGATCGCTAACGACCCGTAACCGCGAGTTGGCATCGGTCAGATTGATTCCGTGCTTCAATCGCCCGACCAGGAACAAACTGTGCCTGGTTCGCTGCATAAGCGATGCACCCACTTCGCTCGTTCCGACCCCTGAAAACGAAAGCGGTAGATAAAGGTCAGGAACGAACAGTGGCATGGTTCCGGTGAACCCCTCGGAAGTAATCCCGACGATGGTAAAGGGTCGACCGTTGATCGTCAGACTGCGACCGATGAGTTCCGGGTCGCTGCCATGTCGTCGCCACCAACGATGGCTTACAATGACAACCGGAGCGACGGCCTCTTCCTCTTCCGTCAAAAAGGCCCGCCCACGAGCAAGATCGGCACCGAACACCGAGAAATAGTTCGCACTAACATTTAGCGAGAAGATGCGGCGTGTGAACTTACCCTCGGTTACACCGACTTGATTGGGTTGCATCGCAAGAATGCCATCAAATAATCCACTGTTCGCACGCAAATCCACAAAGTTTGGGTAAGAGAAAGCGCGGTAGTCGTCGTCAGACTTCGTGGAATCTCGCGAATACAGACTGACCAACTGCCTGGAATCGCGGCCCGACACAGGTTTCAGAACAAGGGTGTTAATAACCGTGAAAACTGCCAAGTTCGCCCCGATGCCGAGAGCCAGCGTTAGCACCGCCACGGCGGTAAAGCAGGGGTTCTTCAGTAGCTGGCGGCAGGCGAATTTGACGTTGTTCATCTAATTCCAAATCTCCATCCGGAAGGTTTACTCAATACGGACGATTGAGCCTGCGAGTGGGCATCTACGCTGTCCCAACCACAACTGCTTGCATCGCGATTGCCATGAAACCAGCTAAGAGAAGTCAACGCTCTGGCGGCGGCACCCCGATTGGGGGCCCGCAGGCCTCTGAGAGCACTTCGAAAAACATGTCTCAAAACGAGCTTCACCGTTTGAATTCCTTCCGGATTGCCTGTGAGTAGGCAGGTAGGATGCCAACAAAAACCAAAAGTGTAAACCCCTTGCAATCAAAGCTCAGGGGGTACGACGATTGCGATGACGCAATCTGTGATGTTCACACGTGGGAAAACATCGTCCCACAACTGGGAAAGTTTGCGGGCTGGGTGACCCTGGAGTTTTGAAGCATCCCGCAGCGTGGCCACTTGGTTGCTGATGCCTAAATTAGGCGTTGGTTCACAAGGGGTGCAAGTGACCCCGTTGCGGCTTCGGCACAGTGCGTGCGTTCTGCTTGCATAACGGAGGTCACTTTGCGGAACTCTTGCAGCTCGAATGATTCTAGCCCCGCGGGGTTGGCCAGGGCGCGCTGCTCCCACACTGCAGTTCGGGGCTACGATGTGTCACCTTAATCTTTCGAAGAACTGGAAACAAACGAAGCAATTCACCTCGGCGAACGACGGGCGACCTTGGCTGGTTGGCGTGCCAGCCCGACCATACTGGCAAGGGGCTAATTATTCCCTCTCAGCATGCGTGACCAACCGGTTCCGCGCCGCTTGCTATTCGCGGATTCAACTGCATACCGAATATCATCGTCTTCCTGCGATCAAGACGTACTTGAAGCTGGGGTACGTGCCTGTGATGTATTGCCGAGAGGTTTATGAGTTATGGGAAGATGCTTGCCGGAAGTTGGATTGGCCATACACGCCTGGAGAATGGCCCAACGAAGTTGTGGGATCGAACCACGGGCAGCGATGAACGCCTGTTCCGAACGCTTTACCAAATCCCATGAACATCGTTGGCGAGCTAACTCGACGGTCCCGGCTTTCCTCTCTACTCCTTGCTCAAGTCGCGCACCAAGTCTGGCGCGTACATTGTGCATGACCATCAGGCCGCATTGGGCGCTAATCAGAAGTCGGTGCATGGAGCCCAGTATTTTCCGAAGATGCGTGCCACTATTGAAAAGATTGACGTTGAGTATTTCGACGGAGTGGTCGATTGACGCCGCGTAACCGGCTCGCCGCGGGGGGGATTAACCTCCAGGCTCCGACACCACCTAGCAAGCGGGTCCGCATCCGACGCTCCGAGATGCCGCGGCTTCAATGCCGACCGTCCAAGCGGTCTGCCGGAGCCGCCTCAAAACGCCGACTTCAAAACCTGTTAAACGCTAGACGGCAGCATCTTCAACTCCCGCGCAATCGCCCGGATGCCTCGACCCTGCCACTTCAACTTGCCGACTTTATAGACGCGGACTCTAAGCGCCTCTGGGCTGCCCGGCCTCAAAGTGGGCTCTGGACTTTCACGATGGCGCTGTCTGCGGCCTGACCATAGCATCGTTGCAAACAATGGTATGTTGAGAGAATCAGCCGTGGCCTCGACGATCCTCCGAGCGGTGAGCAGGGCGCGGGCAGCCATCCTGTCGGTGGCGCTGACGTATGTCGTCTCGGTAACCATCGGATTGGTCTTGGCCCACACCGGCAACGGCTTTGCGCTCGCGCACCGGAATGGGATCGTCGGCACGGCTCAGACCAACGACGTGGCGGCGGTGGCTAAAAACCGGGGACAACCGGTGCGCGCCGCGCTCCTCGACTGGAGTGGAAACTTGCGTGGAGCGGCCGTGGACAGCGTCTTGGGCATGGGCGTGGTGTTCATCTACCCCATGGTCGCCTACCGGGGCTGGGTAGGAGGTATCGTCTCGGTCGAGCACGATGGCACCAGCCGATTTGGGAAGCCGCTTTCAGCAGCCTACTATTTCCTCACGTTAATCCTGCAACTGACCAGTTACTCGCTGGCGGCAGGAGCAGGTGTCAACCTGGGCGTATCCATGTTCCTGCCCAGGCCCTTTTACCAGGGGCGCAAATGGCTGCGCACCTTTCCGCGAGAAGCCCTGCGGGACGTGCTCCGAATCTACATGTTGGTCGTCCCCGTGCTTGGCGTTGCGTCCTTCTGGGAGTTCTTGAGTCCCTGGAACCGTTGAGGCCGCCTTTCATGGTGGCAGCGCGCTAAAGCAGATCCGAGAGCCTGGGGCGGCTGGTGCTCAGGAATAGCACCGGAGAACCTTTACGATGCCTGCGCAGTCCGATGCTACGTTGGTTCCTGGTGGGGCTGGGAGTGGCCACTCTTCAGCGCAAGCCATCGGGAAAGCGTCGGGTGTGAAACCCGAAGGGTCTTACAGATGTCGCAAATAGCCATGTTCTTGTTCGCGTGTAGCGCCTGGGCTCTCAGGACCCGTGGATCAGTCGTAGAGTCGAGTCTGGGTCCATCGAACCGTCCACGCGCGCGGGCCATCGTCAGTCCGGCTCACGGGCGTTCCCGAATCAACCGCCGCTTGAACTTGGCCAAAGCGGTCCTGATGAGCAGGCCCAAATCTTGGGCGACCCAAATATTGGCACGTCAGTTGCCGTCCAGAAGGTCACAGGCGTCGAAATCAGAAGATCCGCTGACGACGAACGTGCATGTCTGGCCGCGCACTGGAGAAGGGATCGGGACACGAGACCTTCCGTTGATTGTGCAGAAAAAGCCTGGGGATATGACGGTGAAGTCCGGTGCTCACCCGATCGCCAAACTGATTAGCCGACCAGGAGCCAAGGCTCCACACCGAGAGACAGCGCCTAACGAGCGGACCGCCAAGGAGGATGTGCATTGTCTTTCTTCAAGTTATGGGTGATTCGCCGAGCACGAACCACGCTCGTGCATCGTAGCACCCTTGCGAGCAGTGGGATGGTTGAGCGCACACATAGGTTCCCACAGAAATCATCCCGATGGGGGATGGGGGGGCTGCCCAGGCTGCGGCCTTTGGCCAGATTTCTCCCCGGGCGAGGCCACTGCTACGCGATTTCCAGACATCGGCATCGGCGAACAGCATGTCAAGCGATTGCCCCAGGCCAACCCGCGCTCCTGATTGGCTTGTCAGGCGCTTGAGACCAACCTGATTGACCACAGCGACAGCACCACCCCGAACCCCTCCAGCGGATGGGACGTGGGAAAAGCGCCAGAGCGTTTACGGTAGGCCGGTGCCCCTCTCCTCAACCTGGCGGCGATGGCGCGCTTACGTTGGCATCTGGGCGGCCTGGATCTCGTCCCCACGGCAAAGTTGGCCGCAGCGACATTTCCACTGGCCAGTAGATCCCCGCGATCCTGGATGCAGTCGGCGGCATCGGTCTGGCCGACGCTGCGAAGGTGGAAGATGACCAACGCGCTGGCAGGAGGGTGGATGGCCAGCCTGAACACTGCGATGGACCAGGCCGCACAGGCCGTGATCTCGCAAGCCTTCCGGCGGCTGCCCCCATCGCTTCTTGTTCGCCGGAACGGGTGATTCGTGGTTTACCAGGACTGACATCGTCCCCGCGCTCTCACAGCCCGTCACCCCATCCGAACTGATAAGTCTCCCCGGGAATTTGTGGCAGGTTGTCCCTCTAGGTCGATCAGCCCGGCGAAGACCATTTCACTGGGATCGGTGAATTACCAAGCGGAAAGCAGCCCCGCGACGTTTGGCTGAAGTCGGGGTGAACGACATTCACCGGTGCTCTGGCGGTGAGGTACCCTTGGTAGGTTGGCGTTTGCGCGGGCGACGCAGATCGAATTTGGATGAAAATTGGCGGAACCTCCCCAGAATTCGGCAAAATAATGAATCAGCCGCAACTTCTGCGCGACGCGAGTGGAGAGTACGTAAGGATAGAGGGCTGGCTCGCCGAGACTCGCGGAAATGTCGTTGAGCGTGGTGGAGAGGCGGACCCACTTTAGTAGCCAGGCCAGAAAGTCCGAATCGGCGGCTGGCGACTGCCTGAGCATCGGCGGCAACGCCCCAGCCTCGACAGGAAACGGCATGACTGGCAACGCGAGCCTCGAGACTTCAATCCCGAGGGATTCGCAAGTAGCCACCCCCTCGAGAATCTCCAGATAGTGCGCCCAGGTCTCCGCCCAGTCCTCCCAGGGATGGGACGCCGCGTAGGCGGAAATGAACGATTGCTCCCAGCCGAAGCGTGCGCCGCGCGCATAGTGGGTCGACAACGCTCCGGGATAATCAAGGCAATCGCTTCCGAAGCGTTCGCAAAACGCCACGCGCTGCGGATGGTCCCATGGCAGATTCCCCAGCCATCGATGCCAGACATAATGTCCGCTCTCATGACGGAAATGGCCCAACAAAGTGCGGCTGGTCTCACCGAGTTGCTGACGGTGGATTTGCCGGTAAGTGTCGTCAGCTTCCTCAAGATTCACGCTAATCACCCCATTGAGGTGGCCAATAAGCAAGGCGGGGTTCGAGGCATTGCTAACGATGTCGAAGGCGAGCCCAGACTGCGGATTGTCCGACTTGGATGGCAGGGTGATGCCCAGGTGCAACAGCGTGGAAATCAGCCGCCTTTTTGCCAGTTCCATGCGACCCCAGAGCATCACGTTCCGCGGATCGCGTAAATCGGGTATGGTTCGGTTCAGTCGGCATGCGGCACAAAGGGTTTCGTCACTCTCTGCTGGCACGATCCAGTTGCACACTCCATATCGAATCGCGTTGCCGCAACGCTTCATTCCGCAGCCTGGCGTGATCACGATCATCGCCTTCGCCTCCGCATCGTAACCGACCTCCCGCCCGCAGCGGAGGCACTTGGAACTTCCGAAGAACAGCGGGTTGCCGCACTCGCAATCAAATCGTTGCATGGCGTGAAAAACTCAACGCGCGGCCAGACTCAGGAACTCGACGCCTTGATGCCGTAAAATAAGTTGGAAACGTCTGAGGTTCCAGTGGGGATTTACCGCATGGGCACCCGATGTGAGTAACGCTGTTGGAAATCGCTACGCTCTCAAGGCGAGTACGAGCGAACGCGCTGCCCCCGATGTTTGTGAGCCCGCTGCCCGCGCCCAACATTGGTTCCGGCCATCGAGTGGGGAGTCCCCCAATAGCCGCTCGGAACCGCCCATGGAACAGTTAAAGGTCAGATGGCTCAACGCCGGAGTCTCAGTCACCCTGAGCCTGGGATCACAATCCAGACCGTCTTGATGGCACCACATGAACGCCGGACCTGGCGTGAGATGGAACACAATCGAATTATGAGAAGACAACTTCAGATCACGGTCAGTGCCTCCGCCGCCGCCTACTTTCTGGCGTTTTCGGCACTGGCCCAAGACACGCTAGACCCTAAATCCGCTGGCCCGGACAACGCCCGAATTCGCATGCGCCACGCAAGCAGGAGAGACCAATTAAACGGCGCGGCCAAAGCCAGCGATGTCATTGGGATTCTAGTCAGTAACTACCAGAACGAAACGCTTGGCACAGTGCAGGACATCGCAGTGGATGTCGAAACGGGGCGCATCCTCCAGGTGATCCTGCTCACTGGCGAAGTTGTCGGCGTGGGCGACACCCTGAGGGCCGTGCCACCGGAAGCCCTGCATCACGATGTCGTCGGCAAAGTCCTTCATTTGGATGTTGATAAACAGAAACTAGAGACCGCCCCAACATTCAAGATGTCGAAGTGGGCCGAATGCTCCGACTCCGATCATCTATCGGGAGTCTATGGCTACTATGGCGAAGAAGCCGCCCTCAATTTCATACAAAGGGGAGACGCGGTGCTGGATGAGCACCGCAACAAGGAGGCTGCCCCGAACACCGCTTCAACACGCGAAGCGACGGATACGTGGGAAAACGACCGCATCTCGGTAGAGAGCCGTTCCATGATTCCTATCTTGCGCTTGAGCCAGGTCCAGAAGGCAAGCCAGGTCATTGGCACGCCGGTAAGGAACCAGCAGGAGGAGAAGCTTGGAAAGGTACAAAACCTCCTGGTTGATCTGGGATCGGGGCGTATCGTGGCGATCGTGGTTACCACCGGCGAATACCTCGGCATCGCCGACGAACTAAGTGTCGTTCCACCCACCGCGCTCCGATTCACTGCCGATCGGGACGCTCTTCAGATTGATGCATCAAAGGACATGCTGAGCCACGCGCCTCATTTTAGAGCCGATCAATGGCCTGACCTTAGTCAACCCAGCTATGCCGATGGGGTTTATCGCACTTATAAAGTCGAACCCTACTTTACCACCAACCTGACCACGGAACTGAATACAGCGACGTCAACCACCAACGACGGCAACAACAGCACCGCCAAGCCTCTCGATCAGGGAAAGAGCAAGTCCGACTTGGTGACCACCGCTCAGATTCGCAAAGAAATCATGGCTGAGAAAAGCATCTCCATGAACGCAAAAAACGTGAAGATCGTCACCATTGATGGACGGGTCACGCTGCGCGGGCCAGTTAAGAGTGATGACGAAAAGCGTCTCATCGGTGCGATTGCGGAGCGAATTGCGCGCTTCGAGAATGTGGACAATCAGCTGGAAGTGGACATCACGACCACCAGTAACAATTAGTTCCGTCAGCGGGCACCCGGCTCGGACCGGCAAAGGCCGCTCGGAGCTCATGGAGCCGACAGTTTGCGATGTCTTCGCGGGTATCTTGTTGGCTGGGGTGGCTTCTCAGGTACTCTAGGATCTGGATCTCGGCTGGAGTGAGATTTGGTTTCATCATTCTCGTCGATTTGAAGGTACTGCATCGCCTGCCAGCCGAGCGGGGGACATGAGGCATCTCGCCTAATCTGTCGAGAACCGCGGAGTGCCTGATCAACGGGCCCTAGCCTTTCACCGCCGTCCATGCCGCCGTAAGCAGACCACCCTAGAGCGCTGGATCGGAGTGGGTGAGGTCTATGGGCTTGAAAGTGACTTCGTTGCGGGCGAGTGTGGCTTATGAAACCACTCCTAGCCATTGTGACGGCACGGGCAGCCTTCGTCCTCCTGTTCAGCTGGGCGTCCTGTGGCAACGCCCAAAACTGGACGCAGACCACCGCGTCCACCAATGAACATTGGCGCACCGTCGCGTGCTCGGCGGACGGAAGCAGAATAGTGGCGGCAAGCTTGGAAGGGATTCAGGTCTCGACTAATTCAGGTGGCACTTGGAGCTTGTCCGGCGCTCCCGAGGGACAGTCATGGTCGTCGGTGGCGTCTTCGGCAGATGGCACCCGACTGGCCTCGGCAGTGGATGGCGGCGCAATTTACTTCTCGGCGGATGGGGGAGTGACTTGGAACCCTAGCGACGCGCCCTCCGCCTCGTGGCAAGGCGTCGCCTGTTCGGCGGATGGAACCAGGATGGTAGCGGTCTATGGGACGCAATTCTCGACGGGCGGCATTTACATCTCGACCAACGCCGGAGCCGCATGGACAACCAGCAACGCGCCCACCAATGGCTTTGGGTGGTACGCGGTTGCCTCTTCAGCTGACGGCACCAAACTGGCAGCGATGATGGTGGACGCTCTTACTCCGTCTGGGCCGTACGGCTGGATTTACACTTCGAGCAATGCGGCTGCCACTTGGATACAAACCGCCAGGATACGCTGGCCGTGTTCCTTGGCCTCTTCGGCGGATGGGCGAACCCTGGTAGCAGCGACAGGGGCAGCCGGACCGTTGCGCGGCTCGATTCAAACTTCTACGGATTCGGGGGCGACGTGGACGGCGGCCAACCTTCCCACCGAGGCATGGAGTTCAGTTGCTTCTTCAGCAGATGGAACCCGTTTGGTGGCCGCAATCGGCGGGTTTTTCACCGGTCCGATCACCGGTCCGATTTATACTTCGAGCGATTCGGGCACAAACTGGACGGTGGGGGATTCGCCCACGGATGATTGGGCTTCGGTCGCTTCTTCAGCCGATGGCTGCAAGCAGGTCGCCGCAATCAACGGTGGGGGCATATACACGCGGCAAACCATGGCCACGCCGAGCTTAATCATCTCCCTATCAGGCACGAACCTCGATCTCTCTTGGACGGTGCCCTCGATGAAGTTCTTATTACGACAGAATGTCAATCTTGGCACAGAAGACTGGACCGACGTGCCGGTGATCCCAACGCTCGATTACGCAACCCTTGAGTATCGTGCGACCATTCCCGCGCCAGCGGAGGCGACGATCTATCGGCTGGTAGCGCAGTGACGCGACGCGGCGAGGGTCGCACTGCGCTCACCTGGTGCCGGAGGCTGCGAGTTTCCGCAACGATTGGTATATTTGTCATCTTTGGCGGAGAGGCCGCAGCGGCTCTTTGATCCTCACCTGCTTGGCGGCTGGAAGCCCATTTCATCGACTGGCATGCCTAAGCTGCTAGTGGCTGGCCTGATGCGTGCTGGAAGGCCGTGACATCTGAAGCGGCGGGCAAGAAATGCCCGCAATCGGCCAAAAATGGGGAAGGCAAAAGTTGGTAGCAGGCCGAGATTGACATCCCTTTGTTTGGATAAACTCTCTTGAAAAATGGATCCGTATGGCGGCGCAAGGTGAACCCGATGTCTTAGTAGTCGGCGCAGGCCCTGTCGGATTGTTTACCGCGTTGTGGCTGGCCGAAGGCGGCGTCAAGGTAGTGATCATAGATCAGGCTGGCCGCACCACCACGAGCAGCCACGCCTGTGCAATCCACCGGCGCACACTTAAACTTCTTGACCGGATCGGGCTCGCACGGGAAGTCCTGGCGCACGGTCGCCCCATTGATTCAGTTGGCGTTTACGACAGGCGGAAGCGTTTGGGCGAGATGCGTTTGCCTGCTGACTCTGAGGGCTTTCCGCTAGCGGTGGTTTTGCCACAGAGTACGCTAGAGCAACTGCTTGAGCAGCGGCTGAACCACCATTACGGCGTCTCGGTCGGTTGGAGACACCGCCTATCACGGATCGAGCAACATGATTTAGAAGTTACGGCGACGGTGGAGGAACTTGCCGAGGTCGGCACGGGTCACATCATCGCCCACTGGGAGTTGGTGGTGAAGCAGACTCACGTCCAGCCCGGCTTCATCGTCGGCGCGGACGGCCACGGATCTCAGGTCCGGCAGCAAGTCGGCATCGGCTATCAGGAGGTTGGCGGAGCGGAGGCATTCGAGATCTACGATTTGGCTTTGGACCACGAGATTGAGCCCGAACAGCGGGTTGTTCTCGATACGGTCGTCAGCAGTTTCTGTTGGCCCCTCCCGGGCTGTGGGTGCCGCTGGAGTTTTCAGATGCTTCCTGATCCAAGATCTGCCGAGTTCCCCGAAAAAGGCCGCCGTCTCTGGCGTTCGCAGAACGAGACAACTGATCGCGTCAGCAAGGACCGGGCGCAGTCTTTGATCCGAGCACGCGTACCCTGGTTCGACGCCAGCGTGGGAGAAGCGACTTGGTCGGCGACGGTGACCTTCGAGCGCCGGTTGGCCACGGTATTTGGTCGTGGCCGTTGCTGGCTTGCAGGAGATGCCGCTCACCAGACCAGTCCCACGGGCATGCAGAGCATGAATGTCGGCATGTGTGAAGCGGCGGACCTTGCCGAGACAATGACTAAGATCCTGCGTCGAAATGCTCCTCTGGAGCGGTTGGAACGGTACAATGAGCAATGGCGGGAGGAATGGCAACGGCTGCTGGGCATCAAAGGCACTCTGCGACCGCTTGAGTCAAGCCGCCAATGGACTAAAGAACGCTGTGGGCAGCTGCTACCGTGCCTACCCGCTTCGGGCGATAACATGGGCAGCCTGCTCAATTCCATCGGGTTGCAATGGCTGCCTTAGTCCAAGCTGTGGTGGATGATTGCCCGAAGCCGACCTGCTCCAGGTCAACGGAGTGGTCGACGTGCCGCCATTGAACGGTCTGCTCTTGGGATTGTGCTGAACCAATCTGACGTGAGCTGACCAATCTCGTTGATAGGCCGCATCAGGAATCGCAACCGCTCCTCCCCCCACAAAACAATCGCAAGGAACGATCCAAACACTCTTCTTTGGAATGTCCGAGCGGCAGTCGCCCAGGGGGTGGGGTTGGGGGCTCCCCCTGGGAAAACGATCCGTCGCCCGGACCAAGTCCTTGCTAGCACGGTTGCTTAAAGGGCGACAAGAACATAACACCAACGTCGGTGTGCATGCAGTCCCGGATGCCGTGATTTGTAGCCATCCCGTGAGCGCCGGGTCGGGGGTCGTGGATGATAATAGTCCTCACAGCCTCGCAGCCTGGGGAACCCAGCAATCGTTTTCGGCGTAGCCCAGGGTTGATCAGGTCACAAAAAAGGCCCGGGCGCTGTCTGAAGGAAGGTAGAGTGGGGAACCCCGGTAGTGAATTGGACACGCGCCCGAGCCAAGCCAAACTGTAGGCTCGGATGGTGGAGATCGCTGGTGTATACTTCCTCCCTGTCCCCCAAGTTCGTCCCTGCACACACCAGCCCCTCTTGGCATCCTTACGCTCTCTAAGCAATACACTTAGGCTGGAGGTGGGAATAATGGCGTATGCAACTAGTGTGCTGACCGTTAAGTCCTTTACACTAAGGCGTAAATCGTGAAAGCTGGACCCGATGTCACGAGTTGCGCCGGTTGTCGATCTCACAGATGTCCAACGGACAGAACTGGAACGCGTCGT
>Ga0265314_10004001_pt1 | contig 13937 bp, 12 predicted proteins | sample 4126metaG_FD_203106 | JGI IMG/M metagenome (GOLD analysis project Ga0265314, IMG submission 203106) | Rhizosphere microbial communities from Carex aquatilis grown in University of Washington, Seatle, WA, United States - 4-1-26 metaG | ecosystem: Host-associated > Plants > Roots > Rhizosphere >... | reverse complement strand
CGTAGAAGGGCGCGGCGGCGGCCAGGTCAGAGCCGAGGCGCACGGCTAGGGTGTTGACCATGCTGCCTCCGAAGCAGAAGCCGACGGCGCCGAGTTTGCCGGTCGAATCGGCGCGGCCCTTCAGCCAGCGCGCGGAGGCGATGAAATCTTCGGTCATTTTGGGCTTGTCGATGGGTCCGAAGATGGCGGCGGCTTTTTCTTCATCGCCGGGATAGCCGCCGACGCTGGTGAGGCCGTCAGGCGCGAGGGCCATGTAGCCGAGGACGCCGAGGCGGCGGGCGACATCCTCAATATAGGGATTGAGGCCGCGGTTTTCGTGGATCACGAGAACGGCGGGGAGCTTCTTGGTGCCGGCGTCGGCGGGGCGGACGAAGTAGCCTTTGATTTCGCCGAGGCCTTGCGGCGAGGGGACGGTGACGCGTTCGGTCTTGAGGCGCTTGTCGTCGGTGGGGACTTGCGTGGCCCAGGCATAGTTGGGGCGCAGGCTTTCCCAGATGGCGGTGGCGGTGACGCCGCCTACGGCGAACTTTTGGGCGCCGTCGAGGAAGTCGCGGCGGGCGATGTCGCCGTGGACGTACTTGTCGAAGAGGTTGAGTAATTCCTGGGGGTAGTCAGAGGCTTTTTTGCGTTCCATGTGGGGAAGAATATCACAGCGGTCGCGCGGGGGAAGAGTGCTGATTGGGAGGGGCACTTCTACGTCAACGTAAATCGGTCTGGGTACTCCTTGAGGGGAAATGCCAATTCACCGGCGATTTCGCCCGTCGATAGGTCGATTATTTCTCCAGACGATGTTACACATTGTTGCGTAGCCTCGCTGAACACCTCGTCCCAGGATTTCAGGTTCCGAAGACGGGTCGGTTGGCCAGTCTTTGTGTCGAATCGTGCGAGATAGCGAAATTGACCCTTCTCGTAATGCCACACGACCCCATAGAAAAAGCCATCGAGGCGGTTGTAGTGAAGTTTGAGGACATGGCTTCCCTCCGCGGGCTTGTATCTCCAATGCTCGGCTCCGGTCAGATAGGCGAGACACCGTACAGGCCCTGTAGATTCGGTGATACATAGGCGATCAGGACCGAAAGCAACATCTAGAAGGGCGAACGTGAGTTTAGGTATGGCGACTTCGTGCTCGCTTCGGAGGAGGTAGGTCAAGCCGGGTGAGGGAACCGTAAGGGCATGCCCGTTTGGTCCCTCAATATAGTGATCTATTTGCCGAAGTACTTCGGTCGTGCTCCCTGTTAGAGCATCTACCCGTTCGATCCGTCGGGTGTTGACCGAGAAGGACACGTGTTTTCCAGACTGGCTAAAGCGAATTTGCCCGGGGTCTGGTAAACGGTCGCGGAGCCAGACTAGCTCGTAATCAGGCAGCTTGTAGTTCGCGATGCTACCCTTCCTCCCGGAGATACCCGTTACGACGTACTCTCCATCCGGGTGCAGTGCAAGATTCGTCGATCCGAATTCAAACTGAGCAGCAAACTCCCCGGTCTTGTGCTGAGTCAGCAGATCCCAGATTTGGACAGTGCTTTCGACAAATCCCGCGCATATGAGCAGGACCGTTCTTGCGGCTGAAAGCTCTCTGATCGCCGAGCCTATCATTTTAATTTCGAGAATTCGGAAATCCACTGGCGGACGAGGTCGGGGACTTCCTCGCTGGGAATGACTTGACCGTCGTCGGCGGCTTGGATGCCACGCTGGATGGCGGCGGCGATGGATTCGTCTACCTCGATCTCAGGTTCGTTGGGCATGGGTTACTCGAATTCGCGGCCGGCGTAGAGTTCGGTTACTAGGGCGCGGTGGTTTTCTAGGGCGCGGCTGCGGCGGAGTTTCATGGTCGGGGTTAGTTCGCCGTGTTCGATGGAGAAGTCGCGATCTAGGATTTTGAATTTGCGGATTTGTTCAAAAGATGGGAGCTGGCGGTTTACGTTCTTTACTGTACTGGCGACGATTTCTTGGGCAGTTGCGGGGTCGCAGGAGACGGTGATGATCGCGGTTACGTAGGGGAGGCGGTCTCCGATCAGGAGGACGTGGTTGATGAGGGGCTCCTTTTTGAAGAGGCCTTCGATGCGGGCGGGGTAGATTTTTTTGCCGTTGGAGGAGACGATGAGTTCCTTTTTGCGGCCGGTGATGTAGTAGTAGCCGTCGGCGTCGCAGGTGGCTATGTCGCCGGTAGAGAGCCAGCCGTCGTGGAGGACGGCGGCGGTGGCGGCGGGGTCCTTGTAATAGCCGGAAAAGTTTACGGCGCTGTGGAGGAGCAGCTCGCCATCCTCTTCAATGCGGACTTCGATGCCGGGCAGGAGCTTACCGATGCTGCCGGGTTTGACGCGGCCGATGGGGTTGACGGAGACTACGCCGCCTTCGGTGAGTCCGTAGCCTTCCAGCAGCGGCATGCCGATGGCTTCGTAGAATTCGGCTAGATCTTTACTGAGCGGGGCGGCGCCGGAGATGGGGAAGCGGAGGCGGCCGCCTAGGCGCTCACGGATTTTGTTGAAGATGATTTTATCGAAGAGGGCTAGCGCGCTGCGGATCCAGGCGGGCACGGGACGGCCGTCGCGCCGCAATTGGGCGGCGCGGGAGCCCATGCCTAGCGCCAGGTAAAACATTTTGCGCAGAGGCGCGGGGCGCTTTTTGATTTCGGCGAGGATGCTGGAATACATGCGCTCCCATACGCGCGGGGGGGAGAGGAAAAAAGTCGGGCGTGCGGTGCGGAGTTCGGTGGGGAGTTTGGACAGGCCTTCGGAAAACCAGACGCTGGAGCCGGTGCGGAGGGGCATGAGCTCGCCGACTACACGTTGAGCGATGTGGGCGGAGGGCAGGAAGGCTACGGTGCAATCGTCGGGGGTGAGGGGGAGCACCGCGGGGGTCATGTCGATGTTGATGACGAGCGCGGCGTGGGTGACTAAACCCATCTTGGGTTCACCGGTGGCGCCTGAGGTCATATAGAGGACCGCCAGGGCTTGGTCGTCGAAGCTCGCGCGGATGCGTTCAAAAGCTGCGGGATCGGCGGCGAGTTGGCGCTGGCCTTTTTCGATGAGGTGATCGAGCGTGATGGCTCCTTCGGCTTCGCCGGTTAGCAGGATCCATTGGAGATCCGTTGCGCATTCTGGCATCGCGTTGAGCAGGCCTTGCATGGCTTTGGGATTTTCGACCATGGCTACGCGGGCTTCGCAGAAACGTAGGGCGTTCGCTTGCTCGGCGTAAGGGAGGCTGGTGTAGAGGGCGGCGGAGATGGCTCCGGCGGCCATGACGCCTAGGTCGGCGAAATAGAACTCGGCGCGGGTTTCCGATTGCAGCGCGATCATGTCGCCAAGTTTGACGCCGATGGTGTGGAGACCTACGGCGGTCCACTGGACGCGATCGCGAAGTTCGGCCCAGGTGTAGGTGCGGTATTTGCCACCTCCGAGGGGCTGATGGAGCGCGGGCTGGGCGGCGTGGCCAGCGGCGGTCTCTTCGAGCATGGTGTAAACGGTCCGCGCGGACATGATGTGATTTTAACGTGCGGCAGGCTAAACCTTGCTGGGCGGTTCTCGTTTAAGAGTCCAGATACGACGAGGAAGTCGTAACAAGAAAGGGACAACTGGATATGAAAAATATAATGACGTGCGTGATGACGGGTGCGCTGTTGTTGGGTAGCGCGGGCGCGGTGCTGGCGGATAACGAGGTGAACCAGCGCGAGCGGAATCAGCAGGAGCGGATCGGCAAGGGCGTGGAGAACGGTTCGCTTACGGCGGGTGAGACGGCGCACCTGGAAAGGCAGGAGAAGGGGATCAATAAGGAAGTCCGGCAGGATCGCAAGGCTAACGGTGGAAAGCTGACGGCGCAGGAACACCGGCAGGTCAACCGCCAGCAAAATCGCGAGAGTGCGCGGATCTATCGCGATAAGCATAACGGGAAAACCCAGTAAGTCACGGCTTTACCGCGCACGGCGTCCGTGATAAGATGCATGTGAGATGCATCGTTTAATTCTAGTCGCGGGCGCCGTGTTTGCGGCGGCGGTTTTGGCTTGGGCGGCGCATGACGATGCGTTCGATTTCCCGTATATTCCTTTGGATCACGCGGCGATCGATTACGATAACCGGACGCAGGACGATGCCATCTCGCGTCTGCAGCGGCGGCTAGATAGCGGTGAGGTGAAGTTGGCTTATGAGCCGAACCACGGCGGTTATCTGGGCAGTCTGCTGAAGGCTCTGCGCGTAAGTGTGGATTCGCAGATGCTGGTGTTTTCAAAAACCAGTTTTCAGGCGAGCAAGATTTCTCCCAAGGCTCCGCGGGCTCTGTATTTTAACGATGAGTTGGAAGTGGGGTCGGTTCATGGCGGGGACGTTTTGGAGTTCATTGCGTTCGATCGCAAGCAGGGGGTCAACTTTTATACGCTGGATGTTGCGAAGGCGGCGGTGCCCAGTTTTGTGCATCGCAATGAGGAATGTCTGGCTTGCCATCTGATTCCCGGAACGTTGAACGTTCCAGGGTTGGTGATCAGCTCGGTTATTGCAACTCCGCAAGGATCGCCGCGGTTTCCGGGCGCGGGAGTGATCGTCGATAGCCGCACGCCGATCGATACTCGGTGGGGCGGCTGGTACGTTACCGGCAATACGGGTTCGATGCAACATCGCGGAAATGCGGTGGCGCCTTATCCGGACCGGCCGGACATGCTGGATTTGCACGATACGCAGAATCTGACGAGCTTGAGTGGGCGGTTCGACACTAGCGGCTATTTAGCGCCGACGAGCGACATCGTGGCGTTGATGACGCTGGAACACCAGACGCGCGTGACCAATTTGATCTCGAGAATTGGCTGGGAAGTGCGCACCGGGGCGGCGCAGAGCCGACTGGATTTTGTGACTGATGAGCTGGTCTCCTACATGTTGTTTGTGGGCGAGGCGAAGATCTACGAACCGATCGAGGGAGTTTCCAGTTTCACGAAAAGTTTTGCGGAGCGCGGGCCTCGGGACAGGCAAGGGCGCTCGCTGCGGGATTTTGATTTGCATAAGAGGCTGTTTCGTTATCCGCTGAGTTACATGATTTACAGCGAGGCCTTCGAATCGCTGCCGGATAGCGCGAAGGAGCGGATTTACCGGAAGCTTTATGACGTGCTCAGCGGCGCGGACCGGAGCAAGGCGTTCGAATTGGATACGGCGGAAGACCGGCGGGCGATCCTGGAAATTCTGCAGGACACGAAGCCTGACTTGCCGGCGTATTGGAAAACGGCTGCGTGCTGTAATTAGAGAAAAGTGCAACTGAGTCTTCACGGAGAATACGCGCTGCGCGTGCTGCTGTATCTGGGTGCGCGTCCGGGCCGAGTTGTCTCAACGGCCGAGATCAGCGGGGCCTATGGGATTTCGAAGAATCATCTGGTGCGGGTGATGCATACCTTGGGCGAGGACGGCTACCTGCGTTTGATTCCGGGGCGCGCCGGCGGTGTGTCGCTGGCGATGGAGCCGCATTTGATTCGCTTGGGCGATGTGGTGCGGCAAGCGGAACCCACGCTGCGGCTCGCGGAATGTTTCGACGCGAAAAACAACACGTGCGGGATTGCTCCCGTGTGCTCGCTGAAGCCTGTCCTTAAAGAGGCGCTGTCGTCTTTTTTGACCAGCTTGAACCGGTATACGCTGGCGGACCTGCTTGCAGGTGGAGCAGGAGATCGAATCGCGCGGAAGTTTGTAAGCATCGCCAACCTGGGCGCGCCGGTTTAGGCGGCATTCGCCGGTAAATCCGGGCGACTCGCCGATTTTGGGGAGCGCGGCGCGCGGTAGCCTGTTAGGCTCGACTTGAAAGCGAGAACAGGTTATGGGCGATTTCAATCCGCATCAATTCCGCGACGAACTGACCGATGACATTCACCGCCGCATGCGACGGCGCCGCGACCGCTTCCGTGGGCGGAGGCATTCTCCCGTGGGCGGAGTGATCATCGGCACGGCGATTCTGCTGGCGGGCGTTTTATTTCTGCTGGAAAATTTCGGGCTGCTGCACATCCACAACATCTGGGATTACTGGCCGGTGCTGATGATCGCGTGGGGCATAGCCGCCATGACTGGCCCGGGGCGGACGGGCAGGCGTGTTTGGGGTGGCGCGATCGCAGTGGTGGGCGGGCTGCTGCTACTGAGCAATCTACACATCATCACTGAGAATGTCTGGCGGATGGTGTGGCCGGTGCTGCTGATCCTCGCGGGGCTGCGCATGCTTTTTCGCTCGGGTCGGCGACGGCGCGGATGGGATGATGACAATTTTCCGCCCGCGGGTGGTCCGCCGATTGCGCCGGAGGGGACGGCTCCGGCGAGTGGGATGCCGCGCGGAGACACGCGGCCGGGGCACCTCGACGAGTGGGCGGTGTTCGGGGGATCGCGGCGGCGGGTGGATTCGCAGGACTTCAAGGGCGGCGAGGCGTTTGCTATGTTCGGCGGGGTGGAGTTGGACTTGCGTGCCGCAACCATCGTGCAGGATGAAGTGGTGATCGACGCCAGCGCGTTGTTCGGCGGCGTGGATTTGCAGGTGCCGGAGAACTGGAACGTCTCGGTGGAGGGTCACGGGATTTTCGGGGGCTATGAGGACAAAACTTCGCACTCCGTGCCGGAGGGTGCGCGTCCGCGGGTGGTGATTACGGGCAGTGCGGTATTTGGCGGCGTGACGGTAAAGAATTAAGGGAGGAGGTGCGATGCATCCGATCTTCTCCAAGCGGGCGTGGCTGGCGGGGTATCTGGCGGCGGCGGGCGTGGGGGCGGCGCTGCTGGCGGTGCTGCTACGAATGGCGGGGGCGCTGCCGTGGACGAAGGCCGGCGAACTGGCTGTTCCGCTGGCGCTGCTCTATGCGTTCGAGTGCCTGACGCCTTGGTACTTGTGCCGGGCGCTGCCGTTGGGGGCGACGCATCCTGCAAAGATCGCGGTGGAACATTTGGGATCGGCCGTGCTGGTGACCGGGGTGTGGGTGGCGGCGGCGCAGGGGCTGGGACGCGTTTTCGATGCAAGTGCGGGGGCGCTAGCGGTGACTCCGTATCTGGCGGCAGTGGGGTTGCTGCTCTACTGCTTATCGGTGGCGCTGCACTATATGCTGCTCGCGATGCGCGCTTCGCAGGAGGCGGCGATTCAGACGCGCGATGCGGAGCTGCGGGCACTGAAGGCGCAGATCAATCCTCATTTTTTGTTCAACAGTCTGAACTCGATTGCGGCGCTGGCGGTGAAGGATCCTCCACAGGCGCGGGAGATGTGCATTTTGCTTTCCGACTTCTTGCGGCGGACGCTGGGGATGGGCGAGAAGCAGAGCATCTCGTGGGAAGAGGAAATTCAACTGGTGGGGGCATATTTGGACATTGAGCGGATTCGTTTCGGGACGCGGCTGCGCGTGGAGATGCAGATCGATGGGGCGTGCGGGGAATGCCAGGTGCCACCGCTGCTGCTGCAGCCGCTGGTGGAGAACGCGGTGAAGCATGGAATTGCGACCATGGTGGAGGGGGGCACGATTCGCGTGAACAGCCGGGTGGAGGAGGGCCTGTTACAGGTGTTCGTCGAAAACGGTTATGACGCGGACGCGCCTGCGCCGCGGCGGCAAGGGGCTCCTCAAGGATTGGGTCTGCGCAACGTTCGCAACCGACTGGAGACGTCATTCGGCAGCGCGGCGCGGTTGACTACGCAGACCGAAGACAGTGTGTTCCGGACAGAGATGATTTTGCCATGCCAAACGGGGCGTTGAAACCATCGGAAAAGCTGCGGGTGGCAATCGTCGATGACGAGCCGCTGGCGCGGCAGTTGCTGCGCGAGTATCTGGACGCGGACGGGCGCGTGGAAGTGGCGGCGGAATGCGCGAACGGTTTCGAGGCAGTGAAGGCCATCGCGGAGCAGCAGCCGGATCTGGTGTTTCTGGACATCCAGATGCCGAAGCTCGACGGGTTTGAGGTGCTGGAGCTGATCGATCCTGGAGTCGCGGTGATTTTCGTTACGGCTTACGATCAATACGCGATGCGGGCGTTCGAGGCACGGGCGGTGGATTATTTGCTGAAGCCGTTCGGCGAGGAGCGTTTGTGGAAGGCGCTGGACCGGGCTCGCGAGAGGCTGGCGGAAGGGCGAATGGCGGGGGCGTTTCCGGCGGCGCGGGCGGAACTGGCGGCGGCGGCGCGTCCTCCGGAGCAGCAGCTAGAGCGGGTGGTGGTGCGGGACGGGGCGAAGGTCCACATTGTGCCGGTGGCGAAGCTGGATTATGTGGAGGCGCAGGACGATTATGTTTGTCTGCACTCGGAGGGCAAACGTTATTTAAAGCAGCAGACGATTTCGGCGTTAGAGGGGCAGCTCGATCCGCGTCACTTCGTGCGGATTCACCGGTCTTACTTGGTGAGGCTGGAAACAATTGCGCGGATTGAGCCTTATAGCAAGGACAGCCGGGTGGTGGTGCTTACGGATGGGACGCAGTTGCCGGTCAGCCGGGCGGGGCATGCGAGGTTGAAGGAATTGTTGGGCGAAGCGGGATAGGGAACGCGGGACATTTCGCGGCGGGCGGCGTCTGATAGTCTAGAAACACCATGAAAACGCCACGATTGTCTCTTTTTTCCGTCATACTGGGCTTGATTATTGCGTTAGTGGGCATCGCTTCCACGGGGCTGGCGCAGACCAAGGTCACGTCGGTTGAGGGCATTACGGAATACCGGCTGGACAACGGTTTGAAGGTGCTGTTGTTTCCGGATAACTCGAAGCCGTCGGTGACGGTGAATGTCACTTATCTGGTGGGGTCGCGCTATGAGGGGTACGGCGAGACGGGCATGGCACATCTGCTCGAGCACATGCTGTTCAAGGGCACGGCGACGCGCAACGGCATCATGGGCGAGCTGAGCAACCATGGGGCTCAGTTCAACGGGACCACGTCGTACGACCGCACCAATTATTTCGAGACGATGACGGCGACGGATGAGAATCTGCACTGGGCGCTGGAGATGGAAGCCGACCGCATGGTGAATTCGCGGGTCTCGCGCAAGGATCTGGACAGCGAGATGACGGTGGTGCGTAACGAATTCGAGCGCGGCGAGAATGAGCCGGGGCGGGTGCTGGAAGAGCGCGTGGTGGCGACGGCGTACCTGTGGCACAGCTACGGGCGCAGCACCATCGGCGCGCTATCCGATATCGAGAAGGTGCCGATCGAGCGGTTGCAGGCGTTCTACCGGAATTACTATCAGCCCGATAACGCGGTGCTGGTGGTGGCGGGGAAACTGGATGAGGCGAAAACGCTCGCGTGGATCAAGGAAACTTTCGGAGCGATTCCGAAGCCGGCGCGCAAGCTGACTCCGACGTATACCGAAGAACCGGTGCAGGACGGCGAGCGCGATGTGACGCTGCAGCGCGTGGGCGATAACCAGATTCTGATGATGGCGTATCATGTGCCGGCGGGGTCGGATGCGGATTCGGCGGCGGTGGACGTGTTGACGGCGATTCTAGATGAAGCTCCGGCGGGGCGCCTGTATAAGGCGCTGGTGGAATCGAAGAAAGCCATTTCGGTGAATGGCGAGAACAATCAATTGCATGACGCGGGGTACCTGCTGTTTGCGGCGGAAGTGCGCAAGGGAGGTTCGCTCGACGATGTGCGGCAGACCATGCAGAGCGTGCTGGACGGGATCGTGAAAGAGCCGCCAAATAAGGAAGAAATCGACCGGGTGCTGACGCGGCGCAAGAAAGATTTCGACTTGCTGTACAACAATCCGCAGCGGGTGGCGCTGCTGATGAGCGAGTGGGCGTCGATGGGCGACTGGCGGCTGATGTTCCTGGATCGCGATCGCACCGAAAAAATCACGCCCGAAGATATTGCGCGGGTGGCGAAGCGATATCTGAAGGATTCCAATTTGACGGTAGGGCGCTTTATGCCCGTGGATGTGGCTCCGGAGCGGGCCGAGGTGCATCCGACGCCGGACGTGGCGGCGATGCTCAATAACTACACTGGCCGCGCGGCAGTGGAGCAGGGCGAGGCGTTCGATCCGACGCCGGCGAACATTGAATCGCGTTTGCAACGCGTGACTTTGGCGAACGGGCTGAAGCTGGTAATGCTGCCGAAGAAGACGCGCGGGGGCACGGTGACGGCGTCGCTGGCGCTGCATTACGGCGACGAGAAGAGCGTTTTCGACAAGGGCACGGCGGCGCAATTCGCGGGCGCGATGCTGATGCGCGGGACGCAAAAACATACGCGGCAGCAGTTGCAGGATGAACTCGACCAATTGAAGGCGCAGATTAATGCGGGCGCGGGGGATAACGATGCCAACCTGAGCGTGACCACGATTCGCGCGAGTGTTGTCCCGGCGCTGCGTCTGGCGGCGGAAGTTTTGCAGCAGCCGGCGTTTCCGGAGGCGGAGTTCGAGACGATGCGGCTCGCTTCGTTGGGCCGCACGGAAGGGAGTTTGAAAGAGCCGGCGGCACTGGCTCCGCTGGCGCTGCGTCGGCATTTGATCCGCTATCCGGCGGGCGATCCGCGCGCGGTTACGACGTTCGAAGAAGACATCGCCAACACCAAGAAGTTGACGCTGGCGGACGTGAAGAAATTCTACAGCGATTTCTTCGGCGCGTCGAATGCGGAGTTGGCGATTGTGGGGGATTTCGATCCGGCGGAAGTTCGCAAAGTGGTGGAGCAGGAATTCGGCACATGGAAGAGCCCGGCGCCGTATCAGTTGGTGCTGCGCAAGCGCGATGCGGTGATGGCGGTGGATCAGATGATTGAGACTCCGGACAAAGCCAACGCGGTGTTCATGGCGGGATTCACGCTGGCGATGAATCAGGACGATGCGGATTATCCGGCGCTGATGTTCGCGAATCGCATGCTGGGCGGGGATTTGAAGAGCCGTCTGTGGCTGCGCATCCGCGAAAAAGAGGGCTTCAGCTATGGCGTAGGGAGCGCGCTGGTGGCATCGGCGCGGTCGCCGTTCGCGCAGTTTATGGTGAATGCTACTGCCGTGCCGCAGAACATTCTCAAAGTTGAAGACGCGTTCAAGGATGAGATCGCCAAGATGCTGAAGGACGGGTTCACGGATTCCGAAGTGGCTGCCGCGAAGAAGACTTATCTCGAAGAGCGCATGTTGGGGCGAACGCAGGACGCGGGGTTAGCGCGCTTGCTGGCGCAGAATGAGCAGTTCGGATGGACCATGGCGCGGGATGCGGCTCTGGACAGCAAGATCGAGGCGCTGACCACGGCGCAGATTAATGCGGCGGTGCGGAAGTACATGGACCCGGCGGCGATTTCTTACTTCAAGGCGGGGGATTTCAAGAAGGCGGGGATCACGCCGTAGCTGCGGGCTTGACATCGTCTACGTCATCTGTATACTGTACATGTACAGCATACAGACATGTCTACTTCTCCAGACATTCGCATCGATGTTTCAGCGGCGACGCCGGTCTACCGCCAGATCGTAGACCAGATTCGCACGCGCGCGGTCGAAGGGGCTCTTCGCCCAGGAGATGCGCTGCCGTCCGTGCGCCGTCTGGCGATCGACTTAGGAATTCATTTCAACACGGTCGCGGAAGCTTATCGAGCGCTGGCCGAAGAGGGCTGGATTGACGTGGCCCATGGCAAGGCCGCGCGTGTTCGCAATCGCAGTACACCCCCGGCGCCAGAGGCCGCGGAGGTCGAGGACTTCCGGCAGCGGCTCCGCCATTTAATTGCCGAAATGCGGGCCCAGGGCTTGTCTCCAGGGCGAATCTCGCGCGAACTGCTGACGTTAGCGGAGGGATTAAAACGATGACTATCTACGCGGTCATTTTCTACAGCTTGGTTTTCTTGCTGATTGGCGGATTGCAGGCTGTGCTACCGGCAATAGGCCGGCGAACCACATTCTTTTCCGTCACCGTGCCGGAGCACTTCCGCGAGACTAGTGACGCGCGTTCGATCCTGCGGCAATTTCGCTGGTTGACCTTGCTGTGGACGCTGGCCGGCGAGGCGCTGGCGATGGCAAGCATTTACGCGAGGCCGGGAATATATGCGCCGCTTGCTCTGGCGCTGGCCGCCCTTGGGGTCGTCTTCGCCGGCGCGATGTGGGCTCTCTCCCGCGCGCGGAAACAGGCATGGCGTTACTCGGTTGCGCCTTCCGCGGAACGTACCTCTACACTGGCCGCGCAAACAGAGGGTTTGCGCGGCGGTTATCTTGCGTTAGCTTTGGCATTTCTTCCTATGATCGGCGCCGCTCTGTTTGCGTGGTCTCGACGGGCGGAAATTCCCGATACGATGGCGCTCGGGAACGCGTTTGCCGTAAATGGCTTTCTCAACGTTGTCCTACTGCTGAGAGCTGTGGGGTTGTTACATGGGTCGCGCCGCGGAAGCCTAATGCGCTCGGTAAACCTCAAGGTCATCGTTGCGTTGCTTTCTTTGAACAGCATTGCCACGGCTTTGTTTACAGCTCTGCGATGGATCGATCCGGAAGAACAATTCTCGGGGCAGGTCTTTCCGATCGTGTGGCTGCTGCTGATCGCCGGCGTCATTGTCTGGGGCTTGCGTATGGCGTCGCGCTCGGGAGATAGCAAGGATACGACGCCCGATGCGTGTTGGAAACTCGGGCAGTTCTACTACAACCCGGAGGACCCCGCGTTTTTAGTCGAGTGTCGTTTTGGTTTGGGTTATTCGCTTAACTTCGCGAAACCGTTGTCCTGGGTCGTGACAACGGTTTTGTTCCTACTGCCGCTGCTCCTGGTCCTTCGTCACGTAGTGTCTTAGGCGCCGCCCGGGCCGCGGGGCGCTGAGATGATTTTCCTGGGGTCGGCGTCTTTTTCGACGACTACGCCGAAGAAGGGGAACATCATTTCTTCCCAGGTCATTTCGCCGTAGTAGACGGTGCGATTAGGGTTGGGGTTGAACTTGTTGTTGGGCGAGTTGTCGAAGTGCGCGTCGACGTGCAACTTGGTGCCCTTGGGAACCTTGATCGACGTCTGATAGCCGAGCTGCCAGTTGAAATCGTAGTGCGGGACGTTCAGCACGACTTCCTGGCGGCCGTCGGGATATTCGAGTGTGTACTTCATGTCTTTGCCGCGCACGTGCATGTGGGGCATCATGTAGACCAGCTCAGCGTCGCGCAGAAAGACGGCTTCCGCCGGGGGGCTCAGCCAGTTGGGATCGCCGGGGGGAATCGCGAACAATTTCGGACTGAGCGGGGCGGTGGAGCTTAGCGAAACGTATTGGCGCTGCGGCGGGTCCTTGGCAATGGTGAGGCCGATGCGGACGTGATCGGTGACGGCGGTGCCGTTGGGAGTGTAGTGCAGGTTGAGCGTCATGTCGCTGCCGGCGGGCACCAGCTTGGCGGCGCCGAAGCCGCGGTAGTCGGCGGCTACGTTGCCGGGTAGGTAACAATCTTCGGCCATGCTGCGGCCGGTGCGCTGGCCGAAGGTGGGTCCTTTTTCGGGGATCGCGGCGCCTTCTTCGTCGCGGGCTTTGTCTTCCCAAATCTTTTCGTAATATTTGGTGCCGGGGAAATGACGGTTGAAGCCGGAGCAGATGTGGTGCGCCACTTCGGGGTGCTCGGGCTTGATCTGGATGGAAGTCACCCAGGTGTCTTTCGTGAAATTCGTGGGGATGGTTACGGACATCCACTCGACCACATTGTTCTTGGGCGCGGCGGGGACATCGATCACGGGGCCGTCGAGAATGACGTCGGGTTGAATGGCCCAGGCTTCCGGCCATTGGATCGGCGCGGGCGCGTCTTTCGTGTCGCCTTCGGGAGCGCCGGAGTCGGCCCACTTCGCGATTACGTCGATTTCGGAGGTCTTCAGGGAATGATCGTTGGTGAAGTGTCCGACGGCGGGGTCGGCGAACCAGGGCGGCATTTTGCGGGAGAGCGTCGCGGCCTTCATGGCCTTGGCCCAGGGGCGCACGCTCTGATAGGTGAGGAACGACATGGGTGCGATCTGGCCGGGGCGGTGGCAGGTCTGGCAGTTACGCTGGAGAATCGGCTCGATGTCCTTGTGAAAGGTTGCCGTGTCGGCAGCGAGCGCGGAGCCCG
>Ga0265314_10004000_pt1 | contig 13940 bp, 11 predicted proteins | sample 4126metaG_FD_203106 | JGI IMG/M metagenome (GOLD analysis project Ga0265314, IMG submission 203106) | Rhizosphere microbial communities from Carex aquatilis grown in University of Washington, Seatle, WA, United States - 4-1-26 metaG | ecosystem: Host-associated > Plants > Roots > Rhizosphere >... | reverse complement strand
AGGATGTCCCAGCCCGAGGCACGGCGAGTCACGCTATTCATATGAGCACACAACTGGGACGTTAAGGTCGTTTCTGACGTCTCCGATTTTCGTTCAGGCCGATCGCGCCAAGTCGCAAGCTCGTCCTGAATAAGATTTAGAAGCTCCATCAAGAACGTAGCGGGCTGATGAACGTCCTTACCGAGCTTGCCAATGTGACCGGATTGAGCTGGTTCGTTGGCGAGCATTGGTTAGAAACCTTGGACACGCAGGTCGGCAAGCATATCGTCGGCATCTCGTAGCGCGGTAGACCGCAGCCAGTACCGCAGTCGATCGGACTTTAAGAGGAACACGAAATTACTGGCATAGATGCGTGCAATACGAGTGACGTGCAGTGTGCAGCCAGATTGCTGGTGAAGAAGACCGTCTAGCTTTTCTTTGAGCGAATCTGCATCGCTCCAATCGACGATCCCATCTCCAAACACAAACGGCTGACAGATTAGCCCTGGCCACGTCTGAGCTTTTAGTGCCTTCAGAGGCCTCTTTTTGTATACCGCGTTGATCTGCCCCACGAATGTCTTCACGAAAGCGGGGAGAACCTTACTACCATCGCTAGCCATGGCCTCCGCATCTTCTCCGAGGCGGACAATGTCTCGATAGTAGTCCACTATGTCATCTATAATGATCTTTTCATTGTCGCTCAGGTCGAGCGTGCGATCATCAGGATAGGGCAAATCCTGTATTTCTTCGGCGCAGATAGCAGTGGCCCTTTGCGAAAATAGGCTAGGACTGCTTACCGCAATAAATGCCTGCAATGGGCGCTTCATCCCAGTCAACCATGTTCCCATCTCGCGGACTTTTTTACTTTGGGATGGAGGCGCGCTGAACCCGACGATCCGCGCCTTGTATGTTAGATAACTCTTCTCCCAAACTGCATGAGGCAAATCCATATGCTCACGAATCAAGAGCATGGGCGGGGTATAACGCTTGGCCGTGTATGCCGATTTGAATTTCTTAGCAGTCGCCGTCGTTATCTTTGACCGATCAACCCCTTCGGACGTCAGAGCCCCTGAGGGCAAGAGTTTCCTGCCGGTAATGTGGGGGGCACTTGCTAATTTGCCGCTTTCTCCTGCGATGAAGCCCTCGCCGTAGTCCCATTCATGCACTTTCGCATATTGACTTATCGTCGGAAGCAACTTGAGCCTGTCAACGAAACTGAGTGCTCGCGCACCACCGAGCAGGTCCGCGCGCCAGACGCCATCGTTGTTCAACGCAAGCTGACGCGGTAGCCAATGCATATCATAGTAATCAATATCAAAGCCCTGCTCAGCATCGATGCGCCCCGTGCGACGGAATGTGGCGTGGAGGATCTTGCGGTCCCTGACTGGAGCAAGGGCGTCAGCGACGACGACGACTACTTTCGTATCGGCACCACCTTTTTGAAACAGACCTCTGACCGAAATGAAGTCCAAAATTTCGCGAACATCCCACTTCTCCAGGAAGTTGCGACGGAAGCCGGCGGACTGCTGATTGTACAGGAAGTTGTATTGCTGGAGCATACTGAGCATGCCACCCTTCGCTACCATTTTCATGGCCTCGTGAAGGAATAGGTATGCCAATTGTTTGTCAGGTAGCGAGCCGTGCTCCTGTTCATAGGCGAGATAGGCGCGTTGGGCGCCGGCAGTGGTTAGACTGGATTCAAATGGCGGATTTCCAATTATGACCCCGACAGTCTCTTTGACGACATTCTTCTCTTTGGCGTCAAAGAAGCACGACTGATGCAGCGTTTTGCCAGCGAGTGGTGGGAAGAGCTTTATACTAGCGCGGATTTCTTCTGGCTCCAGCGCGTCACACAGAGCGAGGTACAAGCTAAATGCTGCTAATTCGACAGCGCCCTGTTCAATGTCGATTCCGTGAACCTTCTTAAGTAGCGGCTTGAGATCGTTCTGATTAGGCCTCTTCCATTGATTGTGGCTGCGCCAATGCAGCACAAGCCGCTTATAAGCTTCAACCAAAAAGACGCCCGAGCCACAAGCAGGATCAAGGATGATTTCGTCCTTCTTATGAAGCCGATCAATACGCTCCCAACTCAATGCCTCTTCTAGCATGAGCCTAACGAGATAAGGAGGTGTGTAAACAGAGCTGTCTTTATCGCTGACAAAAATCTGATAGATGTGGCTGATCAACTCGACAGGCAAATCCCTGAATGAATACAACTGCCAAAGTGTGAGTTGCCCGCTGCCTTCTTCATGAGCTTCGATCAGCCGCGCGAATCGCGCGAGTTGGCCACTCCCTTTCAGAGTGTCGCGGTCTTGGTCGTCTAACACAAAGACATTGCCGTTGAATCGCTGCTCAAGATCTTCGAGAAGCGCGACGAGCGCCTTCCCATTCGCAAGCACTTCAAAAAATTTCGTTGCCCCCTTGAGGAACCGCCCAAAATAATCTGGACGAAGCACATCGCGCTCTTCCAGATAGGCAATCAGAAACGAGAGGATTATCAGGCGGCGTCTGAGTTGACGCTTAAGTATCCCCTCTTTGTTAAGCTCGTCGTTTAGCTGCCGGACAACGACGATTAGCTTTTTGTGGGCTGATTTTGAGGCGGAAAGCATCGTCTTGCACACGACCGGATCGTCCCACAGTGTGCCGTTTCGCAGACGATCTGAATTCCACCAGGGATCTGAGGAGATCGCGGCGGCTGTGCGCAGGGTCTTGATGGGTTTGCAGACGATTTGACCACTTGGTGAAACAAAGTCCGGTTTGTGACCACACCTGAACAACTGAATCAGGCCTGCCGTCTTTCGATAAATGAGGGGGACGCCTCCCCAACTCCATAAGCGCTGATGAAGCGCGGCAAAATCGGGGTCATCGGCTGGGCCGTTAGAGACAAAAATGAACGCCTGAGCGACGGGCGGCCGACCGTTGCGGCCTGCTTCGAAGAAGACTGCGTCCGCACCATAGGCGGCAGCCTTTTCCATCATCGCCACCTCTTCAGGTGGGCGTGCTTTCTTCTTGTATCCGGAGACCGACACAAGACCATCGACGGTCGCTGTTGCTGCGCCGCCGAGTTCGATTAGCCATTGTGCGGAAGAGCTCATGCTAATGGGGCCAGCTAAGGACAGCAAGCATTGCTTCGTTGGGAACAGATAAGGACAATTGTTGGTGGGAACCCATTAGTCATTGCTGCGCCCGCTTGCGCTTGGTGAGTTCGAATCCCTCTTTGAGAAGATCGACCATGCTGAGCCCTTGGCTAACAGCGTAGCCCTTGAACTCCCGCTTGAATTGCGGAGTCACTTTGAAATTGATCGTTTGCGCATCAGCCATCATCGACGGAGCTTTGGCTTTCGGGTTACGAATGCGCGCAGGTCTTGTGCCGTGCATTGACCGGTTCTCCGTAGGCGAGCTAGGTATCAACCCCTACGTGCATTGCGCCGGTTCAGTCAACACAGAAAGCCAGAATTCTTGCTCCTGACGGGGAACAAGGCATAGCCCCTGCCGTATTTAAGGCGTCAATCTCTGGCGCTTGGTGGCCACCGGATGGCAGTAATCCATAGCACTATACACACCTTGATCCGTCAGCGGCGGCGGCGGCAATGGCACTCTTGAGTCACGATGTGATTCGACGAGCCGCGGCTCTTCTCCGTCTTTGCCTTCCACTTATTACCCGGATTTCGTCTACGGAAAGAATCCGGGGTACACGGGGCTTCGGTTCGGGCCGATTAGTGTATGCCGAAGTGCTCCAGCAGAGAAGCTAAAGCCCGGGAGGCCATCTGAAGATTTTCGCCCTGGTCGTTGAACGTTTCAATTCTTTTCACGCCGTGAAACAGGTTATTTCTCAATCGGTACACGATCATTAGCAAAGCGAAGACTTGGCGGTCGAGTGCTGGACTGGAGTCAATGAGAATGGCCTGAACGTCAGCCTTTCCGCTTAGTCGGTCGAATAGCTCATCGAATTTCGTAGCGGCCCCCTCCGCGATCAAATAGCGATCAACCCAATAGGCGTAAGCGGACTGCATATCATTCGTGAGGGTCCGTGCCGTGTACTGGCGCGCGATATCTTCGAGAACATCTTTTTTGGCTTCGGTACCACACATTCGCTCTTCGAAGAGAGACCAGAGCAACGCGAAGCCAGCAACCGTCTCCCAACTTTGATCGCTGACGCCGGCAGCTGCCTGGATATTCGCGGCAAGCCAATCTCTAGCATTGAACATCATCGCCTCCTTGTGCCGCAGACGATTCACCGCAGCATTCGCTTTTGGTAACAACCGAACGTGAAAGTCTGTCCGCATATCCAGTTACATTATTATCAGTTTACGACCTTCGAATTCGAACGTTCCGCAGCACCGGCTTCCTTTTTTAGCAGTTCAAGAACCTCCGCCACCGTATCCTTGCCGCTAGCCAGGAGGCGACTTACCTGATTGATGAAGGCTTGATACCTATCAGTGCCCAAGGCATGTGCCGCTGCCTGCTCGGAATCTGGTAAGCGCGGAATCATGCTCAGATGATAGCGGATGAACAGCGCCAGACTTTCAATAAGGATGCGCTGCTGACGCTCGATCGTGTTGAGCTGCTTGCTTATCTCATCGAGCCGCTTCGAGAATGTGTCCTGTAGCTCCTTGGCTCCACGCCGGGCGAGGTAGGCTGTGAGCGCATCCCGGATAATGGCGGACTTCGATGACCCCGGCTTTGCAGCCATCGTTTCGAGGTGCTGGCTGAGGTCGGCGTCGAGGTAGATGTTCTGGCGAGGTTTCATGGTGGTGTCCAATCGAACAGGCACCCTATGAAAACCCCGAACGCAATAATCCGGTAGAACGGTTCTCTGCGGTGATCTACGTTCTTGCCGCATCATCCAATCGAAGGCCCACTGCGCTGACGGCCGAGCGTCCAGGAGATTGTGTCGTCGCGCATGATGCCGCTGACGGATTGACCGAGATTGCGTTCGAGGATTGGTCGCCATGGGACTAGGGTGAACTCGCGGGATTTCTCGATGACAGCGAACTTACCGCTGCTGAGTTCGACGGCTCCTCGATAAACGCCCTCGATCCGCTCACCGGATTTGGTCTCGGTGTAGCGAAGGCCAAGCTCCTTCGAGAGCTGGCCACCGGTACGGGCAAGTTCGCGGCTGCGTAGTTCGGTGAGCAGGTTTGTTCGATAGGCAACCTGGTCGCCTTCAATCTGTATCAATCCCTGTTGGATCAACCATCGCTGCCGCTTCGCCAGCGCCTCGCTCACCTCATAGCCGAAGCCCGCCTTGCGAAGTTGCGTGGGTTGGTCCGCGACCAGCTCGCGGTCCAACCAGGTCGCACCATCCATGCCGATCTGCCGCGAGACCGGCAGACTGGAAAGCGTTTCGATGACCACAGGGTTCAGCTTTGTTTGTGCCCGCTCATAGGCACTGGCCTTCTCCAGGTGGTCTGGGGTGATAATCCATTTGCCGTCCGATCCTCGTTCTACATTGCCGCCGATACGCCGCATGGCTTCCAGCCTGCGTTCGTGGGCGGCGGTATAGTCGAGGCTGGCTCTGGGATCGTGTCTCATGTGGATGTTCATGTCGTAGCGGCCACCATTGGTCGCGGCGATCTCCACAACGGTCCGGTCGGCGAGGCGTGGCTCAACCGACTTGGGTTCGATGGCGACGATAGCGCCTCTGGGGACGCCATCCACGATCTCGCTTTTGCCAGTATCGACGTAATGGGTTCGGCCATCGAGCCCATCCACAACGATGTAGTGATGGTCTTCCGCCTCGTCGGACAATCCCCGCCCGACCACACAGCCGACGATGCGCTCTGCGCGGGAATCGGTTGGATCATAGATCGCATAGTCGAGCGGACGCGTTGCCCGGCCGTTCTGGGTCATTTCTCTGTGCAGGGTGCGGATGATGTCGCCGCGCTCGCCCATCCGACGAAGGACTGGCTCCAAATCTTCGGCCAACTGCCATTTGCCGGGAGCGACTTCCTCGGCCAGTCCAAAGTTCTTGAGCTGCTGCAAGCGCCCCGCCCGCAAAGACTGCCGGAAAGGGTCTTCTCCAACGGCGGTGACAATCCCTGCCTCATCCACGTCACGAAGCAAACCACGATCCAGGCCGGTGAACCTCTCTTGGCTCACCTCACTATGAAGCCGGTCTTCGATCTCCAAATCCGATCTCGGACCCAAATCCATTGAGACGATCTCGGCCGCCCGCTCCCGGATGCCATGGGAGAGATATTCGCGGGCGATAATCAGATCCTTTCCCAGATCGTCCCGGCCCCTGAGGACGACGTGAGTATGGGGATGGCCGGTGTTGAAGTGATCGACGGCCACCCAATCGAGCTTGGTCCCTAAGTCTTCCTCCATCTGCTCCATCAGGCGCCGCGTCAGGCTGTGAAGCTCGTCGTAACGCACTCCATCTTCCGGCGAGACGATGAACCGGAACTGATGCCGGTCGCCCTGCGACCGCTCCAGAAACCCCTTCCCGTCCGCGCGATCATGCTCGGCGTCGTACAATTCACCCGGCTCGCCCTCGCGGGTCAGGCCGTCACGCTGGATATAGTTCAGATGCAGCCGCGCCGCCTTCAACCCGCTCGCGCTGAACTTCACGATCCGCGATTTGACGATCACCCGCCGCGTGCGAAAGGAAGCAAACTGATCGCGTGAGGCGAGTACCCGGCCTGCGCCTGCGCCACGTCCGATCCTGCTTCCATGAAACGTCCGCCCCTTGCCGCCCGGCCCTCCCGCCAAACTCACACCACGCATGACCTGGCGCAGATAACTCGGCTCGCGCCTGCCGGACGGTGAGCGTCCAAGCTTCGGCCGAAATTCGTCGTCGTAACTCACGTCTGATCCGCCGCGTTGTGTTACGCGCAAATCAAACGCGCAATGCAAGGTGTCGGCAACACAGTGTTACCGCATCGTGCGCGATCATCATGTTACAAACGCGACAGTGCTATGCGCTTCAACATGGCACCGTGTTTTTTGGATGTGCAGACTGGAAAATCGTCCGGCATGGTGCCGGTCCTTTATCTTGCCCTGCCGAAATTTGAAATTCCGTCTGCGCTCAACGTCTCTCATGCGCGATGATCTACGATAACTCAACGAGGAAGCGAGCGACAGCACATTCGCGGGACCAACTTCTCACAACCGAAAAATCGGTGACGGGAAGATGGACTTTCCCCGTAGTAAAAAGCTTCGAAGCGATGAAATTCGTCCTGATTCTTGATCTTTCGAGGTCGGCAGATAGGCAAAATTGAGATCACAAAACCGGTGAATTTCGATGATTTCTGAGCCTATGGAACGCCAAGAAACTATCCAGAATTAGGGTTCCCACTGGCGGTTCAGAAGATGAAACGGCGACAGAGCCCGCTAATTCCAGTAAAGGAATTACGGCTCCGTTGTCGTAAATGAGATGCAACTCACTGTTTGCGACCCATACTATTTAAGAGGCGTTCGATCTTTCGACCAGGCAGCAAGCTCGTCGATATGATAGCGGACAATGCGCCCGTGCTTGCGATATTTGGGGCCGGTCTTGTCCGACCGCATCTTCTCAAGGGTACGCGGGGAAAGCCCTAAGAAGTGCGCCGCCTGCCTCGTATTGAGGAACGGACTGCCTCGTTTGGCGGTCTCAGCCCGCTTGTTTTCGTCGTCGTCATTGTCGTCGTTGTTCATGTCGGCCTCGTTGGATTTCGCACGACGAACTCTTGGTCGTGCCTGAGGCTAATTCTGCGCCTTTGGTCGAAGCGGGACGCAGGGCGAAGATCGCGGCGCGGGAGAATCGCCAACGCGAGAAGGCGCAACCTGCCCCAACAACACGCAATTCGGCTGATGGAAGGAAGATATTAGGTTGGCCCATTGCCGGGTGCTGGTGCTCCCCCAGGGATTCGAGCGCCAGCACCCGGCAATAGGCCTGTCTCTACCGGCCCGCGGCTCAGATTTAATCGCGCCATGTGCCACTTTTCGGATCAGTGAAAGCGATTCGGAAGGTCAAAAACATTGCTTCCGCAATGCACTTCTGCGATTCTGGAGACCTGAGTGCAAATTCACTCAGGGGGAATTTCTAACCCCTCACACGTCTGGCCTAGGGCCGGGCGCATGGCGCTATGTCCAAGGCCGAAAGGCCCAAAGGCGTCATGCCTTCTCCACGTGTGAAGGGTAGAAACGTTCCGGCTGCCAGCCCAAAGTGGGCATGGCGGTTTAATAACGCTGGAGACGTTTTTGCCGTGCTGTTTGCCTTTGGAAAGGTCTCAGACGAAGCGCCATGGTCGGAGAGACTGACTGAGTACGACGAGGCGCATTTCTTCACCTATGCCCGCCTGCTAGATTTGCTGAACCAGGGAAAGACGCTGAAAGAAATCTCTCAAACCCTGTTCGAAATCGACGCGGAAGCCGAGCCGGAACGAGCACAAAAGTGTTTCGCCTCACATGTGAAACGCGCGAAGTGGGCCACCACCACCGGCTACCAATTGCTTTTGAAAATGCCTGATGGGTTTCAAATGCCGCCCACCGACAAGCGGCATTAGCCGAGAAACCTGCGATACCCGCCTCGCATCAGAAAGCACCCCCGAGAGATCGTGCGGCGGATTCGGTCAGGCAGGCTCCGGATCGGATGCCGCCAATCGGCTTCAACACGCTTTTTGCCTATCAAAGCGACGGCTATCTCCCGCTGGTCGGCACCTCCCAAAAGTCCATCCAAGGCTTGTAGGACGAAGCGTAGCCGTCGCCCGTGCGCGGTGGGCTGAAAGTGAGAGGACATGATCCGCCCAGAAAATCGCAAGTCATCGAAGCATCGCAAGAGGCGGCGCGTTTCCTGAGAGGTGCGCCGGTCTTGGCTCAAGGACAGGGAAAATTTGCCGGGCTTCAGGATGTCAGCTCCTTCAATGGCGATCTGCAACCAGCATCCGTCGTGCGCGAACAGGATATGTTGGCCGCCATCTTTCAATTCCAGAACGACAGATGGCGAATGGATATTATGAAGCGTGAAGCCGTCGCCACCCTTGGCCAATTCGGCCTTCAAACGAAGCACGCCAAGGCAAATATCTGGGCACCAGAACACCGATGCCGACCGCGAATCCTGCTCTGGATTGCTGGCGTATATGCAGCCCCACTTGCGCAGGCTGAGATTGTTCGTCATAGCCAAAAAGGTCGTTGTGGCTCCATCCTGGCCGTAGAAACCGTATTCGTTCCGTGCTTTCTTCCAATCTTCGATGAAATCTGGATTTCGCCGCAAGAACTCCCAGGCCCATTCACGCAGCGAAAAACAAGCCGTGTAGGCATAGCTTTCACGGTCGCGCCAATCCTTCGCTCCGTGCATCATTGTTCGGCCGCCAGAGGCTCTATGACGGGTGCCCAGAGCACCGGCCCCTTGAGCTTTCCGCCCTTCCGCAGCCGGATAAGGCAGTCGGTGGAGACCTCAAGAAAGCCCGCGACGGCAAGGGTATTTCCGATCCGCTGCGGCTCCGCAATACGCCGCAAAGGCCATTTGGCCCGTCGCAATATGCGTTCCATACGCGCGTCGGTGACGGTTACGATCTCCGTTAATTTTCGGGACAGGCCGAATTCGACCATGCCTGCGAATAGTTCGTAGGTGGCTTGTGCAATGCCACCGATCCCGAGAGATGCTTCGGGAAGATCGAGTGCGAAGCGGCTACACTCCCAGATGGTCTCGCTCGCAGGCGCATCTTGACCGCCCAGGAGTGCGGGAAACACATCTCGCAGCATATTATAGCCAGTGGTGGGAAGCAGCCTTACGCAGCCACGGATATGACCGTCGAACCCTATCTGCAGGAGGTAGTAGGGGTCGTAAGCATCGAATTCATCAAATTCCATGTCGCCATGGGTCAACACCTCCCACTTCATCCGCTCCTTGAAGACGCGGAAACGCAAGCGGCGCATTTCATCGAGTTCGTCGGAAAATTCGCTGTAGGACGTTGGCGTAATTAGCTGCAACACGATGGTCTCCATAGCGGCTGTTACGCCGCCATGAAGACGTGTCGTTACGCTCTACACATCCTGAGAACCTTCCCAGCTATACGCCTTATCGCAATCCACCGAGGTAATGAATCGCCTGGCAGATGGAATGGACATCAAGCTTTCCCCTGACGTTCCCCAAGTGAAATTCGGCCGACCGTTGGCTGATCGGCAAAATGCGAGAAATATCCCAAGCGGACTTCCCCTGCGCGGCCAGGCAAAGGCATTCATGCTCACGCGCGGAGAGATATGCGCCGTGGATGAGGAAAGGTGGGCCCAGCATCCGGCGGGCGTACAGATGAAACAGGATCGCCGCGAATTGTAGCAAATGGATATTATTCCAGACCGTATTGCAGAAAGCCGGATGCCAGCGGTCGGTGGCGAAGGTGACAGCGGCGAACCCGAAATCATCATGGATGGGAATGGTGAAACCGTAGTTGATGCCGAAGTCGGCGGCTTCCTTGAAGAACCGCCGCGTTTGGGTGTCGGTATCTACCGAAAAATTCGGGCCCCAATCGAAAGGCCGAACATCACCGCCGGAACGAAGTATGATGGGGTCAATGCGTTCGTAGCCACTGGTCAGATAGTGATCCGTCCAGTGTCTCTGATACGTCGAAATAATCCTGGTTGCCGATCTGACCCTTCCCGGTATCAGCAGGTACGCAAAGGTGGGAAGCTCGAAGCATTCGGCTATGACCCTCAGCGCATCCCGTAACGCAGCCTCATCCTCAGCCATTGCTAAGTGCTCGATGTAATGCCGAAAGACATGAAACATGAAGAGGCATCCTTTCGTATAGGCCTACCCGCCGCTCCCTTCAAAGTTGTATGTTGCCACAAAAAATTGGGCGACGGGTGACCGTCGCCCAATTGAATTACTATTACCCACCCAAGCCGATGCTAACGGTGGCGAAGGGACCGTAGAAGCCAACATTCTGGCTTTTGTGGGCATCGATACCGTCGTCCATTGCACCGAAGAAGAAGTCCGCACGATAGCCTGCACTCATCTTAAAATTCTCGATGCGCCACGACAGTCCCGCAAATCCGCCGACGTTGGGCACGATCACAGAGCGGTTACGCGCGATGTCAACAGGCTGTGGATGATAAGGTGTAATGTGCGATGCAAAACCAAATGATGTCGGATGATACTGCTCCGTAGCCTGGTGATGAATACTCGCACGTTGCCGTCCGAACAGTACCGCCATGTTCAAACCACCGTCGAAGGACAGACCACTGCCATGTCCATTGTCCGTGAGCGGGATAGATTCGCTCCAAGAAAGCGATGGGCCGATGCCGTGAAAACTTCTTTCGCTGAGCAGACTTGCCAGATTGTTGTGATAAACCTGACCCAATGGGAATTTGCTGCTTGTAAAGCCATAGCTCAAAAGAAGTGGATTGTACTTATATCGAAATTGCCAGTCTGGATCGGATTTCATCGAGATATTCGACTTGCTGGTGAACTGGGCGAAGCGAACGCCAAGACTAAAGGTTGACGCCCAACTATTCTTGCCAAACAATCCGAGCCCTACATCTTTGCCTGCCTGAAAATCAAGAACGAGATGTGTCTCGCCTGTATGTACGGTCGTGTCGGCAAAGCGCCCTGCGGCTGGCGGTTCGCTTTGCCTGACGAGGTGGCCGTAAGAATTGAAGTAATCGTACCAACTCTTGGGACTCGTTTGTTGGTGAACATGCTTGTTGCTGGTTGCACGGCCATAGACAACGGACGCAGAAAACACCCAATCAGAAAACTTGGGCTGGAAGGATAGTTTCCCCGTTTCGTCAAGGCTGTATCGTGGCAGGCGTTCTAACGGCTGCGATGGAGCAAAGATAGACGGTCTCGCGGGTGATCCGGGAAACGCGGGGGAAAACACTTCCTGACTTTCATCCACACGACTCAACTGGCCGCCGAGCTCGATCCAAAATGTCGGTCTATCCGTATCATCGGAGGCCCAAGCTTGGCGTATCGCGAATGCGACTCCAACCAGAGCGAGCGCAGATACCGTGGCCAACAGCTGCCTACGGATACCAGTTTCGCTTTGATTTGTTTTAATCAGTTCGCTCATAGTTTCCCCCTCACCAGTTCTTTGACACACGGATGCCGATCAGCTTGGGATCGGTCAAAAACGCATTAGTCGTTAGGCCAGAGTCATCGCTGTTGAGGAATGTTCCGGTGATCGCCGTTGTGTTAAACATATTCTTATCGTAGAGCATCACCTGCCAGCCGTTTTGGCTGGTGAAGATCAAGGTCAGGTTGACGTTGGTATAGCCTCTCAAGCGATCATAAGGATTGTCATTGAACACGCGTGCCCAGGAATAATCTTGCCAGTAGTAGTCTGCGCGCAGCGTGCCCGCCCAATCGGTCGTGAGCGGTATCGTGTATTGCGCGCCCGCCGATACCGTGAACGGCGGAGCATTTGGCAGCTCATTGCCGCTTAGGTCTTTATCGAAACCTTCCCCGTTATTGGGGGCCGTGCTTGGGTCGAATCCTGCATACCCAGGCGGAACATACCCCGCGTACACCCCCTTATGATTGCTGATTGTCGGGCTGGCGACATAGGGGAGCAAAGTAAGTGGATCTTCATCCAGCGTATACGCCGCTCCACACGCACTTGCGATATAGTCGACTGTTATTCCTGGCGGTCCGCCGGTCACATTCAACATTGCCGCAACCACAGACTTCGGCAAAATGCAATTGGAAGCTTGAGTGATAAAAGGCCGTACCACCATCCAGTCGGGATTTCCTCCCGTGCGATCCATCAAATCGATCGACTTCGAGCCCTTGGCAAGGGCGGTATCCTCCCACCCACCCGAAAAATTGAGGCGTAACCCCGGAAGTGGTTCATACGTTCCTTCGATCTCTGCACCTTTCACATGCGCATCGAAATTGTCATTGATCGACGTACGATCGACAATGCGCGATATCTGATAATTCTCGTAGTTGTAATAAAAGATATCCGCGTTCAATGTCAGTGCACCGTCGAGCAGTGTGTTTTTCGAACCCAACTCGAATGCGTCGATAAATTCCGGTTTGAACGTCAATGGATGTATCGGATTGCCGACATCGCCAAAATTGCCGTAGGTCAGAAGTGTTGCACCAGGCGGATTTGCACCGCCTGCTTTGTAACCATGCGCGTATGAGCCATAAATAAGGGTTTGATCTGTAAAATCGAGCTTTGGCGTCCAAGTCGCGACGGCCCGGCCGGTGAATTGATCCCATTGCTGGTTCACGACTGCAGTAGTTGGGTATCCGTAGCCGGAAACGAGGAGTTCACTGGGTATGTCGACAAAATGCTTGCGATCCTCGGTCCAGCGAAGACCGGCCGTCAGCTTCAGATCACTGAAAATATTGTAGTTGACTTCTCCGAACGCGGCGTATGAATCAAGAAGGTACGGATTTTGACTAAGAAAATAGTTGTGGCCTTCGTTGTTCAGGCTAGTGACCGGATTTGGGTCAATGTAGATGCAGCCCCCGTCTGTCGGATCGTGCGGCGTGAATGGGTTTACATACAGCGCGCCCCCTCTCAGACATTGACTATTATCTGAAACACCTGGAACCCACTGCCCAACTTGAGACGGGTTTGTAGCGCTCCCCCCCGAATTAGCCGTTGAATAATGTGTAAGCGTATTGATGAAAACGTAATAATTCTCTTCCGTTTCGTAGTGGAGATAATTCCCGCCAACACTGAAATTGAATGGGCCACCAAAGTTCGATGACAGGCGGAGTTCCTGGCTGAATTGCCAGGCACGCTCATCTGAAAGGTCCTCGGCGACAAGGCGATCACTACAACCAAGTTGGGGGTCACAAAATATCCCATCGAGAACGCATTGGCGAACCGTATTCGGATTACAAGGGGTACCAGTTGGAATGGCGTTTGGGGGACCTCCAGCGATATCGCAACCTTCGTCGCTTCGGCAATGCCCGAGCCCATTCGGATCTGGCAAGAGCGTACCTGTCTGCCAAACGCTTTGGTTCGGATTGGTGCCATACATAAAGATGCCCGGCTGCGTATTGAACCGGTTATAGTCTT